>Ga0181597_10000489_pt1 | contig 44183 bp, 30 predicted proteins | sample 041ome_5_FD_148647 | JGI IMG/M metagenome (GOLD analysis project Ga0181597, IMG submission 148647) | Coastal salt marsh microbial communities from the Groves Creek Marsh, Skidaway Island, Georgia - 041403US metaG (spades assembly) | ecosystem: Environmental > Aquatic > Marine > Intertidal zone... | reverse complement strand
CACGGTGGAGGAATTGGAGAGTGCAGCTGAAGTCGTTGTTGCTCAACAAGCCATCAAAGCAGAAACGGAACAGCATCAACCTGAAGTCGAAGAAATTTCAGAGGAACGTGTCTTCGAGACAGAACCGGCGTTCAATATTGACGACATGGTCTCCACCGCCACCGATTACCTCAAAAATGGGGAAGCCAAAAAAGCACTTCAACTGCTCAAACCGCACCTCAAAACCGAAGCTGCGGAACATTCTGGCGCATGGCGGATCGCAGGAGGCGCCATGGCTCGATTGAACTTGGACAACCACGCAATAGCAGCGATGACGCATGCGCAAAACCTCGAACCATCGCACGCTCCCGGGTGGTTTAATTTGGGTTCCATTCAGCAACGGTCAGGTCAACTTAACGAAGCATACAGATCCTACCAAGAAGCAATCAAAGCAGATCCGACCTATGTTAAAGCAGCAGAAAAAATGGTTCACATGACCGAAGAAAACGGACAGATTGAGCGGTATTTGGAATCCGTACGAACCCTCCTCAGAATAGATGCAGACCACGCCTCAAAGTCTGCGTTTGTTGCGTTGTTGTTGAAACTTGCACAAGGTGAGAACGAGGTGCTCGAACAAACAACTGGCCTTCCCCCCACGTTACCCGCTGGACCCGAAATGGCTGCTGAAGCCTTGACTTACATGGGCCACGAGAATTCGCCCGAACGAGCAACGGCATTGTCGCTCTCCCACCAACACAGCGATGCTGTCTTGATGTGGAAATCCCTGATTCAGGAAGATCAATCCAACGGCGATTCATGGACGGGCTTGGCCCGGGCTCTTGAGCATGCAGGAGACCTTGAAACGGCAGCAAAATGCCATGCAAAAGCCGCAGCACTTACGGGTAGAGCGGTTCAATCTGCACCAATCGAGGAGAACCCAATCCCCAGCGATGTTCCTGCCATGCAACCTACCGTCCTGGATGAAGCCGTTGACTTTCCTTCATCGCCACAAAGCATGACAAGCGAACTTTCAGACCCGTTGTTGCAAACTGTTGATTCTGGAACGGTTCAAGCGGCCGAGGAGATCCCCTCCGCAGATGTCCTGCTAACGCCTGTTGAGATCGCACCGAGAAATGTTGAGCAGCAAGTTAACCCGTCGGTCGACCTCGCCAAAGCCGCCCTAGATGCAGCACAGGCGGTGACGGTCAACACACCGCAGAGTACCGGCTCCCGAGCCATCGCCAACCAAGATGTGGCTTGGTTCAATCAGGGAATTCAGTTGATTGAAGATAAAAAGTACCGTGAAGCCCTCTCATGTTTTGACAAAGCGCTACCTGCATTTGCCGGAAACGATGAAATGATCATCCGTATCCTTAACAATCGGGGCAACGCTTTCTACCTCCTTGAAGAGTATCCCAAATGCGTCGAATCCTATCATCAAGCCATGCTCATCCGGCCGACAGAAGTACGGGGAGACACCCTCTATAACATGGGGACCGCCTACTCCATGATGCAACGGTACAAAGACGCCATCAAGTGTTTTGAACAAGCCATCCCTCGAGGCTTAGCGGACGACGCAGTCAGGAGCGCAAAAGACCAAATCCGACGGTGCAACATTCTACAGAAAGCTTTGGACAAGAAGAAAAAGAAATGACGGAGACTTATCGGTCAAGTTCAAGAACGGTGGAGGTGTGGAGCCACCATGGACTGTGGCACCTGTGAATCCGCATCGCCCCTTCAAGTTCACGTACCTGACGAAGTTGAAGTCGAACTCACCATGACCGAGAAAGCCAGAGAAATGCTCACCGATGCCTTCGGCGACGACCGTTCCCACGCCCTCCTCGTGGGCGTCCTCAGCGGTGGTTGCTCCGGCTACATGTATGACCTTCAAATCGTTGAAACCACCGAAACGCCCTGCCAGGAACTCAACATCAGTGGCTTTCGTGTTCTCGTCCCCCGTGCATCCAGTCACCTTTTGAACGGGATTGAAATTGATTATGTTGACCGCTTGATGGGTGGCGGATTCAAAATCAACAACCCAAACGCATCCTCTTCCTGCGGATGCGGCGAATCCTTTGCTTGAGGAAGGCCAATGGGCTTGCATCACGTGGACGGTTACGTTCTGCTGTTGCAGGGTGAAAACATTCTTCCCTTTCTCGATGGACTCTCAAGCAACCGGGTCGACGGCCCTTGCACGACTGTTTTCACGGACAGGGCTGCCAAAATCATCGACGCCTGTGACATTCTTCTCCTTGGAGCGAACGTGGCGATCGTTGGGTACGGTGATGCGAAGGACCGATTGATTCACCACCTTTTGGACCATCTTCTTGGCCAGAAGATCCAGATTCGCGACATCTCATCATTGAACAAGATCTACATCGGGGATGGCGAAGAGGTTTACCCCGAAAACGCCACCATACACAAAGGCTGGTTCGGTACGGTTTGTATCCTTGGGACTTCAACCGCCTATGAAGCGACATGGACCGAGGAGGATTGGCGGGAACACCGCGTTAAAAACGTCATTCCATTCGCCGGACACGAGGTCACTTCACGCCATCACCCGTTTGCTTGTGGCCTTGCACCTTTGGTCCACAGCAGCAAGGGGTGTTACATTGGGCAGGAAGTGCTTACACGGATGAAGAGCCGAGGGAAGTTTGGTCACCGGCTTGTGGTTGGGGAAAACCCAGTCACCGGTGCTACCACCGTGGGCAAGACGCACAGTTTATCCATCGAACGAATTCAATAACCGAGCACATCGGCAAGTTGCTTTTTGTAAAATTCGCCAGAAGATTGAAGCGAACCGAGTTCGTCATCGGTCAACTCAAGCTCGAAGATTTGTTCAACACCGTTCGCACCAAGAATGCACGGAACGCCGATGTACACATCCTCAAGACCGTATTGTCCAGTCAACAAACACGAGGCTGGAAGAACCCGACGGCGGTCGTTTAACACGGATTCAGCCATCATGGCTGCTGCTGATCCAGGTGCATAAAACGCTGAACCACGCTCGAGGAGTTTGACAATCTCTCCACCACCGCTCGCTGTTCGTGCGCTGATTGCATCAATGCGTTCTTGGGAAATCAATTGCGTGATTGGAATGCCACCCACGGTGGTGTACCTCGGTAGAGGAACCATCGTGTCACCGTGTCCGCCGAGAACCATGGGCGAAACGTCCTCTTCGGCGCAATTGAGCTCTAGGGCGATGAAATGGGCCATGCGGGCGCTATCGAGCACGCCGGCTTGACCGAGAACGCGCTGGGGCGGGAAGCCTGTTGTTTGTTGCATGTGGTAGGTCATCAAATCCAGAGGATTTGTCACCACAATGACAACGGCATTGGGTGCATGTTCTTTGATGCCGGTTCCGACTTGCGCAACAATCTCTGCATTCTTACCGATCAAATCCTCTCGGGTCATGCCGGGTTGTCGTGGGAAACCGGAGGTGACCACGACGACGTCGGATCCTGTGATGTCGTTGTAGTCTGCTGTACCCGTGACGGTGCCATCGTAGTTGAGGACCGTTGCGTTCTGGGACATATCGAGCGCCTTTCCTTTTGCAAAGCCTTCGAAGATGTCGAGCAAGACGATGTCTGCAATCTTCATCTGCGCGAGAACAAACGCACATGTTGCACCAACATTTCCAGCCCCGATAACCGAGATTTTTCTCCTGCCGTTCGCCATGATTCTCACCTGTTGGTCTCCACCTGCGGCATGCAGTCCTTAAGAACGATGGTTGGCGCTTGTCGTCGCCTTACCGCCACTAAGGAGGTTGAGTGAACGAGCGTTGGAGTTTGAGCAAGCGTCGCATCTAAAAACCTCCTCCCAGTGGCGAATTTATCCTCACCCTTCCGGCGAGGAGATTGCGGTGAAATCATGAAACTGGGCGTGCCAAAAGAACCCGAGGGAGAAACACGAGTTGGTATCGTCCCTTCGAGCATGAAAAAACTCACGAAGGCAGGATTTGAGGTCTTCGTGGAAACCGGCGCAGGTGTGGCTGCGAACTACGCTGACGCAGAATACGAAGCAGCCGGTGCAACGGTTGTTGACAGGTCTGCTGCGCTGGCATGCGAGAACATCGTCTGCATCCGTTTCCCAGGCGTTGATGGGATCTCAGGAGGATCCAATTTGGCTTGTGTCTCCGACCCCTTCCGCCGACCTGAGGACGTCAAAGCATGTCTTGACAACGGCATTACCTTGCTCTCAATGGACATGATTCCACGCCGCCTCTCACGGGCACAATCCATGGATGTTAACTCGAGTCAAGACAACCTTGCGGGGTACAAAGCGGTCCTTCTTGGAGCCGCACATGTCCCCAAAGGCATCCCAATGATGACCACCTCGGCGGGGACAATTCGTCCTGCGAAAGTTGTCATCATGGGCAGCGGTGTAGCGGGTTTGCAAGCCATTGCAACCGCGAAAAGGCTCGGAGCCGTGGTCTATGCATCCGATGTTCGCAAATCCGCTGCTGAACAAATCGAATCTGTCGGTGGACGCTTCATTGAGGTTGATGGCATGGACGATTTTGAAGACGAATCTGGATATGCAAAACCGCTTACTCCTGAGTTTATTCAGAAGGTGAACGATACGGTGTGCGGAGTGGCAGCCGATGCTGACATCGTCGTCACGACGGCTCGTATTTTCGGCCGTCCTGCACCGATCACGGTTCCATCGAGCGCTGTGGCGAACTTCAAATCAGGAGCCGTCGTTGTTGACATGAACGCCGACGTGGGTGGGAATTGTGAAGACACCGTTCCCGGAGAAGTGACGACCACCAAGAACGGGGTTATCATCGTGGGGACATCCAACCTTCCCGGTACGCTCGCAAACACCGCCAGCATGCTGTACTCCAACAACCTCACGACGTTCTTTACATCCCTGGTGGACAAGGAATCCGGCGCTGTCGTCATCTCCGACGACGACGATATCCTCGTTGGAGCACCCGAAGGTTCTGACTTCTATGTCAGCGGCATGGGAGGAGTACTCATCTGCAAGGATGGGGAAATCCATCCAAAACAAACCCGCCTCGCAGAGGTGATTGAATGATAACCGAAGCCTCTCTTATCGCTAACCTCACCCTTTTCATGCTCGCCATTTTCCTTGGGTTCGAACTCATCACCAAAGTTCCGGCAACATTGCACACACCGCTGATGAGCGGAGCCAACGCCATTTCAGGAATCAGCGTGGTCGGTGCGCTCCTTGGTGCCAACGTGGCTTACAATGCTGGCGAAACGGCTGTTTCCGGCATTTTGGCATTCGTTGCACTTGTCCTCGCGATGATCAACGTGGTGGGTGGATTTGCCGTGACCGACCGAATGCTGAACATGATCGCCGGCAAGAACAGGAGGGCTTGAGATGGAGGCATGGATTCCACTCGGCTATTTGCTGTCTGCAGCACTCTTCATTTTTGGACTCAAAAAACTTGGTCACCCTCGCACGGCGCCCCGAGGCAACCAATACGGTGCGATGGGAATGCTTGTCGCGGTCATCACGACGGTCGTTGACATGCAACTCGCCTCCGGAGGCATGCATTGGGAACTCATCGTCGCCGGCCTTGTCGTTGGTTCGATCATCGGCCTCATCATGGCCATCAAGGTGGAAATGACGGGAATGCCCGAACTCGTTGCTTTGTTCAACGGATTCGGCGGAGCTGCGTCCGCGTTGGTTGCGCTCTCTGAGACTTGGAAATACATCGAAGACCCTTACCTTCCTCTTCCAACCGGACTGGAGTTGGAAGTGGTCGTCATCGCTGCTGGACTCTCAGCTTTGGTGGGATGGATGACCCTTACCGGGTCGCTGCTCGCCATGTTCAAACTAAAAGGCGGCGTCAAAATCTTCGGAAAATGGTTCGGTACACCAACATGGGGACCATCGTGGCTCAACCCGATTAAGGTGCTCCTCGCAATAAGCGTGCTCGCCCTCATTGTGATGTCCATCAACGACCCGACCAACACCAACTATCTTTGGGCCATCATCGGTATTTCCTGTGTGCTCGGCATCGTGCTGGTGCTCCCAATCGGCGGTGCCGACATGCCAGTTGTCGTGTCCCTGCTCAATTCTCTCTCGGGTATTGCTGCTGCGTTTACGGGCTTCATCATCAGCAATCCCGTTCTCATCGTGGCCGGTTCGCTCGTCGGTGCATCTGGATTGATTTTGACCTTCATCATGTGCAAGGCCATGAACAGAACCTTGCCTGATGTGTTGTTCAAATCCTTCGGTGGAACAACCAAGGAAACGGTCACACGAACCAAGGTCGGCTCCGACCCAGATGAAGTGGCAATGATGGTCGATGGGGCTCAAAAGGTGATCATCGTCCCCGGATATGGCATGGCAGTCTCACAATGTCAGCACCAAGTCAAAGAATTCGGCGATTTGCTCAAAGAAAAGTACGACACGGATGTCAAGTATGCCATTCACCCGGTTGCAGGTCGTATGCCAGGACACATGAACGTCTTGTTGGCTGAAGCCAATGTACCCTATGAACAACTCATCGAAATGGATGAGATCAACCCCGAATTCCCAGAGTGTGATGTCGCCGTAATCATCGGCGCCAACGACACCTGCAACCCCGCAGCCCGCACTGGCGAGGGACCGCTTGCCGGGATGCCTATCATCGATGCTGACCAAGCACGGACCGTCGTCATCGTCAAGCGCTCCCTCTCCGTCGGATACGCCGGTGTCGACAACGACCTTTTCTACATGGACAAAACAATGATGTTGTTCGGTGATGGGAAGGCCATGATGACGGGATTGAACAACGCCATCAAAGAGAATTGATGGAGCCAATACGCAAGGCGATGAAGCAACATTCAAAGAGCGAGGGCTTTTGGAAATAAACAGGTGAGGACATGCGTCGCAACACAAGGAACCTCTCTTTGATGCTCGTCCTCTCCCTGATGCTGGTGGCTCCCGTTCTCGGAAATCCAAACGGCCCTCCTTGGGACAACGGCGGTAGCCTTGTGGTTGACACGGGTTGTACCTGTCACGGGGGCGGCGCTCCTTCAACGGAAGTTGTCGTTTCCATCTCGGGGGTGCCTCGCGCCTACAACGTTAGCGAAACCTACACCATGAACATCACGCTCCAGCATGCATCGAATGATGGAGGTGGCTTTCTCATCTGGGACGAAGGGGCAGGAACACTTCTTGAAGGGGAAGGTAGTCAAACCGTACCGGATGAACCTGGAGCCCTCTCCCATTCTGAACCCGGAAACAATTGGGTGATCTCATGGCAGGCACCATCGGAAGATGTCGGCCCGGTCAATTTCAAACTCGTGGGGAATGCGGTTAACGGTAACGGGGTCTTCGATGAAGGGGATAAATGGAACATCCTCACCTTCACCATCAGCGCACCCGGGGCAACCGAAATCGCAACCAATGAGGACATTAGTCTTCGTACCATCAGTGTGGGCGACTACGAATCGCTTTTCGTTGCGGAGGAGGACCCAGAAGCCATTGAAGCGGAGCGACAGGAAGGCATTGCTCACGACTTCTTCACCAACGGGAACCTCTACTACTGGACCACACTTTCACTCATCATTGTCGCGGCTGTTGTGCAAGGAGAGTTTTACGAACGACGATTCGGAGGTGGACCTCCGCATTTGGACAAGAGCATTGCCATTCCACAGGGACTGCGCCGAGGGGCACTTGCAGCTTTGCTTGCTGTTGCCTTTGCTTCCTTCGTCGATGCCGGGCAACCATGGGGATATTCCCTCGTTCTCGGGATGTTAACGCTCTGGGCCGTGTTTGGCGTTTACCGGACCGTTGTTCAGGCACGGGCACCGAAAACCTACATCGACCTCGTATGAAGGTGCACGGATGACGATTCTTCTCGAATCGGACCGCTTTGATGCCCCTCAATCGCACTTGGATGAATTGTCCATTCGCGTCACCATCGTTTTCCTCTTCGTTGGAGGTTTGACGCTTGTTTGGTCGTTCTCGGTTGACCAGGTTCTCCAGAGCCTTGTTCAACATCTCCAACCTTGTCAAGGTGAATGCATGAATGTTTACGACCCGGCTCAATGGAGTGCAGTCCGGTGGTCAACAGCCCTGCTGTTGGGATTCATTTCATCACTTCCTCTTGTTCTCTACCACCTGTTCCAATTTTCAAAACCGGGCCTCCTCGATTCTGAGTACCGCTTCTTCAAACGATGGACACTGCTCGCAACCGCTACTGGCCTCATCGCCACCTACGTCATCGTGATTGGATTCCTGCCAGAATTGTATCGTTTCGGTTTTGACCAACACAGGGGAGCAGGCCTCGAAGCGCAGTACAACACCGTCCATGTGGTGATGCTCGCGTTGTACCTGGTTTGGACGACTTGGATTTTCGCAACGACCGTATTGCTCCTCATCATCGGAGGCACACTCGGTCTGATTACCTCGGCAACAGCAGATTGGTTCCGACTCCGTATTTACGGGCTGGGTGGCCTCCTCATCCTCACCACCGTACCAAGCCATGCTTCATCCTTGACATTCCCGCTCCTGGCCACCTATTTTGGGATGAGTGAATTTGTGGGAAGACGCTGGTACACTCTCACCTCAACCATCTTTGGGGAAGCAAAGGACAAGTTTGACCGGGAAGGTCGGAGGCGAAAATTTGCAGTCATGGATTGTTCGTGCCTAGGTGCAAACGATCATTACGAAACATCCGTCTTATCTGGCTGCACCACGCTCCGATTCCAGGGCCTCTGCAAGTCATATAAGGAACGGGAAACCGTCCTTGACCATGCGATAAAAAACGGCATAACCGATCTGGTTGTCACCGGTTGCAATCGTCAACCACTCCCCGATTCCTTCTTGGAAAATACGGAAGTGCTTCGCATCGGGGTTCATGGACTTGACTTAATGCGACTTCGCTCACATCGAGTCGGGTCTGGCAATCAAAAACTTGACACAGAACTCGCCATGTCTTCCGTTTACGCAAGCGTTCTCGGTGGCCCGAGCGAACGTTGGTTCACAGACGTGCTTGAGCGACACGGCGTTCATCCCACCGAACTTGTCCAAATTGATGGGGGCTTGCACGGTTGGGGAACGTTTGACAACGAGGTCCTGACCTTCGTGAACGGCGTACAGAACGGGGCCTAAAACTCTCAAACATCACGAAGGTTCAAACATAAATCTGCTCACTTCAAACCATGAAGCGGCCCGTATCCTTGGCGTTTGCCGTTTTGATGCTCGCTGGTTCGTTCATGATGTGGTTCAACGGGTCAACGGTGACCGATTGGCTTACAGAGCAACGCATCATTATTGAAGAAGGTGAAGAGGAAGCGCTTCTTGGCTTGCAAAGCAACGAGCACTGGTTGGTCGTCGTTGTTGATTTTCCAGACCATCCCGCATCAGATGCATGGGGGCCGGTTGAGGCACAAACCCTCCTTGAACAAGCAGCGAAGCCCTACATCGACCAAATCTCCGGCGGAGCCTCCACATTGACCTTGGAGGTTCATCCTACGGTGGTCAGAGCTTCGTCCAATTTGGCTGCTTACGGATCAGACGGATCAGGGAAAGACACAAATGCTGACGGGAAATTCCTCCCCGCAGCCCTCGCCCAGGAGGTGGTTGAGCAACTTGAATCGACCCTCGCATGGGCGGATGCTGATTTGGACGGAGACGGACAGGTCGATCGACTGCTGCTCCTCCATTCCACGAAAGGGCAGGAAGAAAGTTCGGGTGTTCAAGAACGTATTTGGAGCCATTTTACCACCTTTGAGGACCCGTTAGAAGTCGAGAACGGCCTCACCGTGTCACACTACACCATGGCGAGCTTGCAAACGGGGTCAAGCGGCGTCGGAACAATCCTTCACGAAATGCTTCACCAAATGGGTGCTGTTGACCTCTATCCAGTCCATGACGAGGGTTCCTTCCAAGCATGGAAAGGTCCGGGAGATTGGGACATCATGGCGAGTGGAAACTGGAACGGAGGGGGTCGTTGGCCTGCTCTGCCGAGCGGGGCCACCTTGGATTTGATTGGTGCTCCACAACTACAACCTGTTGAACTGGAGTGGCCGCCCTCCGCAGTCAAACCCTGCATTGGACCAACCGTTGCGCTCTCGGGTCTGTCCGAAACGGGAAACGTGTTGAAAATTCAAATTTCGGAACAGGAATACGTGTACATCGAACACCGCTCCGATTCGGGATTTGATGAACGCTTACCCGGACATGGCGTCCTCGTCACGTATCAAGATTTGAGCGTCGGGGACATCGAATCCAATGAATTGAACACCAACCCCAACCTACCTTGGCTGATGGTGATTGAAGCCGATCAAGGAAACGAACTCATGAGCGGTGCAAACCAAGGCGAAGCATCGGACCTGTTTCAAAACAACACAAGTTTCGGTGCGAGCGGGGTTCAAATCCGAACCCACGACGGACTGCTCGTCCCTTGGACCGCACGCGTAATGCTGAACAATCAATCCGCAACCCTCACGTTTGAAGCGGATGGTTGCAGCCCTCATTTTGACTTGGACTTGCCCGACCACGGAGCAACGGTCCTTTTCGATCAGCCCGTCACGCTGTCAATGACGACGCTGAGCACAACCTGCAGTTCAAACCTCACCTCATCCGATGGACGAGGGGTGACCTTCATTTCAAACGGTGATGATTCCACGCTTCAGTTCACCTCATCGGGCACACCCAATTCCATCGTTCGCATCGTGGGTTCTGTCACGTGTGATGGGAAGTCGGTGGATTTGGATTACAGTGTTCGTATTCTCAACCGAATTCCAGTCATCACATCGTTCACGGATTCAGTCCATCCAACAGAGGAAACGACGCTGGGTTTCCCTCTGGATTCAACGGGTGAAGGAAATCAAATCCTTTCTGTTGCTCTCACCGGCCCTCTTGCCCGTGTGGCCACGACACCTGAAACCGTCGATATCGCTGCAGGCTCGATTGATCTGAGCATTGAGCCAAACGGTTTGCTGGTTGAAAACATGCTCATCAGAGGCGAAATCGTCCTTTCAACAACGGAGGGATTGTCATGGACCCTTCCGGTTGAATTGGTGGCAGAATCAAGTGAAGAAGGATGGCGCATGTATCTGCCTGAACCGCATCACGTTCTTGCGGCACTTCTGTTGTTGATGTCCTTCTCGATGATTGGGACGCAACTACGGTCCGAAGCGTCCAGTGTTCAAAGCGTTCCTTCGATTCAGCCGCAAACACCGCTCAAGGTCGAACTTGATGCATGGGGAAGACCGTTGGACGTCCCAGCGTCAAGCGTTGCGATGGATGTTCAGGTACGAGATGAGCCCTGAGTGCGGTATCGCACAAAGCCACCGTTTGTTGACGCCCTCTGCTAAACGAACCGCCAAACAAACCTCTTCCCAAGTTGCCGGTGCATGAGACAGCCGTTGAACAAGCCAGGGTGCATGTTCGACGTGAACTGCATTCTCATAAACGCGCCATTTACAACCGTACTTGAAACCCGGGCGAAGCAGGAGCCCTCGGCGGCTCAAATCATCATAAACGTCGTCATGAGCTTCCCTTCGGGAACCGATGAGGTAACGATGTTCCTCTTCCCGGAGGAAGCGACCTCCAAAGTGTTCAACCCCCACTGCTGACAATGGCCATGGTTCCGCAGGTAGAAGAAAATACCCTCCAGTCATCGGTTTTGCTGTCTTGCAGGAGCGTTGGACGATGGCCTGTTCGTCATCAGAAAGTTGTTGCAGAGTGCGATGCATACCCGTGGGGTTTGAGAGCTGCAGGTGGTAAACCGTGGCATCGAATTCGTCATCAACCACACAGAGTTCTGGGACATGACCTGCGTCGATGACGGCGACCACCCACCCAAACAACTCATCCCAATCAAGGAGATCGTTTGTGTGTTGCAGCCTGACTTGGCTGTAACCCTGGTTCTTTGTCCAGGGTTCATGGCGTTGCCAACGAACGGCCCATGTTGATGAATGAAGATTGGTGAGGCGATGGGTCAAGTGTTGCCGAGGAACAACCAACTCCCCGCCGTTTCGCAAAACATCCATGGCCACCGTCCGCAGACCGAACTGGGGGGAGGCCGCAACTTGGTCATCGAACCAAGTCTCCGCTGGTTCTGGCAGGGGAACATGACGGTACCAGTGGCAAAACATCACCTCCTCCGTGGTGAGAAGGATCCCTCCGTCGGAAGTCGGTGACCCGAGCGCACTTTTCTCGTGAAGTCTTTGAGAAAGCGGTGCAGGCAGGTACCAGAAACCGTCCCTGGGTTCAGGTGAAGGAAGCGGGAGTGCAGGTGGCGTGTTGGTCGTGAGTGAATCACCAAGCGGACGGGTGGTACGGAGGCGCGGGGCAAATTTTCGTTCCCGCCCTGCCATGATTTCGCCACTAAGGCACCGCATTTGAGGTCGTCGCTTAACCGATTGGCCTATGTGCTACCCACGGCACCAACAACTTGGGGCGAATCATGGTTGAAGGGTTCCTCGGGACGTTGACCACTGAAGAACGGACGCTTCTGCATCTCCTCAACCAAACCTTACCGAGTGGAGGGTGGGAAGCCCCAGCATCGTTAACGCAGGCGGGAATCTCCGCTGCGGTTCATGTTCAGCGAAAGCACATTCCTCGGACGCTCAAACGAATGGAGAAAAACGGACAACTCGATGTTGCCCAACGGCACATTCCAGGAGGTAAGCAACGGAAACGCGTGTACACGCTGAGCGCAACAGGTACCGAACATGCACACATCCTCCGAGATCGAATTTTTGACGAAGCGGTCATAAAAAACGGCAATTCCATGCGCCTTGGCGACCTTTGGGTTTCGCCTCAATCCGTTCTTGAATTTCTTTCCCATGTCGATGATTCGTTGACGTATCACGACAGTCCACTGATTTCACCGGTTTCAAACCCGGAGGGCATGGTGTCGCTCGATGCTCAATACGGCGAGGAACTCGTCAAGCGGATGTTCGCCCGTGCATGGGAGGACGGAAAAATCACAAAAGACGAGCAAACCCTGCTGAACGAAGTTGTAGAATTCCTCGGCATGCACCCTGAAAGAGCCCGACGCCTCTCAAACGAGGCTCGAAAATCGTTGAAAATACCGCCCCCCGAGGAGGTCTATTTTGACATGATTCTTCAGGCACTGGACGACGGAGAGATCATGCAAGACGAAATCGACCTGCTGAACACCTTTCGCGTGGCCTTCGGTATCGACCAAGTGACACACAACACCTTGCTCGAACGAGCGAAATCTCACCCGACCAAATCCGAAAACTACGACGCATATGCGGCCACGCTTAAAACAGCCCTTCAAGACAACATTATCACGGCGGATGAGCATGCGATGCTCCGAACGCTACGGGCGGAATTAAACATCTCCGAAGATGAACATGAACGAATCATCAACGAAATTTTGGATAAATCGAGGAGGTAATTTCCATGGGAATGACCGATGAAGAAGCAAACCTACACGACACCCTCTCTGCCATCAAAGATCATTTGAGGTCAAAGGAATCTGCAAAAATCGTCCTCATCGGTGACGTGATGATGGATTGCTACATTCACGGATTCGCAAACAATCTCAATTCGCGCGCTCCCGTCCCGGTTTTGCGAGAGACTTCACGGGAAGAAGATGTAGGAGCCGCTGCTCACGTCGCCCGTGGCCTGCGAGCCATGGGTTTGGAAAGCCACCTTTTCGGCGTGGTGGGCGACGACACTGCAGGCTTGAGCATCATTGAATCATTGGAACAGGAGGGTGTGACCACACATGGATTGGCGATTATAGAGGACCGAATCACGACGGTCAAAACACGTATGTTGGCCTCGAGGGAGAGTTTGATCCGAGAAGAGCAATTGTTGTTGCGCTGGGACATCGAAGATGATAACCCAGTTCCAGAAGAAGCATCCCATGCGCTCTACATACAGGCAGTAGAGGACTTGAAGGGAGCGGCTGCCTTAATCGCTTCGGACTACGGACAAGGCGTCCTCACCGACCAAGGCGCAGAGCAATTGTTTTCAGAAGCTAAAAAACGAGGGATTCCCGTTATCGCTGACCCGAAATTGACCGGACTGCACCGGACCGAGGGCGTTGATTGGATTCTTTTTCAATCCCACGGGCTTGAATTGATGCGGCGGCGACTCGCAGCCGCCACTGGAGCAGAAGCTGCTAAAAAACTGATCAGCCAATACGGCTGGAAACACTTGGTCGTGCTTTCTGGAGAGGCAGGAGTGACCATATATTCGCACGACAAAGAAACCGTCCATGCACCGTGCAGCCTCATCGATTTGAGGCAAATGATCGGCATCATCGACGCCGCTGCGGTCGCCATTGCCTTCGCCCTCTCTCGAGGACTCGACGTTGCTTCAACGGCGCTTCTTGCGAATGCTGCCTGTGAATGCATCCTCGCTGCAGAACAAACGGACGCTTTCGTGATCAGCAAGGAAAACCTGATCCATAGAATCGGCGAACACGCCTGGAATTTGCAGGTGTCAAAGCGCTGAGGTGGGCCCGTGAGTGCATGGGTGTTTCCAACAACTGCTGATGCGGGCATGAGGATATATGCACCCAATCTCTCCACCTTGATGGTCGATGCTGCTTTGGGTGTGCAAGCGTATCTGATGTCACCATCCGCCGAATTACGGATTCAACAACTCCTGCGACAAACGGGCGAATGGAGGGTTCGTGCAAACCATAGCCCCCACGACCGCACGATGCTCTTTGTTGCTTGGTTGGACGAAATCCTGTATCGAAATGAGGTGCACCAACAATGGTTAACCGAGGTGCATCTTCGGGTTGAAGAATCCAAAGAAGGGCTTGAGATCATCGCTCAGGTTTCGTGGGTGGACGGTTCTCAAATCGAACGAGAAATCGAAATCAAAGCCGTAACCACACATGAATTGCAAGTGGGCGAAGTTGAAGCGGGGAAGACGATCATAGGTGGGCATGAGGACGTGCCTGACTTTGTTGGACCAGGTTGGATTGCAAACGTCGTATTTGATATTTGAGGTGGGAGTGCCAAGGGTGGACGTGCGCTTCGCGCGGCCAAATCCGCAGGCTTTCTCCATCCCGGATTCCCACAGCACCCATGGCCCCAGGTAGGGCTGCTCCGTTCCCGGCCTGACCTAGTCCCCCGGTTATTCAATTCCCGTTTCCTTCCGGAGACGGTTCATGACACCCGAGTCATGTGGGAGCGAGACATCAACGTCCGCCTACGGGAACCTCGCGACCGCTTTCGCCGCCCCAAGGCGTTCAGTCCACCATAACGACGCTTTGTGGTACAGGGTACGCCGAGCTCCCCACCTATCCCGGCAAAGCGTCATGCTCAGCATATATGAAGGCAACGAAAGAGACTCAAGAGGAGGGCTCGGCCTCTTCGTATTTTGACGGACAAGAAGTTTTGATCACGTTGGCCTCGAGAACATAGTTGGCTCCATCGTAGCGGAGGATCCCCTCGGCGTAAACGGTCCGGTTATCGTCAAGACCGTTGGAGACCGAGGCATCAATAAACTCGATGACAAGCGATTTCGCTGAGCCTTCCAAAACGAAGGTCATCGTGCTGTTATCGATGGTGCCGTCTCGTACCTCACCACGGACCGCAACCTCCTGATCGATAAAATCCATTGGACTGTCCATCAATTCGTCAACGGATTGTGTTGGCGTGGGTGACTGCAAAACCACGGTTGCGAGAAGAGCTAGTGTGAGCACGCCACCGATTACGAGGATGCGTGTTCTCCGGGCCCACACGTGGTTTTCCAACCGACCGACCCTTAACAATGCTCTCAAGGCTCATGACCCTGCGCAACGACATCTTGTATCGATTCGAATCTCGAGTTTGACAATCTTCGGTGCAGTCCGTGAACCACGTCCTTGGTCAGGGCAGGTCCTTCAAACACGAACCCGCTGTAAGCCTGAACAAGCGATGCGCCGGCACTGATCTTTTCCCAAGCATCATCGGGCGAAGCAACGCCCCCGACGCCGACAATTGGCCAATCGGGTCCGGCGAGTACGCGAACTTGGCGGATTAATGAAGTGGAACGATCTTTTACAGGTTGGCCGCTCAACCCACCCTGCTCTCCGAAAATTCGTTTTTCTTTCGGATTTGAGGTTTCGGGGCGAGATACCGTTGTGTTGCTGACAACAATGCCTGCAGCTCCGTTGCTCTTGGCCGTGTGAACGATGGTCTGGAGTTGATGATCATCAAGGTCAGGAGCAATTTTGACGAGAATCGGTTTGACATCTCGACCTGCTTGCTCTGCACACGCCGCATTCGCCTCGTGACACGCAGCCAAGATGCGGACCAGGTGCTCGTCGTTTTGGAGGGTTCTAAGTTGTGGGGTGTTTGGGGAAGAGACGTTGATGACAAACACATCGATGTGTTCCCACAAACGGGCAAGCGATGTAGCATAATCAACATGGGCGTCGTCGATTGGCGTTAATTTGGACTTGCCGAGGTTTGCCCATAACGGAACACCAATTTTTGCGTGACGCTTTTTGAAGTGGCTCAACTTGCTTGCAATTGCTTCACTTCCTGCGTTGTTGAAGCCCATCCGATTCACCAATGCCTTTGACGGATCTGCACGGAACATCCTCGGTTTTGGATTCCCGTCTTGTTGCAACATCGTGACGCCCCCAATTTCAATGAACGCCAAGCCAACGGAATCCCATCCCCTCAGGGCCGTGGCGTTTTTGTCCATCCCTGCCGCAAGACCAAATGGGTGATGATAGGTGTTGCCGAAGACCGTGACGGGAAGGTCATGTCGGGGTTTATACATCGCTCGTAGAACAAACCTTCCTACAGGATTGGAAGCGGTCAACCTTAGTATGGTGAGCGAACGATGATGGGCCCGTTCTGAATCTTGGAAACGAAGCAACGGACGTCCGAACCAGCGGTAGAGGAAGCCCATGGGAACCCGTCGCACAAGCCATCCTTCAAGACTTGCGGCGTTCTCCACGAAAACATGCGAATCACGGACCGGCGTTGGCCAGCGGTTCGTGAGGCAGCCCGGCGGTTGGTTCGAGAGGCAAACATTGTCCTCCGAGGACCGGTTTGGTTGGAGGAAGAATTGCATGAACTGTCCGTTCACATGGGAGACCGTCTTCCATCCCGAACAGCCTTCCCAACATGGCTCGCAAGCCCACAGGAACAACTCGCTATGTTCGATGGAGAAACCAACCGTGTCCTCGTCCAGTGTTCCTCCGCTGAACCACCGGAGGAAGTGGTGTGGATTCCGCTTGATTCATCCGAGGCCTGGCACGCCATCAAAGCAACGGCTCTTGATTTGATTGATGCGGGCTACCCTGGCTGCATCGGATGTGCAGGTGCTGAAGATGAGCAACCGTGGGATGAAAGAACCAGTCGGGAAAACCTCAGCAACGAGGAACTCAGCCACCAATGAAATGGATCATTTCATGCATACGAAGAGAGCATTGTCGGCGTAAAGGAGGGTTCAAGTACGGTTGCCGGTGCGCTTCAACATCATGTCCATCGTCATCATCGCCGAGAAACCGAGCGTTGCAGAAGACCTGGCAAACGTGCTTGGTGTGTCCAAAAAAACAGACTCTCACTGGCACAGCGAGGACATCATCATCACTTGGGCTGTCGGTCATTTGTTGGAACTCAAATTTATGGATGAATACGATGAAGCTTTCAAGAATTGGAGGAAAACCATCGACCGACTCCCCTACATCCCCACGGTTTTCGAATACAAACCAAAGGGGGGCCGGAGTAAAACCCAACTCGCCGCCATCAAAAAACTCCTCAAGGATAAAAGCGTCACTGAGATTGTCAACGCATGCGATGCTGCACGAGAAGGGGAACTCATTTTCAGAACCATTGTCCAATATGCAAAGGTCAAAACACCGACGTCAAGAATGTGGATGCAATCCATGACCTATGATGCCCTTCTGTCAGCATTTGAAGGGCGAAAAAGTGGAGAAACCTATGATGCACTTGGGGACGCAGCCTATTCACGTTCATATGCAGATTGGATCATCGGCATGAACGGTTCCCGAGTTGCAAACACCTTTCTGCCGCAAAACCGTAGAGAGCGTTCATCAAACTCCCTCGGTCGCGTTCAAACCGCTACGCTTGCCCTGATCGTTGACCACGAACTTGAGGTGCTCTCCCATGTTCCCTTGCCGTACTGGCAACTCCAAGCAACCTTTTCAGCAGATGATGCGCAATGGACAGCGAGGTGGGAACGCACCGACCATAAAGACGATCCTGAACATCCGGAAATGAAAGCATACCGCATCGTGGAACAAGCCGAAAAAAATGCCATTGAAGCCATTCTCTCTGGGAACGGGCCCTATGAAACCGAGGAGACGGAACGGACCAAAACGGAGCAACCACCCCTCAACTTTGATCTCACCACGCTTCAAAAGAGAGCCAACGGTCTTTGGTCGTGGTCGGCGAAGCGAACGTTGGGTGTCGCCCAAGACCTGTACGATAAATTCAAACTCACAACCTACCCGAGAACCGATTCGAAACACCTTCCTGAAGACATGCATGAAACCGTGGCCAAGACACTCGACCAACTCAAAGGCCAATCGGATTACACCGAACACATCAACCGCCTCCAAAACGACGGATTGGCCAATGCTGGACGAAATTTCAACAACAGCAAGGTGTCCGACCACTACGCCATCGTACCCACCGGTCAAACACCTCCAAAGAATTTCGGTGGCGACCACAGTAAACTCTACGACCTCATCGTTCGGAATTTCTTGGCCTCGTGGCACCCTCCTTCTTCATGGACGGTTACCAAGCGAACAACGAGGGTCAACGGTCATCAATTCATCAAAGAAGTTGAAGCCCTTGCCGAACCCGGGTGGCGAGCCGTCATCACCAAAAACGACAAAATCCCGGAAGGTTGGGGGAAACTTGCCTCCAACCCATGTAAGAGCAAACTCGAGAGCCACGAATTCACCGAGGAATTTTCAAAGCCGAAAAATCGCCTCAAGGAAGCCAGCCTTCTCCAGTTGATGGAACATGCTGGGAAACACATTGACGACGATGAACTGGCTGAAGCCATGAAGGACAAAGGCCTTGGAACCCCTGCTACCCGAGCAGACACCATTGAAAAATTGCTGAGTCGAAACTACATACGTCGGTCGAGAAACGGAACCATCAGCGCAGCGCCTCACGGGATTCGTATGATCGATATCTTACGGCGAATTCCGGTCGAATGGATTACCTCTCCCGAACTGACAGGCGATATGGAGGCCTCTCTCTTAGCGGTGCAACGCGGTACGGAACCGATGGAGAGTTACATGAAGAAAATCATTGAAGAAACAACCGTCATGGTTGAACGAATTCGAGAGCACGACCGCAGTTTGTTGTATGCAAACGAACCTGCCCTCGGAGCTTGCCCAAAATGCAATTCATCCGTTCTTGAAACGACCCTCTCCTATCAGTGTGAGCTGAATGAAGGACGCGACAAAGGATGTTCGTTTGTCTTTTGGAAGGACACCTCGGGACGGTGGTTCGACCGTACTACAGCCACGCGTTTGCTTGAAAACCGGACCCTTGAGAATCTTCACGGGTTCTTTTCTTTGGCCGGTGAGGGGTACGACACATCGGTGGAACTGAAGGACGATGGGAAAGTGATGGCGAAAGGCAGCGCGGCAGGTGCCCCAACCGATGACGATGAAGTGCTCTGTCCCTGTCCAGTGTGTGACCACGGCTCCATTCGTATGACCAACGCTTCTTACGCGTGCGACTTTGATGACTGCACGTTCCGTGGAATGCAGAACGTCATGTGCAAGCGAACCGTCACACCTTCTGAGGCCAAGGACATTTTCACCAAAGGGCGGTCTCAACTCTTGGAGGATTTTACATCAAAAAGGAACCGCCCGTTCAGTGCATTCCTTGTTTTGGAGAAAAACCGCGTCGCCTTTGAATTTCCCCCGAGAGAAGCTGCCGCCGATGCAAAACGTTTTGCCGTTGCACCCGGTGTTGTTGGTGTCTGTCCAACCCACAAAGCTAACATCGTTGAAACAGAAACCCATTACACGGTAGAAGATTCATCCACTGGATGCAAAATACATCTTGAACGAACCATTTCGAAGCGGGACCTCACACGAGGTGAAGCAAAGGTGTTGGTCGAGGAACGGAGTTTTGGACCCGTTGATGATTTTACATCCAAGAAAACCGGCAACCCTTTCGCTGCATCCCTGTACCTGAAAAAGAACGAATCTGTCGGATACAAGTTCGCAAAGCGCTCGTGAAGCCCACCTGCTCAAAGGAAGGTTGAAACACGGGGGCCAGCACCTCAATCCATGGCCTCTCACGACTACGATGTTGTGATCGTCGGCGCCGGACCGGTTGGAGGGCGTGCAGGTCACCTTCTTGCGAAGAGTGGCGTGACGGTCCTCATTCTGGAGGAACATGCTGAGATCGGCCGTCCATTTCAATGCGCAGGATTGGTTACGCCCTCTGCGATGGATGCTGTTGAAGCCTACCACACAGTGCTCGAAGAAGTTGACGGAGCGCTCATTCATGGTCCAAGCGGGACCCTCGTTCCCGTCGGAACGGAGGGGACCCTACGGACCTACGTTGTTTGCAGAAAGCGATTTGACCAATTTGTGGTTCAACAGGCATTGGAGAACGGTGCCCATTTGTGGCTCAATACAACACCAAAAAGTGCAACGATTCTACACGATGGCGTTGAACTTCTCGTGGACCGAGATGGGGAGCCAACCTCGATCAATTGCAAACTCTTGATCGGTGCAGACGGAGCCCACAGTTGGACTCGTCGCACGTTCAAGATGGGGCGTCCCAAAGAACTGATGATCGGATTCCAAACCGAAGTTGTCGGTTACGAAGGGCGTGACCGCTGGTTGGAAATGTACAGCGGCGAGGTCATCGCACCGGGGTTCTTTGCATGGGTAATACCCTCCGGTTTCGGGTCCCACCGCATCGGATTGTGGTCGACAGCAGAACGGCTCAACGGAAGGAGCATCGAATCATGCTACCAAGATCTCATTGACCACCCATTGTGGAAAGACCGATTTGAAAACGTAACCGAAGTGGCCCGCTATTGCGGTCCAGTACCCTCCGGCATGGTGAAACGGAATGTCAAAGACCGGGTCATGTTGCTTGGGGACGCCGCTGGAATGGCAAAGCCGACCACTGGAGGAGGCATTGGACCTGGATTCCATCAAATCCAATGCATCCTTGACCCATTGGTTGAAGCCGTTTTGAAAAACCAACTTCGAGAATCCGATCTCAAGCACATCACAAAGAAGCCATGGGATGCTATGAAACGGGAACAAGATCGAGCACGGGCTTTGCGCAACCTGTTGGTAAGCGACTGCTCTGACGAGACATTGGACAAGCACTTCAGGGCTTTTGCTCATCCATCAACGCTTGAACTCATCAACGAAATCGGCGATATCGAAAAACCGGTTCCTCTTGGCATGGCTCTCCTTCGCCAAGTACCCGCCTTCCGACCGCTGGCCTTGAAAGCAGGAGTTCGGTTGTTGTTGTCTTGAGGGATGTGTGATGACACCGCTTCACCAAGTTCAACACGTACGTTATCCACCGTTTGAAGCAGGCAGATGGCTCCCTCAAGCCCTGCCCATCACACAACGCAAGCAGCACCTCGGTGATTTTGCAACCAAGGAAGAAGCCCTCAAACTGCTCAAGACGCTCCATCCTCCTTTTGAACTCGGGACGAAAGACGGATGGTACATCGAAACGTCCTACGTCTACGGAGATGAGACGCTCGAAGCACAAAGGACGGAGAACGTGACGGACGACGCCCCCTTTGTGGACCTCATCAAGCACCAGCGGCGAGGTTGGTACCTCATCCCTAACCCGATCCACCATGTTGTTCGTCAATTCATCAACACCGTTGTTTTGGTCCTCTTAGCCGCGTTGTTCTATCTCTTCATTTCTCCCCTTTTCCTGCTCCTCGGCTTTCCCGTCTACGGACTTGAGACGGTTCGATGGGGGCTATTGGACTACCCAGCTCTGGCTGTCTTTGTCGTCCCCCTCCTCTTCGCGCCACTTCTGGTTCGAGTCGTCGCAAACTTGGTTGAATTGCAACGGCAAAACCGGTTTTTGAGAAGTGACCCTCCCCGTCCTGAGATTAAACTCACTCCGCCAGTCATCGCCAATCAACCGCTACGAATGACCGTGTCGTTCAACGAATTTCTTAGCGATTGGAATCACATTGATGTGTTTTGGAGGGTGGGCATCCTGCCCCCTTCCCGGGAAGTGTTGCTTAAAGAATTGAACCGATTACCAGACCGTCAGCCACCACCCGGACTTACAACCGAATTGCCTCATCACTGGATCGTTGGTTTAGACGACGGTACGGCTGGAGGGGAGGATGCTCCGATGCAAATGCAGGAAGTGAAGGGAGGTCTGTTTTTACGACCAATGCGCATCATGGCGACTTCCGAACAACAAAGGTTGCAAGATGGAGAGGAAGTTCTTCTCCAACCCCCGCAAGGCCCATGGCCTGGGTCGGTCAATACCGATTTGGTACGGGTTCATTGGGAGTGCATTTTACGAATTGACCGCTCAAAAGGCGGTGCATTGTTGTGGGTAGAGCCGCTCAAGGTCGCCCATGCTGACGTCGCCTCCGTTTTACCCTCGTTGCCTTTGCATGATGGACGTTCCGAATTGGACATCACCTGAACAACACCTTCAAGGGCGGCCACAGGGTGCTTGAAACATGAACCCCAAACGCTGGTCGGCAGTGTCCTTGGTGCTTCTCATGACCCTCGCTGGCTGCTTGGGGGCGACTGAACCAGCCAAACCCCTTCCCGAACCAACTCAAGAGACGTACAGTTTGGAAGCCACGATGGTGGTTGCACCGGACGAGATGAAGTTGGGTGAAGAGGCCACGTTCGTCGTGCGGCTGGAGGTCTTGGGAGAAGGTTCGTACCAAAGCAAAATTTCCGTCCTTGACCCATCCTTCGGTCCCGTTGATGCATTCAAAATAACCGAACAAAGCACCGGGTTCCAACTCTCTTTCACGCCGACCGTCCTCGGTCAGCACATCGTATCCATCTCGTTTGAAAACATCGGTGAAACGGAGATGGTCCCTCCATTTGAACCGCTTGTCCTGGGACTCCTCGTCACCGCTCCGGAAGAGCTCGCCCCGGTGCTCACCACGCCAGAGAGGTTGGTCTTGGAAGAACCAAACGTCGTTTGGTTTGAAGGGCGGGTAGAACACCCTTCGGTATCTTCGTGCAATGTACGCTACGAAATTTCTGACGGCACCGCAAGTAACATTGCTCTCGATGAGGATGGAAAATGGAAGATTTTGCTCGACTTCACCGAAGCGTCCTCGTCACACACCATCACCACGACCGCATCATGCGGTCGATTTTCTGTCTTGAGCGACACCACCACCACTCAGGTCCTCATTGAAGGAGCAGGAGATGACGATGATGGCGATGGAATACAGAACACCAACGATCGTTGCCCAAATGGCATCGGTGCGGACGATGGTTGGCAGTCAACCATTCCAACCGACGGCGACCAGGATGGCTGTCGTGACAACGACGAAGATGATGACGACGACAACGACGGCATTGTTGACATGCATGATGGTTGCCCTGAATCCTACGGATGGGTGAGCACGCCAAGTGCCGATTACGATTACGACGGCTGTCATGATGCTGATGAAGACACGGATGATGACAACGATGGAGTCGAAGACGTTGTCGACTCCTGCCCCGTAGGAAGGAAAGGATGGTACTCAAATCGATACAGCGATTGGGACAACGATGGTTGTTCGGACCTTGACGAGGATGAGAACGACGACAACGACGACCACAACGATTCAACCGATTCATGTCCCAAAGGTGTCGCCTCATGGTTTTCGACCGACGAGACCGACTGGGACGATGATGGATGCCGTGACGAAGATGAGGACAACGACGATGACAATGACGGTGTAAACGATGTTAACGCCACCGGTTCGACACTCGACCTTTGCCCGAAAACGCCCCGAAACAGCACCGATATCAACGAACATGGTTGTGCAGCCATCGAACGGGATACCGATGGTGACGGTGTCAACGATTTGACCGATGAATGTCCGGGAACTCCTGCGAACCTTGTTGTCAACACAGCGGGGTGTGCAGATCTTGATGGCGACGGAGTTTTTGCAAACGTGGACACATGCGGCGATTCCCCCCCACGATGGAGCGTTGATGAACAGGGATGTGCAGTGATCCAACTGCCCGTTCAGTGGACGGATGCCACCACTTTGACCGGACCCATGCAGACCGTCCCGCAATTCACGGTCCCTACGCTGAACGGTTCCTTCAACTTCAAAGACCGTTGGACTGGGCATGACGTGTATTTCTTCATGTTCAAATACACCAATTCAGCGGGAAGCAGCAATTCTGGAACATGGGCGCAAAACCCTGGAAAGTTCATCCGAAACCTCCCCGAAAACACCCATTTGTTCTACGGTTCGTTTGATACCACCTATCGAAACGATGTCGTCCAACAGCGCAATGCTGTCCTCTCGGGCTTAACGGCATCAGAGGAGGCCTATTGGGACGACCGTATTCACTACATTGACATGGATGCAAGCAACATCGGAGGTGGTCTTGGCTCCATGATTTCCTCGTTTAACAATCCACTTTACATTGGCATTGACCGATTCCAACTCGCCCGGGAAACCGGTTCACTGTACGCGTGGACGACACAATCAAACGACCCCTATCACCTCTCCTTTGAAACGAACCAATGGGTGGCTGAATTCCCGACCAAAATCAGGAGTGCAGATCCAGCAGTGCATGCGGTGAGCGTCATGGACTTCCAAAGGCATACTGGAGGTTGGGGTGGAGGACATTCCTCGTTTGCAAATGCGACCTTCCAGCTCCCTGAAAACTTGAGCTCGTACGACACGCTGGAAGTCTACCACGAACACGCCTGTTATGACCGTGTCAACCGCTATCAAAAATCCGATGGAAGTTACGGCGGATGTCATGAATGGGACTACTTGGCTTATCTTTACGTGTGTGACGCAGACAACGACTCAGTTTGCGACACCGAAACCGTTCGTTGGATCACCACCTACGGCAGAGAAGGAATGTGGCTAACCGATATCTCTCCGTACCTCTTCATGTTCGAAGAAGGACAGGAACGCCGTTTCAAGTATTCAGGGGCCAATAGGGGGGATCTCACCGTCACCTATCTTTTCAGCAATTGGGGAAGCGGTGAGCGGTCAACAAACGGCACGTTCGCCTTTAGCGGCGGTCAGTTTGATGGAACATACAACAACGAGTCAAGGTACAACCGCCAACTCAACTTCACCGTTCCAACCGGTACCACACGGGTTGAAATCGTAGCGACCATCACCGGGCACGGTTTCAACAAAGACACCGCGAACTGTGCGGAATTTTGCGACCACCAGCACCATTACACCATGGGTTCGCATCAAACATACGAATGGCATCCGATCGTGTACAGCAGCGAAGGGTGCGAAAACGAAGTGAACAACGGCGTGGTCGCCAATCAATTCGGATCGTGGCCGTTCGGACGGGCCGGTTGGTGCGCTGGACAGGATGTTAAACAGTGGACCTATGACATATCAGGATGGGTCGACAATGCTTCAAATAACCACCTCATATACCGAGGGTATTACAACGGTGCAGAATACGTTCCGTCTGATGGTATCGGCAACGGAGGAAGAAATATTCGAGCGGTGATTTGGATCGTGTTCTACGGTCCTACGACTGCCTAGGTACCGGAGCAATCAGCATCTTTGTTGCTTCCGGGTTGATGGCGGTCTCGAGGTGTTCGTAATCGCTGTTCCTCCGTTGCGGCGTAAAGCCTGCTCGGTAAATCGATGATTGAAGTTCAGCCTCTGATGCATCCATTTTTGACGTGCCTGAAGCAGAAACCACATTTTCCTCCATCATCGTCGACCCCGCATCGTCAGCCCCACCAAGCAAGGCCATTTGAGAAACGGCCAAACCCATGGTGGGCCAGGAGGCTTGAATATGCTCAATGTTGTCAAAAAAGAGCCTTGATATGGCCACGTGGCGCAAGTACTCAGAGGATCCGGCCCCCAACGTGTACTTGTTTTGTCCTCGGTTTCGACGACCAAAGGAGTTGGTTTCCAGTTGAACCGGCCAAGCAATGAACGAGGTGAAACCCGTGTTGTGAACGTTCAACGATCGGTCTTGCAGTTCCCGAAGGCGCCGCATGTGCTCAATGCGCTGTGATGTGTTTTCTCCAAAGCCAATGACGTTGGTAGCGCTTGTCGTAAGTCCAAGCGATTGCGCTTCTTCCATCACACGCAGCCAGTTGGCGGGCGATCCCTTTTTTGGAGAGACATCCTTGCGGACATCATCAACCAACATTTCGGCCCCGCCTCCGGGAAGACCGTGCATGCCGGCATCCTTGAAGGCCCTGAGAACATCCAGCGTGCTCATCTGACAAATTTCAGCAACTCCTTCAATTTCGATAGGACTGAAACAATCCAAATCAATGGAAGGGTGGTGGGTGGAAAGATGGGTGAGCAGGCCCGTGTACCATTGCAAAGGCAAAGCAGGATTTACGCCGCCCTGCATGAGGATTCTCGAGCCTCCAATCGCTTCCAATTCGACGATTCGCTCCGATATTTCTTCGTAGGTTTGTGTGTAGGTTTCTTCATGACCCGGGGGTCGATAAAACGAACAAAATTGACAGTTAATGGTGCAAACGTTGGTATAATTGATGTTCCTATCGACCAAGTACGTCACGTATCCATCAGGATGCATGGCCATCCTCCGAGCGTGAGCCGCCTCCATCAATGCGTGAAGAGGTGCTTCATCGTAGAGTTCTACGGCTTCGGAAGGTGTGAGGCGCAAGGCTTTCGCCGTCGTGTGATTCCACGAAGATTGCCGCTCAAGGATATCGGACCAACTCAACCAAACACCTCGTCATAGAGGCACGCCAACAATGCTCTCAATAGCTTCAACCGTCTTTGGACAATCATCGGTCAAAATCACAGGACCGTCGTCCGTAATGAGGACATCGTCCTCAATACGAATGCCGATGTTGGAATAACGTACAGGACAATCAACATCCGGTCGCCAAGCCCCAAAATACAAGCCCGGCTCAACCGTAAGGCACATCCCAGCTTCGAGCAACCGGGGTTTACCTCCGGGCTTGTAAACACCCACATCATGAACATCCAGTCCAATCCAGTGGCTGGTGTTGTGCATGTACCATTTCCTGAGGTCCCCGCTCTCGGGGTCCAGAGCCGTTTCGATGTCTTGAGCGATGATTCCCAGTTCGATCAACCCTTCAGCAAGAACTCGCCGTGCTGCATCGTGGGGTGCCGTGTACGGCTCACCAACTCTGCAGACTTCAATGGCAGCACGCTGTGAGCGAAGAACAAGATCGTAAATTTCACGCTGAGGCTCGGAAAATTGACCAGAGATTGGCCAGGATCGGGTGATGTCACTTGCATATCCACGATATTCGGCACCTGCATCGATCAGGATCACCTCATCGTTCCCACAAGTATCTTGATTGGTGGTGTAGTGAAGGATGGTGGCATTCTCGCCGCATCCAACAATCGATGGATACGACCAACCCGAGGCACCTGCGTATGAGAAAAAGCCCTCGATGACCGACTGAAGTTGAAATTCCGTCACGCCATCTCGACTATGGCGCATGGCAAGTTCGTGAGCGATGCTCGCCACTTTGCTCGCATAGACCATCTGCTCAATCTCGGAGGGGGATTTCCTCAACCGCAATTCAGCGATGATTCCCGAAGGGTCCTCCACCGAAACCGGACCTGTGCCGAAGTGCTGACGAGCCCGGTCACGCTTTCGAACAGCCGATTGGACGAGGTCGTCGACTTCTCGGTTGACCCCTCCGCGAAGGAACACCCGCTTTGCATCGTTGAGCCATGTACCCAGTTCACTGCCGAGGAGATCGATGTTGTAGGCCTCATCAACGGGAAAATCCTGAAGCGCCCCCTCAATGCCTGGTCGTCGTCCTTCCCAAATTTCTTTGAGGGTGTCTTTTGGTTGTACAAAGAGCGCCGAGAGCCATTTGCCATCAACACATCGGAGGACGAAAACCGATTCTGGTTCCGTCCAACCGGTGAGATAAAGCAGATCGCTTGAGGTTCGGTAGCGGTATTCAACATCATTTGAATGCACGGCAAACGAAGGCGAGGATACGATGAGGACATCCTCTTTTCGAAACTGATTCGTCAGCCGAGTTTGCCGTGCACAATACTCCTCAACCGTGGTGGGCTGTGGTTGTTTTGGCAACCTTGCGAAGGCCTCGGCGAACATGCTTCACCCTCGCGCCTCATCTTCTTCAATCGTTGCATCTAACCCGGGGTGGCGTTGACCATTTTTCCGTTGATGAACCGTCTCAGGAGCATTCCATTTTGGAAGGTCATTTTCGGATTCAACACGCTGACGGGCAAGCCATGCGGTGCAAGCCAGCATGATAAGAATGAACAACCCAATCGTAGCTGGACTTGAAAAAGACTCTTGCCCGAGGGATTCCGTAGCATCAACGATGACCACATTGACTTGTTTTGAGTCAGATGCACCGTCATCATCGAAAACAATCAGTTCGACAGAATATGTCCCGGCACCGTCAAAGTTGCCTCGCTCGAGTGTAGGAACGCTCCGAATTGACGTTGCGTTGTTGATGACCCACAAGTATTGCACCACTTCATTGTCGGAACTCGTGTTTCCGTTTAGAGTCCAGGTGTGATCTGGACCCAGAATGATGGTGGCCCCAGCTTGAAGTTGGAGGTTATCGACCGAAATTTCCGCTTTCGGTTGAAGATTCAGTACCCGAGCTTCCGTCGATATCGTGACCGTGTTTCCAGCACGATCTCGAACGGTAGCATCGATGATGTAGACACCAGAATTCGAAAAATTGAGGGCAAGTTGATTTTTTGTGATCAACTCGTTGCTTGAAGGAGCCCGAGTGTTTCCGCTCGGTTCGGTTAACACCCAAGTGACCAGGTACGAGGACCCAGCATAACCATCATCTCCGTTTGCAAAGACGTTGAAGCGTTGTGCTTCATGAACCGTTTCTGGAGACGACAGTTGAACATCTGGTGGCGTTACGTCGTGGATCAGCGTCAGACGTACATCTTGGGAACGACGAAGCAAACCGTCCATAACAGAAACGTCAATCCGCCAAATGCCTTCGTGCAAGCCCATGTCCGTTGAATTCAACTCCACCAAGAGCGAGTCGTCGTGAAAGGTGAACGGGAGGGATTGTTGGTCCGGAGCCCCCAAGCAGACTTGAAACGGTGCCTCGCAAATCAACGCAAATGTTTGGAGCGAACTTGCGTTTGGAGAAGGCAACACCAAAGGAAGTTCAACGTGTTCAACTCCGTTCACCACCAGTGGAGTTTCTTGGAACTTTTGAGAATGACCGGAGGTGTGTTCTTCATCCAAAAATACAGGTCTGTGATGCAGTTCCCCGATGTATACGATATGCCGAACCAAGATCGGTTGGAATTCTTCGCTGGAAATTTCAAGCTCAAGGTAGCAGGTGCATTCCACTGAACCAAGATTCACAGAGAGTTCCCAAGAATAAGCATGTTCCGCAACCGGGCGAACAGATGTCAAATATGGTCCTTCCAAGACGGTGACGGGAGTCTGGCCGCTGATGTTCACAACGGCCCATGCCGTGTCCCGAAGTGGGACCGAGGAATGGCCTGAGACGTTCAGCCACTCGGAGAAAACGGTTCCTCGGTCTTGGTCGAACGTAAGCGTTACGGGGTTAGGAGTAGAGGTATCGGTTGCTCCGGCTGTTGTGTTGGTCAGGGGATTTGACGCAAACAAAAGCAACAATACCGCCCATTTGACGGTGGAAATACGGATGGTCTTCATGGCAGCAAGAACCTCAGTCACTGAATGGATCGCACAATTCACCCTGGCCCGGGTAAGAAACCGGGTTTCTCGGGTTTGTGTCCCATTTGTACTCGCAGAAATTCACGTGGCCGTCCCCATCGGTGTCCACCATTCGGTCCGCTCCGTCAAAGGGATCGAACTGGAAGTGATATTCCCATCCCGTAGCCATGCCATCGTTGTCGTGGTCTTGATAGTAAACTTCGGGTCCGTCGTTCCAATCATCACCATCTGTGTCGTTGGTGATGGGGTTGGTGCCGTTCTGCATTTCCTCATAATTGGTGTAATTTTCGAGGTTTTCGTAGAAACGCTGACCGTCTGGGGTGTTGGGGTCAATGTTGCATTCAGAGTTGGTGGAGTCGTTGTAACCTGGGCAGTATCGCTTGATTAATCCGCTTCGGTTCAACCCGTCACGATCGGGGTCTTCAAATCCGTCGTCAATCCCATCGAGGTCGCTGTCGGGCATTGAAGGATCCATTACTCCACGGGCCCCGTAGACACCAACGGTTTCGTTGTCCGCAAGGCCGAGTTCAAAGGCTTGCTGAGAGTAATACACTTCCCAGCCGTCAGGGAGCAGGTCTCCGTCAGTGTCGTCATCAACGGGGTTGGTGTTCCAGCGATCGGGAGCTTCCATGCCGTTGGCCAATGTGTCGTTGTCGATGTCAAATGTGTCGTCTTTTAGCGAACCGAGCGAAGGGTCGAGCGCCCAACGGCCATTGCATCCGTCACATAGACCGTTCGTTGGCATCTGGAAACCCGTCATGTTCATTTCACTGACCTCAAACTTCGGTTCCAAGGCAAAGCCTCCAAGCCAATTTTGCCAAACGTACCCGCCGGGTTGCATGGTGCATGAACTGGATTGTGTTTCTTCACATCCCGGTCGGCTCCATGTGGATGTTGCGACCCAAAGGCTGTGGGAGTTGGTGTTGTCCTCTGCAGATTTAACCTGCATTTCCCAACCGTCGAGCATCCCGTCCGCATCGGTATCGTTCAGCAAGGGATTGGTGGGGTTCTGGAATGGACGGGGTACGAAGAGGACTTCCTGTCCATCGATAAGCCCATCATCATCGGTGTCGGAATTGTTGGCGTGCGTGAGGAAATTGTCCTCTCCGGCCACAACTTCTTCTCCATCTTCCAATCCATCGTTATCGGTGTCGAACATGCACGGACTGGTCGAGTAAGTTTCACCTTCCCACATGAAATTGTCCCCGGCTTCTTCAAGGTCGGTCAAGCCGTCTGAATCGGTATCGGGATTCGAAGCGTTTGAGCCACCCAAATTGCAGGTCGACGAGAACTCCTCGTAATCCGAGAGTCCGTCTGCATCGGTGTCATAGAGTCCGGGGTCAGAGGTCACCCAAGTCGGCTGGACGCCGCGGTTGACAACAAGGATTTCCCAACCCATCACCTCAATACCGTCGATAAGGCCATCGTTATCCGTGTCGGGGTCCAGAGGGTCTGTGCTGCGACCGTCAAGAATACCGTCTTGGTCCCGGTCGTTGGCTTTGTATTCCATGACATTGGTAAAGCGCTCCTCCTCCTCAACGATGTTCAACCACGAAAACAAACGGGAGTCAACCGTCTGACCCAGAGCGACATTGATGGCGTAAACATAACCGTCCACTGGAGCACGTAGGGCGATGACCTGCTGGTTACCCCCTGCAAGCGTGATCCGAGCAGAAGCCACTTGTTGGTTGGCTTCGACTTGATCGCCAAGTTTGACATCGAGCGTGTGTACGATGGCCGTGTTTTCGAGGGTATCGTACATCACGTCACCGTCACCGTCAAGGTCCCATCCATCGTAATCAGGGTCTTCATCTCGATTTTGAGCAGAGCGGGGATGAAGTCCGTTGGAGGCTTCCCATTGGTCAGGCATGTCATCTCGGTCAGTGTCTTCCAACCAAGGAGATGTGAAGTTGCCTTGACCAAACAACTGGGCAACTTGATACTCTTCCAAGTTGTTCATGCCGTCTTCGTCCCAATCACCGTAACCGTCGGAGGCGTTCGCAGGGTCGAGAACATGTGCAGCGTTGGGGGCCATCGCTGGAATGGAATAGCAGTACTCGAATCCATCCGGCATACCGTCGCCGTCCGTGTCCCAATCCGAGGGACCGTTGAGAAGGCCGTCGTTGTCCATGTCCATCATGAACCAGCTGCGTTCAACCCCGAAGAAGGGGCCAATACGAGGAACGGGGTTGAGTAAATTTTCGTTGCATTGCTCGCCCATGCCCATGTATGAGGCGATGGTGGCATTTGCAACTTCGACAATGTCGTCGATGAGGTCTTGGTCAGAGTCCCTGGCCGTCGGGTTTGTGCCGAAGGCCTCTTCCTCAAAATTCGCAAGTCCGTCGTCATCGGTGTCAAGCACCATGTCACAGGAGTGTCGCCCGTTCGAAGCGAGGTCGTCCCAGTCAGCCATCCCGCCCTCACCATTGAATCGGGATTCAAGAGCGTCAACCATGGCTTGGTCGAGCAACAGACAATCCCAATTTCCGTCAAGCGGGTTGAACAGGATGACTTCACCACCAGGGGTTTGGACGCCCATCGTGTAGAGGGACTCCCATCGGTCGTTCAAGCCATCGTTGTCCGTATCGGCTCGTTGGGGGTCAGTGCCGAGTTCTGCTTCGGCTTGATTGGTGAGGCCGTCACGATCGGGGTCACCGTTCGGACCCTGACTTGGGTCAGGCCATGATTCAGTTTCGTTTTCGAGACCCTCTGCTTCCGTCTCTTCGCTTTGTGTCGGGTCAATTTCCAGGTCCTCGGATTCGCCGTTATCAAGAGGATTCAAACCGTGTTGAACCTCCCATCCATCGCTTAATCCGTCGTTATCGGTGTCGGGGTCGTCGGGGTCAGTCCCGTATTGTGTTTCTTCTAACTTATCGGAAAGGCCATCGCCGTCGGTATCCGTTGCGGCATCCCTCAATTCCGATTCACCGCGGATGTCGTCCTCAACGGCACTCTCAAAACCGCCCACGTTTTCGCTGGTTTGGAAAAATCCCGAGACCCCAACGAAAAGGGAACCAAAAATCAAGGTAGAAACAATCGCTACATACGCCATTTGGTTGTGATTCAAACTCATCCGACATACCCCGCGCAACTGTGCGAATCTTGCGAGGCGTTGATTCGGTTATGAACCTTGACCTCTGTTGGGCAACATTTCAAAGCACGCCGACGCATTTTGTTAGATGATTTCGTGATATTCTACCGAAGGAGAACGGAGGGACAAATCGACAAATCCCGGTGCGACTTGAATTCGCACCTCAGAACGCCGCCCGTTGCAGCGTTCCCACATGCCAACGAGAATTCCGCAAACAACGGAAGGATGAGGAGATTGGACGCGGAAAACGGTTTCAAAATCCCCATCCAACCGGGTTTCAAGCACCGAAACACGGCCCATGCCTCGGTGCTGTACCCGTTGAACCACATGCGATGTCCAGTCCTTTTCCTCGAGCACGTAAACGGGAAATGTACTCTCTTCAAACATGGATTTTGCGGCAGAAGCGAAAGCGGAAAACAGGAGATTATCCGCATCTGGGGGAGAAAATTGGAGCCAATTTTTCTCAAGCGAGGTTGCAAGTGGTCGGCCTTGCAGTGCATGGAGAAGAAAATCAAAAACGGGTGACGGCAGGAAAAAACTACGTTGCTCGCCGAAGAAAAAGCCGTGTTCCCGAACCTCAAGGTCCAAATCTAAATTTTTCTCTGGCGACCGAACAGGTTTGCACCGACCCCATTCAGGCAAAATCGGTGCTTGGGCTGGTTGAATCGTCGAGGATTTCTGCGCAACCTCGAAGTGAATCAATTCTGCCTGTGATTGTCGCCAGTTGATGTCCAATCGAGCACCAGCGAAGTGCTCTTCGTGGGCCAGTGCAAAACCAACGGACAAGGTATCATGGCACGGTGATTGGACGGTCCCCGGCCCGAACAGCCCCCACCCCATCCGACTGGAACGGGAGGCCAGTAACCGATGCAGTTTCTTTCGCCCACCAAAACGAGGCTTTGCGAATGAAGAATGGCGGAGAAGAAGCTCCTCGGCGTCGGTAGCAGAATACAGGATTTTGCGTCCGATCGGTGCTGCAAATCGAGCGTCGAGATGTCGGAGAAAGGACTCCATTTCCACCACGCCCCAAAGCACGATTGGAAAACCGTTGTCATCGAAAAAGTATCCGTTTTGGCCGAAAGAAAAACCCTCGTGTTTCCCCCCGCCAAATGACAAACGAGCCACCTCACAGCGGATAGCCCGTTCGCTCATCGTCATTAAAGCAATAACGGATGACTTGGTGGTTTGATTTGAGTTCATGAACGTCTTTTTTGACCGTATTCGGATCTTCCTCATGGAGCAAAACCCGAGCATAAAGAGAAGCGACATCGTTCATTTCATCCGCCGTAAATCCCACCCGAGTAAGTTCTTGGACACCAAGACGAAGACCTGACGGCGACATGGCCTTCGTGTCACCCGGGAGCATGTTCATGTTCGTAATGATGCCAGCTTCCTCAAGCAATGCGGCAGCCTTCGCACCGGCCCCTGAATCCAGACTACCGTGGCGAGTCAAAACTTGGTGAGATGCTGTGTAGCCTCGGGATTCAGCCAGCACATCAAAGCCTTCTCCTGCGAGCGCTGCAGCAAATGCTTGGGCATTTGTAACGATGTCCTTTGCATAATCAGCCCCAAATTCTTTGAATTCAGCGAGCGCCATCACCTTTCCTGCAACGTGATGCAGGTGATATGAAGAACACACACCAGGGAACATCGCATTGTTCAATCGCTTTTGGAAGGCTTCGTCTTCAGATGACGAGAGCAAAAAACCACCTTGTGGCCCGGGGAATGTTTTGTGACTTGACCCCGTCATGACATCGGCTCCTTCGCGGAGAGGGTCCTGAAATTGACCTCCTGCAATCAGCCCAAGTACATGCGCGCCGTCGTACATCACCGCTGCGCCGACTTCTTTGGCGGCATCAGCCATTTCTTTCATCGGTGTTGGAAAAAGGAAGACTGACTGACCGAACAGAGCAACTTTGGGTTGAACTTCCCGAATCATAGCGCATGAGGCATCAACATCAGGTTCCATGCGCTCCTCGTCCCAAGGGTATGTGGTCAAATTCAGGTCCCTGAGGCCCACGGCGCCCATGCGAGCGTGCGAGATGTGACCTCCGTCTGCTGTCGAGACTGCCGTGATGCGGTCGCCAGGTTTTGCAAGGGCTTTCAGTGCACCGATATTGGAAACGGTGCCCGAAATCGACTGGATGTTAGCAAAAGGTGCCTGAAACACCTCTTGAGCGAGAGAGAGGCCCAAGGATTCGATGGTATCAAAATCATTGCAGCCCTGGTAATACCGCTTTCCCGGTAACCCCTCAGCGTAGCGACCGTGAAGGTCACTACGAACGATGTCTTGAACGAGAGGGGAAACGATGTTTTCGCTAGCGATCATACCCAATCCATTGGCGTAGAGGAGACCGCTTGCCCGTACTGCATCCATCACCGTGGCGGCATACTCACGGTGAAGGGTTGTGGCGTCCACAGTTTCTTTCGCTCGGGCCATGCTCCTCGTTTACTTGAGCCAGTCTTTGAATGCTCCGAGAGGAGGTTTGGCGCCCTAGCCTGTGCGTTCACTTCGGATGGTGTTGCGAGGTATGAAACGTTCCTTGGTGTAGTCATCCCTTCCTTCTGCAACGGCATTCAAGGATTGAGGCTCTTTCTTACGAATATAATTCGTCCGTCCACGATAAGCAATCGGGCCGATTTCCCTTTCAAGCATCGGCCCTGTTTCGTTGTGTTCTTTGGGCCTCTTCAACCACCAAGCCTTCCCGAGCGTGCTCACCCGAGGTGGCCTTCCTTTCTCCATTTGGACCGAACGGCGGCGAAGCCTTCCTCGAACTTTCTTTTCCGATTCTTTGGGGAGGCGTTCAAACAACCACGCGGGGAAACCAACATCGAGAACAACACCGTTGACGGAAACCAAGATACCGCTCATGAGCAGGTGATTCCCAATCGGGATGTTTTCCGGTCCCGGTTTCACCTTAAATCGGCGCATTCGGCGTGCGTATTTGATCAGGCCCCGCTGGTCTCGGTGTTTGATCTGATGTTCTTGTTGAGTGGTGTATCTTGAGTAGGAGAAATGGAGGCCAAGCAGACCTCCAATCAAGGCCAAGCCCTCTTCTGCTCCAACTTCTTGGTAAGCCAGAATTCCAAGAACGAACCAGAGAGGAATCAGAACAAGGAATTGGAATATTCGGGACAAAATACCCGGAGCATACCGCGGCGGCATGGCCCGCAGCGTGGCTTCATGGGCGGCCACCAAAACGTTTGCATTCAGGGCTTCGTCAACGCCTCCCTTCTGCAAAAGGGCTGCATATGCATTCACGGGGGCGGCATCCATCCACTTGCGCGTGCTTTTAGCATCATCCAACAGCAACGAAACCTCCATGTGTTCGTTGCCTTTTTTGCCGTATCCAAAAATAACGGCGAGAGCCATCACCCGAGGGTCCTTGCTATCGCTTTTGATGAGTTCATCCACGACCGTTTTCGCATCGTGCCACTGACCCGTATCCATGAGCGTGAGGGCCACAGCAACACGTGGACGAACCCCCGTCGGGTCTGTTCGAACCAAACCAAGAGCCAGTTCAAGGGCCTCATCGTACAGGCGTTGAGCCCGCAACAAAGCGACCATGGTCAACTGACCGACCTGAGAGATTTTGTCATTATGAACCAACATGTCCTTCGGTTGTGGACGCCAATAGCGCATCATGTTTTGCAGCATTTGCAAATGATCGATGACGGGGTTGTTTTCCCAATCCCAGAGGTCGTCCTCCGTGACAGAGCCGCGCCACGGGTCCAACCATTCGCACATAAAAGAGAGCAATTCCGGCTCGTCGTATCCTTCGGGTTGTTGAAGGCCGTGCAAAGCCTCACGGGCTGCATCAAGTCGACGTAAAGCGATATACCCCGTGGCGATGATCATCCGGGCCTCGTCGTTGTCCCCACCGGATTGGGCGAGCAATTTTCGACTTTCTTCAATGGCTTCAGGCCAAAGCCCACGCAATGCTTTCTCCCACATAGAGGCTCGTGATTGCTCCTGCCGAATGAGGGCTTGATCGCCGGGGAAATCATGGGTTTGTACACGGATCAACAGGTCAATGTCTTCGTTGTACGCTGCCGTTTCAACCAAGTGCTGTAAGCGATCACCTCCGGCAAGTTTGACCGCTCCGTCACGTCGTTCATCGGGGTTGAGGTCGAAACGAAGTTTCACAAGCGAGCCAAAGCGACTGATGGAAAGCAACCAAGCGATCAAGAAAACGGCTTGCCCCACAGCAATAAACAGCCAAGTGGTCAGAAGGCGCATTTCCTCATCAAAATCCCGTGCCTCCAACCACGAGGTCATCGGCATGAGGTCCCCAAATTCCTTGTAGCAAACGAGGATGAGAAGGAGAACGGTGTACCCTGAAAATCCAGCGAATGCAAAGGTCAACTGGCGAGCTTGTGCCGCCTTTTCTGCCCGGATTTCACGAGGCGTATCCAACGTCACGCCGAACATCCCCCCAAAAGTCTGTCCTCCGAGGATCAGGTTTCGTGTCAATTCAAAAATAAACGCAAGTCCAACAATCGCAATGTTCATGGTCAAATAAAGCGAGAGGATTTCGGGGAGAGATTTTATGAATTCCAATTGAAACAGGATTTCAGAAACCACATCGATGTTCAGAAAAATCGTATATCCAATGATTCCGCCATAATTGAGAATTTCTTCGCCGTTTGGGGGACTGTTCAGCATGACGTAGAGAACTGTCAAAATCCCGTTCAGGGCCGTGATGGGCATGGTGAGGAGGAACAAGACGAGGATGAGGGAGAATAAACGTCCGATGAAACCGTTCTTTTCCGGGTCGATGGGGTTTGGTCGGCCTCGGGAAGTACGCCATTTACTGATGAGGAGCATGTTCCATGAGGCCCCCATGATTCGTCCGTAGGCAAAGATGGTCGGCGCCATGAAAGCCAACAAACCGAAGGCGACCCATGTCGGCGTCAATTGGCCCTCTGCTCGGAATCCATAGGCGAGGACAAGAGCGGTTGCGAACAAGAGCAGCGCAAGCGTCGTCAATCGGCGAAGAAGGTCGGCTCCGATGGAACTTCTGGTCTCACGCTTTTTGTTGGAAAGCAAACTGCTCAACGATTCCCAAGGCGAGATAACCACGGGGATGAATATCAAAAAGGCAATGATGTACAGGTTAATGCTGGAGAAAACATCGGCGTTGAAGAGGAGTTCGGCGATTAAAATCAAGACGCCCGTAAGACCCATCATGTAGAGCAGGACACCGTAACCGGTGCGTCCCTCTTTCAATAAACGACGAGAATCTCGCAAGGTCCTGGTGATTCTGTGAACCTCGTAGAGGTCGTTGTCAATCTCAAAGGCCACTTGGAGGTTTTTAAGTTGTGCAGGAATAAACCAGCGACGAATCGCAAAAGCAACGACAAGGGCGAGGCAAAGAGGGGCCACCAAATCCACGGTCAAGCCGGTGCTCGAGGAGACGGTTGAAGCGGAGGCACTTTCAGAGAACCAAGACAGCGCGAGGACAGCAAACAACGCATGGAACCCCCTCCGCATAAAAATCACGCCACGACGATTACTCATCAAATCTCCGCCAAATCGGTCCTTCAACGGTGCCTTTCCAAGAAACGCTCAATCCGAAGAAAGGCTTCTTCAAGCACCGCAATGTCAGCAAGATAGACCAATCGAATGTGTCCTTTGCCCAACTCGGGCGAAAAGCCGCTGCCGTGAACGAGCAAGACATGCTCCTCTTGGAGCAGTTCGAGAACAAACCGTTTGTCGTCCGTCGCCCACTTCGGATCCGTGAGCTTGACGAACATGTAAAATGCACCACCAGGGGATTGCACTTCCAAGCCTTTGATTCCGTTGATGCGCTCGATGCAAAAATCACGTTGACGCAAAACACGCTCGCTGTACAGTTCCATCCATGCCCGGTCGCCTGTCAAGCCTGCGAGGTAGCCAAGTTGTGCGGGCGTGGAGGCGCAAAGACGGGAACGAAGAAGGCGTTCAATCCCGTCGCGAACCAAAGAGAGTCGGTTTGTTGGGTCATGCAGGGCCATGTATCCAATCCGCCAACCCGGAGCATAGTACACCTTGGACACACCGTTGAGAGCGACCACCGGTACGGTGGAACTTCGACTGGCTGCAGATACATGCGTGTTGGTGAAATCCAATCCGTCGTAAATTTCATCCGCAACGACAATGCAGTTAGGATGATTTTGGGCGATAGCGAGGAAACGGTCAATGTCCTCAGCACCGCAAACCGAGCCACAGGGATTGTTGGGATTGATGAGCACGAGCAATCGGACATGCTCGTCCATTTTTGCCTCAATGTCCTCAAAATCGGGCCGCCAACCGTTGTCCGCATTCAATGCATATTCGACGGTTTCGGCACCGTACAACTGGGGGTAGGCCATGTAAGGTGGATAGTGCGGACCTGGAGCGAGCACTTTTGAGCCCTCCTCAAGCACGGCTGCAAAAAGAATCTGCAGAGCCTCGGTCACCCCGTGACAGACGTAGATGTCATCAGATCGGGCAGGCCAGCCCTTTCGCTGCTCATCGACAGCCAGGGCAGTACGGAGTTCAGGGAGCCCGTACGAAGGCGAGTACCCGTTGCGACCGGTCCGTAAGGCGGTGGCGTAGGCTTCAACCATGTGAGGTGGTGTGGGGAGCCCTGGATAGGCGATTGGGTCACCGATGTTGAGTTTGATCACCTCGTGACCAGCCGCCTCGAGGGCCATTGCAGGCACCACCACGTCACGAATCGCGTATTCAATGGCTGCAGCTCGTTTCGAGACGGGGATGGGTAAATCCAACGAGTTCACCTCACTCAAAATCTTCGGGCGATACTGCGGCCATGGAGAGGACTTCGTTGAAGTGTTCAACATCAACCGGTTGGACGGACAAACGCTGGCCTCGGCGCAAGAGAGGCATGCCCTCAAGGGCGGGATTGGCCTTCATGGCATCCAAAGAAACCATGGGAAGTGCCAGAACGGGAGCGATGTCAACCATGAACCACCGAGGGTTTTCAGGACTCGACTTTTCGTCACGGTACTTGCTCTTCACGTCCCAGGAGGTAAAATCCGGATACCCCTCACGCACGACTTTAGCCACCCCACCCACGTGTGGTGGTTTTGTATTCGAGTGGTAAAACAAAATGAGGTCGCCCAATTTCATATCGTCCCTCATCATGTTGCGAGCTTGATAATTTCGGACGCCGTCCCAATGGGTTCGGCCGTCTTCAACAAGTTGCGAGAAAGGATAGACATCCAACTCCGACTTCATCAGCCAACGGTTCATGTTCGGTGGGAAACGAAAGAGGTCTATGGAATGCTCGCTCACCAAATATCGGTCACATCATCCAACAATGCTGCTTCCATGACGGCATCGGCAGCCTCCTGTGCGCCAATCAACCCCAGCTTTTTGGCCATGCTGTTTGAACCGCTTACCGCACCAATACCCATTTTCTCAAGAGTGACGAATATCGCAGGAAGCAAGATGAGAGCACTTGCAGCCGCGACCCACAGAAGAATCAAAATGACCGTAATGAAGGGTTGAATTTCGGGAATTGGAATGTTGTAAGCCGTAAACATCCCCAAGGAGGTGACCACCGCTGCCTCAAACAACGACATGCCCGTCCCAACTGCAGCACTACGAATCGCTTCAATGCCTCCGCCCAGTTCACGAATACGATTGGCAATGTGGATTGAAAAGTCAACACCCACACCGACCAGAATCGAGCCGATCATCACCGTCACGAGGGAGAGCGGCACATCCATCTGCCACATGACCAACCATTGGAGCGCAACCGTGGCGATGACAGGGGAAGTGGTCCAAATGGAGTATCGTATGTCTCGGAACACCACGGCGAGCGTGATGAGCGTCAGAATGATGGCGAACCCAAGCGATGTCCATTGGGAGCCAACAATCAATTCGTTCACTTCAATGGCGGTCGCTGCCACGCCGGTCAAGTCCTCAGCTGTCTCTCCATAACGGCCCGTGAACGTCGCAGCCTTTTCGTTCACCGAATCAACGCTTTTCGCCGTGTCGGCAACGGGAATAAACGGCATGTCAACGTAAATGAGCGAACGAGAGAAATCATCGCTGACGAAAATTTCTCGCGTCTCTTTGGTGAGCGAGGCGTAAAACACGTCGAGCAGGAAAATTTGGCTTTGAGTCGAACCTGGGAGGTTAAAGTCATCTGGGTTGGTGAGAAGGTCCCAGAACGAGGTGTCAAGGGACCCGCTTTGCCCGAACAGCACCTCTGCTGTCTCCTTGACATCCTCGCACCCTTCGTTACCGCCGCAGGGGACCAACTGAAACAATTCGTTGATTTGTTCACCGGAAACGGTCACCTGTACGCCTGAGGCTTTCATCAAAAATACGACCGAAACGGCGGTGGTGTTTTCAACGGTGTTGAGGGATGACTCAAGATTGTTGATTTTTTCAAGAATTTCAACAGGATCATCGTTCGAGACATCTTCGTCGTTGAAATCCCCGCTGACATTGGCGTTGACCAGAATCATTCCCACCTGTCCGGCCTCAAACTCTTTGCTGTATTGTTTCATCTTGACAACGGGCGACTCGCCTTCTGGCGCCATTCCAAGCAGGTCAATGTTTTCCTCAACGTTGGCTTGACCAACGGTGGCTGAAAACAGAATGACGAGAACAAAGGTAGCAATGACGGCCTTGTTGTGCTTGACCGGGATATCAACCAACACATCAAAGGCTTTGAGTGGAGGGTGTTTTGGTTTCTTCAAGTCAAGAATGAGGGTGAGGTTCGGCACCATGAACATCGTCAAAATGTAGACGATGACGATGCCTCCGGAGAGGGCGATGCCCACCGTTTGAATCGGGGCCATCGGTGTAAAGACCAGAGAGATAAAGCCGATTACCGTGGTGACTGCAGACAGGAAGACAGCCTTTCCTGTCGATGAGAGGGAGGCTTTCATCTTCTCGCTGCGCGTCCCCTCTTCCTCTGCGTACCGGTTGGTGATGTGCAGGCCGTAAGAGACCCCCAACGCAAGTAAAATCGGACCAACGATGATGACCGTCATCGTCACCTCATAATTGGTGGCGCCGATGAGGCCCAACGTCCAAAACACCGCGCATAACGTCGGCAGGCCAGCAATAACAACGACTTTGAATCCCTGAAGCGGTCTCATGCCTGTCAATCCGGTTTGAAGCAAATCGGAGTGAAACACAAACAGGCCCATCGCAACCAGAACCACGGCCATCGGAAAGATCTCCCAAAACAAACGGAACGAGAATTCCGTAACGGCGTTCGTGATGGGCACAGGACCGGTGAGAACCATGCTCAAACCCAAATCTTCCCAGTCGCAAAGGCCTTCTGATTCGATGGGGTCGCCGTTTTGGTCGTAGCGACAAGCACGCTCGAGCGTGGCGATGGCGTCCAGTATCTCCTGCGTGTCCGATATGATGTCTTTGGCGGGCCTGTTTTCGGTCACGGCAACCGCCATGATCGCCCGATCAAGCAAACCATCTGGGCCGTCATCTTCACTGCCTCCGATGTCACGCGCCAATTTGTTCAAACCGGCGGTCGGAGTTCCGTCTTCCTCGTACATTTCTCCAATAACCAAATTGATGGTGGTTTGACTGGGTATTTCGTATGCGCCGCCGAACCTCGCATCGGTGGAAGCTGCTGCTGCATTCAAATTTTCAGCAAAATCCCTTGAGAGACAATCGTCTTCGGGGTTGTTTGAGCAACCGAGTTCGCCCACCTCTGTGATGATCGCTTCGCGAATTCGAGGAGCACTTGAATTGACTTCTTTGAGAACCGTTGAGAGGGAAAGAATGTAAATCACGTCATCGGAATCGTCAGAGAGATAGGGATTGAGCACGTTCTCAACGTAGCTGATCTCTTGTAAAATCCTTTGATCGGTGATGTTGTACTTGTCCGATTCGATGTAGACGACCATCACGTTCGTTGACCAATCTTCCTCCACTTTCCCAATGAGTTCAGCGACCCGACTCCCTTCGGGGAGATAAACTTCCAAATCACCGTTCACGTTCAATGCCGGGTTGTTGGGGTCGTCGTCAAAACGGGTATCATCAAGAAAACCGGATTGCGTAACAAAGTAAACCGTAAGCAAGAGAAAGACCATCACGGTTGGAATCGGAAATCTCGTGATGGCTCCTGTTGCGCCTGATTTTTGCCACTCACGCTTGAATCGTTTGGGAGCATCGAGGACAGCATCAAGTGCTTTTTTGGAATCCATGGTCTGGAGTTGACCTGAGAGTTGGTCCCGTACGGCCTTGGATTTGCTTCCAAGGGCGTTGAGGCGACGATTGCCTGCACCGGTTCCACCGTCATCAACGGCTTTTTCCGGCCCGTCTCCTTTCGCCACAAACCCACCTACAGCGTTGCGAAGGAGGGCACCTTCAAAGCCTTACCTTTTGATTGACAGCTGAGACGGTTTATTTTGGACAGCCATTGGCGACGGGTTGAAATGCCGACCCGATACCGACGGATTGGACCCACCTCATTGACCGAGACGGGGCCAGGTGAGGCACATGCCCGACCCAAAACTACCCGAAAAACGTTGGTCCATTGATTTGGAGAAAAGTATCCAAGAAGAACACTACGCTGACAAGAACCTCTACAATCGGCGCTATGCGTTCAATCCAGAAAGCGGAAAAGAACTCTTTGTCGTTGACACGCCCCCTCCATACCCATCCGGAACCTGGCATATTGGAGCCGTTGCCCAATACTCGATGATCGATGTCATCGCCCGAAGCCAGCGGTTGCTGGGTAAAGAGGTGTTTTTCCCCTGGGGTGTTGACCGAAACGGTATCAACATTGAGTTTACCGTGGAGAAAAATACCAAACGGAAGATGAAAACCTACGATCGCGCCGAATTTTTGAAACTTTGCGAGAGCACCATTGAAACGTTCACGCAAGCCATGAGGGACACGGCAAGAAGGGTGGGGTTGTCGTGCGATTTTGACAAAGAGTACCTTACCGACGCCCCCGACTACCGCAGCGTCACACAATCCATCTTTGTTGAACTGTTCAAGAAAGGCGACATCGTTGAAGATTTGAGGCCCAACATCTACGACCCGGTTGAAGGGACGACCATCGCCGATGCAGAGGTCGAGCGGCTGCCACGAAAAACCAAACTCGTTGATGTACGTTGGGTGTGCGAAGACGGAGAGGAACTCGTGATCTCAACCACTCGTCCAGAGATGATCTGTGCATGCGGTGTCGTCGTTGTGCATCCAGATGATGAACGCTACCGGCACTTGGTGGGTAAATCCGTTCACCTCCCCCTTGAGACCGCCGGCAGGTCGACCACCGTCCCCGTCATGGAGCACCCCTCGGTCAAATCTGAATTTGGTTCTGGAATCTTGATGGTTTGTTCATTCGGAGACCAGAACGATGT
>Ga0181597_10000488_pt1 | contig 44289 bp, 31 predicted proteins | sample 041ome_5_FD_148647 | JGI IMG/M metagenome (GOLD analysis project Ga0181597, IMG submission 148647) | Coastal salt marsh microbial communities from the Groves Creek Marsh, Skidaway Island, Georgia - 041403US metaG (spades assembly) | ecosystem: Environmental > Aquatic > Marine > Intertidal zone... | reverse complement strand
TTGGTATTATCAAAATGGTTCTTCAATCTCTGTCTAAAACCCAGCCTAGCCGTCATCCCGACATAAAGGCATGATTGCACCTCAGAATCCGAAGGATTATTAAAAAAAGCGTAACAACCAAAATTTCCGTCAAGACCTTCACCTGCCAACCAGTTACTTAAGGAGTCGAAGGATAAATCTTCGGCTATGTAACTTTTGAACTGTGGAGTGTAGTGTCTTTTCTTGATTTGTTTATCAAGAAGGCTCTTACCATCGGGTTCATTCCTCCAAAAGGTTAAACAATTCTCACCAACAGTATCTTCGTAGTTACTGGCATTTCTTAACTGGTTTAAATTGGATTCAGGTTCTGTATCAGTAATTTTGGCTAACAAAGAATCTCGTTGAGACTTCCAAAGTTCATCCAACTTTGAGCGCAAATTGATAAGCTTTCGCCAACTTTTCCAAACTTCATCAGGATCAAAATCTTCATGTTTAGAGATTACTCGTTGATCCATCCCATCTCCCGATGCACGTTTAATCAGGTCGTATGGACTTAAGGTACCGTTGGTCAGCAGTTCATAAATACGTTCCTTCTCAACTGCATCCTGAACCCAAAGTCCAAGGATTCGAAATTTATATACACTCATTTGTATTTACCTATTCCCATTTAAGAAGTCCATTGCGAGAATAAACTTGATTGAATTATTTGTGTCATGAATGGTTGTTTTTCTTCTTCAATCCCCATGAAAATCTACCTTTATCGAAGCGGGCAGAACTACGGCCCTTATTCCGAAGATTCGATCCATTCCTTTCTTGGGAATGGCTTGGTTTCCAAAAATGATTTGGTATGGACTAAAGGTAAAAATAGCTGGGTAATTCTAGAAGAATTGTTGCCGTTGCTCGGTACCGAAAAAAGCCTCAATCAGGAAGTTCAGGAACAAGTTCCCAAAATTAAGAACCTAGTCGAGAAAGGTCAGGCAAATGTAGCATTGGATTTAGTCTTAGGATTACAATCACAGGATGTTATCGCTGAATTGCTTGAAGATTGCCATATAATCCAAGAAGACGGTGTAATTGATCTGCCAGACTGGATGTATGGATCAACTGGCTTCTTTTTTGACCTGTTATTTAATCTCCATTCAGAGCATGAGCCAAAGATTGATGAGAGCATCAGACCTTCAAATATTTCTAAGCTTCATCTCAAGTATTGCAGCGAATTCAAGAACCTCGGAGTATTAAGTAAATTTACAAAACTTGAATCGTTAACCTTGGATTACCTTGAGGAGTTGGAAAATATTGAGGCAATTGAAGAATTAAAGGAATTGTCGGAGTTATCCGTTTTAAACTGCTCGACACTGGACTCGTTGGAAACCCTCTCGCCCGTTTCAAAATGTAAGAACCTGAAGAAACTTGAGCTTGGCGGTATGGACTGCATTAAATCCACCTCTTTTATCTCCACCCTAACCGCCCTGGAATTCCTTAAGATTTCCTCCGAAGGTTTGAAAAGCCTCGATGGAATTGAAAATTTACAAAAGCTAAAAATCCTGAATCTGGAGTCTTGCTTAAATCTATCCAACACTGATCCAATTGGCGAACTTACCAATCTGAAAATCCTTAATCTCTCCAAATGTCTTGAAGCTGAATTTGAATTTCTGGAAAAAATGGAAAGTCTTGAGGAACTAAATATGGAACTTTGCCAGCGGGTTAAAAAGTTACCCAGCCCAAAAATTTTGGAAAACCTTACCCATCTTAATCTCAATGGGACCAGTATACCCTCTAATCTTTATAAAAGTTTGGAAGACTCCGCTCAGTTCTCCGAATTGATCCTGCCAGATGGTTCAAGAATCGAACGATTCAACAAAGATGAAAACGCTGGAGGCCCATTACCCCGCATCGAGTTTTATCTGTCCGGCAGAGGAATAATTTATGGAAAAGAAGGTAGCCTTACTGAAGCCCAATACGAATACTGGAAGGACAAAAGTGAGGAGGAATTGATTGAGCATTGCGAATGGGATAGTGAAAATGAGGCTGTTCCCGAGGAGGCCGTGCTGGGTTATTGGGAGGAGCTTAACGATATAAGCGAGGTTTACGGCTGCCAAAGTGGTTTTCTGGAAGTTACCGAATTTCGGGAGTTCGAGAATGGTTGGCAAAAGAAAGAAATGAAATTTGAAATCCAAGACGGGGATTCAGAAGAAGATCGAATCAAGGCAACATGGAGTAAAGGAGACCGTCAGCCACCAGAAGGTCCATCCTTCCAAGGATACTCCTACGAAAAGGGAATGTGTTGCGACGAGACCATCGAAGGGAAGATCTTCGAAATTGAAAAATTGGAATGGTTTTCCGAATCGGTTTTTGGGGGAGCCGAGGGAGATGTTGTCGTTGGAATGGAATATGATAAACAGCCCTTGGATTGGTGCCCTGAGGGAGAGGGCAAAGGCTACTATTTTAAAGTTCTGCCTGCACCCGAACCTGAATAAATATTTTTAGAAAATTATGAATAAAACCTCTCATCCCAACACTCTATTAACGGTCATACTATTTTCTCTTTTTACAGCCAGTCATTCTGTGAACGGATCTGCCAGTTCAGATTTATTGAATTACGCAAGAAAATCCCTTCAGGATCGATCAGTAAAAGTTCTCGATAGAGACAGCTTAGTGGATAGCGAATACTCATTTGGAAATACCCGTGAAGATGTCGAGAACTTAATGCGAGTCATTGTAAATTCCGATGAAGATATTCGCTTAACGAGGCTCGCATTGGAAGGCCTCCAAAAGTGTAAAATTCCAGAAACCGATGAAGAAATATCTAAATTCGCTAAGGAGTTGAACAATTATAATGAGTTTTCTTTTAGAATTTTTTATGAGCGCAGTTTGATTCCTTCAGATGATTCACATTGGTTGGAATTGATTAATAATGGAAACCCAGTTGTTGCCCAAATTGCAGTGGAGTTGCTCAGTGATTCGAAGCTGCAATCTTCCGCTTTTCAGGAATTGTTGTGGAATAAAATCAAAGATAAAAAAACTGGTTATTATTTACAATCTGCATGCTTTAACAGGTTGTCAGAATTTCCCACTCAAGAGTTCCTACTTCACCTGGTCGATTCGCTGAATACTCGATCCTTTCGCCAAACTGCTCTGGAGATGCTCGAGAAAATAACCGGGCAAAAAATTGGATTTAATACATCTAAATGGAAAATATGGTTGGACAGAAATGTTGGTTTTACTCCCAAGGCTTTACCAAAGATGGCTTCGAGTCTACGGCTCATTGATGAACTTGAACAGCCGGACTACTCAGATTATCCAGAACGATACCGGAACGAATCTTCGAGCAATAACCTTAAAAAGGTAATTTCTGTTCCATATTATAGTAACAAGAATAGAACAAAATATAGAAAAGAAAAATCTATTTGTGGTATAAAAATTGAGGGTAAAAACCTCCTCTTTTTCCTCGATTGTAGCGGGTCGATGCAAGGCACCAGGTACAACTTGCTAAAAAATGAAATGCTTTACATGGCGAGAACTTTAGGAGAGGAGCATTCCATAGGTGTGGTATTTTTCCCTTCGAATCCTGACAAAGGTATTTTAGAATTTTCTAAAAACACCCGTGCTTTTCAAAGAAAGCTCAGCAGATTTCTCTCCCAAAAAAAAGTAGGTGGTCCCACCCCACTCTATCAGGCAATGAAATATTCTTATGAGGAGATCTTCGATCCCTACAACCCTGTAGATACAATCTATGTGATTTCGGACGGCGAAATAGGCAACCTAGATGAGCGTGCAAATATCTACATGCTAAATTCAAAATTAAGAATCCGCATTAATACCATTTGCATACAAGGCAGATCTAATTTCCTCAATGGTATTGCAACTGATAATCTCGGATCTTTCTATTTGGTAAATTGAAACCCAACCGCCCCCTTGAAATATTTATGCTCCGACTTCGATTAACTTTTTTGAATTTAATTACAATCTCTCTTTTGCTTACTTTTTCCGGCTTCACACTTTTAGCAGAATCCCTTCGTTCAGATCAGAAAATAGCTCAATTAATGGCAGTGAATGCCCAGGAATTGATTGCATCTTTAGGTTCTAAAAAGACGGCAGAACTTGTCTATGAGTTTGAAAACTCTTCACGCGAAAATTGGCACTTTTTCCCCAACTGGTCGGGGCGAAAGGGAATTCCTCTCAGTCAGTTTTCAAATAAGCAAAAGGGAGTTATTAAGGAACTGCTTCATTTGCTTTTAACTTCCGAAGCATTCCATGAGCAGGAAAATATTAGACTGATTCATGGGCTGAGAAAGGATTTAAGCGATCCAAACAATCCCATGAACCTCTATTTTCTATCCATTTTTGGCTCCCCATCCACAAATACTACTTGGGGTTGGAAATTCGAAGGACATCATCTTTCGCTCAATTGTACATTAGTGGATGGCAAACTCTTCTCAGTCACCCCATCCTTCTGGGGGTCTTCCCCTGTTCGTGCAAATAATTGGGATAGCGATAAGATTGAGGTATTTGAAGACGAACAGAAACTTAGCCTTTCTTTAGTGGAATCATTAACCGACGACCAAAAACTTAAAGCAGAACTCGATCGGACTGATGGTCCCCGAGCAACCCCCAAAATATTCCGGGAGGATTTTCAGGATAATTTCGTGCTTTCTTTTTCTGAACTTAATAGCACACAGCAGGAACTACTGAGAAGATTGATCTTTGCTTTCGCTCAAAAATACAGACCAGAAATATCCGAACAAATTCACAAAAGAAAACCAATCATTGATCCAAAGTCGATTCGCTTTTCATACCGCAAAAATTCCTCTCATTACATCCCTTACTTTCGCATTCTGAGTAGTGAATACCTTATTGAATATGACAACCAAGGAGGAAACCATATACATGCTGCCTGGCGCGACTTCGACGGCGATTTCGGCAGGGATTTGATAAAGCAGCATTTGAGCAAAGAAAATCATTAAACTGTTCAAGCATTTCGCAAATTATTGCAAAGCCTTGACCGAACAAAAGGTTGCCGCTGCTCTTTAAACGAGAATGACCTTCTCCGTATTAGGACCTCTATTATTCTCATTCACAATATAATTCTTTCGTTACCTTCATGGTGGGATGACCACTTAGAGAATTTAAAAGCACTACCTTATCAATGAACCAACTAACATTTATACATGCCGGTGTGAGTAATTGTACTTCTTCTGACAATTTTTGACTTCTTTACATAAATGCAGGCAGTATGGATTTAGGTGTGAAAAAGTCCTGCTGTAATAGCTTCAAACACCCGAAGAGAAAAGAATTAAGGCCAACGAAGGAATCTCCAAAACGTATGCAGAAAATAGCATGACATTATTAAGAAACCCAATCCTCGACTAAACCAGTTATCGAAATAATGGCAAGAAACCCAATAAATTATTAAAGACCATATTACGAACCTCACTCCGCTTACTAAATCTCTTCATGACGGACTAGTCAAATTTCCTGTATCGGACTAGAAGATTATTTTGGTTTTGTGGATCAGAGGGTATACTACAACCAATTGTGGCCTTTGGCAGAACTATTTCAAGGCCGCCCTTTAAATTAAATCAGAAGTGGCACGAGAGGTGGGATTCGAACCCACGACCCTCGGTTTAGAAGACCGATGCTCTATCCAGCTGAGCTACTCTCGCATTCCTAGTTAATTGATATTATTTGGGATATGATTTCGCAACGACAAATCATAATTCAAACACATAAATTAATCGTTTTCGTTCAGATTGGCTTGATTATCGAAATCCTGCTTATTGAATGGAGGCATAACTAAACTCTAATTATTATGAAGATATTTTTTCCTTTAGCTGTAGCCGTCACTCTAATTTCAACAAATTGGTTGTCCGCTCATTGTCAGGTGCCTTGTGGAGTTTATGGAGACTCAGTTAGATTCACCCAGATGCTGGAAGATCAAACAACCATCGCCAAAGCGATTTCACAGATAAATGATCTAAACGGCAGGAAGGATGCCCAGTCTGCTAATCAGTTTTCCCGCTGGGTGAGCACGAAAGAGGATCATGCAAATAGGATACAGAAGATTATTGCCGAATACTTCCTCACCCAAAGAATAAAATCTTCTTCAGAAAAATATGAGGATTTGTTGAAAGGTGCCCATTCCGTGATGGTTGCTGCGATGAAATGCAAGCAAGGCACCGATTCTAAAAACGCAGACGCCCTTAAATTCTCAATCAAAAACTTTCAGACCATTTACGAGAAATAATCAATCTTTAGTTTTACGAATTTCTCGCATTTTACCGTATGCTTCATCCCATGAAGTTGAACCATTGGGTTGATATTTTTTAAGTTCAAAGGATTGGGCAACGAGCTCCCTACCCTGTTCAAGCGAGCCGAGTTCTCTATCTGCCATCATTTGAGTAATTAAATTGCCCGCACTGGTTGCCTCGATTGGACCAGCAATCACTTCACAACCTGTGGAGTCAGCAGTCATTTGATTGAGTAGTTCATTTTGGGTACCACCCCCAACAATGTGGATGGTTTCAAGTGATTTACCGGTTTTAAGACGAAGGTTTTCCAAAACCTCACGATACTTTAAGGCTAATCCCTCCAAGGCAGTGCGAATGGTTTCATTTTTGGACTGAGGCGAGCTTTGTCCGGTTTGCTGACAATAATCAGAAATTTTCTCGGGCATCCTACCAATCGTGCTAAAAATTGAGTCATCCACATCCAAAACGGCTCGAAAAGCAGGGGCCTCTTTTGCCATGCTTGTTAATTGTCCATAGTCAAAATCATCTCCCTGAGACTGCCAGTGCCTGCGACATTCCTGAACGACCCACAAACCACTAATGTTTTTGAGATAGCGAATATCCTGCCGAATCCCAAATTCATTGGTAAAGCCGAGAGCAGCACTTTCAGAGTCGCACAAAGGATTGGACTGCTCAACACCCATCAACGACCAGGTACCAGAGCTAAGATAAGCAAAGTCCTGGCCTCCTTCGGCGGGCACTCCTGCAACCGCTGATGCCGTATCATGGGAACCCACCGTTAAAACTGATAAATTTTTGCATCCAATCTTTTCCTTAGCCCCACCAATGACATCCCCCACTCGGTGACCAGGTTCCCAAAGCTCGCCGAGCATATTTGTGGGGATACCCAATTTGTCCAAAAACTCCTTGTCCCAATCCCTGGTTTGCTGGTTGAGCATCTGACTGGTGCTGGCCATGGTAATCTCATTTCCCTTTTCTCCGGTGAGCCAGAAATTGATCAGGTCAGGGGTAAAAAGAAGATGATCAGATTGAGACAAGCAGGATTGATTGCTCTCAGTCTCAGCCATCAATTGAAAAAGTGTATTGATAAAGAGAGGCTGTATCCCAGTGCGGGCATAGGCTTCCTCTTTCGGGACAATAGTGTTAATTTTATCTAGCATAGGTCCGGTTCGTGAATCCCGGTAATGATATGGCAAACCAAGCAGATTTCCCTGTGCATCCAAGTGACCGTAATCCAGTCCCCAGCTATCGACCCCAAGAGAAATGAGTGAATCTCCGTATTGATTTTGTGCCTTAAACAAACCCGTTAAAATTTGCTCATACAATCCAACAGTATTCCAGTGAATGGAACCATTGAGGTTAACAGGGCCATTGGGAAAAGAGTGCACCACATTTAGAACAAGATGTTGTCCATCGAACTCTCCAGCCAACACACGACCACTTTCTGCTCCTAAATCTACTGCGAGGTATACCTTTTTACTATTCATTGATATTTTTCCTATGTTTGTAAAAATTCAGGGTAAAGAAAGTCGAGAAAAAGAGAAAATATGAAGTTTATCTACCTCCACCACTCTTGCTTGAATGGCAGAACAAATTTGGTAGGATAGAATTTGAGCAAAATCAATGGCGGGATACGCTTAATACCATAATTACTACAAATCATCATGATATTTGATCCACTTTACCTACTCGTAATTGGCATTGGAATGGGCCTTAGTTTATATGCTTCTAGCATAACCAAAGGACGGTTTCGTAAGTACAGTCAATACACCACTCGATCCCGTCTTACCGGTGCAGACATAGCCCGCAATATCTTACAGGACAACAATATCCATGATGTAAGCATTGAGCGTGTGCCCGGAGAACTGAGTGACCACTATGACCCCCGCACTAAGACTCTCCGGCTTAGCCAAGCGGTTCATGATTCCAACAGCATGGCAGCATTTGGTGTGGCTGCACACGAAGTTGGCCATGCGATCCAGCACGCCAAGTCTTATGCCCTCCTTGGATTCCGCTCCGCCTGGGTACCAGTGGCAAACTTGGGTGGCGGTTTATCGATGATAGTCATCATGCTCGCATTTTTTCTGGGCGGTGTACAAACCACCACCGGAGCATCTCTTTCCTGGCTTGGAGTATTGTTGTTCGGATGTACCACCATTTTTACCCTTGTTACCTTACCCGTTGAATTTGATGCAAGTAGCCGTGCTATTTCCTGCTTGCAGCGGGGCGGATATGTCACTGAAAAAGAATTGGATGGTGCCCGAAAGGTTCTAAATGCAGCAGCTATGACTTATGTGGCGGCATTTGTTACCTCTTTACTCACACTTCTTTACTGGGCATTTAGACTCGGATTGATCGGCGGGCGAAGAGATTAGCCTCTAACTTCGAGCTATCCGATACGACAGTTACTCTAGCCTCTGACGAGGTCATATATACTTTCCTAATTTGCCTCATATCGGCTATTGAATGCTGTACTTTGACTTAATTTTAAGTACTCTGTCCTTTCTTAAAACCATACTTCTGAAACCTCTTGCGCAAATGGTATCCTCCCACTTCCATTTTTACAGGGCTCTTTTAATGTCCTTATTTATTTTCACTTCCACATTTCATCTTTGTGGAAAGATAGCCCTGCAAAAGGATCATCATATTTCTTTGATTGGTGCCGGGATGGGATCCAGAATGGTTCATTACGGACATTTCGAAACCGAAATGCAGTTACGCTTTCCCCATCACCGCCTGGTTGTTCGGAATATGTGTGATGAAGGAAATACACCAGGATTCCGCCCTCACCCAGGCCGGCCTCAAGAAGAACAATTTGCTTTTCCTGGAGCAAAGAATTTGGTCCCTCCCCGTTTTTTGGCAAAAAGTTCGCCGGCTGGATTTTTCGAAAACCCAGATCAATGGCTGACCCGATTGCAGAGTGATATAATCCTCGCTTTTTTTGGATTTAATTCTTCTTTCTCCGGACCGGAAGGGCTTGAAGCTTATAAAAAGGAGTTATCCTACTTCATAGATCACACTCTTCGCCAGCGTTACAATGGGGAATCGCAACCTTTGATGGCATTAATTTCTCCTACTGCAGTCGAGCCAACACAAGGTGTAACCACTGGGGAATCTCAAAATGCAAATCTCAAAATTTACACCGAAGCGATGCGAGCGATTGCCAAAAAGAAGAGGATCACTTTTGTGGACACATATCATCCATCACTCAGCTGGTATAAAGATGGAAACCGTCACACGATTGACGGTGCTTTGTTAAACGATCTGGGTAACCAAAAACTTGCTAAATTATTGTGTGACCAAATCTTCGGTCGCGGAAACCCAGATGAAAAAAGAAGGTCCGCGGTTCACGATGCAGTCATGGACAAAAACTTTTACTGGCTAAATGACTTTAAGGTACCCAATGGAGTTCATGTGTATGGTCGACGCTACAATCCATACGGACCCAAGAACTATCCATTTGAAATTCAGAAAACCAGACAATTCACTGAAATAAGGGACCGAGCAATATGGGCAGCCCGCATTGGACAAGGAACCCGTCTTTTCTTTGATGACGACGCTCCGGGGAATAGCCGTCTTTCCGCCGGCTGGAGTTTCGTTGGTGCACCAGAACCCGTGCTTTCAGGTAAAAAATCTCTACTCAGGGAGGGCAAGGGAAACACTCAGGTGGTGGTGGATCAATTTCGCTATCCGCACCAAGTAACAGATAGAGAAGAGGAGTTTTTCGCATGGGTATATTTGGATCCCAAAAATCCGCCCAAACAAATCATGATACAATTTCATAACGGCAACTGGGAGCACCGTGCTTTCTGGGGACAGAATTTAATTCCTTATGGTATTGATGGGACTACTGGACGCAGAAGAATGGGAAATTTACCGGGTAAAGGAAAATGGCACCGCTTATCCGTGCGTGCCCACCAGATTGGATTGGATACAGATTCCAAAATATACGGAATGGCCATCACCCAATGGGGAGGTAAAAGCTACTGGGATCGAGCCGGGGTGCATTTCGGAAATATCAACCTTGAGGAAGAAGACCGAAAAACAATCCGCCTCCCCAAAGTTGAAACCAACTACCGCTCTGATAATATCAAAGCTGGTAAATTGAAATATACCCCTGGCGATGAAGCTGTTAAACATCTTAAGACTGCACCAGGCTATAAAGTTGAGCTATTTGCGGACGAAAAAAGATTTCCTGATTTAGCAAATCCGGTACAGATGTCTTTCGACAGCAGAGGAAGACTGTGGGTGGCCACGATGGCGAGCTACCCTCATTACCGTATTGGCGACCCAAAACCTCAGGATAAGTTGATTATTTTTGAGGATACCAATAACGATGGGAAGGCCGACAAGCAGACCAACTTTGCCGACGATTTGCACATTCCTATCGGTTTTGAGATATCCCATGATGGTGTCTATGTCTCCCAAGGGGCAAATTTAGTTTTGCTAAAAGATACTGATGGAGACGACCGCTATGATGAAAAAGAAGTGGTTCTGAGTGGTTTTGATGACCATGATACTCACCATGCAATCTCCGCCTTTTGTGCGGACCCTTCCGGGGCAATTCTTATGGGTGAAGGAATCTTCCTGCATAGTAATATCGAAACGGTGTTCGGTCCGATTCGTGGTACCAATGGTGGCTTCTTCCGCTATGCTCCCCAAAGCAAGAGCTTAACCAGGCATGCCCAGTTGAAGATACCTAACCCTTGGGGAATTGCAGTCGATTCTTATGGTCAGGAATTCTTTCTGTTCACCTCTGGTCCAAATTTCGCATGGATGTTGCCTGGGAATATTAATGCAAGATATGGGGCGAACCTTTTAGCAACTGATTTGCTTGAAAGCAATAAGGTACGCCCCACATCGGGCTTGGAAATTGTGTCCAGTAGGCACTTCCCTGATGAAGTGCAGGGAGATATTCTGATCAACAACAACATTGGATTTCTGGGAATTAAACAGCATCAAAAAATTGATAATGACCCGGGATTCAAAACGAAATACCGGCAGGATTTACTTTACTCAACCGACACTAATTTCCGTCCGGTTGATCTTGAATTTGCTCCCGACGGATCGCTCTATGTGGTGGACTGGCACAACGCCCTAATTGGTCACATGCAGCACAATGCACGCGACCCAAATCGCGACCATGTACACGGGCGTATTTACCGGATCACCTACCCTTCCCGTCCGCTTATTAAACCTGCAAAAATTGCCGGTGCTACCATCCCCGAACTTTTAGAAAATCTCAAACAGCCTGAACTACGCACCCGCTACCGCACCCGCACAGAACTTCGGACAAGACACCCAAATTATGTTGCCAAAGCAGCCAAAGAATGGGCAATGGCTCAACGCGATGACCGTTTAAAACTTGAAGCTTTATGGGTAAGTTGGGGAGCAGACCGCTTGAATAAGGAGCTGCTTTTAGAATTATTACGCTCTAAAGATCATCGAGTAAGAGCTGCTGCAGTTCAGGTTTTAAGGCATAACATGTTCAATTTCGAAAACGAAGTGGAACTCCTAAAAGAGGCTGCTTCGGACAGCCATGGGCGGGTAAGGCTTGCTGCTGCAACTACTGCTTCTTACTTAGCCCAAACAGATGGACTTTCCATCATTGATCAGGTGAGAGAAAAAGGAATCAATCCTCCTTACACTGCCAGCCTAGATGATGCCGAACGAGCTCTTCAAAACATTTCAGAGCCTTTCGAAGAGGAGAAACATCATGTAAAAGTTCCTGAACATCTATCTCTTTCTGAGGGCAGGCTATTTATCAAAGGTGCAGAAATTTATGAAAAAGAGGGTTACTGTGGTACTTGCCACCAGGAAAATGGGATGGGACTACCTGATGCTGGCTTCCCTCCTCTTGCTGATACGAAGTGGGTCAATGGCGATCATGAGCGCTTGATTAAGCTGACTCTGAAAGGATTGATGGGGCCCATCGAGGTAAAAGGGAAACAATATCCCGGGTTAGTGCCGATGACTCCCTTTGAAAGCTTGCTCAATGATTATGATGCGGCGGCAGTGCTTACCTTCATTAGGAATTCCTTTGGTAATAAATCAGAGCCAATCCTTCCTTGGCAGATTAATAAAGTCCGCAATGAGATAAAAGGTAAGCAAGGCTTCTACAGCCCTGCTGAATTGCTGACGGCACATCCTAACTAATTTTAAAGTAGACCACCAATCGGTGGTTTTAAGAATGGTTGTTTATCCTGCGATTTCTTCCGCGATATCCTCCAGTGGGTAGGTCCATATTTCGGATAAGGTAGGATGGTACCAGTCTGCCTTAAGAAGATCAGAGACAGTGGCTTTCAAGGCAACTGCCACAGATAGGGCGTGAATTAATTCCCCGGCATCCTTGGATACACATTCGGCTCCAAGAATAACCCCTGTGGATCGGTCCGCATGGATCGCCACATATCCGTATTTTGCTTCCATTAAAATGGACTTTCCATGATCATCGAAAGGGAACGATGCAGAAACGGGATCGATTCCTCTTTGGCGAATTTGCTCTTGGGATAAGCCAACCTGAGCCACCTGTGGATCAGTAAAAACCACTCCAAGTAAATAGTCGTAGTGAATAGGCTCTACTTTTTGACCAAACATATGTTTGGCTGCCATTTCTCCCTGCTTGATGGCAATATGAACGATCTCATGAGGTCCTGCACAGTCACCCGCAGCGTAAATATTATCCACACAAGTTTGCTGGTAGGCATTGGTTGCGATATGCCCAGTCTTCAATAACTCAAGACCACATTCTTCGAGACCTAAGGATTTCGTGGCCGGCGATCTGCCCAGGGCATGGAAAAGAAAGTTCGTCTCAATTGAACAGGAAGTTCCTGCCCTCTCGTAGTTTACACGGACACGATCGCCTCCGAGGGAATCGATGGATTGCAGCGTTGTGTTTGTTTGCAAATCAATTCCCGAGTCCTGCAAAGCTTGACCTACCACCGCTCCCGCATCCGGAGAAAACTCTTTCAGAACCTGAGTACTTCTTTGCAGCTGGGTAACCCGACATCCTACCCGTGCGAGAAATTGGGCTAACTCACAAGCAACAATCCCCCCACCTAAAACCACACACTCCTCCGGTAAAGTATCGAGATTTAAGACATCATCACTGGTTTTAAAAGGGGCTTCCATTAATCCTGGAATATCAAGGGTCTTAATGCCCGAACCGGTCGAAATTAATATTTTTTCAGCATTCAGTTCCGTGCCATCTTCAAGCCGGATTGTGTTTGGAGAGGAAAGAATCCCTTTTTGACGAAAAAGAGAAAATCTTCCATCCTCTAACTGTTGCTTCCTGTAATCTGAGAACTCCTTGATTACCTCGCGTTTCCTTTTTTGCATAGCCGCCAAATCAGCCACTGGCTCGCCTCCTTTAAACCCAAATATATTTCCCTGCTGTGCAAGGTGAAGAACTTCGGCAGAATAAATTAGTGTTTTAGAGGGCATGCAGCCCCTTAAGATACAGAGCCCGCTAAGTTCCCCTGCCCCATCTACCACAGCTACTTTTTTTCCTAATTCGTGGGCAGTACGGGCTGCTGCGTAACCAGCGCTCCCACCTCCTAGAACAACTAATTCAAAATTATCAGGTAAACTCATCGTAAAGGTGGAATTTAAACAAAGCAGAAGTAGTGTCGATTATCTTTCGATCAGTAAATTAATGAGCTGTAAATATGACTCTATAATATCATTGATTATCAGAGATTTTTGCCCAAATATGATCATCTTCTAATGATCAAACTTCAAGAGTATAAAGAGGGGGAAGTCGTCTTGCCAGAAGGCGAACTGGGCAAGGGATTTTGTATTTTAGAAAGCGGCACCTTAGAAGTCATCCGGGACAACCGCGTATTAAGTGAGATCGATATGAAAGGTGCGATCTTTGGTGAACTTAGCGAAATTTTGGGAATGAAACGCGATGCTTCCATTCGGGCAAAAACTCCATCTACGGTTAGACATGTGGAAGAAAGTATTGCGGACATCGTTGCGAAAAACCCCCGCGTCGCTATTAAATTAATCCGTACACTTGGGCGTCGTCTCTACCGCATGAATAAAATTGCGACCCGAGGTGATTCCGAAAATGAGATCTTCAAAAAGGCCAATTCGGAGCAACCATCGGAAAGTTCATCAGAATCCACCCAAATTTTAGTGGTAGATGATAAGCCCAACATCATTCAGCAACTTGGAGAAATGTTTTCCAAAAATGAATGGAGCGTGGAAGGTGCCGACAACGAAGATGCAGCCCTCAAAGCCTGTGAGCACAACTCCTTTTCTGCTATCCTGATTAGTATGGCTTTGCCTGGGAATTCTGCAGTTGAGCTCCGCAGAAAGCTTAAAACCAACCACAAGGTTCTCAAGACTCCAGTGATTGCAATGATTGTGCAGGGAGACGAAACTGCTCAGAAAAAAGCGATTGATGCCGGATTTGCCGATTCAATATCCAAACCATTTGACGCCAATAAAACGGAGGCGGTGATGTATAAGGCGATGAATTTGGACTCTTCGGCACGATACTTCAAATTTGTGGATGATTTCCTCCTCTTTACACTTCCAAGCGTTCTTTCCCCGTTCGTGATCAATGATATCAAGGAGAACATGGACTTAAGAATCCGCAACACCATCAATGAGGGTATATTAAAATTAATCATTGATGTTTCCGCACTCGAGGATGTTGAAGAGGAAGCCATCGAAATCGTTTCCGAGTTTGCCGAAAAAATTGAAGATATGAAACTACCCATGCGTGGTGCTATCATTGCGGTTGGCGAAGAATCAGAGGTTTGGAATAACTTGGATGGATGTGAGAATTGGGCAATTTGTGATGATCTTTCTGAAGCTAAGGAGTCCTTTAACCGTCCTCTTGAGGAAGAAGAGGAAGAATAAAAGTCGATACGACTCTCTAACTACTTTCCCAAACCCCTAAGTTCTTCTCAGTGAGTGATTTAGCATATACTGAGAATGCCAAAGATGCTTTTCTCAAATTACAGAGCCAAATTGGTAATGAACTTCTTCTTATTGATCCTTCTTGTCATGAAATTAAAGACGAGTGGAACCGGGAAGAAGGTGGTGGTGGGATCACCCGGGTTTTCTCTGATGGCAAGTTTTTGGAAAAAGGTGGGGTTAATTTTTCGGATGTAAGTGGGTCACAATTGCCACCTACTGCCACCCTAGAAAGATCGGAGCTTAATGGTCTTCCATTTCGGGCTATTGGAGTGTCTGTGGTTTTTCATCCTCATAATCCCTATATTCCGACCAGTCATGCAAATGTTAGGTATTTTCAGGTTGGATCCGCTGAAGAACCAAAAGCCTGGTGGTTTGGAGGAGGGTTTGATTTAACCCCTTACTATCCATTTCATGAGGATGTGATCTCCTGGCATAAATCTGCCCGATCAACATGCCTTAATTTTGGTGAAGAATTGTATCCAAGGTTCAAAAAATGGTGTGATGAATATTTTTATCTTCCGCACCGAAAGGAAACCCGCGGAGTTGGAGGAATATTTTTTGATGATTTTAAATTAGGTGGATTTGAGAATTCTCTAAATTTCGCTCGCTCAGTAGGAGAAACTTTCTGCAATGCATACTTCGAAATTTTTAGAAAAAGAATGTATCATCCCTTTGGTGATAAAGAGAAAGATTTTCAGAAATATCGCCGCGGACGCTACGCAGAATTTAATTTGGTTTATGACCGAGGAACTTTATTTGGATTACAATCAGCCGGTAGAATAGAATCGATTCTGATGTCAATGCCACCAGAAGTATGCTGGAAATACAATTGGCATCCTGAAAAGGATTCCGCGGAAGAGAGACTTTACTCAACCTACCTAAAACCATGTGATTGGTTAGAGGAAGAATAATGAACGGAAGAAGCCTTTTTCAGAAGACCATCTGCGGGCAAAATTACTCCGGCAGACCTCCAATTTGGGTTATGAGGCAAGCGGGTAGGTATCTACCTGAATATCGTGCACTTAAAGAAAAACATACCTTTGTGGAGATGGTTCGCACCCCTGATCTTGCCGTGGAAGTGACCCTACAACCGCTACGCAGATTTTCCTTGGACGCAGCTATCATGTTCTCCGATATCCTCGTCATTCCAGAAGCCATGGGGCAGGAATATTCATTTCGTCCGGCTGGAGGCATTGAAATGGCTCATAAGCTTAAAAGCGATGTGGATATTTTGAATCTCGACGAAAAAAGTGTTAGTGAAAATCTGTCTTATGTGGAGGAAACTCTCAAGTTGCTTCGGGCAGAATTGGGTGATGAGAAAGCTCTTCTTGGGTTTTGCGGATCTCCATGGACATTAGCTTGTTACATGATTGAGGGAGGCTCTGCAGAAGGTTTTCCCAAAGCCTTAAAATGGGCAAATGAAAACCCTAAGTCCTTTCATCTTTTGTTAGAAAAAATCACTTATGCTTTGGCAGACTACCTGGCGATGCAGGCCAAGTGTGGGGTGGATGCCTTGCAAATCTTCGACAGTTGGTTGAATATCTGTCCAGATGACCAAGTTTGGGAATTCTCCCTGAAATGGATTGCTCGGCTAATACAGTTATGCCCTGATCATTTACCCATTATCGTTTACGCAAATACTCAAGCGAAAGGGTTAACTGAAATCTCCAAAGTTAAGCCGCAGGCACTTGGAGTACATCATGGTGTCGATCTCGCTGAAATTAGAAAAATCCTGCCCGCCCCATTGGTTTTGCAAGGCAATTTGGACCCAGAAATTATGTCCAGTGACCCTGAAAATGTCCGAAGTGAAACCCTCAAAATCCTGGAATCACTCAAAGGAGATCCTGCACATATCATGAATTTAGGGCATGGGATTAGACCTAATGCCAAAATCGAGTGTATGGAAGAGCTGGTTGAAACAGTTATTAGTTTCGCCTAGTGTTTTATTAGCCAGCGTCGTTCACTTGAGTTACAAAATCTACAGGGAAAATCCTGCAATAGTTTCTCACGGCTTCGTTAAAGTCTTCATACCCTTCCACAATCTCGATTTCCATTCGAACATAATAAAATGGAATTGGTGGCTTAAATTCAGGAGGAATCCTGACCGCATCTTTCTCGGTTGTTATCATTACCTCAACACCCGAGTTCTTAGCTCGTTGAAAGAGACGATCCAGCTCATCTAAACTGTACTTATGATGATCTAAGAATCTCTTTTTAAACCTTAATTCACCTGAAATCTGATGAACCAAATTTTCGAACCCACGAGGTGAAGCAATTCCGCAAAAAACTCCAACATAATGTTCAAAGAGATAACGGATATTTTGAGTATCATTCCCGTTTACTTCGCGAAAAAACTTCGGTTTGTGGGCACAGCGGATAATTTCCGCATTTTTGTTGTATTTCCGGATCGTTTCCAACAGTTCGAGTTGCGGCTCAATTTCCGATTTGGTGATAAGAACATTAGTTGCCCGGGAAAGACTGTTCACTGGTTCCCGCAGGATTCCTCTTGGGATTAGCTTACGGTTACCAAAGGGGTTCATTTGGTCGACAAGTAACAGGTTCATATCTGCTTTCATCGCAAGATACTGAAAACCGTCGTCCAGAATTAAAGCATCAACACCATATCTTTCGATCGCTATTTTTCCGGCATCAACCCTATTCTTATCGATTACAACGACCACACCCGGTAAATTATTGGCTAGCATGTAAGGCTCATCTCCAGCTTCTTCAGAATCCAAAAGTACCCTTTCCCCATCGCTTACAACTTTTGGAGAACTCTTCCCAGAATCCTTTCGTTTTAATAATTTTTTTAAGCCTTTTTTTTCATCTTCTTTGCTTTTGTATCCACGACTAAGCACGGCAACTTTTCTCCCCTGACCTTGGAGCTCCCTGGCCAATCTCTCCACAACCGGGGTTTTGCCTGTTCCTCCCATGGTTAAATTGCCAACTACGATTACCAAAGCGTTTAATCTTTCTCTTTTTAGCAGGATATTGCTTTCGTAAAGGAAAGACCGAAACCAAACAATTAGTCTGAAAAGATAAGAAAAAGGATTCAAAAAGAGCCCAAACAATCTTGCGGAAATTGATAAATCCCTGTCGTAAAGCACACCTTCGACAAAACTTTCAAAATCGTTCCATCGTCTCTTTAAATTAGAAGAGTTGCCCGCAATCATTATCAATCAATAACAAGTTATTTGAGCCTAGTTTTCAATCCGAATTAAGATTTTTGCATCCTTTGCTCCGTTGACTTTTGGAAAGACAAAGTATTTAAATATATCTTTTTTTTCAGATTGCTCATGCAAATCACTTTACTGAAATCGAAGCTCCATCGTGCCACGGTCACTGCGGTTCATCCTGATTATTCGGGCAGCTTATCTATTGATCAGAATCTCCTTGATGCTGCAGGTTTCCTACACCATGAAAAAATTCTTGTTGGAAACATAACTAATGGGGAGAGGTTTGAGACTTATTGCATTCCCGCAAAGAGAGGATCAGGAGAAATCTCCCTGAATGGAGCAGCCGCTCACAAAGGTAAAGCCGGCGATCTTTTAGTTATTCTTACCTTCGTAAACCTAAATCCAGAAGAGGCGTCCGTTTGGGAACCTCGATTAGTTTTAGTAGGAAGTGACAACTTATCTCATCAAATGATACCATCTGGCATTTCTTCCACATGATTGACTACAAATTACATATACCTGGGCCCGTTGATGTTTCTCCTGAGGCTTATCAAGCCATGTCCAGCCGCGTTATGGGTCACAGGAGTCCTGACTTCGTTGACCTTTACATGTCATGCCAACCACAGCTTCAGCAGTTGTTCCATACCAAAGACCCTGTTTTTCTCTCAACCTCCAGCGCATGGGGAGTCATGGAAGGTGCTGTGCGAAACTTGTGTGCAAAGAAGACCCTTTGCTGTATGTGCGGTGCTTTCTCTGATAAATGGTTGGATGTTGCCAGAAGATGCGGAAAAGAAGCCGACGGTCTTGAAGTAGAATGGGGTTCTCATATTGATCCCTTACTGCTTGACCAAAAACTATCTTCCGGAGAATACGATCTTGTAACTTTGGTTCATAACGAAACCTCCTGTGGAATGATGAACCCCCTTGAGGATATCATGAAAGTTCTTTCTAAGTATCCAGATGTGATCTCGGTCATTGATACGGTAAGTTCCTTTTCTGTAGTTCCAATTCCGAAAGACGAATGGGGTATTGATGTAATTCTTACAGGATCTCAAAAGGCACTCGCTTTGCCTCCTGGTCTAGCACTGTTGACTGTATCTGAGCGAGCCTTCGCCCGGGCTGAATCGATCGAAGGTCGTGGTTATTATTTTGATTTTATCGAATTTCTTAAAAATCACGAAAAAGGGATGACTCCAAGTACACCTGCTATTCCTCAAATTCATGGCTTAAAATACACCCTCGATAAAATCTTTGAGGAAGGAGTGGAGCAGAGACATTCACGACATGCCGAACTGAATGATTTGGTTCACCAATGGCTTCAGAAGAATGGATTTGAACTGCTCCCTGAAAAACAGTTTGCCTCGAAGTCTTTAACTTGTGCCCGCAACAATCTTGAAATTGACCTGACTGGATTTGTCAAAGCACTCAAGACTGAGAAAAAACTAGCGATCGATGGAGGTTACGGGAAACTTAAAGGCAAAACCTTTAGAGTATCCAACATGGGAAATGAAACGGTTGAATCTATGACCACCTTACTCGATTCAATGAGTGAAATCTTACCTCGATTTATTGCATAAGCTTTTGAAATTACTCAGTCTACCTAATTATAAATTGATCAGATGAAGAAACTTGTTCTGGCGGAGAAACCAAGTGTTGCGAGAGATCTCGCACGCGTTCTGGGAAAAGTTCCCAAGAAAGAAGATCACTTCGAAAATGACGAGTGGGTAATAGACAGTGCAGTGGGACACTTGGTCGAGCTTTTTATGCCAGATGATTTCGATAAGAAATTAAAGTCATGGAAAATTACCAACCTTCCGATCATTCCTGAAGAATTTAAATTAAAACCTGTACCTATTGCTAAGAAAAAATTTCAAAGCCTCAAAAAACAGCTCAAACGAAAAGATATTGAGTATGTAATCAATGCCTGCGATGCTGGTCGTGAAGGGGAACTAATTTTCAATTATATTCATGAATTATCGGGTTCTAAACTAAATATCAAAAGACTGTGGCTTCTGTCCATGACGGACCAATCCATCAAGAAGTCTTTCGCGGAATTGAGAGAAGCTGAAGATATGCAACCATTACTTGATGCCGCTAGATGCAGGTCAGAATCCGATTGGCTGATTGGTATAAACGGCACCCGTGCGGTTACCATAAAAAGAAACAAAGCAAGCAGCAGGCAAGTTTCCACGGTTGGTCGTGTACAAACCCCTACCCTCTCCTTAGTCATCGAAAGAGAACACGAAATTCAAGATTTCAAACCTCAAACTTACTACACCGTACGGGCAGACTTTGAAGTATCAAACGGTACTTATCAGGGAGTTTTCCAAAAGCCTGACTTCAAGAAGGATCCGTCCAATGACCGGGACAGAATTGACCGCATTTGGGATGAAGATGAGGCTAAATCTATTCTACAAATTGTTGAACAAGCCAGTTTCTGTTCAGTATCTGAAACGAAAAAGCGATCCAAGCAAAGTTCTCAAAGACTCTACGATCTAACCACACTGCAAAGAGAAGCGAATCGTTTGCATAGTCTTCCCGCTAGTCGTACTCTTCAAATTGCTCAAGCCCTCTACGAAAAACATAAGGTTACCACCTATCCCCGAACAGATTCCAAAGCTCTGCCGGAAGATTATGTTGATACTTGTATAGACTTATTGAAACGAGTCAGTGGAGATCTTCAACCTTTCGCTCAGAAAGCCCTTAATGAAAACTGGGTTAACCCGAGTGACAAAAGAGTCTTCAACAATAAGCAAATCACTGATCACTTTGCTATTATCCCCACCTCCACTGCACCGAAGGGTTTGGATGCAAATGAGCAAAAAATTTACAACCTAATTCTCAAAAGGTTCATTGCTGTTTTTTACCCACCAGCAGAATGGGATGTTACTACGAGAATTACCAAAGTAAATGACCACAACTTCAAAACTGAAGGAAAAATCCTGGTTATTCCTTCATGGCTTTCTATTTACGGTCGAGAAAACAACCCGGAGAATTCGATTCCTGCCCTTAACGGGGAGGAACAAGCAAAGTACCTAGAGTCAGAATTGATTTCAGATCAAACAAACCCTCCCCCCCGCTACACAGAAGCAACATTATTATCTGCTATGGAGGGAGCAGGTAAGTTAGTAGATGATGAAGACCTGGCTGAGGCACTTAAGGAAAAGGGCTTGGGTACTCCAGCAACCCGTGCATCCACTATCGAGCACTTAATCAAGGAAAAGTATCTTCGAAGGGAGGGAACCGAATTATTCCCCTCACTTAAGGCTGAAGATTTATTTCAGTTTCTGCATGCCTCAGGTGTTGAGGTTCTGACAAGTCCAGCGATGACTGGTGAATGGGAGCAAAAACTGCGGATGATTGAAGAAGGTAAGATGTCGAGAAAAGCATTTATGTCTGAGATTTCCTCTCTAACTCGTGACTTTGTCGAAAAAACCACTAATTTTGACGATTCCAAAGTCGTCTTAAGAGAAACCGAACTAAAGTCACCCATCAACGGTGATTTGCTGTACGAAGGCTTAAATAGCTATCAAAACCAAGCCGGTGATTTTAAGGTTTCCAAAAATATTGCCGGAAGAAGATTAACTGCTGAAGAAGTTGGTACATTAATCAGTCAAAAAAGAGTAGGTCCATTGGATGATTTTATCTCTAAAACCGGACAAAGATTCTCCGCGATGTTGCAGATGGACGATGAATACAAAATCACATTTCTATTTGACAGTGCCAAGAATGACCAAGAGGAATCTGTTGAAAAAGATATGATCAAAACTGCCCCTGCAGTTGCTCAATGTCCATTATGTTCAGGTTCTATTCATCAAACTGATCTCTCCTTTATATGTACAAATAACAAAAGAGTTGCTGACGAGGGAAAATGTAATTTTCGTATAACCAGAAAACTTCTTGATAAAGAAATCCCCTTGGACGAACTTAAAAAGTTGGTAACTGAGAAAAAAACCGGACTTATCAAGGGATTCATTTCACGTAGAACGAAAAGAAGGTTTGATGCAAATTTGATTCTCAAAACCAACGGATCCATTGGTTTTGAATTTCCGCCAAAGAAACAAAAGACTGCTTAATTAACCGATGCCAGTTTTTCAATATGTAGTTCTCAATGGTAAAACTACACCTGAACTCATTGAAATCGAGCAAGCAATTGGCGACAAAGCTCTAGATCAACACCCAGTCACCGGAGAACCTATTAAAAGAGTGATGCATTCCCCCTCTCTTACCCTGAATCACTCCTCAGGAAATGAATCCAAAATTTTGTCTCACGACAACCTCGTTAAGAATGGATTTTCAATTTTTGAAAAAGATAGCTCTGCCGACTTTTATACACAGACCGTTGGCCAATCAAAGGCAAAGAAAGACTCGTGACTGATATAAAAAAAAGATCCAAAAAGCCAAAATGGTTACGAGCCAAATTACCATCGGGACCTGAATACGGACGGGTTAGAAATTTGGTAGACGACAATCAACTGCATACTGTTTGTCAAAGTGCACAATGCCCAAACATGGGAGAATGTTGGTCTCGCGGGACAGCGACTTTGATGATTTTGGGAAATATATGCACCCGTGCCTGTTCATTTTGTGCCGTTCAAACTGGCAAACCAACAGAATTAGACCTCGCTGAACCTCCTAGAGTGGCCGATGCTGTGGCCAAAATGGGTTTAAAACACTGCGTATTAACTTCAGTAGCTAGAGACGACTTACCTGATGGTGGTGCTAAAGTATGGGCCGCCACCATACGAGCGGTTCGCCATCGCAATCCAAAGACTGCGATCGAAGTACTTGTACCTGATTTTAAGGGAAATTTCGAGAATCTTGAAATCGTACTCGATGCAAAACCCGATATTTTCAACCATAATTTAGAGACTGTGGAAAGACTCCAACGCCCCATCCGAAAATCAGCTCATTATCAGCGTAGCTTGGATGTGCTCTCTCACGCCAAAAATTTGGGATTTCCCATCAAATCAGGTATCATGCTCGGGCTCGGAGAAAAAGAGAACGAAATTCGACAAGCCCTTAAAGATTTGGCATCGATCGGATTAAATGTACTAACGCTTGGCCAATACTTGCAACCAAGTAGCGAGTATGCACCAATAGACCGCTGGGTTAGTCCTGAAGAGTTTGATTCATGGAAAAAAGAGGCTCATGAACTAGGAATTGAGGTTGTTGAGTCTGGCCCTCTTGTACGCTCTTCATATCATGCTGATGAGCAATCGGAAAGATATTCCAAAAGCACAAATTCTGCTCAATTAACTGCATAGCTTTTAGATATTTTTTAAAGTTTCCCGACTCTTCAGCTTAACTACTCTTTGTTTTCTACAAAAGAAAAGGCGCTCTCCGAAGAGAACGCCTTTTCAAAATTAAGTAAGAAATATGTTCTTACATCATGCCATGATCATGACCATGACCTGCTGGTGCAGGTGCTTCCTTCTCAGGAAGGTCAGTGATCATACAATCTGTGGTCAAAAGCAGACCGGATACTGATCCTGCATTTTGTAAAGCAGTACGAGTAACCTTAGTTGGGTCTACAACACCGGCCTTAATCAAATCCTCATGAGTGTCAGTAGCAACATTGTATCCCATGCTGGATTTTGATTTTAAGACTTGTTGAACAACAAGTGATCCTTCAACACCGGCATTGTCACAAAGCTTACGAAGGGGAGCTTCGATAGCACGACGAACAATACCTGCACCGATTTGCTCATCACCTTCAAGGGCAGCAGCAGCTTTTTCGATTGCATTTGCTGCACGAAGAAGAGCAACTCCACCACCTGGAAGAATACCCTCTTCCACAGCAGCACGAGTTGCATGTAAAGCATCCTCTACACGGGCTTTCTTTTCCTTCATTTCTGGTTCTGTAGCGGCTCCAACATTGATAACGGCAACACCACCAGCAAGCTTAGCCAAGCGCTCTTGAAGTTTTTCCCGGTCGTAATCGGAAGTAGTTTCTTCGATTTGACGACGAATTTGCTTCACGCGACCCTGAATGTCTACAGCTTTACCTGCACCTTCCACAATCACAGTATTTTCTTTGTCTACTGAGATTCTCTTCGCACTTCCAAGATCTGCAAGCTGTACATTTTCCAACTTGATACCAAGATCTTCAGTTAGACAACGACCTCCGGTAAGAACAGCGATGTCGCGAAGCATCTCTTTACGACGGTCACCGAAACCAGGTGCCTTGACTGCACATGCATTGAGGGTTCCGCGGAGTTTATTAACAACGAGAGCAGCCAAAGCTTCACCTTCAACATCTTCGGCGATGATAAGAAGTGGCTTACCTTGCTTGGAAACGAGTTGAAGCAGAGGAAGAAGATCATTCAATGCACTGATTTTTTTCTCGTGAATCAATACATAGCAGTCTTCAAGGGCAGCTTCCATCGTTTCATTGTTAGTGCAGAAATATGGACTTAAATAACCTTTATCAAACTGCATACCTTCAACAACATCGAGAGTTGTTTCGATACTCTTGGCTTCTTCTACGGTGATAGTTCCATCTTTGCCAACTTTGTCCATAGCATCAGCGATGATTTCACCAATTTCGCCGTCCCAGTTTGCAGAAACAGTTGCAACCTGACGAACTTCTTCGCGGTCAGACACCTTCTTGCTGTCGCGGAGCAGCTTGGCGACTCCAGCTTCAACAGCTTTGTCGATTCCACGCTTCAAGTATACAGGATTAGCACCTGCTGCAACATTCTTCAGACCTTCACGATAAACCGCTTGAGCCAAAACTGTAGCTGTAGTTGTTCCGTCTCCAGCAGCATCAGATGTTTTTGAAGCTACCTCACGAACCATTTGAGCACCCATGTTTTCATAGGGATCTTCAAGTTCGATTTCCTTAGCAACAGTTACACCATCCTTGGTGACTGTGGGGGAACCGAACTTTTTGTCGATCAATACATTACGACCCTTAGGTCCAAGCGTTACGCTGACTGCGTCAGCAAGTGTAGTCACGCCTTTAAGAACCTTCTTGCGGGCGGCTTCGTCGAATAGAATTTGTTTAGCCATTTTACTTCTTAGTTTTTTGGAAGTTAATTATTACGAGTAGATTCAGCTTACGATACCAAGAATATCTTCCTCGCGGAGGATTTTATACTCTACATCATCGACCTTAACATCGGTTCCGCCGTATTTACTGATCAATACTTTGTCACCTTTCTTTACCTGAAAGGGAATATCGTTGCCAGCATCGTCTTTCTTACCAGTGCCAAGGGCAACTACTTCCGCTTCCTGCGGCTTTTCTTTAGCTGAATCTGGGATGATGATACCGCCTTTTACTTGCTCATCTTCATCGACTTGCTTGACTAGTACACGATCTCCCAACGGAGTTATTTTAGGTTTACTCATATTCCTTTATTATAATTAGGTTAGATTTTTTGTTACAGACTAACCGATTCGATCGAATCGGGAAAAAGTATTAATTATGCCAAGTTTATTTTTCGTCGTCTACTACCTCGAAGTCAGCATCTACTATATCTTCCTTCTTGGTGTCCTTAGACTTTTCGGGATTTTCATCAGAATCAGGGGCCTGAGCAGAAGCAGTTTTACCCGCAGATGCTGAGGCAACTTTCATAAGATCTTCGAAGCCCTTTTGTAGGTCATCTTTTGCCTTCTTGATCGCCTCTGAAGTGGAGGATTGATCATCAAGAACTCTTTTAGCATCACCAATCAAATCATTGATTTTGGATTTTAAATCTTCTGGAAGTTGATCACCAAGCTCACCAATTTGCTTTTCCGACTGATAAACTAATGAATCCAATTCATTTCTGTGTTGAACAGACTCCATTCTTTCTTTGTCTTGATCTGCAAACTTTTCTGCTTCTTGCCTTAATCTCTCTACCTCGGCTTCATCCATGCTTGAGGAACCCGAGATTGTGATTTTTTGGTCCTTACCGGTGTCTTTATCTTTGGCACTAACATTTAAAATACCGTTAGCATCAATATCGAAAGTTACTTCAATTTGAGGTGTCCCTCTGGGGGCAGGACGAATACCGTCTAGTTTGAAGGTACCCAAAGTTTTATTATCGGCAGACATAGAACGCTCACCCTGAAGAATAACTATGTCAACAGCTGGCTGATTGTCTGCAGCGGTAGAAAAAACCTGTGATTTTTTGGTGGGGATAGTCGTATTTCTCTCAATCATAGGAGTTGAGACACCTCCCGCAGTTTCAATGCCTAATGTCAATGGAGTCACATCCAAGAGTAAGACATCATTCACATCACCCTTGAGTACTGCACCTTGAATCGCAGCTCCAATAGCCACAACTTCATCAGGATTGACACCCTGATGGGCATCTTTGCCTCCAAGCTCTTTGGCGATTTCAATCACTTTGGGGCTACGGGTCATTCCACCCACCAATACCAAGTTATTTACATCACCAATACTCAAACCTGAGTCACTCAAGCAAGATTCAAAGGGTTTCTTGGTGCGAAGATATAGATCTTCACAAATTTGCTCTAATTTGGAGCGGGAAAGCGTAACGTTTAGGTGCTTTGGACCACTCGCGTCAGCAGTAATAAAAGGAAGATTAATATCGGTGGACTGAGAAGAAGATAGTGCCATTTTTGCCTTCTCTGCCTCTTCTTTTAATCGCTGCATAGCCATTGGGTCACCCGAGAGATCTATCCCCTGCTCATTCTTAAAATCCTGGATGAGCCAATCGATAATCTGATGATCCCAATTATCACCGCCTAATTGGGTATCTCCATTAGTAGCTTTTACCTCGAAAACACCGTCTGCGATCTCAAGAACGCTGATATCAAACGTACCTCCACCCAAATCATAAACAGCAATTGTTTCTTCTCCTTTCTTGTCGAGACCGTAAGCTAGGGAGGCAGCAGTGGGTTCGTTGATAATCCTTAGAACTTCAAGTCCAGCAATTGCACCAGCATCTTTGGTGGCACGTCTTTGATCATCATTGAAATAGGCAGGGACAGTGATTACGGCTTGTGTGACAGGTTCGCCAAGATAGGACTCTGCATCTGCTTTGAGTTTAGCGAGTATCATCGATGAGATCTGCTCAGGCATAAATGTCTCCACCTTGCCCTCTATCTCACATTCAATAACTGCTGCACCATTCTTTCCCTCAACTACTTTGTAAGGTAATGTATCTATCTCATTCTTAATCTCGCTAAATTTACGACCAATTAATCTTTTGGCTGAAAAAATGGTGTTTGCTGGATTCGTAACAGCCTGTCTTTTGGCAGCCTGCCCAACAATTCTTTCCCCCGATTTTGAGAAAGCAACTATGGAAGGTGTTGTACGGTTTCCCTCTGAATTGGGTATAACCTTTGGCTCGCCGGCTTCCATAACCGCCATGCATGAATTACTAGTTCCTAAATCAATTCCAATTATTTTACTCACGGATAAGTCTATTGCAAATCCCATGCCCGCCTTAAACTAAACCTCAAAACACTAATAATAAATGACTTATGTAATTACTTAAGGAAAGTACAAGACGAAATCATATTCAATGAATGACAATTTGTCTCATTAGTGTGACAAATTTATTACCGTGACTCGGGAAAATCCGGTTCACCGGATGAATCATCAAGCTCATCCAGAATTTCCATGGTTCGGTTTCCTCGTTCAATTCCATAATCCTGTATGAAGAGAAGCTTAGGGGAATATTTGAGGATTACGTATTTACTTACCTGACCACGAATTTCTGAAGCATGCTTACTAAAAAATGCATGAGCTTGCCTGGCAGATAATTCATCACCTATCACAGAATATGAAACTGTGGCATTTCTAAGATCAGCAGCCACATCGACAGAAGTAATTGTCCAACGAACCGTTTCTGCCCCATAACGAGTGCTAATATAATTGGCGATTTCTCGTTTAACCAATTCGTTAACCCGAGCTATTCTCAAGCCCATAGCAAATAATTAAAGAGTTGGACGGATTTTTTCTATTTCGAAAGTTTCGATAATATCACCTTCTTCGTACTTATCGAAAGACTCTAACCTAATTCCGCATTCAAAACCGGCTTTTACTTCAGTAACATCGTCTTTAAATCTTCGCAGAGTATCGACTTTCCCTTCAACAATAACCTTACCATTACGTACAAGCCGCGCACCCTTATTTCTGGTAATCAGACCTTCCATTACCATACAGCCAGCAACCGACCTTCCTTTGCTTACTTTAAATACTTGTCTGATCTCTGCCCGACCAGATTTCTTCTCTGACAATTCAGGCTCTAAAAGCTCAGCCATATTGTCTTTCACAAGATCGATAATCTCATAGATAATACTGTTTTGGTAAAGATTAACTCCCAAGTGCTTAGCTTCACCCATCACCCCATTTTCGGGTTTAACATTAAAGCCGATTATATCAGCACCCGATGTTTGAGCCATTTTTACATCACTTTTGGTTATTTGACCAACATCGGACCTCAGAACCTCTAAAAGTACCTTGTCACTGATTATTTCTTCGAGTGAGTCTTTTAAAGCTTCAGCGGATCCACGAACATCTGATTTTAATATGACTCGATAAGCTGTGGACTTACTTTTATTAATTGCTGCGAAAAGAGCGTCCAAACCGGCATTGTCCTTCTCCTCATCGCCGCCTTGATTGTTCAAATCTGCAACTTCTTGCTGTGCGAGTAATTCAAGCTTCTTTTCAGCCTCAATATTTTCTTCAGCTGTTTTTCTGGCTGCCCGTTCATTCTTCGAAGCAACACATATTGCACCTGTGGCCGGAACACCAGACCAGCCAAGAACATTTACGGGAGTAGAAGGCGGAGCACTCTTGATCGACTGCCCTTGGTCATCAATCATGGCCTTCACCTTACAATATACATCACCGCAAGAGAATGCATCACCAACTTTGAGGGTACCTTTTTGAACAATGAGAGTAGCAGTTGGTCCACGCCCTACCTCCATTCTTGCCTCAATGACAATTCCCTCAAACTGACCGGTTGGATTGGCTTTTAATTCCATGACTTCTGCTTGGAGAAGAATCATGTCGAGAAGTTCTTCAATATTGTCGCCTTTTAGTGCAGAAATGGGAACTGTCACAACATCCCCCCCCCAATCCTCAGATGGAATAGACCGCTCCTGCATCTGAGTTTTCACTTTGTCAACATCCGCTCCTTTGCTGTCAATCTTGTTGATGGCAACCATCAGTGAAGTTTGAGATCGCTGGGCAAACTTTAAAGCTTCATCCGTTTGTGGCATAAAGCCATCATCTGCAGCCACAACCAAAATACTAACATCTGTGATATTGGCACCACGCTCCCTAATTTTGGAGAATGCAGCATGCCCTGGGGTATCAAGGAAACTAATTTTATTACCATTGTGTTCAATTTGATAGGCGGCTACATGCTGGGTGATCCCCCCCGCTTCACCATCGACAACATTAGCCTTTCTTAATGTATCAAGCAAAGTTGTCTTTCCATGATCCACATGTCCAAGAATACAAACAATTGGTGGTCGAGGTTTGAGAAATTTGGCATCATTTTCATCAATAACCTCCTTTTTTTTCTTTTCTTTGGGCTCGGCTTTTTCACCCCGATGCCTTATTTCCAAATCAAAACCTTTTGACTTTGCTAATTTTTGAGCGATATCCTCTTCGATGGTCTGGTTCATCGAAGCAAAAATTCCCATCTCCATCAACTCGGAGATCAACTGAAAAGGTTTAAGTCCAATCAAACCTGCAAAATCGCGAACAACAATAGGTGGTTTGACGATGATTAGATTTCCCTCAATTACGCCGATTTCAGTATCAGAATCAGATCCGCCTTCAGGAGGCAAGTTGGGAGTAGTTTCTACTTTAGGTGAAGATTTGGGAACAGGAACGGATGCCTGATTCGATGGCGGCGGAGGTAAACTTGGTGCTGCTCCAGCTGTCTCGGGTATGGGAGGTAGTGCGGGAGCTTTTTTCTCGGGAATTGAGACCGAAACTTCTTCTGAATCAGTGCTCTGTAAAGCGGTTTTATTAGACTTGGAGTCTTCCTTTTCTTTTTCCTCACGCTCTTGAGCCAGATCTTGTTTAGACTTAACAAATGGTACCTTTTTCTTCGCAGCTGGTTCTGAAGAAGTTTCCTGAACAGAGGATGATTCGATTGAATCATCTGAAGACTTCTCTTTTGGGCTCTGCTTGTTCAGTTCATCTATAAGAGACTGAGCAGTGATATTATCGATTGAAGAGGAGGCACTTTTAATTTCGTATCCGCGCCCTGCCAGAATCTCAATTACCTCCTTGCTGGTTTTGTTTGTTTCCTTGGCAATTGCATGGATTCTAACGCTCATAAATCTTAAATAGTTATCTGTGTATTGAAAGATCAGCCTTCTTCAGAGGAACCTGAAGAGACCTTAGACAAAATATCATCAGCAATACTTTCTTCAAAGCCAAGTCCTACAAGATCAGTTGAAGTAACTCCTTCAAATGCCTCAGGGCTAACCAAACCAAAGGCTACCAAACGGTCTGCAACCTCAAATTCGATACCCACAGAGGTGAGTCCTTCAGCTGCTTTTGTCTTTCTTTCGTCAAAGCCAACTTCCTTTACAACAACTTTTCCAATATCGAGTTTCCACCCAAGTAAACGCGAGGTAAGACGTGCGTTGATTCCTTTTCTGCCAATAGCTACGGACAAATCATCTTCTTTTACTTCAAAATACATCCTGCGCTTATCCCTGTCTAAGTTGATATTCTGAGGAGTAGCAGGCTTAAGTGCTTCAACGAGCTGTTCAGTTGGGTCTTCAAACCACCGAACGATATCAACTTTTTCACCGTTCATTTCACGGACAATACTTTTAACACGGCCACCCCTAGCACCCACACAAGCACCTACAGGATCAACCTTCGGATCTGTGCTTTTCACGCAAACTTTTGTACGGTAGCCAGGTTCTCTAGCCATTGCCGCCAAGGAAACCGTGCCGTCTGAAATTTCCGAAACTTCCATTTCGAAAAGTTTTCTGACGAAATTGAGACTGGAACGACTCAAAATCAGCTCTGGCCCACGCCCCTGTTGTTCAAGCTTCACAAGTAAACATCTAATTCTTTCACCAGGCACCCAATCTTCGCCAGGAGCTTGTTCACGCCAAGGTAGAAGAGCTTCGGCTTTACCCACTTCGACAATCAAATCTCCGCGTTCTTTGCGACGGACGGTTCCTGTGATCAAGTTTCCGACCTGATCCCGAAACTCGTCGTAAATATGCTCCTTTTCGAATTGGCGGAGTCTTTGTTTGATTGCCTGCTCTGCAGTTTTGGCCGCAATGCGACCAAGATAAGCAGGATCCATCTCACGTTCAACTACATCTCCAATCTGCGGGTTATCGGCATAGAGGCGGGCTTTATCCAAATGGATTTCCCTGGCGGTATCAGAGACTGATTCTGCAACAGTAAGCAGAGTCCAAGCCTTAAGTGCACCAGTTTTTTGGTTAATTTCAACACGAACCTCACTGGGTTGAGAGTTGGCACCACCTCTTTCAGCGGCGGCTTTGATCGCGTTTTCAATCGTGGTGATCATGTCTGGGCGACTGATACCCTTCTCTTTCTCCATGTATTCAAGTACTGCGAGGATTTCGCTGCTCATAAGTGGTGTAGAATTATTGGCGGATTTATGTAAAAAAAAAGACGAGCAAAATTGCCCGTCCTTGAGGACTAGACTGTTAGTTAATCTTTTATTAAATATTCAGCCCAATATTTTGTCAATGATTGTTACTTCACCTGGCTTCCACCTTTTTGCTCTTTGCAGGAATCTAAACTTTCCCTATGAATAGTGCCTTTTTCGATGAAAACTATTCGTTTTACCAACTTACCCGGTGATGGAATCGGGCCGGAAGTAATGTCAGTGGCGTTGGAGGCTTTGGAAAAAGCTGGCCAAGTCTACCATTTCGAATGTGAAACCACCGCACATGATGTTGGAGGAATTGGGATTGATAATCACGGAAATGCTCTCCCTGATAAAACGCTGGAGGCTTGTAAAGCAGTTGATGCTATTTTGTTTGGGTCAGTGGGTGGTCCAAAATGGGAAAGCCTTCCCCCAAAGGAACAGCCCGAGAGAGCTGCCCTGCTCCCCTTGCGAAAAGCTTTTGAACTCTTTGCTAATATCCGACCAGGTAACCTATTTCCTGAATTAGCGGATTTATCTCCACTTCGAGCAGATGTTGCTTCTGCTGGAATTGATGTTCTTTGTATCCGTGAATTAACCGGTGGCATTTACTTTGGTCAGCCGAAGACCACTCGCCAGCTTGAGAATGGCGAGAAAGAAGCCCTAGATACAATGATTTACCAAACTGGGGAAATTAGGAGAATCACAGAAGTTGCGGTGAAAGCAGCAGCCTTAAGAGGCAAAAAAATCTGCTCCGTTGACAAAGCCAATGTATTGGAAACCTCAGTTTTATGGCGACAAACAGTTTCTGAAATCGTCCAGGAAATGGATCCTACGATTGAGCTATCTCACATGTATGTGGACAACGCAGCCATGCAGCTAGTTCGAAACCCCAATCAGTTTGATGTTTTACTGACCGAAAATATGTTCGGAGATATTTTATCTGATGAACTCGCCGTCATTTGTGGATCCCTTGGCATGCTGGCTTCTGCCAGCCTGGGCACTGGTAGAAATTCCCACGATCTTCCCTTCGGACTTTATGAGCCTGCTGGTGGCACAGCTCCCGACATTGCCGGAAAAGGACTCGCAAACCCCTGTGCCCAGGTTTTAAGTGCAGCACTGATGTTAAGATACAGCTTTGGTTTGGAGGATGCAGCACTAGCGATCGAAAACGCCGTCAATGAAACGATCCGCTCCGGTTTGAGGACGGGTGATATTTCACAGGGCGAAAATTCGGTGGGAACTCGTGAAATGGGTACTGCAATTCTCTCACATATCCAGTAAACCACCTCCTATCTTCAGAAAAGTGAAAGCTAGAGAAATCAGACAGTCTTTTCTTGATTTTTTTGCCCAAAAAAAGCACGAGATTGTCACCTCTGCCTCTCTCTTACCAGAGTCTCCGAATTTATTATTTACCAATGCGGGAATGAACCAATTCGTTCCCTATTTTTTAGGAGATCAAAAACCACCATTTACGAGAGCTGCTGATACCCAAAAGTGCATCCGGGCAGGAGGAAAACACAATGACCTAGAAGATGTGGGCTTGGATACCTATCATCACACTTTTTTCGAGATGCTTGGTAATTGGTCTTTCGGCGATTATTTCAAAAAGGATGCAATTGAATGGGCTTGGGAACTCCTTGTGGATGTTTGGAAGTTCCCCCCTCAGAGACTCTATGCCACCGTTTACAGGCCAAACGAAGGTGACCCAGCTGAGTTTGATGAGGAAGCACATTCTATTTGGTCTGTAATTTTCAAATCCGCTGGCCTCGACCCCTCGGTTCATGTGGTATCGGGTGGGAAAAAGGATAATTTTTGGATGATGGGAGAAACGGGTCCCTGTGGTCCATGCTCTGAACTGCATCTTGATTTAACTCCAAATGGAGACAGCGAAGGCAAGCTCGTAAACAATGATTCCCACTTGTGTATTGAAATATGGAATCTTGTTTTCATTCAATTCAATGCCGATAAAAACGGGATTTTTTCTCCCCTTAAAGCTAAACATGTTGATACCGGAATGGGGTTTGAGCGGGTCACATCCGTAATTCAGTCGACCAAGAATTTTACTGATTTTTCCATACCCGCATCAAACTACGATACAGATATTTTTTCTCCAATTTTTGAGAAGCTCGAAGAACTCTCCGGAAAAAGCTATCAGTCTACCCTAGCCTTCGAAGGAAAGCCCGAGAGCGAACAGGAAGAAATTGACATCGCATTCAGAGTGATTGCGGATCATCTAAGAGCACTCGTTTTCTCCATAGCCGATGGTATTCTCCCCGGTAATAGTGATCGCAATTATGTACTTCGGAGAATTCTTAGAAGAGCAGTAAAATACGGCCGTACTCTCGGATTTTCTGATCCATTTTTTTATAAACTCTCCCCAGTTTTGATTGATCAAATGGGAGAAACTTTTCCCGAATTAAAAACGAAAGCAGAATTGATCGAAAAAACTCTCAAGGCTGAAGAAGAATCATTCAACAAGACCCTAGATCGTGGAATTGAACTTTTTACCCGTGAAACAGAAACAATCGAAAAGGGTTCTGAACTCTCGGGAATTTTTGCATTTAAATTATACGACACCTATGGATTCCCCCTTGATCTTACCGAGCTTATGGCAAGGGAATGTGGAATCACTATTAATCATGCCGAATTCGAGGTGGAAATGGACCAGCAAAAGAAGCGTGCCCGCGAAGCTCACAAGTCCATTGATATTATCGTAAGTGAAGATGAACATTCCGTTGATTCCACTGAATTTTGTGGGTTTAAGCATTCAAACCTCCTCAATTTTACTGCAACATGCACGGATTTAGTCTCTTCCAATGATCAAACTTTTTTGGTGGTTGATCAATCTCCTCTATATGCTGAGATGGGTGGACAAGTTGGAGACTCGGGCATTATTAAATTTGAGCAAGAGAGCTTCAAAATAAGCAATGTGATCAAAGATTCCCAAGGCAGGTTTCTGCATCAGATTGGGAGTTCATCCGCCCCCAATCATTTGATCGGGAATTCCATAACTTTGAACGTGGATATACCAAGAAGACTCGCCATCCAACGCCATCACACAGCCACCCATATTTTGCACTGGGCACTTAGGGAGGTGCTGGGTGATCATGTCAGGCAAGCAGGTTCTCTTGTGGAAGATGACCGCTTGAGATTCGATTTTTCCCATTACGAAGGCGTCTCTCCTGAACAACTTCAAGCTATCGAGAGAGTAGCCAACGAAAAACTCCTACAAAATGATAAAGTCGAAACTTATGAAATTCCTTTTTCCGAAAAGCCGGATGGTGTAATTGCATTTTTTGGCGATAAATATGGTGAGTTTGTTAGGGTAGTCGATTTGGGAGGATGGAGTCAGGAACTCTGCGGAGGAACTCATGTCCGGTCTACGGGAGAAGTTGGCTCTATTCGTATACTTTCCGAATCTGCCATCTCTGCCGGGACAAGAAGACTTGAGGCAGTTGCTGGAATTTCTGCTTACGAATGGGTAAGTAATAGGGTCAACGATTACCATCAAGTCTCCCAAAAGTTAGGGTGCCAACCCAATGAATTGCTTCAACGGGTTGAACAATTAGGTAATAAATCGAAGGAATTAGAAAAACAACTCCGCTCTATTGAACAAAAAAGTCAGGCTGGGATTGCAGATAGCTTGATAGAATCGGCAAAAGTGGTTGACGGTATCAGAATTATTCACGGTTTCGTTCCCAATCTTAATCCAAATGATTTGAGGGGACTAACTGCTCAAATAAACAAACGAAGTGAGCCCTCCGTTGTCCTTTTAGCATCTGAACAAGGCAAAAAGAGTTCCATGGTCTGTATCTGCTCGCCTGCCGCAATTGAAGTCGGACATAAAGCAGGCACATACATTAGCGAACTGGCTGAAAAGATTGGGGGTAAAGGGGGAGGGAAAGCTGACTTTGCTATGGGAGGTGGACCGGCAGGCACAGGTCTTCAACAATCTATATCCGCTCTCTCATTAAACTCCTAAGTTTTGCCTGAGTGAGACTGCGTATCTTACTCCCACCTTCTCTCGCTGGTTGCGTACAGAGAGATGCAATACCTGCCAAAGTAGAATTGGAAACTAGCTCAGGCACCAAAATTCCTCCCGAAAAGTGCAAGATGGATGATTTGGCAGACCTTCCCGATGCTGAAAGATCCGCCCTATTTGCTCTTTCCCAATGGTGCGGAGGAAAGATTACCTCTTTTCTTCAACTGAACCTAGAGCAATGCTTCGAACTTCTGAAACTCCTTGATCAGATTGAGTGTTTTTTTCCGGCAAATTCACCTGAAAATCCCTTAAAATGGACTGAATCTGGTCTTGAAAGAATATCTGATGAGATAGGTAAACCACCACCTAGTTCGCCACCTAAAGTCCAAAGAACAGTTACCGAAAAAGAAGAAGAAGATTCTTTCACTTTGAAATCGTATGAACCAGAATATGAGGGACCACCAATCGAAGTAGAGGGTTCCACAGAATATTTGCGGATCATTTTGCCTAGTGCTTCTCATCCATCATACAACCAGGTTTTGAGACTACTACGAGAATGGTCTTTTATCAGGGACCGGGCTCACCGGCATTGGTGGTGGCTTCGGGACCCAGCAAAAGTTCTGGATTTTCTAGCCTTGTACCAAGAGGAATTCGAAATCGATCATGAAGCAAAATTTACTGAAAATTTCCGAAGACATACCTCAAACATCAAAGCTGCCACACTCCGTATTGAAGCAAAAGAAAGTGAAGACTCAATCGAAATTCTTGCGAGTATCGAAGCTGGAGATACCCCAATTGATGCCATTGAGCATGCCCTCTCAACTGGTCGAAATCACATCAAACACGGAAATCATACCTACTTATTAACTAAAGATTTACGAAATAAAACAACAAAAGCTCAAAGGCAGTCATCAGGCAACCCAGAAGCCCCTCTCCTTGCCCAATCGAACTACTCTGTTTCACGATTCCAATCAACTGCATTAGAGGAAATACTGATCGAATCTGACCCGAGGTTTCAACCACCAACTCAATGGAGAAAACGTAGTATCGCATTGCGAAACCTTTCTTCCCTTAAGAAACCATCGCCTCAGGATGAACTTGAAAATATTCTTCGCCCCTACCAGACAACAGGAACAGCGTGGATGCTCCATCTATTTGATCATGGTTTAGGAGGCATTTTGGCGGACGAAATGGGTTTAGGTAAAACTCTTCAAACCTTAGCCTTTCTCTCATGCCTAAGGAAGCGCGGAAGCCCTTCAAAAACCTCATTGGTAATTTGTCCAGCTTCATTGGTAGAGAACTGGAAACGGGAAGCAGAGAAATTTTGTCCATCTTTCTCCGTTTATTCGCACCATGGTCCGAACCGTGCCACTATACCCTCTCACATTGGGAAATTCGATCTTGTAATCACCTCCTATGGTACGCTGACCCGAGATTTGGAAATGTTCAAAGATTTTCCCTTTCTTTGTATTATTGGGGATGAAGCTCAGCATTTGAAAAACAGACGCACTCAAAATGCCAAAGCAACTGCGTCTCTATGCTCTGAAGGCCGCATGCTGCTTACCGGTACTCCAATCGAAAATAGTGTATCGGATCTTCTTTCTCTGCTTGAGTTTTTATTACCTGGTGCAAATCCTAAATTACCAGAGGGGACGAGGGGAGACGATAGAATTTGGCATGAGCAAAGAATACTAAAACAAGCTGCTCCATATCTGTTAAGAAGATCGAAAAAGGAAGTCGCACCTGAACTTCCGGAAAAAATCGAACAAGTTCTTTACCTGAAATTGACCGAGGATCAATGGGCTTCCTATGAACAAACCAGAAAAACTGCTGAGACAGAACTGGATAAATTGGCAAACTCAGGTGCTAATGAGGGAGCCATGCGCATGCAAACCCTCACCCAACTTCTTCGGCTTCGCCAAGTTTGCTGCGACCCAAGGTTAATAGACCCCGAGCTTGAAAACTTTAGCTCGTGTAAGCTGAATGCATTTCGTGAACTTCTTTACAATGCATTGGAAGGAGGTCATCGCATGCTGGTTTTTTCGCAATTTGTTAAAATGCTGAAAATTTTGAAAGCAGAAGTGGAGAGTGCAGGGCTCAATTTCTGTTATTTGGACGGATCGTCAAAGGATCGAATGAGTCAAGTTGACCGTTTTCAAAATGATGACTCTATCCCGGTCTTTCTCATTTCATTAAAAGCTGGCGGAACCGGATTGAATCTTACTGCAGCTGATATGGTCGTGCATTTTGATCCTTGGTGGAATCCAGCTGCTGAAGCTCAGGCAACGGATCGTGCCCATCGTATTGGACAGGATAAAAATGTATCCGTTTATAAATTGATCACCTCAGGAACCGTAGAAGAAAAAGTCCTACAACTACAAACAAAGAAGAGAAAGTTACTGGAAAATGTTTTTGAGGAGTCTGAAGCCGCCAACCTCTCCCTCTCAGTATCGGAGCTTAAAGAACTTCTTTAATATGAAGATCACTGCTTAGATACCCGAGGTGTTCCCTTTCACCTTGAAAACAATGCTACAATAAGACATGTTAATAACTTTCCTTAAAATATGAGCATAGAACCCATACGATCCGAAAAACCTCTTCCAGCCGGCGAGCAAGGTCCCGCCATGAAAGGGGCAGATGTTCTTGTATCTGCCCTTGAACGCGAGGGAGTCGATGTGGTCTTTGCTTACCCCGGCGGAGCGTCCATGGAACTGCACCAATCTTTGACCCGTTCAAAAAAGATCCGAACGATCCTACCCCGTCAGGAGCAGGGTGGCGGCTTTATGGCTCATGGATATGCCCGTGCTACTGGCAAGGCAGGAGTGTGCATGGCAACATCTGGCCCGGGTGCTACCAACCTGGTTACCTGTATCGCGGATGCTTACATGGATAGTATTCCCTTAGTTGCAATTACCGGGCAAGTCTACCAACAATTTATTGGTAAAGCTGCTTTCCAAGAGACTGATTTTTTTGGGATGACCCTACCAATAGTAAAGCACAGTTATCTTGTCTTAACTGCTGAGGATTTACCTAAAGTTGTTAAGGAAGCTTTCTTCTTAGCTACAAGCGGCAGGCCTGGACCAGTGGTTATTGATATCCCTAAGGATGTTCAACAAAAAGTTTTCGAACCTTTTTTCCCTAATGAAGTTGGGAAACTTGAAGGCTACAAACTCGATCACCCCAAAGCTACTGATGATGAGTTGACCGAGGTTCTTGAATTAATTTCTAAATCCAAAAAACCAGTTCTCTACACTGGCGGAGGCATCATTTCTGCTGAAGCACACAAAGAATTAAGAGAATTTGCTGAATTAACTGGGCTTCCTGTTGCTCATACACTCATGGGGCTTGGAGCCTTTGATCCTGACCATGAGCAATCCCTTTACTGGTATGGGATGCATGGAACAGTCGCTGGGAACTGGGCCGTTTGCGAGAGCGACCTACTTATTTGTGCAGGTGCCCGCTTTGATGACAGGATCACAGGTGTAGTGAGCAAGTATGCTCCTGAAGCCTATGTCATTCATTTCGATGTAGACCAGTCCGAGCACAATAAAAATGTTCATGCCCACTTCCCTATTCAATCTGAAATCAAATACGCCCTGCAAAGACTGGTAGAGCTCATCAAGCAAAATGGTTTTGAAAAGCCACATAATAAAAAATGGAGCAACACCATCAAGGGATGGAAAGAAAAGTATCCCTTCAAGTATGAAAAGGGCGAACACATTACATCACAGGAAGCAGTAGACATTCTCTACCAGGAGTCCAAAGGTGATGCGATTATTACCACAGGTGTTGGTCAGCACCAAATGTGGGCAGCACAGTATTACCGCTTCAAAGAGCCCAGAACCTATATTTCTTCTTTAGGTTTAGGTACCATGGGTTTTGGATATCCAGCTGCGGTAGGGGCAAAAGTTGCCAGACCTGACAAAGAGGTCATTGATATTGATGGAGATGGTTCATTCCTGATGAATGTACAGGAGTTAGCCACTGCCAAAATTGAGAAAATCAACGCCAAGTGCCTCTTACTAAATAACCAGCATCTTGGCATGGTGGTACAATGGGAAGATCGTTTTTATGAGTCCGTACGTGGTCATACTATTTTGTGTGATCCAGAAAATATCGGCGGTCCAGATAACCTCGATGCTATTTATCCAGATTATATAAAGATGTGTGAGGGATTTGGCGTAAAAGCTAGAAGAGTGACCAAACGGGAAGACCTACGTGAGGCCATGAGGGAAATGCTTGAGGCAGATGAACCTTTCCTGCTAGAGGTCATTGTTCCCTACACCGAGCATGTATTACCTATGATTCCACAAGGTAAATCTGCCAAAGAAATGCTGATCGATTAAGATCATTCTTTTGCTTGTAAGTTTCTTCAGCTAAACTTATTTCAGAAATCTAATTCTTGACGGGTGCCTAAGTTTGCGAAGGGCATGGGCTTCAATTTGCCTTACCCTTTCTCTGGTTACACCCATTATTTGTCCTATTTCTTCTAAGGTAAGTTGGCGACCGGGAGAGTTTTCTGAAACCCAAATACAAGCAGATCTCAAACGCTCTTCAGTTGTACCTTCAAAGACAGGAATTTCTCTGTCGATAGTCTTGATTTTACAGTGCAGCACATAAATAGTGTAACACAATTAAGTAAATGATACAAAAAAGAGTCACAGTAATATCAAAATGATAATTTATATTCTGAGAAGACCTTTTCCGAAAGTGATAGGGATTCTGTGATGTCATTCTCGGTCATCGCATCGCTTATGAACCAGTTGTGATGAGGATGAAAATAAAGACCGTATTTGGTAGCAATTTTACATAATTTTTGAATTTGAAAAAGATTGTCGTCTCCATCAATCCAAGGATACGGCATAGATGGCACGCCAGTCATTTTGAGAGGAATACCAAATTTTTCAGCTAATTCTTCCAATCTCTTGCAAAATTCTTTGCCTTTTTTCAAAACTGAATTGGCTACATTTTTTTCATTCGAAATTTTTAAACAAGCCAAAGCAGCAGCCATTGCAAGGGAATCATTCCAGCAACTACCAGTAAGAAAAACCTCGCATGCACCAGAGCGATATTCATTAGTCCCCACACATGATGAAATCGCGTAACCATTGCCTAAGGCTTTTGAGTAAATAGTTAAATCCGGAGTAAAGCCGAAGTATTTATGAGAACCATGATCATCAATTCTCCATCCGCAACGAACATCATCTAAAACCAAAGCAGTGCCACTTTCCTTGCACAGCATTTCCACGCGATTCCAAAAATTTTCTTGAGGAAGAACAGATGGACCAAAAGAAGGGTGATGGTAAGGGGTCAAAATAACGGCTGCAATTTGACCACTGTACTTTTTAAAATTTGTATCTAATTGATCAAAATCATTCCAATCAAATTCAAGTACATGCAATCGGTCTGACGCAATTCGACCTCCTAAACCAGGATCACACCAAGCATCAACACCATGATAAGCACCCTTGGCCTTGATGACATATTCTCTGCCCGTTTGTTCCCTGGCCACCCGAATTGCCCAGGTTGTTAGATCTGAACCATTTTTTGCAAATACTGCCCAATCTGCAAAATCTATCTGAGCAACAAGCTCTTCTGCCAACTCTACCATTAACCCTGTAGGTTGATTAAAAACAGAGCCAAACTGTTGTTGGAGCTTAACTGCCTCTTCAACTACTGGGTTCCTATATCCGTGTAGAACCGCACCAAAGCCGCACATAAAATCAATCCATTCCCTACCATCCACATCCGTAAACCGACATCCATTACCTGAATGACAATAAAGAGGAAAGTCTTGGGGTAAACCAGCACCTGGGGCAACATGACCATAAATACCCGCAGGAATTACCTTATTTGCCCTTTGATACAAGAGACCTGATTTATTTCCAACATTCATCCTGGTATTGGTACCTCTTTTTGCACTAATCTTGCAACATATCCGAACTTATCGATGAGCGGAACACGTCCGGCAACAACTATATTTCCATTGGTTAAACTTATCCATGAATTTAAGCGACCCAGGGCAGCATCCTGTGCGATTTTAATGTCTTTGAAAAGCAAACTCGCTGATGCTGATTGCTGATTCTCTAGGAAATATACTTTCCACCCGTTCTGCTGTTCATAACAAATCAAGAAATTTGTTTCTGTATTGGATATTCCGATTAAAATGCTAAATCCCTGCTCGGGTTTAAAGATTTTTGACGAATACGGATGAAGGTTCAAATAGGTGCAAATCGCTTCCAAAGAAGCCTTCAGCTGAATTGGAGAACTTACTTTTACATCCTTTGATTTATACAACTGTCCGACCCTCCCTAGACTGAGTATCAATCGAATGGCTTGGATCGGTGATAGGAATAAATTCCTAATTTGGGGAATCCCTAGCCCTCTTGAAATAAGCCGATAGTATTGCTCTTGACTGAAGATTAAAAGGTTCCCTAATTCAACTTCGCCACTAGATAAAAACTTTGGCCTAAGCCTCTTTGCGTCCGAGTCAGCTAAAATTGATTGTGCACAAGAATAAATCGCAGATGCAGCTGCTCGTAAAGGAAGTTGGTTCTCAACAATCATGGGCTTCTGAAGCAAGTCTTTCCAAGGCTTTTAACAAAAGATCAGGAGATGCTTGAACGGGTATTTTCAAGCTTGGAATCGGTTCTTTGGATTGAATGATTTTTATTATTTCCCTAGGCGAAGATGAACTAATTACCTTCCCCTGCCTTGACTTCCAGAAGTTAAGATTGATTTTTTCCTGTGGCATACAACCTCCCGATAAATCAAAAATCAACGGGCAGCCAGTCACAATAGCCTCAGTTGTCAGCCCGGCGCCAGGTCGGGCAAGCATCCAATCTGCAATTTTCAGTAATTCGAACATGGATGAAGCATCTAACTGACCCAGTGGAATTATTTTCATCCTCGATGCTTGGGATACTTTCAATAAAGTTTCAAAAGTTTTTTGATTCTTGCCACAAAGAGCCACAATCTGGGCATCAAAATTACCTTTCCTTAGAGCTTCAATAATTGGCAAATGCTGATTTACTCCGTTTGCACCAGTACCCAAGAGATAAATGGGTAACGTCGGATCCAGACCAAATTTTTCCGAAAATTTCAGTTGATCACCTTTCTCTTCTTGATGGTAAAAAGAGTTTCGCAGAAGAGGTCCCGATGCCAGCGTTTTTTCAATTGGCATTCCCCTTCTTTGGGCGGCTACACAGCCCTCCATATATGGACTGACGAAAAGATCGTTTTTGGGATTTACCCAATGCTTGGAAAATCCGTATCCATCAGCTAATTCACCACAAAAAACGGCAAATTTTGGTCTAAAATTTGGTAATCTACTCAATTCAAAATATCCGTGATTCAAGTGTGCGTGCATCGAAACAATTAAATCTGGGTGAAAAGATAAAATTTTTTGAACATATTTTTGAGATCCTATAATTCGCTTAGGGTTTCGATGAATGCTCGCATATTCGAGAAAATGAAAATAGGCATAGTGGAGTAATGGAATATTTTTTTGGATCAGATTATACAACTGACAACCAAATCTATATCCAGCAAAAGTATTCTCCAACGGATGAAATACCTCCGCTTCAAATCCTTTTCCCATCCACCAATCCTTTAGGGCAAAAGCACGCATATCGTGACCTCCACCTGTTGAAGCACTGAGAATCAAAAGTTTCATTTCATCATTAATGGAAGATTAAGTAAAATGAAACTAGCCGCCAAGCCCCACCTTACTTGGGGCAAGAATCAAAAAATCAATCTTCGATTGAATGAACGAAAAGACCGCTTCGTAATTTTGGCTCGAACCAGGTAGTTTTAGGAGGCATGATCTCTCCTGCATCTGCGATGGCCAAAAGTTGCTCCATACTCACAGGAAACAGAGCAAAGGCCACAGCCATCTCCCCGGAATCAACGCGCCTTGAAAGCTCCTCCAAGCCACGGATACCACCGACAAAATCAATTCTTTCACTCTTTCTTAAATCACCAATTTGCAAAATAGGGTGCAAAATGAGTTCGGAAAGAATGGTAACATCAAGATCAGCCACCGGATCATCAGATGCATAACTGGTTTTGGGTAACATTCGATACCATTGTCCGGACAGGTACATGGCAAATTCCCTAATTCTTACAGGCTTTACCGATGAAAATTCAGTCTTCTCCAAATGAAAACTTTTGGACAGTTCATGGATAAAACCATCTTCCGTCATTCCGTTAAGATCCTTGACCACCCGATTATAATCAAAAATTTTAAGCTGATGATCAGGAAAAGCCACAGTCATGAAGAAATTATATTCCTCATCTCCCGTATGGTTTGGATTGTTATCTTTTCTTCTCTGCCCTACCCGTGCCGCAGCCGCAGTACGATGATGACCATCGGCTACATAAAAAGAAGGAACCTCCAAAAAAAGTTG
>Ga0181597_10000487_pt1 | contig 44292 bp, 41 predicted proteins | sample 041ome_5_FD_148647 | JGI IMG/M metagenome (GOLD analysis project Ga0181597, IMG submission 148647) | Coastal salt marsh microbial communities from the Groves Creek Marsh, Skidaway Island, Georgia - 041403US metaG (spades assembly) | ecosystem: Environmental > Aquatic > Marine > Intertidal zone... | reverse complement strand
GATGCTCTTGGCAAGCTCGTATATTTTATGACGATCGACAATGCGCGTTTTCGTAAACCGGTCGTACCTGGTGATCAGGTTAAATTGTTTGTCTCCGTTCAGCGCAATCGCGGCAATGTCTGGAAATTCAAAGGTGTCGCCAAAGTCGGCGACCTCACGGTTGCCGAAGCAATTTACTCAGCGATGATTATGGATGCCTGAATGACCTCTATTCACCCGACTGCCGTCATTGAAGATGGTGCGGAACTTGGCGCAGATGTTGAGATTGGCCCCTACAGTGTCGTGGGCCCCGAGGTGCGAATCGGTGACGGTGTTCGTCTGCATAGCCACGTGGTGGTTGGAGGGCGAACGACCATCGGGCCGCAAACTGAGATATTCCCCTTCGCTTCAATCGGGCTCGCTCCTCAGGATCTCAAATTCAGTGGCGAAGAATCCGAACTGATTATCGGAGCCCGCAATCAGATACGCGAGCATGTCACGATGAATCCTGGCACCTCTGGCGGTGGCCTCCAAACAAGAGTTGGAGATGATTGTTTGTTCATGGTGGGCGCGCATGTTGCGCATGATTGCATTGTTGGCAATCACGTCATCCTGGCGAACAATGCGACGATCGCGGGCCACGTGACGGTTGGCGATTTTGCGATTATCGGCGGTCTGTCAGCTGTGCATCAGTTTGTTCGGATTGGGGCCCACGCAATGATCGGCGGAATGTCCGGTATTGAGCAGGATCTCATTCCTTATGGTCAGGCGCAGGGTGACCGCGCGCGACTGCGGGGTCTGAACCTCGTGGGATTGCAGCGCCGTGACTTTTCCCGTGATGGTATCAGCAATCTTCGCACCGCTTACCGACTGCTCTTCGGTCCCGAGGGAACCATGCAGGAACGGGTTGATACCGTGGTGGAGTTATACGCTGATGACGAAGGGGTGATGGAAGTCGTCAACTTCGTACGCGCAGATTCATCTCGCGCGATATTGCAGCCCAAAACGTCCAATGGCGGTTAAGCTCGGAATTCTCGCCGGTGGCGGCCCGTTGCCCGGATATCTCGTTGAAGCCTGTCGCGCCAGTGATCGTCCTGTCTTTGTGATCGCGCTTGAAGGGCAGGCTGACCCCGACATCATTGCGGATACACCCCACGCCTGGGTGCGTCTGGGCGCTGCCGGTGAGGCGCTCGATCGTTTGCGCGCCGAGGGTGTCGGCGAAATTGTGATGGCCGGCCCGGTGCGCCGCCCAACCCTGCGTGAACTGCGCCCGGACCGAAGGGCTGCAAAGTTTCTTGGTATGGGTCTCCTCAAAAAGGGTGATGACGGTTTGCTGGGTGCACTCGTTCGCGCACTTGAAGAGGAAGAGGGCTTTCGGGTCGTCGGTGCGAATGACGTGTTGGCCGAGCTCGCAGCACCCTCGGGTCCATTCGGTGGTTTCAAACCCGATGATGAGTCAGACGCGGATATTGCGCATGGGGTTCGTGTTTTGCATCGCACGGGCCCACTGGATATTGGGCAGGCCGTGATTGTTCAGCAGGGCATTGTCCTTGGCCTTGAAGCTGCGGAAGGAACCCGCGCATTGCTCGAGCGCTGTGGTCCCTTGCGTCGTGATGGCCGGGGCGGTGTTCTGGTCAAACTCCACAAGCCGGGTCAGGAAATGCGCGCGGATATGCCGTCCATTGGTCCCGAGACGATCCGTGCGGCACGCGGAGCAGGCTTGGCAGGGGTCGCTGTTGCAGCGGGTTCGACCCTTGTGTTTGAAAAGGATGCACTGATCGCAGAAGCAGATGCCGCAGGAATGTTCGTGATCGGCATTCTGCCTGCTGACTATGTGGATGACTACGACACGGCGTCATGAATACGGTCGCCCCCGACTCTCCCTTGCATGTCTACGTGATTGCCGGTGAACCGTCTGGCGATGTTATCGGTGCCAGACTGATCGAGGCTCTGCGCGCTGACGGTGATATCGAGGTTTCGGGTATCGGCGGGCCAGAGATGGAGGCTGCAGGCCTGCAAAGCCTGTTTCCCTATGATGAACTGGCTATCATGGGGCTGACCGAGGTTCTTCCTAGCGTACCGCGCATTCTTCGTCGGATGCGCAAGACGGCGCGGGATATCGAGAGAAAGCAACCCGATGTCATTGTGACCATCGATTCACCGGGTTTCGTATTCGGGGTTATCCGTCGTTTGAAGTCCCGGAACTGTCCCCGGGTTCACTATGTTGCACCGACGATCTGGGCCTGGCGGGCGGGTCGGGTGAAGAAGTTCCGAAAGCATTTCGACCACCTGCTGGCGTTGTTTCCCTTTGAGCCCCCGTTGTTTGAGGCTGCTGGACTGGATTGCTCCTTTGTGGGGCATCCGATCGCTGAAGGTGCTGTCGCTTCGGGCAACGGGCCTGCGTTTCGACAACGCCATGGAATTGGCACAGATGAGCAAGTCCTGTGTTTGCTTCCGGGAAGTCGGCGCGGCGAAGTCTCGCGTCTGGGACCGGTCATTTCAGAAGTCTTGGGGTTATTGGCGAGGAGCAACCCGGGAGCACGGATTGTTGTGCCGGCGGCACCAAATGTTCGGGATGCTGTTGGGACACTCGCTGTGACGTGGGGCGACAAGGTGCTTGTCGTGGATGGAGCCTCCGAACGGTATGACGCCTTTGCAGCCTCTGATCTGGCGCTCGCAGCGTCGGGGACGGTGACGCTGGAGCTGGCCTATGCAGGCGTGCCAACGGTTGTCATTTATCAGGTTGGAAAGCTGACTGGCGAAATCGCGCGCAGAATGATTCGGATTGAACACGTGTCTATCGTCAATATCGTCGCTGGACGGCTGATATTCCCTGAATTCCTGCAGTCGCGTTGCCGTCCGGCCTTGATCACCGGGGCGGTCAGTGCGCTCCTGGGTGACCGGGATGCGGCCCGCATAATTGGCGCGGACGCGCAGGCGATTGCACGCGATATTGCCGGCGGCGGGGACAAACCAAGCGCGCGGGCTGCGCGGGCTATCCGCGCAATTGTCGCTGCGGCGTGAACCGGCTAAGACAATCAACAGCAATGACCCAGTAAAGGATCCAGACATGGCAGATCAATCGGCGTTTCGGCTGCTTCACACGATGTTCCGTGTGAAGGACCAGGACAAATCCATCGACTTCTATACCCGCCTGTTGGGCATGAAGGTGCTGCGTCAAAAGGAGTTTGAAGGCGGTCGTTTCACCAATACCTTCATCGGGTACGGAGATGAGACCAAGGAAACGGTCCTTGAGCTGACCTACAATTGGGATCAGGCCGAACCCTATAGCCATGGCTCCGGCTTTGGGCACATCGCGTTGGGTGTGCCGGATATTTATGCGACCTGCAGCCAGCTGGAAGCCGAGGGTGTCACGATTTCACGTGCGCCGGGACCAATGAAGCACGGCACCACGGTGATCGCGTTCATTGAAGACCCCGACGGGTACAAGATCGAATTGATTGAAGGTTAGTCTGATGAGTAAAGATACCCGCACAGGCAAAGATATGGTGGTCGACCCGGCTGAACTCCCGGTTGAGTCCGGAACGCCTTACCCGGCACCCCATGATGCAATCGTACAGGGGCGGCACAGGTCGCGGTTGTCGCCGGTGCTCGGGCTGACAAAGTTCGGGGTGAATGTCCTTCGGATCGAACCGGGTGCCCAGTCTTCAGCGCGCCATTGGCACTCCGAACAGGACGAATTCGTCTATGTGCTCGAGGGCGAGGCCACGTTGGTGACGGATGAGGGCGATACCATCGTGAAGGCCGGTATGGCTGCGGGTTTCCCGGCGGGCAATCCGAATGGGCACACGCTGGTCAATCGTTCGAACTCAGATGTGCTGGTGCTTGAAGTTGGCGATCGCCCCGTGTCCGAAGATGTCGAGTATCCCGATATCGACATGGCCAATGCGGTGCGGGACGGAAAACCGAACTTTACCCGCAAGGACGGCTCTGCCTTCTAGGTATCCAGCGCTTGGCTAGCCGAGAAGGGCCAGTCCACCAATCAGAACAAGCAGGCACAGCAGCGCGGCCAGCCAGCGTCGCCGAAAGGCTTGCGGCTGCTCGTCTGCGGGCTGTTGCCCGGTGTCAGGGCCCCAGCGTTCCTCAATGGAGGCAAGCCCGGGTCGGACGGGGATGCTGACGGCGCGTCGCGCGCGTCGGTCAATGGGGGTTACCGCTTGTCCGGTGAAACGTAATTCCGTTCGGTGGACCCGAGATAAAGCTGACGGGGACGACCAATACGCTGATCCGGATCCTCGATCATCTCTTTCCACTGTGCAATCCAGCCTGCTGTACGCGCCAGTGCGAAAAGCACCGTGAACATGCTGGTCGGGAAGCCGATCGCCTTCAGGATGATGCCGGAATAGAAATCGACATTCGGGAAGAGCTTGCGATCAACGAAATAAGGATCTTCGAGCGCGATTTTTTCCAGTTCCATGGCGAGTTCGAGCAGGGGATCATCATCCACACCAAGCTCTTCGAGAACCGCATCAGCAGATTTTTTCAGAACGCCAGCGCGCGGATCGTAGTTCTTGTAGACCCGGTGACCGAAGCCCATCAGACGGAACGGGTCGTCCTTGTCCTTGGCGCGTTCCAGGAACTCAGGGATATTGTCCTTGTGGCCGATCTGGTCGAGCATTTCGAGCACGGCCTGGTTTGCGCCGCCATGGGCGGGGCCCCAGAGAGTGGCGATACCCGCAGCGATGCAGGCAAACGGGTTGGCACCCGATGAACCGGCGAGACGAACAGTCGAGGTTGACGCGTTCTGCTCATGATCGGCATGAAGAATGAAAATCTTGTCCATCGCATCCACAATGGCGGGGCTGGGAACATATTCCTCAGCCGGGACACCGAAGGTCATCCGGAGGAAGTTCTCGGAATAGCTCAGGTCATTGCGTGGATAGAGGAATGGCTGACCAACCGAATACTTGTAGGCCCAGGCTGCGATGGTCGGCATCTTGGCGATCAGGCGGTGCGATGCAATCAGGCGCTGCTGCGGATCATTGATGTCGGTGGAGTCGTGATAGAAGGCGGACATGGCGCCAACCACGCCGATCATCACGGCCATCGGATGCGCATCCCGACGGAAACCGCTGTACAGATTGCGCATCTGCTCATGGATCATCGAGTGATAGGTGATGGTGTGTTCGAAATCCTGCAATGTTGCGGCGTCTGGCAGCTCGCGATGCAGAAGCAGATAGCAGACTTCCAGAAAGCTGCTCTCACCGGCCAGCTGTTCGATGGTGTAACCACCATGGCGCAGTATGCCGACTTCGCCGTCGATATATGTCAGCGCCGAGTCACAGCTCGCTGTGGAGGTATAGGAGGGGTCATAAGTGAACATGCCCGTCTGGGAATACAGCTTCCGCACGTCAATGACCTTGGGGCCTTCTGTGCCTTCAAGGATCGGAAGTTCAACTGTTTGTCCGTCTACGGTGAGGGTAGCTGTTCCAGCGGTTTTTGCGTCACTCATGTATATCTTCCCCAAATCGTTCGCTTTATCACACCGAAAGGTGCCACCTTGCGAGCCAGTGTTATGTTGCAGCGCACTATAATGGGCAAGAGGCCGTTCGGCAACTTAACCCAGTGCGTTTCCAGAGCGGACAGGCTCTAGGATGAGGCCAATTCAAGGCGTTTGAGCGTTTCATCATGCCCAAGCACCACCATGACTTCGAATATCCCTGGTGAAACGTTGCTGCCGGTCAAAGCGGCCCGCAATGGCTGTGCGACCTGACCGAGCTTAAGTTCGTTTCGGTCCGCATATTCACGGACGGCGGTATCGAGTTGGCTCTCATCCCATAATGTAATCGTACCGAGAATTTGAGCAAGCTCAGAGAGGTGATTTCGTGTTTCGGGCTCGGCCAGCATGCTACGCGCCTTGTCGTTAAAGGGCAAAGGTGCGTCAAACAGGTAAAGAGAAGCTGAATCAACGACTTCGTTAACAGTCTTTGCGCGTTGTACAAGGCCGGAAAGACCCGCAATCAGACGTGTTTGTGCGTGTGTGGAAAGGCTCTTGTCCGATGTTTCATCGGCCAATGCCATGATAATCCCGCTCAATTGTGCTGGATCAGCTTCCTTGAGGTAGTGCGCATTCAGGTTCAGGAGCCGGTCCATATCGAACCGGGCCGGTGACCGCCCGACGGAACCGAGGTCGAACCATTCGATAGCCTGTTCGGTTGAGATGATCTCATCGTCACCATGGGACCAGCCGAGGCGGAGCAGATAGTTCCGCATGGTTTCCGGCAGAATGCCCAGATCCGCATAGTGATCGACACCCAACGCACCATGCCGCTTAGACATTTTCGCGCCATCTGCACCATGAATCAGTGGGATATGCGCAAATTCCGGGATATCCCATCCACACGCCTGATACAGGTGATACTGGCGAAATGCGTTGTTGAGATGATCATCGCCCCGAATGACGTGGGTTGCGCCCATGTCATGGTCATCCACCACCACGGCAAGCATGTAGGTCGGGGTGCCGTCCGAGCGCAAAATGACGAAGTCATCAAGTGTGTCATTGGTGCGGGTCACATCGCCCTGAACCAGGTCCGAGATCGTGGTCTCGCCATCCAATGGCATCTTGATACGAAGGACCGGCTCTATACCCGCCGGAGCCTCGGATGGGTCCCGGTCACGCCAGCGATTGTCATAGACCCGCGTGGAACCGCCTTCCTTGGCCTTTTCGCGCATTTCGGCGAGCTCTTCGGGGCTGCAATAGCAGTGATAGGCCTTGCCTTCGGCCAGCAGCTGCGCGGCAACTTCAGCATGACGCCCGGCATTCTGTGACTGGAAGACGACATCCCCGTCATGCTCGAGCCCCAGCCAGGACAGACCTTCGAAAATTTTGTCGATCGCATCCTGGGTGGAGCGCTTCTTGTCGGTGTCCTCAACGCGCAGCACATACTTGCCGCCGTGATGTCGGGCAAACAGCCAGTTGAACAACGCGGTGCGCGCGCCGCCGATATGAAGGTATCCGGTTGGGGACGGGGCAAAACGGGTTACGACGGTCATGGATATGTAATTCCGGTTGGAAAGCCTGAAAATCTGCGTTTCGTATGGACGTTGGCGACGTTCTTTTCAATCAAGAACGTCTCAGGTCTGGTATTGACGGCACGTCAAAGGTGTCGGACCCTCTGTTTTAACAACCATGGCAATCACTTTCACCAGACGTGAGACCCGTTCACCTCCGGTTCCGTGGCTCCGTCAGCAGATTCTGGCCGAGCGCGAACGCTGGATATTGTGGTTGCCGGTTGCATTGGCCCTTGGCATAGGGATTTATTTTGGTCTGCCATACGAGCCTTGGCTCCTTTTCGGTTGGGCATCGCTCGCCAGTTCCCTGATCTTGCTCATCGTGCTCCGCAATCAATGGGTTGCCCGTATCGGATTGCTGGGGTTATTCGCCATATCGCTTGGTTTCATCGTCGCGCAATGGCGAACCCACGATGTCGCGGAAAACGTTCTGAACCGTGCGCTGTCATTTACAACGGTCGAGGGACTAGTGATGTCGGCCGAACCGGCGGTCCATGGTGCGCGCGTCATATTGAAGGTTTCGAGCATCGACCCCCTCGAGCCCGATGAGATGCCCGGTCGGGTTCGGATAAGGCTGCATGCGTCGGATAGCACGGTGCGACCTGGAGATGTGGTCCGGGTCCGCGCACGCTTGGCACCGCCGCCCTCGGCCTCATATCCGGGCGGATATGATTTCTCGCGCTCTGCCTGGTTTTCCCGGCTGGGCGCTGTCGGGTTTGCGTTCGGACCCGTCGAGCATCTGGAACGGGCCGGAAATGACGGGATTTTGGCATGGCTTCAACGCCATATCGAAGATTTGCGCACGCGGATTGCCCATCGGATTTCTGACGGCATCGGGGGGCCTGCAGGCGGCGTTGCAGCGGCGCTCGCGACGGGGCTGCGCGGGGAAATACCTGAAGAGGTTCGCCAGCACATGCGCGATGCCGGTCTGGCGCATTTGTTGGCCATCTCGGGGCTGCATATTGGTTTGGTTGCGGGGTTTGTTTTCACATTCGTGCGGGGTGGACTGGCCATCTTGCCCGGCTTGGCGTTGCGCTGGCCGCTGAAGAAGATCGCAGCAATCACAGCCCTGGTGGCAGCGGCGGTCTATATGTTGCTGGCTGGCGCGACCGTGCCCACCCAGCGCGCCTTCATCATGACCGCAATTGTACTGCTGGCGATGCTGCTCAACCGAACGGGTATATCCCTGCGCCTGATCGCCGTGGCGGCCAGCCTTGTCCTGCTGCTGCGCCCTGAAGCGTTGTTGAGCGTGAGCTTTCAGATGTCCTTTGCGGCTGCGATTGCTCTGGTGGCGGCTTATGAGGTCTTTGCGGGGCGTCTTCGTGTTGCCAGCGGCGAAAGCTCAATCGGGCGGAGGATTGTTCTGTATTTCGTGGCCGTCGCGTTCACCACGATCATCGCCAGTCTTGCGACGTCACCCTTCGCGGTTTTCCATTTCAATCGTCTGGCCGTGTTGGGATTGGTTGCCAATCTGGTGGCTGTCCCGATTGCCGCGCTTTGGGTGATGCCGCTCGAGGTGCTGGCGCTTTTGCTGATGCCTCTGGGTCTTGACGGTTTTGTCCTGCCGCTCTTGGGCTGGGGTGTGGAGGCGATCCTTGCGGTTGCCGCGCATGTGTCGTCCTGGCCGCTGGCTGCGATCACTGTTCCGGGTCCAAACCCGTTTGGGCTGATCGTGCTGACCCTTGGCGGTCTGTGGCTGACGCTTTGGAAGGGACGCTGGCGTATCTGGGGTATCGTGCCCATCCTCGCAGGTCTCGCAACATCTGGTCAGGCAACACCGCCGGACATCCTGATCTCTGACAACGCGCGTCTGATCGGGTTCCGTAGTTCAGATAATGTCCTGCATCTTTCCAGCACACAATCTCAGTCGTTCGTGCGCGATATCTGGATCCGACGGCTGGGTTCGAACGAGGAGGCTGCGTTTCCGCAACCGGGTGAGGGAAGCACAGTCCTTCGTTGCGATGAGCAGGGCTGTATCGGGCAGCTCGATGGGCACCGGATCGCCTTTGTCAGCGATCCCTTGGCGTTTGAGGAAGATTGTTTGTCGGCAGACATCGTGATTGCCGACGTCCCCGTGCCACGGTCCTGCAGTCAACCTGAGATCGTGATCGACTGGTTCGACTTGTGGCGCAGCGGCGCCCACGCGATTTGGCTGAAAGGAAACGGTCAAAGCCGCGTCTGGCATGCCCGCTCCGAAAACCCCGCGCGTCCTTGGATGCGTCCCGCGACGCGTTAGGGCTGGGATTGAAACCCAATAACCCAATCAGCCCGTCATACCCGGACTTGATCCGGGTATCCACGTCCAGAGGTCACGTGACACATTCACGTGGATGGCCGGATCAAGTCCGGCCATGACGGTGTAGAGGTAATGCGTCATCGCGAGCCCCGGAGGGGCGCGGTGATCCAGTGCCTGACAGGATTGCTTCGTTTGCTACGCGCCTCGCAATGACGGCTGGCTGCGGAAGGGTAAAGGGAAACGACCCTCTAATATTGACGCAGAAGTCCGACGAGTTCGCCCTGCACCGCAACCTGATCCGGTCCGAAGATGCGGGTCTCGTAGGCCGGGTTCTCAGCTTCCAGTGCGACGGAATTGTTCCGCTTGCGCAGGCGCTTGAGGGTGACTTCGTGTCCTTCGACCAGTGCCACGACAATCGAGCCGTTCTCGGCGTTGTCGGTGCGCTTGATGACGACCGTGTCGCCGTCGAGGATCCCGGCATTGATCATGGAATCGCCTTCGACTTCAAGGCAGTAGAAGTTCTCTCCCCGGCCGAGCATGGACGGCGGCACCGCGATATGGCGGGTCGGATCACTCAGAGCCTCAATCGGCGTACCAGCGGCAATCTTGCCAAGGAATGGCACATCGACATCACCGGAGCTTGAGGCCGGTGATGTCATCTCGGATGGCGCGATGATGGGCGAGACATTGGTGTCGCGGCCACCCTCAATCACGTGGGGGTCGAAGCGGTCAGGTTTTTCAGCTGCGGCGGGCGTGGCGCCAACACCGGTGTCTTCCGGCAGACGTAGAACTTCCAGCGCACGGGCCCGGTGGGCGAGGCGGCGGATGAACCCGCGTTCCTCGAGGCCCGAGATCAAACGGTGAATACCCGACTTGGATTTGAGGCCGAGCGCCTCCTTCATTTCATCAAAGGACGGCGCGACGCCGGTCGCGTTCAGGCGTTCATTGATGAAAATCAGTAGCTGGTGCTGTTTCCGCGTCAACATGCGACGAAAATCCCCCGTAGGTGTTCAATTCCGGGCCTATTCCGTCCTGCATTAGTACCGCAAGATATAGAACAAACCACAAACATTTATCGATGTTCTAGAGATGTTCTTTTGAATCGTCAACTGAAGTTCCCGAGTTGAGGTTATCGCTGTCTCTGCCTTGGTGCTTTGCGAGTTCTCGGATTAGCAAGACGCTATAAAGCGGCCCCAACACGGGCCAACAGGAAAGCCGCAAGATAACGCCTATTTTGTCGCTGAATGTAATGTCCTGAGCGACGATTTCTGCGCGCGCGATAGGGACTATTTTTGGCGTTGCAAAGAAGAACGCTCCGGCAATGAAGAACATGGAGATTAGAACGCCATATTGACCGAAGTTCAGAAAACCGATTCCTGCAGCGAGTAAGGCGGTTTGTATTATGAAGGGAAGCGCACCTTGTTGCCCGGGTCGCCCCCAAATTCTGAAAAGCGACCGCCAGATAAAGGTGTTCAGAATACTCATCGGTAGGAAAATTAAGCCGAGAATTACCGATGCGAACAAATGCTTTGTTCCTGAGAAAGTTGGTCCCGCATCAAACCTTCAGATGGCTTCCATCCAACCGCACGATCTCAACCGCATCCCCGGCCTTGGCCGCAGGCGCGTGGGGTTCGCGGATCATCAGGCAGTCGGCCGCCGCCAGCCGCGAGAACATCGAACTGTCCTGCTTGGGGAAGGGGGTCGCGATGAGCTTGCCGTCTTCGTGGGACAAGGTTGCGCGGAGGTAATCCTCGCGGCGGTCGTTCTCGCCGAGGTCGGCGCCCAAAGTGGCGGTCTCTCGCGCCGGTTCGGTTTCATCCGTGCCGAGCATCTGCGCCAGTGCGGGTTTGAGAAACAGGATGCCACAGACCATTGAGGAGACCGGGTTACCCGGGAAGCCGAGCATCGGGACATCCCCGAGCTGACCGAACATCAGGGGTTTGCCCGGGCGCATGGCGATTTGCCAGAAGTCGAGTTCGAGGCCGAGTTCGGCGAGTGCCTCCTGCACCAAATCATGATCGCCCACCGAAGCCCCGCCGGTGGTCACCAGCATATCGGTACCGCGCGCTTGTGCGGCGAGGTCGCGGATGGCCGCGATATCATCGACCGCAATTCCCAAGGTGATCGGCTCACCGCCGGCGGCCCGGATAAGGCCTTCGAGCGCAAAGGTGTTGGAGCTGACGATACTGGTCGGGCCCAGGTCTTCGCCGGGGAGCTTGATCTCGTCACCTGTGGCGAGCAGCGCGATGCGTGGTTTGCGCCGGACCTGCAGCCAGGGATGGTTCATGGCGGCGGCCAGTCCGATGTCGCGGGCGCTCAGGATCGTTCCGGCCTTGAGCAGAACCTCGCCCTCGGCGAAATCCAGCCCGGCCTTGCGGACATAGCGCCCGGCGGCAGAGCTTTCTTTCACGGTGACGGTATTGCCGTCGCGGTCGGTGTCTTCCTGAATGACAATGGCATCTGCGCCCGCGGGCAGGGCAGCTCCGGTAAAGATGCGCACGGTTTGGCCTGCAGAGAGGCTGCCATCGAAGAACCCACCGGCAGGGACTTCACCGACAATAGTGAGATCAACGGGAACGGTTCCGACATCAGCAGCACGCACTGCGTATCCATCCATGGCGGACACAGCGAGCGGCGGCTGGGTGACGCGGGAGGCAATATCTTCGGCAAGCACACGGCCATGGGCTTCCGGCAGGGCGACCTGCTCACTGCCCATCGTCGGAAGATTGGCGAGAATCCGTTGCCGTGCTTCGGCGACGGGCATGAGGGACTTGCTCATTTGGACGTCCCATCGGTGGATTGGCTTTGTGCGATCTGCGCGTGCGGACGGACGCCAATCATCCAGAAGATCAGTGTTGCCAGTGCCGCATAGCCGAAGGTGCCGACAGACAGCACCAGATTTGCGGCCATTCCGCCATCGCTGATCCCAGCTCCCGAGCCATCCGTCCAAAGGGTGATGTCGATCACTTTCCAGCAAATCAGGATCAGCAAAAAAGGCCCCAGATATCTGGAATAGCCGAACTCGGCCCTTGAGATGCGTGCCCTTGCGAGCGGGACTCCCACAACCACGCTGACAGCGGCGATGATGATGAAGAAGTTTTTAAACCCGTTTGGGATGAAGGGAATGCCCGGCGCGAGATTGAGAAAACCCAAAACGGTCCGCGCCCATTCCACCAGTACAATCGCAGCCGGCGCAGCGAGGGCTGCGACGAGCAGCAGGATCAGGGCCGCGAGGTTACTCATTTCGCGTCGTAGGTCCCGGATTTGCCGCCGTCTTTATGAAGCAGGCGGACATCGGTGATGCGGGTGCCACGATCAACCGCTTTCACCATGTCGTAGACGGTCAGCGCGGCGACGGTTGCCGCTGTGAGTGCTTCCATCTCCACGCCGGTCTTGCCATCCACCCGGACAGTGGCTTCGATGTTCACGGCGTTGGCCGCGTCATCGACTGACAATTCCACATCGGCCTTGTTGATCAGCAGGGGGTGGCAGAGCGGGATCAGCTCGGAGGTTTTCTTGGCGCCCATGATCCCGGCCAGACGGGCCACGGACAGCACATCGCCTTTTTTGACAGCACCCTCGCGGATCAGCGCAATCGTCTCGGGCTGCATAATGACTGTGCATCCTGCGGTTGCGGTCCGGCGGGTGACGTCCTTGTCGGACACGTCGACCATGCGGGCGTTTCCGTCCGCATCGATATGGGTAAGCTTGTCGCCGTCACTCATTGCTGGGCACCCGCGCTAAAGTTGGTTTCGCCGGGCGCCAGCAGATCACGCACAGCACCGGCAATATCATCCTGACGCATCAGGGATTCCCCGATCAGGAAACACCGCGCGCCGACACCGGTCATTCGGACCAGATCATCGGGCGTAAACAGCCCGCTTTCGCAGACGACAACGCGATCCGCGGGAACCCGCGGTGCGAGTTCTTCCGTGGTCGCCAAATCGACTTTCAGGGTCTTGAGGTTGCGGTTGTTGATGCCAACCAGATCGGAATCCACATCCAGCGCCCGGTCGAGTTCTTCGCCGTTGTGCACTTCGACCAGTACGTCCATACCCCAGTCGTGGGCAGCGGCGGCCAACTCGGCGGCCTGGGCGTCTTCCAGCGCGGCCATGATCAGCAAGATGCAGTCGGCACCCAGCGCGCGGGCCTCAGTCACCTGATAGGTGTCGAGCATAAAGTCCTTGCGGATCGAGGGGAGGGAGACCGCGCTGCGCGCTGCCACCAGATCGGCGTCCTTGCCCTGAAAATAGGGCGTGTCGGTGAGGACGGACATGCAGGTCGCACCACCTGCCTCATAAGCCTTTGCGATCACCGGCGGATCGAAGTCCGCGCGGATCAGGCCTTTGCTCGGGCTGGCTTTCTTGATCTCGGCGATCAGACCGAAGCGACCGGCGGCTGCGCGCCCGGAGAGTGCGCGGGCAAAGCCACGGGTGGCACCGGCGTCTTTGGCACGGGCTTCAAGTTCAGACAGGGACGTCGCAGCCTTGCAGGCTGCAATATGGACGCGTTTGTCGTCACAGATTTTGTCGAGAACGTTGCTCATCCTCATGCGCCCCGATTGGTGATTTCAACAAGCCGCGTCAGCGTCTGTTTTGCGGCTCCGGAATCAATGGCGTCCTGCGCGATCGCAACACCGGATTTCAAATCGTCAGTCTTGTCCGCGATCATCAGCGAACCGGCCGCGGTCAGCACCACGCAATCGCGGAACGCGCTGGGTGTCCCATCGAGCATGGCGTGTAGGGCCTTGGCGTTGAAGGCGGAATCCCCACCCTTGATATCATCGAGCGTCGAACGGGCCAGTCCGGCATCCTCGGGCGTGACCTCATAGGTCGAGACCTTGCCGTCCTTGAGTTCGGAAACCCGGGCCGGGCCGGTTGTTGTCAGTTCGTCCGAGCCATCATGGGCATGTACGACCCAGGCGCGTTCAAGGCCGAGATTCCCGAGCACCTGCGCCAGAGGTTCGGTCCATTGCGGGGCGAAAACTCCAGTCATCTGACGCTTTACCAGAGACGGGTTGGACAGCGGGCCGAGAATGTTGAAGATCGTTCGTGTGGCGAGTTCGACCCGCGGTCCGGCCACATTGCGCATGGCGCTGTGGTGGCGGGGCGCCATCATGAAGCCGATATTGTTTTCCCACAGGGATTCCCGGATTAGCGCAAAATCGGCATCCACGTTGATGCCCAGTGCGGTCAAAACGTCGGCGGCCCCGGTTTTGGAACTCAGCGCGCGGTTGCCATGCTTGGCGATGGGAATGCCACAGGCAGCCGTGACGATGGCCGATGCGGTCGAGATATTCAGCGTACCTTTGCCGTCACCCCCGGTGCCGACAATGTCCATTGCGCCTGCGGGCGCTTCGATCCCGGTGACCTTGCTGCGCATGGTGCGCGCGGCGCCGGTGATTTCAGCCACGGTTTCTCCGCGCAAACGCAGCGCCATCAGGAAGGCGCCGATCTGGGCGGGTGTGGCGTTGCCTGACATGATGATCTCGAAAGCGGTCTCGGCTTCGGACTCGTTCAGGGTCTCGCCATCGGCGACACGTGCCAGCAGGGGTTTGAGATCGTTCATATCGGCGTTCATAGCGCCATCATCTCCCCGGCGCGGGTGTCGTCGCCGTAACTGCTCACGGCCTGTCCGGTCGCGAGTTCTATAAAATTGGCGAGCAGTTCATGCCCGGCCTCGGTTGCGATGCTCTCGGGGTGGAACTGCACCCCATGGATTGGCAGCTCTTTATGGCTGATGCCCATGATCACATCGTCAGACGTGTTTGCGGTCACCTCGAAACAATCGGGCAGGGTGTCCCGGTCGATGGCCAGTGAATGATACCGGGTCGCTTCGAGCGGATTGGATAGTCCACGAAACGGCCCCTGGCTGGTGTGGCGGACCCTGTCGACCTTGCCGTGCATGGGTTCGGGTGCGCGGATGATTTTGGCGCCGAACGCCTGTCCGATGGTCTGGTGGCCGAGGCACACGCCAAACAGCGGCATACGGATCTCGGCGGCCTTTTTGACAAGGTCGAGGCAGATGCCGGCATGGTCGGGATCGGACGGGCCGGGTGAGATCACAATTGCTTCGGGTGCGAGGGCGATCGCCTCATCAACCGTCAGCGTGTCGTTGCGGCGCACATCACACGTCACCCCCAGCTCACCCAGGAAATGGACGAGGTTGTAGGTAAAGCTGTCGTAGTTGTCGATTAACAGAAACATACCAGTGGGTTATCCGATTTTCCGGAGGTGAATTCCATATCCCGCAGACCCGCACGATAAGGCGCGTGACTTATAACAGTGAAGTTCGGGGCGGCAAAGATGTGTGATCAGGACGGGCGAACCAATTTCGGGAAACAAATTGCGGCGGCAGGCGTCTGTGTTCGATGGTTGCACGACCACGTAGCGATGTTCGACTCTGTCATGAATTCGCCCTGATCAGGTGATGATCTGATCACCTCGAAAGGATGTTCTGCCAGCAATGGCCAGCAAACCCAAAAAGAAGGCTTCCAAGCCCCGCAAGCGCGCGGCACCGGCCAAACGCAAGCGGACCAAAGCCGCCCCTGTGGCGTCATCAGGCCATGCGCGGTTGGCGAAGGTTGCCATGGGGGTGCTGGTGCTGGTGGCGTTGTTGGTGGCGGGACTGATCGTGTTTTCGCCATCAAAGGATCAGACCACACCGACTGTCGCGAAGGTCGCCGTGCCGCCGGTTGTTCCGGCACCTCCTCCAGAACCACAAGTCGAAGCGCAGCAGGCGCCCGCAGGGGAATCCGCGCCGCCGGTGCCGCTGCCAACCTTGCCCGATGTCGCCTATGTTCCCGATTTGCCGAAACCGACCTGGCTTCAGAACGCGGTGCAGACATCGGTTGCGCCGGGTCAGCCGATGATCGCCGTGGTGATCGATGATATGGGGCTCGACCGGGCACGGTCCCAGCGGACTGTGGATCTACCCGGTCCGTTGACGCTGGCCTATCTTGCTTATGCCGATGATCTGCTCAAGCAGACCGGGGCTGCGCGTTTGGTCGGCCATGAACTTCTGGTCCATGTGCCGATGGAGCCGGGGAGCGCCAGCACCGATCCCGGACCCAATGCCGTGCTCACGACATTGACGCCCGAAGAACTGACGCGCCGGATCGAATGGAATCTGTCTCAGTTTTCCGGCTTTGTCGGCATCAACAACCATATGGGTAGCAAGGCGACCAGTGACCGCACGGTCATGGCGGAAGTAATGGCGGCGCTCAAGCAGCGGGGTATGCTGTTTCTCGACAGTCGCACGGCGGGCACGACAATTGCCGAGAGTGAAGCTGTGAAAGCGGGAATTCCGGCCCTGCGCCGTGATGTTTTCCTCGATCATGACCCATCACCGATCGCGGTGCGGGCGGCACTGCTGCAGGTGGAGAAGGTCGCGCAACGGCAGGGGTTTGCGATTGCCATTGGCCATCCTAAGGACGCGACAATCGGTGCTCTGTCAGAATGGCTCCCGGATGTCCGCGCGCGCGGGTTTGCAATTGTTCCTGTGAGCACCATCGCATTGCACGTCGAGAACAACATGTAGGGGCGGGTTTCAAACCCGCCCGAACCAAGCAAACGGAAGACGAGACCATGAGCGAGATCGAAATTCCGGACAGCGTTGCCATTGTCGAACTGAAGGTCGAGCCGTCTTATCTGCAGCTGTCCCGTGAAATCCGCGCCGAGAAATGGCAGATGATGCTAGGCATCATCCGCGCGCACCCGAATGTCAGTGTGACATGGAATGATGCCGACGCGTTCAGCGGGGAATGCTCGGACTTCGTTATCTGTCGCTTCAAGGTGATGTTCGACTATCACTGCATGTGGGAATAGCTGAAGGACAGCGAGCTGTTCACAACGCCCTATTTCCACATCACCCGGGTCCTTATCGGTATGGAAAACGCCTTCGAGGTTTATGACGAGACGCTCGGGATCGAGGTCTGAGCGGCACGCGTATCTCAGCATCCTTCGAGACGCGCGCAATGCGCGCTCCTCAGGATGAGGTCTGTGCGTTTCTGCTGCGAACCTCATCCTGAGGAGGGCCGGAGGCCCGTCTCGAAGGATGCTGAGATGGCCTCAGAGACCGCAGAACATCTAGTTGACGAAACGGTGTGCCTGTTCGGCGGCGCGGATCAGGGCGCGGGCCTTGTTCTGGCTTTCCTGATATTCGGCTTCGGGGTCCGAATCTGCGACCACGCCGCCGCCAGCCTGGATGTACATTTTCTCATCCTTGATCAGGGCCGTACGCAGGGTGATGCAAGTATCCATGCTGCCATCGGCCGCAAAATAGCCGACTGCACCGGCATAGAAACTGCGACGTTCGGATTCCAGTTCATCGATGATTTCCATCGCCCGGATTTTCGGGGCACCCGATACGGTTCCCGCCGGGAATCCTGCAGACAGCGCCTTGATGGCATCGATACCGGGCTTGGCCTCACCCTGCACATTGGAAACGATGTGCATGACATGACTGTAGCGTTCGATCATGAACTCTTCGGTCACTTCGACGGACCCGATCTCAGACACCCGGCCGACATCGTTGCGTCCGAGATCAAGCAGCATCAGGTGCTCGGCGAGTTCCTTGGGGTCAGACAGCAGGTCTTCGGCAAGTGCCTCGTCTTCGGCCTCGTTCGCGCCGCGCGGACGGGTGCCTGCGATGGGACGAATTGTGACCGTGTCATCGCGCAGGCGAACCAGAATTTCAGGGCTTGAGCCGACAAGCGCAAAATCTCCGACATTCAGGACGAACAGGAAGGGTGAGGGGTTGAGGCGACGCAACGAGCGGTAAAGCGCGGTGGGCGGCAGATCAAAAGGAACCGTGAAGCGCTGGGACGGCACGACCTGGAAGATTTCGCCAGCGCGGATGTACTCCTTCGCCTGCTCGACCATGGCGTGGTACTGGCTCTGGCTCCGGTTTGAGGTGATTGAAAGCTCGACTTCCGAACCCGCCGGAACACTGGCGGTCCGCGGAACACCGCGATCAAAACGGGCAACAGTCTCATCAAGACGTGCCTTTGCTGCGGCAGCCGCGTCTTCAGCGCTGACATCGGCCTGCGGCCAAACCGCGGTCACAAGAGTGACTTTGTCGGCAACATTGTCGAAAACGGCGGTGATCGTAGGTCGGATAAAGACAGAATCCGGAATGCCGATGGGATCGGGATTGTTGTCGGGCAATGTCTCGATCTGGCGCACGATGTCGTAGCCGAAATACCCAAAAAGACCGGCAGCCATCGGTGGCAGTTCGGACGGAATATCTATCCGGGATTCAGCGAGCAGAGCGGCCAGCGCATCGAGGCTTTCCCCGGGCACTGGTTCAAAGCTTTCGAGGTCGTGCTGTGCGTTGCGGTTGATTTCGGATTTCGCGCCGTGACAGCGCCAGATCAGGTCGGGGGCATAGGCGAGGATCGAGTAACGACCGCGAACAGCGCCGCCCTCGACGGATTCAAGAAGGATGCTGTGGCTCTCGTCACTGGCCAGCTTGAGCAAAGCCGAGACCGGTGTCTCAAGGTCTGCGACCAGTTCAGTCCAGATCAGCTGCGCTTCGCCGTTTTCATAGCGCGCCGCGAATCCGTCTTCGCTATTTTCTGGCTGCTGGGTCACTGGGGCAAGAACGCCGCTTCGAGCGCTGCACTGTCGACATCCACAGAAATCTCATCCTGCAGAGCAAGCGACAACTGGGTCACAAGGTCGTTGGCCAGCTGACCTGAAAGAGACCGTGCAAGTTCTTCGCGTGCGGGGTCGCTCAGATTGGCGCTTTCGATATCAACAAGCTTTGCAACGGCCACGCCGTCCGCGAAGGTCTGTTCGACAATATCGCTGACCTCAGCGTCAAAGATTGCACCCACCAGCGGAAGGGCGACCGTTGCTCCTTCACCGGATCTGTCGAAGGCGGCGGTGCGATCAAATTTCGCAGCGAACTCAGTGGCAAGTGTTTCGAGGCTCTCACCCGTCTTTGCACGTTCGGCAATTTTGCTGGCGGTCTCTTCGGCAGCGACAAGGAGTTGTTCGCCTTTCCAGGCCTCGATGGCCAGATCACGGACTTCACTCAGTTCGGGGATACGAGGCTCGTCGATACGGTCAAAACGCAGGACGCTGAATCCACCGGAGCGGTTTTCGATCACTTCTGAAATTCCCGGCTCTTCGAGACCGAACAGGCGAGCCAGGACTTCCGGGGTGATCGCAGGATTGTCGAGAGGCGTGCCGCTTGGTGTCAGACCGTTGCGGGCGACACTATCGATTTTAGATGTTTCAAGATTACTGTCACGCGCGATCTCTTCAAGGGTGGCACCGCCGGCGAGACCGTCTTCGACATCATTGAGAACGTCAAAGATCCGATCGACGGATTGCTCACGGGCGAGTTCATCCCGAATGGAGCTGCTGGCTTCTGACAGGGGTGTCGTGCGTCCCGGCACGATGTTGGACACTTCAACCAGATGCCATCCCAGAATGCTTTCGATCGGGTCGCTGAGACTGTTGGCCGCCATGGTAAAGGCGGCCTCGGCCAATGCGGGGAGAGCAATCTCCGAGCGGCGAACCTGACCGAGATTGACGGGAGGCAGACCAGAGACCTCTTCAGCGGCCTCGGCGAGGGTTTTCCCCTCGCGGATAAGTGTCAGTGCCTGATCCGCATCTTCGCGCGTCAGCAGGCTGGCTTGCACGACATTGCGTGTTTCAGGAATTTGGAAATCATTCAGGCGGGATTCATATTCTTCGGCAATTTCCTCGTCCGGGATGACAATGCTGTCGACAAGGGCGTCTATTTCGAGGGTCGCCAGAGACGCGCCGCGATACTGCGGGGTCCTGAAGCCATCCTTGTTTTCGTTAAAGAACTCGGAGAGTTCAGTTTCGCCGGGGTTGGCAATCGCCCCGATGTTGCCCAAGGGCACAGATACAATATCGGCAACGCGACGTTCGGCGCGGCGGTTATAGATCGTATCGCCCAGTGTTGCGGGTGTCGCGACGGCGTTCTGGATCGTTCCGATATACTGGCTGCGAAGAAGATCAAGCCGGACCTGATTCACGAAATCAGCTTCGCTCTGTCCCTGGTTCCCGAGAAACGTTTCGAACAATGTGCGATTAAACCGACCCGTGCTGTCCTGAAATTGCGGGAGGCTGCGAATGGCATCTGATGCGGCTGCAAGAGAGGCGGTGACGCCAAGGTTTTGCGCTGCCTGATCAAACAGGGCCTGTGAAGCCATTCTTGCGATTGTTTGATCGAGAATGCCGATATTGATCGCAGTTTGTGTATCGAGCCGCTGGCCTGTGCGGGCACTGATCTGGGCGACATCCTCGTTGAATTCCCGACCCACTTGATGAATCGTGAAGTTCTGATCTCCGACTTCGAGAACGGAGGAGCCGCCGCCACTGCCGCCATGGCCGCCGCCGCCTCCAATGTCACCACCGAAGAATACGACGAATGTCGCAGCCAGGAGGATAAGGATACCCTTCATAACCCAGCTTTTTGAGGCATTTCTAAGTGCGGACAACATGTCGAATTCACCGTCGTGGTTGGAGGCCAGAGTGCACCAAAGGCAGCGCATGATAGTAATCGGTTTCAGGTGCCTCAAGCACCCCGCGTCTTGTCTACCAATGGGGAGATTGGCGCAAGCCGAAGACGTGTGTTAGAGCACGATAATTGTGGTGTAACGACCCGCAATTCCAGAGAAAAGCAACATTTTGGTGATGACATGGCTCGGCTGAAGAAGTTGATCGCAGGTAATTGGAAAATGAACATGCTCCACGCCGATGGTGCTGCGCTCGCGCGCGACATCGTCGAGGGAGCTGATAGCACCGCGTGTGATCTCCTGCTTTGCCCGCCGTCAACGCTCGTGTCCTGGATTGCCGAAACAGCGAGCGGAAGCGTGGTTTCAGTTGGGGCGCAGGATTGCCACGAGGCCGAGAACGGCGCTTTTACGGGTGATATTTCTGCGTCCATGGTCCGCGATGCTGGTGGCAGTCATGTCATTCTTGGTCATTCCGAGCGCCGTCACGGTCTGGGCGAAACCGATGCACGTGTCGCAGCCAAGACGACCGCGGCTCATGGTGTGGGACTTGTGGCCATCGTCTGTATTGGCGAAACCGAATCTGAGCGCGATGCGGGAGAGACACTGAACGTGCTGTCGCGCCAGTTGGACGGGTCTTTGCCCTCGGGCGATGATGACGGGGACATCAACGGAACCAACACCGTGATTGCCTATGAGCCCGTCTGGGCGATCGGCACCGGTCGCACGCCGACTCTCGAAGAAGTTGCAGAAGCGCATGCGCATATCCGCGCGCATCTTGAAAAGCAGGTGGGTGAGGCCGGAGCGGGCATTCGCATACTCTATGGGGGATCGATGAAACCGGAGAATGCCGGAGACTTGCTGGCAATAGAGAATGTTGATGGCGGCCTGATCGGCGGTGCGAGCCTTTCGGCGGATAGTTTTCTGGCTATAGCGGCCGCAGCAACAACCTGAGAAACAGCCTTTAAGCGGGTTCTCACGGAGCCGTGCAATTGCAGCACGTGGATTTGGGCTGGAATTGCGAGCCACAACGGACTAAATACGCGCTGACTGGGTACGCATGAGAGTTTGTGCGTTACTCGATTTCCGAAAGACGGTTGAGATATGGAAACCATTATTCTGGTTGTTCACCTGCTGATTGGGCTTTCGCTCGTCGGCGTGGTGCTTCTGCAGCGCTCTGAAGGCGGCCTTGGTGGCCTCGGCGGTGGCGGTGGCGGCGGCGGTGGAGGAGGCATGGGCGGTTTGCTCGGCAATCGTCAGACCGCAAACCTGTTGACGCGTTCGACGGCTGTTTTGGCAGCACTGTTCATGCTGACCAGCGTGTCGCTTGCTGTTTTGGCCGGCGGGCACAGCAGTGGTGGTGGCTCGATTGTGAACGAGACGCCGGGTGCGCCGCAGAGTGACGGGATGACACCCGTTCCGACTTTGCCGACAACCCCAACCGTACCGACGACGGAGTAGATGAACTCGTTCTCCGAGTCGGACCTTGAAGGCGGCCTTTCGAGCCGCCTTTTTCACGCCAAGTATCGGTATCTCAACGGCTTGCAGGCTGTGGACTATTCCGATTTGGCGGACACGATGGAAATTGAGTAAAAGTGAGCATGGCGACACGTTTTATTTTCATCACTGGCGGTGTCGTTTCCTCTCTGGGTAAGGGTCTCGCGTCAGCCGCTTTGGGGGCGTTGCTTCAGGCACGTGGATACAGCGTGCGTGTGCGTAAGTTGGACCCCTATCTCAATGTAGATCCGGGAACGATGAGTCCATTCGAGCACGGAGAAGTTTTTGTCACCGATGACGGTGCCGAAACTGATCTTGATCTCGGACACTATGAGCGGTTCACCGGCGTTGCAGCGACCCAGTCGGACAATGTGACGACGGGACGTATCTATTCAGATGTGCTCGGGCGTGAGCGACGCGGAGATTATCTGGGCGGCACGGTTCAGGTTATTCCGCATGTGACGGACGCCATCAAGAAATTCGTGACAGCAGACCTGCACGGTGAAGATTTCGTCATATGCGAGATCGGTGGCACGGTCGGTGATATCGAAAGTCTGCCGTTCCTTGAGGCCATTCGCCAGCTTGGCAATGAACTCGGCGCGGAACGGGCGATGTTTGTCCATCTCACTCTGGTGCCCTATCTCGCAGCCTCGGGCGAATTGAAAACCAAGCCAACCCAGCACTCGGTCATGGAATTGCAGCGTGTTGGTATCCGCCCGCATGTCATCCTGTGCCGTTGTGATCGGAAAATCCCTGATGGTGAGCGCAACAAGATCGCGCTCTTCTGTAATATTCGTCCAGAGGCCGTGGTGCCGGGCATTGATATCGACACGATCTATCAGGTGCCTATCGAGTATCACAATGAAGGGTTCGACACGCAGGTTCTTGAGCATTTCAAACTAGATTCCGAGACCCGGCCGGACCTGACGATCTGGAGCAATATCGTTGAGCGGATTCGTCGTCCTGATGGTTCGGTCAATATTGCTGTGGTTGGCAAATACACCGACCTGCCGGATGCCTATAAATCCCTGTCCGAAGCCCTTGTGCATGGCGGTATCGCGAACAATGCGCGGGTTAATCTCGATTGGATTTCTTCGGAGATTTTCGAGACAGAGGATGCTGTCGAGCACCTCAATGGTGTCCATGGAATTTTGGTCCCGGGCGGATTTGGGGAGCGCGGGGCAGAGGGAAAAATTCAGGCGGTGCGCTTTGCCCGCGAGCACAAGATTCCCTATTTCGGCATATGCTTCGGAATGCAAATGGCCGTGATAGAAGCCGCGCGGAATCTGGCGGGACTGGAGGGTGCCGGCTCTACCGAATTTGGGTCCTGTGCACATCCCGTTGTGGGATTGATGACCGAGTGGAAACGCGGTGACGACAAGGAAATCCGCGATGAAGGCGACAATCTTGGCGGAACCATGCGTCTGGGCGCTTATCCGGCATTGCTGGCGCCACGCACGCATATTGCCGAGATTTACGGTATGACCGAGATCGCCGAGCGGCATCGGCATCGTTATGAGGTCAATATCAATTATCGTGAGCAACTGGAAAGTGCCGGCCTGAAATTCTCGGGAACCTCACCGGATGGTATTTTGCCCGAGACTGTTGAACTGGAAGATCATCCCTGGTTCATCGGCGTTCAGTATCACCCCGAACTGAAGTCCAAACCTTTCGAACCTCATCCGCTGTTTGAATCTTTCATTGCTGCGGCACTCGCCCAGTCACGACTGGTCTAAGAATGACCGAATACCGGCATGTTGAGGTGGGTAGCCTGAAGATTGGCGGGGATCTGCCTTTGACCCTCATTGCAGGACCATGTCAGCTTGAATCAAGAGCGCATGGCCTCGAAATGAGCATCGCGCTGAAAGAGATCACCGATAAACTTGGAATAGGGCTGATTTATAAGACCAGCTTCGACAAGGCCAATCGGACGTCGATCAAGACCGCGCGCGGTCTGGGGCTGGCTGAAAGCCTGCCAATTTTCGCGGAAATTCGCGAGACAACGGGCCTTCCTATCATTACCGATGTCCATGCAGCTGAGCATTGTGCTGCCGTCGTCGGCGCTGTGGATGTGCTCCAGATACCTGCTTTTCTGTGCCGGCAAACCGACCTCGTGGTCGCTGCCGCGCAGACCGGACTGGCCCTCCACATCAAGAAGGGGCAGTTCCTGGCGCCCTGGGACATGAAGAACGTTGTGAGCAAGGCTTTCGAGGCGGGGAACGATAAGGTTCTCGTTTGCGAGCGCGGTGCGAGTTTTGGCTATAACACGCTTGTATCGGATATGCGGTCCTTACCAATCATGGCAGCGCAAACCGGTTGCCCTGTGATCTTTGATGCGACCCATTCAGTGCAGCAACCCGGCGGGCAGGGCGCCACAAGTGGCGGTCAACGGGAGTTTGCTCCGATCCTCGCGCGCGCAGCCGTTGCGGTCGGGGTTGCTGGCGTCTTCATTGAAACCCATGAGGACCCTGACAACGCACCCAGCGACGGGCCAAACATGATCCATTTGAAGGATATGCCCGGGGTTCTCGAAACCCTGCTCGAAATTGACCGGATCGCCAAGGCGAACCCGGTTTCCATCCAATAGTCAGTCACCAAACCAGAAACGGAACGAACGATGAGCGCCATCGTCCATATTATCGGTCGGGAAATTCTCGATAGTCGCGGGAATCCTACAGTTGAAGTCGATATCGCGCTTGAAAGTGGCGCATTTGGCCGCGCTGCGGTGCCATCTGGCGCCTCAACGGGGGCGCATGAGGCTGTTGAGCGTCGTGATGGCGACAAGAGCCGTTATGGGGGCAAGGGCGTTCTTGGGGCCGTTGACGCCGTCAACACCGAGTTGTTTGAAGCTTTGTCGGGCATGGATGCCGATGAGCAGGAATATCTCGATCAGGTGATGCTTGATCTTGATGGCACCGACAACAAGGGACGTTTGGGGGCCAATGCCATTTTGGGGGTCTCTCTGGCTCTGGCAAAAGCTGCGGCAGATGATGCTGCATTGCCGTTGTACCGATACGTAGGGGGCAGCCATGCGCGCACGCTTCCGGTTCCGATGATGAACATCGTCAATGGCGGCGCACATGCTGACAATCCGATCGATATTCAGGAATTCATGATTATGCCCGTCGGAGCGGACGGAATTGCTGATGCCGTCAGGATCGGATCTGAGATTTTTCAAACACTTAAGGGGCAACTTTCAGAAGCCGGACATGGTACCAATGTCGGTGATGAGGGTGGGTTCGCACCGGGCTTGAAAAGTTCTGACGAAGCCATTGGTTATATTATGAAATCCATCGAAACGGCGGGCTACAAGCCGGGCGATGATGTGATGCTCGCGCTGGACGCAGCATCGTCGGAGTTTTATGCCGACGGAAAGTATAACCTGGCCGGTGAAGGGCGTTCCCTCGGGTCGGATGAGATGGTGCAGTACCTGGTGGATCTGTGTGACCGATATCCGATTGTCTCGATTGAGGACGGCATGGATGAGGATGACTGGGACGGCTGGGTTGCGCTGACGCAAGCCATTGGCGACCGGGTTCAGCTTGTTGGCGATGATCTTTTCGTCACCAACCCGTCACGTCTGCGGGACGGCATCAGTCGGGGAGCGGCGAATTCCATTCTGATCAAGGTGAACCAGATCGGCACACTTTCGGAGACTCTCGAAGCTGTCGAGACGGCACATAAGGCGTCTTACACGGCTGTGATGTCCCATCGCTCTGGGGAAACCGAGGATTCGACGATTGCCGATTTGGCCGTCGCCACGAATTGCGGACAGATCAAAACAGGTTCGTTGAGCCGTTCGGACCGATTGGCGAAATATAACCAGTTGATCCGCATTGAAGAGGCATTGGGGCCAGCCGCCCAGTATGCGGGGCGGTCATTCCTGAAGGCCTAGTCTCTCAAAAATGAGTCCAAAACGAGAACTCTGACTCACTTTTGCAACAGTTTTGGCGTTTTGGACAATCTTCTGTAATCAAACGATAAATCGTGGTTGACCCGGCGAGTCGGCCTGTGATTCCTTTTGGTCATGGCAGTTATTGATGAAATCCGCTATCGCGCCCGATCGGCCCTCTGGCCAATTATCGGAGCGCTTTTGCTCGCCTATTTCTCGTATCATATGGTGCAGGGACAGCAGGGTGTTTTGTCTCTGATGCAGCTTCAGACCAAAGTCGAGAAGGCAGAAACTCTTCATTCGGCATTGCAGGTTGAGCGTGGCGAGATGGAAGCACGCGTCGCATTGTTGCGACCAGACAATCTTGATCCGGACATGATTGAGGAACGCGCCCGCGTGATGCTCAATTTCGCGCATCCGAATGAGATCGTCATTCTGCAATAGGCGGCACCGCGCAACTAACGCGATAGTTATTTACGGTATGACGAATGATTATTTCGTCGCAGATATCGTGAATTAACTTAAATCTAGTAAATATCGTATTTTTGCCGGTTTTCTAAGTGTTCCAGGCTATTCAAGGCTTGTTCATATTCCCGATATAACCTACTTGTCGTGAATGTAAACGCGCAGGGTCAGGTCGCAGGGGGATCGAATATGGCACGAAAGCCAGCCACCAAATCGTCTCGAACAGCTTCAAAAAGCACCACCAGCCGACGCAAATCAGCGTCGAGAAAAACTCCCGATTACAGCAATTACGACGTGGACGAATTGCGCGAGTTCTATCGCGATATGCTCCAGATACGCCGTTTTGAGGAGAAGGCCGGCCAGATGTATGGCATGGGCCTGATTGGCGGGTTCTGCCATCTCTATATTGGTCAGGAAGCCGTCGTCGTTGGCATGCAGGCTGCTCTCAATGAGCAGGATTCTGTCATCACGACCTACCGGGATCATGGCCATATGTTGGCCTGCGGGATGGACCCGAACGGAGTCATGGCCGAACTGACCGGCCGCGAGGGTGGATACTCGCGCGGCAAGGGCGGTTCCATGCATATGTTCTCCAAGGACAAGAACTTCTACGGCGGACATGGCATTGTCGGCGCAAACGTGCCGTTGGGCACTGGCATCGCATTCGCCCATAAGTACAAGGAAGATGGCGGGGTTTGCCTGACCTATTTCGGTGACGGCGCCGCCAACCAGGGGCAGGTCTACGAGTCTTTCAACATGGCCGCTCTCTGGGATCTCCCGGTGATCTACATCATCGAGAACAACCGCTATGGCATGGGCACCTCAATTGAACGGGCTTCGTCGTCGGTCAATTTCGTCGAGCGCGCCGAAGCCTATGGGTTCCCCGGACTTCAGGTGGACGGGATGGACGTCATCAAGGTCCACGAGGCTGCCGAAACGGCGCTCGCCCATGTACGCGCTGGAAAAGGCCCATACATGCTGGAAATGCAGACTTATCGCTATCGAGGGCACTCGATGTCGGACCCCGCGAAATACCGGACCAAGGAAGAAGTCCAGAAGATGCGGACCGAGAAGGATCCGATCGAGTCTCTGAAAGAGACGTTGATCAGCCTGGGACATGCCGATGAAGACGCTCTCAAGGCGATGGACAAGGAAGTCCGGGAACAAGTCAACGCCGCGGCGGATTTCGCTCAGGAAAGTCCGGAGCCCGATCCGTCGGAGCTCTACACCGACATCCTGATTGAAGTCTGAGCCGGAACGAGCGGAGAGGAACATAGTTATGCCGATTGAAGTTCTTATGCCGGCGCTCTCGCCGACGATGACCGAGGGAAATCTCGCACGCTGGCTCAAAGCCGAAGGCGATAGCATTTCGCCAGGTGATGTGATCGCTGAGATCGAGACCGACAAGGCGACGATGGAAGTTGAAGCTGTCGACGAAGGCGTTCTGGGGAAAATCCTCGTTGCCGAAGGGGCAGAGGATGTCGCCGTCAACACGCCGATCGCAGTCATTCTTGAGGACGGCGAAAGCGCTGACGACATTTCCGCCTCTGCTGCGCCGGTGTCAGCCGCGCGCAATGATGACAACACTGATGAAGCGCCGGCTGCCGCTGAGCCCGCTGCTGCCGCTCCGGCGCAAGCCAAAGCGCCGCCTGCCGAGACTGACTATGACGGCGAGACGATCGAACAGACAGTGCGAGAAGCCCTGCGTGATGCCATGGCTGAGGAAATGCGCACGGATGACAAGGTTTTCCTGATGGGGGAGGAAGTCGCCCAATATCAGGGGGCCTACAAAGTCAGTCAGGGTTTGCTGGAGGAATTTGGCGAGAAGCGTGTGATTGATACACCAATCACCGAACAGGGCTTTGCCGGTCTCGGCGTTGGCGCTGCTTTCGCCGGTCTTCGGCCCGTCGTTGAATTCATGACCTTCAACTTTGCCATGCAAGCGATCGATCAGATCATCAACTCTGCGGCCAAGACCCACTATATGTCGGGTGGCCAGATGGACTCACCGATCGTGTTCCGCGGTCCCAATGGTGCGGCCTCCCGTGTGGGTGCCCAGCATTCCCAGTGTTACGCGAGTTGGTACGGCCATTGTCCGGGCCTGAAGGTCGTTTCGCCCTATTCTGGCGCAGACGCCAAGGGATTGCTGAAATCTGCGATCCGGGACCCCAATCCGATCATTTTCCTCGAAAACGAGATGCTTTATGGCCAGAGCTTTGAAGTGCCGACCGATCCGGACTTCACGGTGCCGATCGGCCGCGCAAAGGTTTTGCGCGAGGGTGATGACGTGACGATCACGGCGTTCTCGCTGATGGTCGGCAAGGCGCTTGAAGCCGCCGAAATGCTGTCGGCGGAGGGTATAGAGGCCGAGGTGATTGATCTTCGGACGATCCGCCCGCTCGACACCCACACGATTGTGGAATCCGTGAAGCGGACAAACCGGATTGTATCCGTCGAGGAGGGGTGGCCCTTCGCGGGAATTGGCGCGGAAATCGGCATGCGTATCATGGAAGAGGCGTTTGATTATCTTGATGCGCCCGTCATGCGTGTTACCGGCGAAGATGTGCCGATGCCTTATGCCGCCAATCTTGAGAAGCTCGCATTGCCGCAGTCGGATCGTATTGTCGAAGCCGCCAAACAAGTCTGCTACCGGGGTTAAGTCATTGCATTCCAAACAGTCCGGTGATTTTGGCAGGAATTGTTTCCTGTCGCTCGAAAGTAATCGGGTTCTTGCGTCGAAAGGGCTGCAGGCGACTATGTTTGCAACTTCTCTCGTCTCAAACGGCGTTATTCTGCCGGCGTTATTGTCTCAGGGGGAAATCTGATGCCTATTTCCATTCTCATGCCTGCATTGTCGCCGACAATGACCGAAGGCAATCTCGCGCGTTGGCTCAAGCAGGAGGGTGACAGTGTTGTCCCCGGTGATGTCATTGCTGAAATTGAGACTGACAAGGCGACCATGGAGGTCGAGGCGGTTGATGAAGGTACCCTCGGGAAAATACTGGTTGCCGAAGGCGCTGAAGAAGTCCCCGTGAATACACCGATCGCGATCCTCCTCGAGGATGGTGAAGACGCATCAGCCCTTGATGGTTTTGAGAGCGATGGCGGCGCACCCAAAGCAGCAGCACCCGCCGCTGAAACGACAGCGCCCGCTGCTGTGGCAGACGCTCCGGCTGCACCTGCTCCCTCGGCACCCGCGCCTGCGGCACCCGCTGCAAGCGGTGATCGTGTGATTGCCAGTCCGCTGGCACGCCGTTTGGCTTCCCAGCAGGGTATTGATCTTGCCAGTGTTACGGGAACCGGTCCCCATGGCCGGATCGTGAAGGCAGATATTGAAGGTTATGCTGGGGGAGGCGCCGCTGCGGGTTCGTCACCTGCGCCGGTGATGCAGGCCGCGGAAGGCGATGCAGAGTTCGAACTGATCAAGCCGTCCAACATGCGCAAGGTTATTGCCACGCGCATGACGGAATCCAAGCAGCAGGTGCCGCATTTCTATCTGACTGTGGATTGCGAGATCGACAAGCTTCTCGACGGCCGCAAGGCGATCAACGCCGGGGCCAGGGACGGCGAATACAAGATTTCGGTCAATGACATGATTATCAAGGCCTCGGCCGTCGCGCTGATGCAGGTGCCGCGCGCCAACGCGGCCTGGTCGGATGAGGGCATCCGGCTTTACAAGCAGGCAGATATTTCTGTCGCCGTTGCAATCGATGATGGCCTGGTCACACCCATCGTGCGGCGCGCCGAAGGCAAAGGCCTGCGTCGAATTTCAGAAGAGATGAGTGATCTCGCATCCCGCGCCAAGGATGGCAAACTGATGCCTGAAGAGTATCAGGGCGGCACGTTCACGGTTTCCAATCTTGGCATGTTCGGGGTGAAGCACTTCGAAGCCGTGATCAACCAGCCTCAAGGAGCAATCCTTGCTGTTGGGGCGGGTGAACAGCGCCCGGTCGTGAAAAACGGCGAGCTCGCTGTGGCCACTGTGATGTCGCTGACCTTGTCAGTCGATCACCGCGCGCTTGATGGTGCGATCGGTGCGGAGTTCCTGTCGGTCCTCAAGGGCCTGATCGAGAACCCGATCGGGATGCTGCTTTAGGCACAAGATCAACCGCCAAATTCCAAAAGGGGAATTCCATGGCTGAGAAATCATACGATCTCGTCGTTGTTGGCGGTGGCCCGGGCGGCTACGTGGCCGCAATCCGTGCGGCCCAGCTTGGGATGAAGACAGTGGTCATCGAGGCCAATCACCTCGGTGGTATTTGCCTGAACTGGGGCTGTATCCCGACCAAGGCGCTGCTGCGGACGTCAGAGATTTATCATTACATGACCCATGCAGCCGATTACGGGCTGAAGGCCGACAATGTGTCCTTCGACGTGAAAAAGGTGGTCGAGCGTTCGCGGGGCGTCGCCAAGCAACTCAATCAGGGTGTCGGCTATCTGCTCAAGAAGAACAAGGTCGAAGTGATTGACGGCTGGGCGAAGCTGGCAGGTGGCAAGGAAGGCGCGCGCAAGCTAACGGTCGAGAAAGACGGCAAGAAGATTGCCGACGTCACAGCAAAGAACGTCATTCTGGCGACAGGCGCACGGGCGCGCGACATTCCCGGGCTGGAGGCAGACGGCAAACAGGTCTGGACCTACAAGGAAGCTATGACGCCGGAGTCATTTCCCAAATCCTTGCTTGTGGTTGGGTCTGGCGCGATTGGAATTGAGTTCGCATCCTTCTATCGCACCCTGGGTGCCGAAGTGACGGTGGTTGAGGTTCTCGATCGCGTCTTGCCGGTCGAAGACGAGGAAATCTCGGATATGGCTGCGAAAGCCTTTGAAAAGCAGGGTATGAAGCTCCTGATGGGCGCGACGGTAAAATCTCTCGACAAGAAAAAAACCGGTGTGACGGCGACCATCGAAAAGGGCGGCAAAACCGAGAAGATTACGGCGGAGCGCGTCATCATGGCTGTCGGCATCGTCGGCAATGTCGAAAACATCGGGCTTGAAGGCACCAAGATTAAGGTCGACCGATCCCATATCGTCACTGACGAGTGGGGCGCGACGGGCGAGAAGGGGATCTGGGCCATTGGCGACGTTGCCGGTGCACCCTGGCTTGCCCACAAAGCTTCCCATGAGGGCATCATCGTTGTTGAGAAGATCAACGGCTCCAAGGATGTCCATCCGATGGACAAAAGCCGTATTCCCGGCTGCACCTATTGTCACCCGCAGGTCGCCTCGATTGGGCTGACCGAAGCCAAGGCCAAGGAAGCAGGACATAAACTGAAGGTAGGGCGTTTCCCGTTCCAGGGGAACGGCAAGGCGATCGCTTTGGGCGAGCCCGAAGGCATGATCAAGACGATCTTTGATGCCGCGACCGGTGAATTGCTGGGTGCGCACATGATCGGAGCGGAAGTGACCGAGCTCATTCAGGGGTACAGCGTGGCCAAAACGCTCGAGACCACCGAGCAGGAACTGATGCACACGATCTTCCCACATCCCACGCTTAGCGAAATGATGCATGAATCTGTACTTGACGCTTACGGGCGCACGATCCACTTCTAGCCCATGACCTCAGCACCGATCCGCGACAAGAATACCGATCCTGCACTCCGGCATCCGGAGAAGCAGAAACGCCCTGACAATCCGATCCAGCGCAAGCCGGACTGGATTCGTGTAAAGGCGCCGACAAGTCCCGAATATCACGCGACCCGCAAAATGATGCGTGAGCTCAACCTCGCCACGGTTTGCGAGGAGGCGGCATGCCCGAATATTGGGGAATGCTGGGCCAAGAAGCACGCCACCATCATGATAATGGGTGATACCTGCACGCGGGCCTGCGCGTTCTGCAATGTCGCGACAGGGATGCCCAAGCCGCTCGATCCGATGGAGCCGGCAAATGTGGCGATCGCGCTGGGCGGAATGAACCTGGAGCATGTGGTGATCACTTCGGTCGATCGGGATGATCTTTCCGACGGCGGCGCGGCGCATTTCGCCGAGGTGGTGCGCTCGATCCGTAACGCGGCACCCGATACCACCGTGGAAATTCTCACACCTGATTTCAAGGACAAGGCCGGAGCCATTGAGATCATGGCCGGCAGTCCGCCCGATGTGTTCAATCACAATCTGGAAACCGTGCCGCGGCTGTATCCCACAATCCGGCCGGGTTCGCGCTACTTCACGAGCCTGAACCTGCTCCATGAGATCAAGGAACAGGTGCCGAGCATTTTCACCAAGTCCGGGATTATGGTGGGACTGGGAGAGACGCGCGAAGAGATCGGTCAGGTCATGGACGACCTGCGGTCGGCGAATGTGGATTTCCTCACAATTGGCCAATATCTCCAGCCGACACCCAAGCATGCACGGATTGATCGTTTTGTGACGCCGGACGAATTTGAAGGTTACGCAACGATGGCGCGCGGGAAGGGCTTTCTGCTTGTATCTGCAACGCCGTTGACCCGGTCGAGTTATCACGCTGGCGAGGACTTCGCGAAATTGCGGAGCGCGCGCGAAGCCAAACTTGCTGCTGCCGAATAGCCTCAACGTTTACCCAGCACGTGCCCTCACATCAGGAAATCAGGGTTCTGCCCTATCGGCCGGACCAAATGTACGATCTGGTTGCGGATATCGAGCGCTATCCGGAGTTCCTGCCCTGGTGTATCGCGGCACGAAATCGCAAGAGGGAAGACAGCGCCGATGGCGAGGTCGTCTGGTCCGACCTTGTGGTGGGGTTCAAGCTTGTTCGAGAGCGCTTCACGTCCAAGGTAAATCTGATTCCTGCCAAAGATGGCGCACCGGCTCGCATTGATGTCGAGTATGTCGAAGGACCGCTCAAGTTTCTGCACAACCACTGGGTCTTCATGCCCGGCGCGGATGGCGGCTGCGATGTCGATTTTTACGTCGAGTTCGAGTTTCGGAACAAGCTGTTCCAAAAACTGATCGGGTCGCTGTTTCAGGAAGCTGTCACGCGGATGGTTGGTGCATTCGAAAAACGTGCGGACCGATTATACGGGCCGGAAAAACAGCGCTAGCTATCCGGCTCGTCGTTGCGACAAACCGCTTCGATTTTGTTGCCGTCGGGATCCAGCACAAAGGCTCCGTAATAGGTGGGGATGTATTCCGGTCGCAGACCGGGGGCACCGGCATCCCGGCCACCATTGTTCATGGCGGCTTCGTAGAAGTCTCGAACGGAAGCGCGATCCTTCGCCAAAAATGCAAAATGGGCGCCATTGTTTGGTGCCACTGAATTCGGGTCTTCGATGGGTTCGCTGACCCACAGCCATTGCCGTCCGCTGCCATTTCCGAAGGCAACCGCAAATCCCTTGTCCATCACCACCTCCAGGCCAAGCGCGGCAAGGCAGGGACGATAGAACGCCGTTGCTGTTTCGATATTTCGGACCCCGATCGAAACATGATCAAAGATCGCAGAGAAGTCACGACTATCGAATGCACCCTTGTTGATCTCATTCTCTGACATGTCGTCCGCCCTTTGTTGGATGCTGTTAACCCTTGGTGGCGGCCCGACGCAGCATTGAGAACGCAGTCTGCACGGTTGCGTCTCTTATGTCGGCCCGTGTACCCGGAAATATCTGATGATTGGACACGGTCGGTCGCCCCCGTCCGGCACACGCGAAATGCACGAGACCCACCGGCTTTTCCTTGCTGCCACCCCCGGGCCCGGCAACCCCGGTCACCGCGATCGAAATATCGCCCAGTGAGTGTTTGAGCGCACCTTCGGCCATGGCTATCGCGACCTTCTCGCTCACGGCCCCCTCCATATTGATCAACATCTTGGGGACGCCGAGCATCTCGTTTTTGGCTTCATTGGAGTAGGTGACAAAGCCGCGCTCAACCACATCTGAAGAGCCCGCGATTTCAGTCAGACAGCCCGCGATCAAACCGCCCGTGCACGATTCTGCAGTGACTATTTTCAGTTTTGCACGACGGCAAAGTTCCAGCAGTTCAGCCGCGTCTGTGAGCAGTTGGGTATCAAACATGATGCTATCCAAAAAGGGTGGGCATATTGCCCGCAGTGCCGAGCCAGAATGCGATGATCCAGGTCAGGATGCCAGCATAGACACCCGCGCCGATATCATCGGCCATGATGCCAAGACCCCCGGGCATGCGCTCGAAGTTTTTCAGGGGCCATGGTTTTGTAATATCAAGAAAGCGAAACAGCACGAACGCCACCACATAGTATCGCCAGTCGAGGGCAACCGGGAGGATCGCCAGCCATTGTCCGGCGACTTCATCGATCACGATCCGTTGCGGGTCTTTGAGCCTGTGGAATGTTGCGAGCTTGCCTGACGCCCAGACCCCGACGACAAAGGCCACCAGCACAAAAATGGCGAGAAGGTACTGACCGCCTATCAGAACGATCAGGGCCGCGAAAGGAAGAGCGGCCAGGGAACCCCATGTTCCAGGTGCGCCGGGCAGGTCTCCTGCGCCAAACCAAGTGGCAAGCAGGCGGGCCAGACGTGGCTCGTTTTCGGATTTTCCTTCGGTCATCTTGTGCTCACACTGATCGTGACGGTCGCTTGCGCAGCAATACCTTCGCTGCGGCCGGTAAACCCTAGTCCTTCGGTTGTGGTTGCCTTGACCGATATACGTTCGGAACTTATGCCGAGAATATCGGCAATCCGTGTCCGTATAGCGTCTCGGTGGGGACCAATCTTCGGGGCCTCGCAGATGATCGTTAAATCGGCATGGGTGAGGGTGCCGCCACAACCAACGAGCATGTTGTGGGCGTGCTGAAGGAAAAGTGCAGAATCCGCACCGCGCCATTGCGGGTCACTTGGAGGGAAGTGTGATCCGATATCGCCATCTCCCAACGCACCGAGTAACGCGTCTGTCAGAGCATGAAGGGCGACATCCGCATCGGAGTGGCCAGCAAGGCCCTGTTCATGGGGAATATCAATGCCGCCAAGACGAACACTGGCGCCGGGTTCGAAGCGATGGACATCAAACCCCGACCCGACCCGGGTTTCATTGCTTGCCTGCAGCCAGAAGCTTGCGCGTTCAAGGTCTTCGTCTCTTGTGATTTTGATGTTTTCCTCCAGACCAGGAACGGTTGTCACGGTCATTCCATGGGCTTCGGCGACAGCGGCATCATCGGTCAGGGCTTTTCCTGCCAATTCACGGTGAGCCTCAAGAATGCCAGGGAATCCGAACCCCTGTGGGGTTTGAGCACGCACAAGACCGGAACGGTCGACCGTATCACTCACGATGCCGGCATCGGAGCGCTTCAGCGTGTCATGAACATCCAGAACGGGTATGACGGCATCTGCATCACTTAGTGCTTCCAGGATATAGTCAATCATTTTGACTGTCACGAACGGCCGCGCGCCGTCATGAATTAGCACGCGGGCCGGGGCCGGGCTGCGCGCCAGGTGCTCCAGGCCGTTGAGGACGGAAGCTTGCCTTGTATCGCCGCCATATACTGGTGGCTCAACGGCCAGACCAGCCGATGCCGCAGCAAAGTCTGGGGTGTCATCACGATGTATCACGGGGATCACCCGGTCGATTTTCGGGTGTGAAGCAAAGCTGGACAACGTCCGGCGCAAAACGCTTTGCCCTGCGAGCATTCGGTATTGCTTGGGAACGTCGCCAGACATACGCGTGCCGCGTCCAGCTGCGACCACAAGGGCTACGGTTTTGGTCACGTAAGGTCCTCACGGGCAAGAATTGGCCGCACGTTAGTCGTCCGCCGCATCCTTGCCAAGGTGGAGAGGCTTGTACATGTCGAGACAAGTGACCCGTCGCGTCTCGACGACTATGATGTGGTTATGAACGGTTCGATCATATTTGGTGTTGCGGCATTGCTGACGCTTTTGCCTGCTGTCTTTCTGCCCGTGCGCAGAGCCGCAGAACCCGACGACAATGAGGGGCTGTTGTTCTGGATGCTGGTGGGTGTGGCCACGGTTGGCCCGGTGGCGTTGGAAATTGCGGCAGATGACGGGATGTGGCGCGCCGGCTTCAGCGCGACCCTTTGGACCATCGTTTCATCCACCATGATCCTGTTCTTTGTCATAAGCCTGATTTCGCAGACGGTCCGCCGACTGCGTGGATTGCTGATGCCTTATGTTGTGATTTTGGCCGTGATTGCGCTTTTGTGGTCATCCGTTCCCGGTAGCCCGGTTTCAGGGGTGCAAATGACGGCCTGGCTTCAAGTCCATATCGGGGTTTCCTTGATCACCTACGCATTGATTACGCTTGCTGCCACAGCAGCTCTGGGAATTTGGCTCAAAGAACGGGCTCTGCGTAAACGTACGACCTTGAGTTTTGTAGAACGTCTTCCGTCGGTAGCAGACGGGGAGCGGATCCAGCGACGGTTGCTGTTGGCCGCTGAGATCATCCTTGGGCTTGGGCTTCTGACCGGCATGGCGACGCAATTCTATATTGCGGGATCTCTCGTTGAACTGGATCACAAGACGACACTGTCGATCGCGGCTTTCGTTGTCCTCGGTATTCTGTTGGTGATGCAGTGGGGAAGTGGGCTGCGCGGGCGTTCGGCTGCGCGGTTTGTGCTGATAATCTATCTTCTGATCACACTTGCATTCCCGGGCGTCAAATTCGTCACAGATGTAATTATTTCCTAGCTATTCACTCGAAAGCCTTGTTGCGTTGCAACAATTATGTCTAGTATGCACAATTCGTAGACAGTTGTGTTCTATGCATAATTATTAGGCAATCATGTCGGCTATAACTTCTGAACCCTTCAACATCGGTAACGTGAGTATTCCAAACCGTGTTGTGCTTGCGCCTATGTCTGGCGTGAGTGATCTGCCGTTTCGTCGGTTGGCATCACGGTACGGGGTCGGTCTGGTTGTGTCAGAGATGGTGGCCAGCCGAGAGATGCTGCGCGAATCCCGACAGTCTGCCCGCCGAATGTTGTTTGAACCCGGTTCGGGGCCGGTTTCCATTCAGCTCGCCGGCACCGAGCCCGAGATCATGGCGGAGGCAGCAAAACTCGCAGTGGATCGGGGCGCAGAGATTGTTGATATCAATTTCGGGTGTCCTGCAAAAAAGGTTGTCCGGAAGGCCACCGGATCAGCGCTGATGCGTGACGTACCTCTGGCAACCGACATCATGAAGGCGGTCGTCGCGGCCGCCGGCGTTCCTGTCAGCGTCAAAATGCGCACCGGATGGGATGAAAACAGTCGGAATGGCGTTGAACTCGCCCGTATTGCTGAAGACGTCGGGGTGCAGATGCTGACTGTCCATGGCCGGACGCGATGTGACTTCTATACAGGGACGGCCGACTGGAATTTCATTGCAGGCGTAAAGGACGCGGTATCGATCCCGCTTGTGGCCAATGGCGATATTCGCTCGCACGAGGATGCCGCGAATTGCCTCCGGGTCACCGGGGCGGATGCGGTCATGATCGGACGCGCTGCCCAGGGAAAACCTTGGTTTCCCGGAGATGTGGCACATTATTTTGCGACAGGCGTGGTTCGGGACGAGCCTGATATTCTTGAGCGCTGGAGCATTATGCGAGAACACCTTGAGGAAATGATGAGCCTCTATGGCGCAAATACCGGGATCCGGAATGCCCGCAAGCACATTGGCTGGTATCTGACCGGGGTGCCCGGGGCGGCCGAATTTCGAAATGTGGTGAACAATACCCTTGATCCAGCGGTGATTTCGCGTGAGTTGGCGCGGTTCCGCGAGCTAACAGCGGCGGCGATCTGATGGTGACTTTGAGCAATACCGCTCTTTTGGATGACGATAACGGGCCAGATCCTGCTGCGATCCTTAACTTGCTCACTGATGCGGTGATCGCTGTCGGAGAAGGTCACGAAATCCGTTACGTAAATTATGCGGCTGAACAGATGTTCGGGATGAGTTCGCCGACCTTGATTGGTCGTTCACTTGGTGAATTCGTGTCGCCTGATAACCCTTTGTTTTTTATGATTGATAAGTCCCGCGCTGAAAGTGCGAGTTATGCTGAACGCAATGTTCGGCTGGATGGTCCGCGGATTGAGGAACGGGAAGTCTCAGTTCAGGTTCAGCCGGGCTTTGATAGATCAGGCACAGTTGTCCTCAGCCTGCATGAACAGACGCTGGCACAACATATCGATCGCCAGTTGGTACATCGCGGCGCAGCGCGCTCAGTCACAGCGATGGCGTCGATGCTGGCCCATGAAGTCAAAAATCCGCTTTCAGGTATTCGTGGCGCGGCGCAGTTGCTTGAGGACGGCGCAGATGAAGGTGAGCGCGAGTTGACCGAGCTGATCTGCGATGAAGCAGACCGGATTGTGGCTTTGGTCAATCGCATGGAAGCCTTTTCTGATGAACGCCTCCCTGAGCGTTCTGCAGTGAACATTCATGAAGTGCTCGATCGGGTCAAAAAGGTCGCTGAGAACGGTTTTGGACGAAATGTCACGTTTAACGCGTCTTTCGACCCGTCCTTGCCGATGGTCCATGGCAACCGGGATCAACTGATCCAGATATTTATGAACCTGATCAAGAATGCGTCCGAAGCCGTACCGGCCAATAGCGGAGAGATATCGCTGGAAACCCGGTATCGACACGGTCTGCGCCTGGCGATACCGGGCAGCGGTGAGCGTGTTGATCTGCCCATAGAGATCACGGTCCGTGACAATGGCGCGGGCGTTCCGGAAGATGTTCAACCTTTCCTTTTCGATCCGTTTGTGACGACCAAAAAGAATGGCACGGGCCTTGGATTGGCCCTTGTGGCCAAGCTTGTTGGCGACCACGGCGGTGTCATTGATCTCGAAAACGATGACCGTGGTGCGGCCTTCAAGGTCATGCTGCCCGTCGACCTCAGCCCTGAAGGCCAATCCTCATGAGAGCCGCAACAATTCTGATTGCCGATGATGACCGCAGCATCCGCACTGTACTGAGCCAAGCACTGGGGCGGATTGGTCACGATGTTCGGACCACAGGGACCGCAGCCAATTTATGGCGTTGGGTTTCGGATGGGGAGGGTGATCTTGTCATCACGGATGTCGTGATGCCCGACGAGAATGGTCTCGATCTGATTCCGCGCATTCGCAAGATTCGTCCTGACCTTCGAATTATTGTGATGAGTGCCCAGAACACGCTGCTGACAGCGGTCCGCGCGACCGAACGTGGTGCCTTTGAGTACTTGCCCAAACCCTTCGACCTGAAGGAAGTGGTCGAGGTTGTCCAGCGTGCTTTGGCGGAAAAAGATACCAAACGAGACACGGTATCTCCGCAATTCGAACCCGAAGAAGAAGCGCTGCCGCTAATCGGACGTTCAGCGGCGATGCAGGACATCTACCGGGTGCTTGCGCGATTGATGAATACTGATCTGACCGTCATGGTCACCGGAGAGTCTGGTACCGGCAAGGAACTCGTTGCGCGCGCGCTGCATGACTATGGCAAACGGCGGTTTGGACCTTTTGTTGCGATAAATATGGCCGCGATCCCGCGGGAGTTGATCGAAAGCGAATTGTTTGGCCATGAAAAAGGCGCTTTCACCGGTGCCACCAACCGCTATGCAGGCCGGTTTGAGCAGGCCGAAGGTGGTTCGCTGTTCCTTGATGAGATTGGTGACATGCCGATCGAAGCACAAACGCGGCTGTTGCGCGTCTTGCAGGAAGGCGAGTACACCACGGTCGGCGGGCGAACCCCTATATCAACCAATGTCCGGATCATCGCGGCGACCCATCGCGATCTGCGAACAGCTGTTCGTCAGGGGTTGTTTCGCGAAGATCTATATTACCGCCTGAATGTTGTTCCGTTGCGGATTCCACCGCTGAGAGAGCGTTCCGAGGACATTCCAGAACTCGTTGCACATTTCCTGTCCCGGGCAGAGACCGACGGCATGCCGACCAAAAGCTTTGTCCCTGAAGCGATGGGGCGCCTGCAGGACTATCGTTGGCCGGGGAACGTCCGCGAACTTGAAAACCTCGTGCAGCGCCTGACGGCGCTGTACAGTCAGGATGTGATCAGCCTGGAAACGATTGAGGCTGAACTTGCGCATTCATCGCCGGGGTCAGCTGCCGAAGCTCAAGCCGACGAAGAATCGCTCTCCGATGCGATTGATCGCCATCTTCGGACATATTTCTCGGCTCACCGGGATGGATTGCCCGCAGCTGGTTTGTATGGTCGCATCCTGCATGAAATGGAGCGGCCGCTCATCAGCCTTTCCTTAGAGGCCACGCGCGGTAACCAGGTTCAGGCTGCAACCTTGCTGGGACTGAACCGCAATACGTTACGCAAGAAAATCCGCGAGTTAGACATTGATGTGGTGCGGGGCGTAAAATAGCCTCCAGTGCGGTGTTCGAGGCTCTCAATGGGGTCGGACAAAGAATCGCACATATGTTATCGAGCATCTGATGAGCGACGAGATAACTCCCAAAAAGCCAGAGAGCCGTGGGCTCTATGTGACTTCTGATTCTCCATCTGAGTTTTCGGGCGGATCGGTCGTGCGTAAATCTGGATTGTTCCGGGGTGCATTGTCGTGGGGGCAGCGTGCAGGTGTTGGGCGTCGGATCGCAATCGCTCTGATGATTTGTGCCGTTGCCGCCGGTTTCGCGACCTTTTTCGCGCTAACTGGCAACACAACCTACGGCCTGGGCGAAAATGCCCTGTTCGTCTTGTTGGTGATCGATCTGAGCCTTGTCCTGGCTTTGGGAGCAGCCGTAAGTCTTGGTTTGGTCAGGATGTGGGCGCAACGGCGCGCCGGGCTGGCTGGTGCGCGCCTTCATGTCCGCCTCGTTGGTTTGTTTTCGGTCGTTGCAATAACGCCTGCCATCCTCATCGCAGTTCTGGCTGCGCTGTTTTTCAATCTTGTCATCGAGAGTTGGTTCAGCGAACGGGTGAGAACTGCCGTTGAAAGCTCGGTTCTCGTGTCAGAGGCCTATCTGAACGAACACAGGCAAACGATTCGTTCGGATGCCATGGCAATGGCGGAGGAACTCAACAATGTTTGGCCGGGTCTGGCTGTCGATGCCCAGCGCGCCCGCGAAATTATCGAAGATGCCGCTGAAAAGCGCTCCGTGCCTGGTGCTGTAATTTTTGACAGAAATGGTCGGGTCGTTGCCCGCGCGGGATTTACGTCTTCGCTCTTGTTCGACTTGCCCCCGACACTTGCTGTTGCAGATGCCGCAGGCGGACAACCGGTGGTGCTGACAAGCGAAAACGAAGACCGTGTGCGCGCGTTGATCGGACTGAACACACGACCTCAGGCTTTTCTGTATCTGGGCCGGTTTATCGATCCCAATGTTCTGCGCTATCGCGAAACCACCAAACGCGCGGCCAGCGAATATGCGCAGGCCGAAAGCCGCCGATCACGGTTGGAGCTGGAGCTTGCGGCGATTTTCGTCATCGTCACGCTTCTGTTGCTCCTGACGGCGGTCGGGGTTGGGCTGGGGTTTGCCAACCGTCTTTCACGTCACATTGCCAAACTCGTCCATGCGACTGAGATGGTGCGGTCTGGTAATTTGGGCGTGCGCTTGGAGGAAGCGTCGCGATCGGATGATGAGATCGGGATCCTGACGCGCGCGTTCAATCGCATGACACGCCAGCTTGACGAACAGCGTGGCGAGCTGACGGAAGCCAACCGGCAGCTCGATGATCGGCGTCGGTTCACCGAGGCTGTGCTCGCCGGGGTATCGGCCGGCGTCATCGGTCTTGATCGTTCGGGGCGCGTCAATTTACCGAACCGTCCGGCAACGGCATTGCTCGATGTTGGACTGGAAGAACTTATGGGGCGCCCATTGGCGGAGGTGATTCCCGAGTTTGCGTCTTCGGTGGCGCTTGCAACGGCTGATCCCAGCCGTTTGGTCGAGGATGAGATCAGTGTGGAAACACATGAAGGCGTCCGGGTGCTGCGGGTTCGTATTGGTGCTGAGCGGGATGCGCAAGATGACGTCATCGGGTTTGTGGTGACATTTGATGACGTCACGGAACTCCAGTCCGCGCAGCGCACGGCGGCCTGGGCCGATGTTGCGCGCCGGATTGCGCATGAGATCAAGAATCCGCTGACCCCGATCCAGCTTTCAGCAGAACGGCTCAAACGCAAATATCTGGGTGAGATCAAAAGTGATCCCGAGACCTTTGCACAGTGCACCGACACAATCGTTCGCCAGGTTGGCGATATCGGGCGAATGGTTGATGAGTTTTCCTCCTTTGCGCGGATGCCCAACCCGGTGCTGACATCGGGTGATTTGGCCAAAATTTGTCGTGAAGCGGTATTCCTCCAGCAGCAGGCACATCGGGAGATCACGTTTGAGACTGACTTCCCGAAAGAGGGAATGTTGAGCACTTTTGACGCCGGATTGATGTCGCAGGCGCTGACCAATTTGTTGCAAAACGCTGTCGATGCAATTCAGGGGCGTTCGGGTGACGATGAAGCACAGGGCTGGATATCGATGCGTTTGATCGAATCAGGCGATAACGCGTCGATTGTTGTGGAAGACAATGGGCGCGGATTGCCCGTGAAGGAACGTGAGCGTTTGACGGAGCCCTATGTGACCACCCGTACAAAAGGAACCGGCCTTGGTCTTGCCATTGTTGCCCGTATTATTGAGCAGCATGGGGGAACTTTGCGACTTGGCGATCGCGACGGTCAGCCCGGTGCCATGGTCGCGATTTCGCTTCCCCGTGAATTGCAGGGTGTAGAGCACGCCAATGGCTGAAGATATTCTCATTGTCGATGACGAGGACGATATCCGGATGCTTATATCCGGTGTTCTCGAAGATGAGGGGTATGAAACCCGAGAGGCCGGCAGCGCAGAAGCTGCTGTCGAAGAGGTTGCCGCACGCCGGCCGAGCCTTGTGATTCTTGATATCTGGCTTGAAGGCAGCCGGATCGACGGGATGGAACTGCTCCATATTCTTCGGCGCGAGCACCCGGAAGTCCCCGTTGTCATGATCAGCGGGCACGGATCAATCGAAACGGCGGTGCAGGCGATCAAGGTCGGTGCCTACGATTACATTGAAAAGCCATTCAAAACAGACCGCCTGATTTTGATCGTCAGCCGTGCCATTGAGGCGTCCAGACTGCGTCGTGAGAACCGCGAATTGCGTATGCGCGCGGGCCCCGAAACGGAGTTGGTCGGGGAATCTACGTCCATGGTTCAGTTGCGGCAGGCCGTTGGTAAAGTTGCACCCACAGGAAGTCGGGTTTTGATCAAAGGTTCGGCGGGGGCTGGCAAGGAAGTTGCCGCGCGTATGCTTCATGAACAGTCACTGCGCGTTGATCAGCCATTCGTGATTGTTAATTGTGCGGCGATGGCTCCGGAACGGATGGAATCCGAACTGTTCGGAGTTGAAGCCGCACGTGCCTCTGACCAGGAAGGGCGCAAGATCGGATTGTTCGAGCAAGCCCATAACGGCACGCTGGTATTCGATGAAATCGGCGACATGCCGATGGAAACTCAGGGCAAGATTGTTCGGGTTCTTCAGGAGCAGACATTTGAACCCGTTGGGGGAAGTCGCAAGATTGCTGTTGATGTCCGCGTTGTGGCCACTACGACGCGTGATCTTCAGGATGAAATCAGGGCTGGCCGGTTTCGCGAAGATTTATTTTATCGCCTGAACGTGGTGCCGCTCGAAGTTCCTGATCTGGCCGATCGCCGTGAGGACATTCCAAAGCTGGCAGATCACTTTATGCGACGGGCTGCAGATATGGGTGGGTTGCCAGTTCGTCGTATCGGCCCCGATGCAATGACGGCGCTGCAATCCCATGACTGGCCCGGCAATGTGCGGCAACTTCGTAAT
>Ga0181597_10000480_pt1 | contig 44619 bp, 43 predicted proteins | sample 041ome_5_FD_148647 | JGI IMG/M metagenome (GOLD analysis project Ga0181597, IMG submission 148647) | Coastal salt marsh microbial communities from the Groves Creek Marsh, Skidaway Island, Georgia - 041403US metaG (spades assembly) | ecosystem: Environmental > Aquatic > Marine > Intertidal zone... | reverse complement strand
TAACAATCTGATTTGAGTTTGCTAGGTAAATAACTGTATATTGCATACCTGAGCCATACTTCTTTCTTGAAATATTCCAGAGGTTATCACCCGGTTCGATTGTAATTTTATTTAACTGAAAACTATCATCTACTCCGTCAAATAATCTTGTAAATTTTGTTAATGTTCGAGCAATAACAAAGTCTTGGTCATCAACCATATCTGCTCTTATTTCATAATCTCCTGGAATTATATTTTCATCTATATTTAATGACCATTTACCAAAATTATCAGTTAGTGTTTTCCCTACAAAATTATTATCTATATAAGCGTTAACTTCAGTATTTGCTTCTGCATTACCACTCAATATGAGTTTTTCTTCATCATAATCAATGGTTCTTATATTAACAATACTCTCATCTTGCAGAAAAGAAGGGTCGTCAGACAGGATTCTACTTGCCTCATTTTCTTGGGTTAAGAGAATAATTTCATCTGTCATATCTGGTTCTATCTGACTGTTTAAATTTTCAATTGGCATAATTGTTACAATTTGATCGGAAAACAATTCATTTTCTAAGTTTTCATTTGTCGTTGATATCTTTAAATTTAGTATTTCGTTCGGTATTTCATCATCAATCGTGATTACCCATTGTCCAACTCTGTCTGACGTACCCTCACCAATAAGGTTATCTTCATTATAAATTCTGATTTTTTGATTTGGCTGTGCTCTGCCTGCAAGTACTGATACTCCATCCCTATCAATGCGGACAATATCGAATGAACCTAGGTTTTCTTCTGCAACTTCCTCAGCTTCTAAAACTTCTTCTAATTCTTGTACTTCCACTATGTCAGTTGTTTGGTCTTCGATCTCAACAACATTTTCAGCATCAGAAACCTCTGATTGAGAAATTTCTTGTGCGTTATCGATGGGATTTGAAGCATTTTCTGTACTAGATTTGAAATATTGAAGTATAGCTAAGATTACGATTAGTAAAATGAGCAAAGCACCAAAAATTTTCGTTTTATTATTCAACATTTAAAAATATCTTATGTTAATTTCTGTCTATTATAATATTATGTATAGTAAATTAAAGTATTTTATATTTTAGACGCCTCTGACTATTGATTATGGATAAAAAAATAAAAACAGTTTGTGTATTCTGCAGTACATTCAACCCAAATAACCTCTTCCTTGACGAAGTTAGTGAACTTGGCAAATTATTAGTACAAAATGACATTTCAATCATTTATGGCGGGGGAAATAAGGGTTTAATGGGACATATTGCACGATCGGTTATAGATAACGGAGGTAAGGTCACAGCAATCATCCCTGAGTTTCTTATGAAATATGTCGAGATAATTGATGGTATTGAGGATGTGATAGTGACAAAGGATATGCATGAAAGAAAACAGAAAATGTATTCGTTGTCTGATGCATTTGTAACACTGCCTGGAGGTATTGGTACACTCGATGAAATGACCGAGGTATTGACATGGAACCAACTCAAACAACATAACAAAAAGCTTGTTATTGCAAATTACTCGATGAAATGACCGAGGTATTGACATGGAACCAACTCAAACAACATAACAAAAAGCTTGTTATTGCAAATTATCATAATTTTTGGGATCCATACATTAATCTCCTAGAACATCTACATGAGAACGAATTTTTAAGTAATCTAGAAAAGATTAACTATCAGGTTGCCTCTTCGTCACAAGAGATTTTAGAAATCTTTGAGTATTAATCTGAATAATTTAAAGCACCGGTCTTGAAAACCGGTAACGGGGCAACTCTTTCGAGGGTTCAAATCCCTTACCCTCCGCCAGTATTCCAATTTACAATTAAATATTAGACTGAACGAGTTTATAATTAATTGCATCGTATAAAGCTTGAAATGATGCATCCACAATATTCGGCGATACTCCAATTGTAACCCACCGCTCATTAGTTTTTGTATCGGATGACTCAACTAAAACCCTAGTTACAGCTCCTGTACCACCATTCAATACTCTCACTTTATAATCAACAAGCTGCATATTCTTGAGGTATTTATTATATTTACCAAGATCTCTTCGCATTGCGTTATCCAGTGCATTTACCGGACCATTCCCCTCACCTGATGAGATAAACCGTTCGCCATCAACAAGTACTTTTACTGTTGCCTCTGAAACAGTAATAAGTTCCCCCTTGGCATTAATACGTCTTTCCACTAATGTCCTAAAACTTTCAACATTGAAAAATTCTTTTAAGTTGCCAAATATTTCACGAGCCAGTAGTTCAAAAGATGCCTGTGCACTTTCATAAGTATACCCTCTTGACTCTCTCTCTTTAACAATCTCCAACAATTCAGTAATTCTTTGATCATCTTTTGGTATGTTAATCCCCATTTTCTTCAATGCAGAGATAACGTTCGATTTTCCACCCTGATCGGATATTAATAACTTTCTCTCATTACCAACATTTTCAGGTTCCACATGCTCATAGGTTTTAGGATCTTTAATGATTGCAGATGCATGAATACCGGCTTTTGTTGCGAAGGCGCTTTCACCAACATATGGTGATTGTTTATCAGGTGCTCTATTTAGAATATCATCTATGATTAAGCTTGTTTTCCTAATATTTTTTAGAGCTTTATTCGTTACTGATATTTCAAAGCTAGTATTAAATCTCTCTTTTAAAAGAAGGGTCGGTATGATTGTAATTAAATCAGCATTACCGCATCGCTCTCCAATACCGTTTAGCGTACCTTGCACTTGACGCGCACCGGATTGAATTGCTGCTAGACTATTGGCTACAGCATTTCCTGTATCATTATGAGCGTGGATACCTAAATTCTTACCAGGTATTATATTGCATATTTCAGTGACAATTTCAGATACTTCATCAGGTAATGTACCACCATTTGTATCACACAAAACAACCCATCTTGCTCCTGACTCGTAGGCTGCCTTTACGCATTTTGTAGCGTATTCTCTGTTATTCTTGTAACCATCAAAAAAATGTTCGCAATCAACCATGACTTCACCATGTGATTTACAAGCAGCTTTAACTGACTCTTTAATTGATGAAATATTTTCTTCCAGTGTACAACCAAGCGCTTTTCTTACATGAAAATCCCATGATTTTGCAACATAACAAATAGCGTCCGTTTTATACGATAATAACTCATTAAATCCAGGATCATTTGAGGCTGAACGACCCGGTCTTTTTGTCATTCCGAATGAAACAAATTTAGAATTTTTGAATTTTGGTGGTGAATTAAAAAAATCTGTATCTGTTGGATTTGCTCCTGGATATCCTCCTTCTACATAATCTATTCCCAAGTCATCAAGAATCTTTGATATTCTGTTTTTATCATCCACAGTGAAATCTACGCCCGGCGTTTGGTTACCGTCTCTTAGCGTCGTATCAAATATATATATTTTTTCTTTACTCATTAATATATTCCCAGGTGGACTTATCTCCATCATCTTGAAGCTTTATTCCCATTAATTCAAGTTTATTCCTAATTTCATCGGATTTTTTATAATCCTTTGCCTTTCGTGCGGTATTCCTCTCTTCGATGAGTTTGTTTACTTCCGTTTCATCAATTGCATCTTTTTTACTATTATGCTCTGATGCCATTGAACAACTTAAATCTTGGATATTAATTCCCAGAAAGTTTAATGCTCCAAAGAGTTTGTCGTATTCCTTATTTGAAAAATAACCGTGCATTTTTGTAATTGCTTGAGGTGTATTGATGTCATCCAAAAGAGTTTCATAAAATTCTGATGGTACCTCTTGAGTGTTCAGATTGTCTTTGTTTGATACGGATACCCATTTTTTCAAAATGTTCTTGGATTCCTCCAAACTACTCTTTGTCCAATCTATCGGTTGTCTGTAGTGTGTTCTTAACATAGTAAATCTTAGGATTGCACCATGGTATGTATCCAACATATCGTTTAACGAAACCACATTTCCGAGTGATTTTGACATCTTTTTACCTTCAATATTTAATGTTCCGTTATGGACAAAATATTTGGCCATATGTTCATTGGAATGATACGAACATGATTGAGCAACCTCATTTTCATGATGAGGAAATATCAGATCAATTCCACCTCCATGAATATCAAATTCTTGCCCTAGATATTTTGATGACATTGCTGAACACTCAATATGCCAACCAGGTCTCCCTTTCCCCCATGGACTATCCCAGTAAGGCTCATTTGGTTGACTTGGTTTCCACAATACGAAATCAAGCGGATTATTTTTGTAGTTTGCAACCTCTATTCTTGCACCAGCTATTAAATCTTTCTGAGATTTATTGGATAAGCTCCCGTATTTGTCATATTTATTTATGTCAAATATTACATGTCCGTCCGCTACATAAGCTGATTTCTTATTGATTAGACCTTCTATAATCTCAATCATCTCAGATATATGTTCCGTCGCTCGTGGTTCAATTGATGGTGACAAACATTCTAATTTGATAGCATAATCTTTGAATTTTTTTTCAATATCCGTTGTTAGCTTCTTAATTGCCAGATTTGTTTCAATATCAGGGTATTTTTCTGATGCTATTTTGTTTATTTTGTCATCTACATCAGTGATGTTACGAACGTAAGTTACTTTCTCATTTCCATAGAAGTTTCTTAATATCCTGTAGAGAAGATCAAATACTATTACTGGTCTTGCATTACCTATATGTGGTTCGTCATATACGGTTGGACCACACACATACATCCTGATTTTATTCACATCCAAAGGAATAAATTCATCTTTTTTCTTAGTTATAGAATTGTATAGGTATAAATTCATTCGGATTACCTTAAATTATTCACTGAGATCATATTTAGAATCTTCTCTAAAGTCCTATTAAAACTCGAGTAATCACCTGTGGCGCGTGTAAAGATCAATGCACCCTCTATGGAGATAATAATATCCTCCGATATAGCTACTGCACGTGCGTTATCAATGCCTTCATCTTCAATAATTTTAATGAGGGAATCCTTCCAATACATTGCGGCGTTCTTAATTTGCGTATGAAAAATATCTTTTGTTGATCCAATAGCAAATACATCTATTAAACAAGACCTTTTGCCATTGTTATAAAATAAATTTATACCTTCTAGCATATTTTTTATTTTTGTTTGGAAATTAAGATCTGTTGCAAGCGGTGCCAATACTAATTTAGTGAAATCTCTGCTTATTTTTTCATAAACTGCATTAGCCATCTCTTCTTTTCCACCCGGGAAATGATAATAAAGGCTAGCTCTACCGAGTCCTGTCTTTTGAGACAATATTGTTAGACTAGTTCCGTCGTAGCCAAACTCACAGAATATATCGATGAGTTTATCTACTAAATCTCTATATGAAACAATTTTTACCAAACCATCACCTTTAGAACGATCGTTCGATTATAAATCAATTTAAATGAAAATCAAATATAAATATCTAATCTTTTTTGGACTTTATCCTTGCCAAGTAAGAGTATGAAAGTTGCTAGTTCTGGACCTGAGGTCTCGCCAGTGAGTGCAATTCTTATTGGTAAGGGCAATTCTTATTGGTAAGTATAATTCTTTACCTTTTAAGCCGGTCTTTGCTGCTATTTTACCTGTCCATTCTGACCATGTATTTTCATTCCAAGGATTTTCAGGTAATAGTTCCTTTGCAGATGTAATTACTTCTTTGTTTACACTCTCAATAGCATTAATTGGGTTATCTCCTATAATATCCCACCATTTTTTGGCTTCATGGATATTGTTAATATTTGTCCTTATAACATTCCAAAATTTTTCAACATTTTCACCTGTTATTCCATCCTGTCCTAATCTATCACTAGCTCTTTCAAATGGAATATTCTGAATAATCTTTTTGTTTAGTACTTCAAGTTCTTCAACACTAAACCTTGCAGGTGAACGAGAGATTTTTGATAGGTCATAGTTCTTAACTAATTCATCGGTAGTTTGGAACGCTTCTACAGCATCTGATGTACCAATACGCGCGCAGTAATTTATCAGAGTAATCGGTTCAATACCGCTTTCTCTAACTTCCTCGAGCGATAATGACCCTGATCTTTTTGACATACGCGATCCATCTTTTTGTACCATTAAACTATGATGACCAAAATTTGGGATAGATGCATTGAGTGTTTTGAATAACTGTATTTGTGTTGCTGTATTAGATACGTGATCTTCACCCCTCAATATATGTGTGATTTCTAGATCAATATCATCAACAACACTCGGTAATGTGTATAAGAACGACCCATCTGCTCTGATCAAAACGGGATCTGAAAAAGATCCACAATCAATTGTTTGGCGACCTCTAATTAAATCGTTCCATTCTACAACCTCACGATCAAGTTTGAATCTCCAATATGGATTTATACCATTTGCTTTATATGCATTTTTTTGTTCTTCAGTTAGGTTCAACGCACTCCTGTCATATATTGGAGGCTGACCGCGAGATAAACTTAATTTCCTTGCGCGGTTGAGCTCTTCATCTGTTTCAAAGCAAGGGTAGAGCTTACCCTGTTCAATTAGTTTGTTTGCAATATCTTGATATTTTTCAGTTTTTTCAGACTGTCTTTTAATATCAAAAATATCTATTTCTAGCCAATCGATATCGTTAAGAATAGATTTATAATATCTCTCCTCTGATCTTTCAGTATCTGTATCATCGATCCTTAGTATTAACTTTCCATCAATTGCCTTTGAATATATATAGTTCAATATTAATGTTCTGGCATTTCCGATATGTAAATTACCGGTTGGACTTGGAGCAAATCTGAGTTTATTAACTGTCATAATATTTTCTAACTTTTGTCTCTAAAATTGTTTGTAATTGGATATCTTCTGTCTTTTCCAAAATTTTTACTGGATATTTTTACCCCTGGTGGTGCCTGCCTCCTCTTGTATTCTGATATGTACAAGAGATTTTGTATTTTAGTCACCCATTGTTTATCATGTCCTGATTTTATAATATCTTTTACAGAGATCTCTTCTTCAATGAGTTTATACAAAATATCATCAAGAACATCATACTCGGGGAGAGAGTCTTGATCTGTTTGATTATCCCTTAATTCAGCTGTTGGAGCTTTAGTTATAATATTTTTTGGAATAACTTCATGATTTGGGCCCAAACAAAATTCAGGTTTAGTATTATTACGCATCTCAGCAATTTTATAAACTTCAGTTTTATATACATCTTTGATTGGGTTAAAGGCACCAGACATATCACCGTATAGCGTTGCATATCCTACTGCCATTTCTGATTTATTTCCTGTGGTTAATAGAAGTTTATTAAATTTGTTTGATAATGCCATCAATAAAACAGCTCTGATCCTAGATTGAATATTTTCTTCGGTGATATCTTTGTTTGTCCCTTCGAAGAATGGGTTTAACTGATCTTCTGCAGCATCAACCATCTTCTCTATCGATATTTCATCTGGATTAACGCCAAGGTTCTGTGCGCATTCAATAGCATCAGCTAAACTCTCTTTACTTGTATACTTTGATGGTAGCATTACACATTGTACATTCTCGCTACCAAGGGCATCCACTGCGATACAAGATACTATTGCTGAGTCAATACCACCTGATAACCCAATAAGAACCTCTTTAAATTTATTTTTTTGAACATAATCTCTAAGTCCAATTACACAAGCCGAATATATATCTTCTAATTCTTCAGTATCGGTTTGTTGGACAACAGTTTTACATAACCATTTATCATTATCTTTAGTCCATAATGTATTTTGAATGTTTGAGACAAAATTCGGTAACTTTACTGGCATACTGTAATCTGGGTTAATAATAAAAGAACCCCCATCAAAAACAAGCTCATCTTGTCCACCGATCTGGTTTACATAAATCAGCCCCAGACCACTTTCCACAACTCTTTGCATAGCCACATTTGTACGAAGATCTTGTTTTTCACGATTATATGGTGATCCATTAAGCACAATTAATAATTCTGCTCCTGTTTCAGCAAGGCACTCAACCACATCTTCGTGCCAAATATCTTCACATATGGCTACCCCAATTTTCAATCCACGAAAGTTTATTGGTCCAGGCAAGTTACCCTTATTAAATATTCTTTCTTCATCAAACACATCATAATTTGGCAGATGGCATTTATGCTGAATTGAAATGATTTCTCCATTATCTATTAGCACCACTGAATTAAATATTTGATTTTTATCCCTTACCGGTAAACCAACTAAAATTGCTGGTCCTGGTTTCTTTGTTTCTTCAACTAACAACTTTAGATATGTATCGATCTCATCTAGGAAAGAATACCTCAGCACTAGGTCTTCTGGTGGGTAACCGGACATAAACAATTCTGAAAAAACTATTAGATCAGTATTTTCACTATTTGTGTCATTTCTGGCCTTTAAAATGAGATTATAGTTATGCTCTACATTCCCTACAATTGGATTTTCTTGTACCAGAGCAATGTTAATCTGATTATCTTTTATCATCTCTAAAATCAAGTTTTATAGTGTTGATCTTAATTCATCAGCAACAAGGAAAGCTAACTCAAGAGCCTGATCCGCATTTAACCTAGGATCGCAATGAGTATGATATCGGCTTGAAAGATCTTCATCTCTTATAGAAATAGCTCCACCAACACATTCTGTGACATTTTTTCCAGTCATTTCAACGTGTATTCCACCTGGGAATGTGCCTTTATCTTTGTGAATTTTCATATAGCTTCTCACTTCATTCATTATGTATTCAAAAGGACGTGTTTTAAATCCAGAATCTGATTTAATTGTATTTCCATGCATTGGATCACAAGACCAGAGCACATTCTTATTTTCTTTTGAAATTATATCAATAAAATTTGGTAGATTTTTTTCTACATTCTCATATCCAAATCTAGCTATTAATGTTATGCGCCCTGCCTCATTTTCTGGATTAAGAATATCTATTAGTCTTATTAGGTTCTCTGAAGTTAATGATGGTCCACACTTAATTCCAATGGGATTTTTTATTCCTCTGCAATACTCGACATGAGCTTCATCAGGGTCCCTGGTTCTATCACCAATCCATACCATATGCCCTGAAGTCGCATACCAATCCCCTGTAATTGAGTCAACTCTGGTCATTGCTTCTTCATAACCAAGTAATAATGCTTCATGACTTGTATACAAATCTGTAGTTCTTAACTGAGGCACAGACTCTGGAGTAACTCCACATGCCCTCATAAAACCAAGAGACTTTGTTATATTCTCAGCTAAATATGAGTATTTCTCTCCGATAGGTGAATTATTCAAAAACTCTAATGTCCAACTATGCACCCTCTCAAGATCGGCATAACCACCTTGTGAAAAAGCTCTCAGCAAATTAACTGTTGCAGCGGATTGTCTATAAGATTTCAACAACCTTTCTGGATCTGGCTTCCTTTGATTTTTTTCGAATTCTATGCCATTTATTATATCACCTCTATAACTTAGCAACTCTTCACCATTAATTACTTCTGTATCAGAGGACCTTGGTTTAGCAAATTGTCCAGCAATTCTTCCTACTTTAACGACTGGTAATGAAGTCGCAAAAATTAATACAACTGACATTTGGAGAAATAATCTAAATATATCTCTTATATTATCAGGATTATGCTCCACAAAGGACTCAGCACAATCACCACCTTGTAATAAAAAAGCCCGACCTTGACTGGCAAGTGCTAGCTTATCTTTTAAATCCCTTGCTTCACCAGCAAAAACTAACGGAGGGTATGTTGAAATTGTATTTTCAACATTTGAAAGATGATCCGTGTCTTCATATTCTGGCACTTGTTTAATAGGTTTATTACGCCAGCTAGAAGGTGTCCAATTATGCATAAATTTCTCCAAAATTTAATTTATGGTAAATATATATAAGCCGATTTTTCATAATAAGATATTAATACAAGAAAATTTATTTAAAGGCTATAACTCTTTGGTAACCTTATTTCTCATCGTCATAATTTCTTCTGAGGTTGATGGGTGCAATGGTATCGTATTATCTAAGTCCGTTTTACTCGCTTTTTTATTGATCAATGTTGACATAATCTGTGTTAATTCAGCAGAGTCATCTCCCATCATATGAAATCCAATAAGTACTTGAGTCTTGTGATCAATAATAAGCTTAATAAAGGTACGTTTATTTACATCTGATAAAGTATAATACAACGGCCGGAATGATGATGTATAAATGTCTATCTTTTTATATTTTTGCAATGCATCTTGTTCAGATAAACCAATAGTTCCAATTTCAGGATTTGAAAAAACAGCTGTCGGGATATTTTCAATAATATAATTATCCGTATCTTTTTCAAATTGCTCTCTAGCAAAAATCATAGCTTCTCTGATTGCAAGAGGAGTTAGATGATAATTATTTGCAACATCACCAATTGCATAGATATTTGGTATGGAGGTTTGAAATTGGCTGTCAACAATCACTCTTCCGCTCGCATCTGTTTCTATTTCAATCTTATCTCCTATAAATGAAAGATCCGAAATCCTTCCCGTTGCAAAGAGCACTAGATCAGTAGAAATAGTAGCACCATCATTTAGGGTTACAATGTACTTACCATTATGAAGATCTAATTTTGTGATATCAGTATTTAATCTCACTTTGCATTTATCAGACTGAATTTGTTCATAAATATTATTACTTATATCAACATCAAAATTTTTTAGAAGTTTATCACCTCTATATATAAGTTCACACATAGTTCCCAAACCTGATATGATAGAAGCAAACTCAAGAGCTATATACCCCCCACCTATAATCACAACATTTTCTGGCAGTTTATCCAATTCAAAAAAATCATCTGATGATATTCCATATTCAATTCCCGTGATATTTGGGAAATTTGGCTTTGCACCGGTTGCAATTAATATTTTCTTACATTTGAATTGATCACCATTTGATAATTCAACAGTGTCCCTATCAATAATTTTTGCCTCGGACTCAATTACATTTGCTCCAGATTTTTCGAGGTTTGTTTTGTAAATATTACTTAGTCTTTGAATTTCCTTATTCTTATTTTCTATTAATCTTTTCCATGAAAACCTTGGTTCATCAAAGCTCCAACCATAACTTTGAGCTATAATATTATGTTTACTGAATTTTGAACTGTAGCTCAGTAATTTTTTAGGTATGCAACCTCTGATAACGCATGTGCCACCAATTCGATATTTTTCTGCAATGACAACATCCGCACCGCTTTGAGCTGCTAACCGAGCTGCCCTTACTCCGCCTGAGCCTGCGCCAATAACAAATAAATCACATTCTTTAATATTACTTTTCATAATAAAACCTATAACCAACTAATTATTTGAATAACACTTCCGATGCCTTTTCACTCTCGCCTAATATCATTGAACTAGCCATATTGATAAATAATCCACTAGTAACGACACCCGGGACACTTTCAATTTTATTTTTAATCTCATGAAGTGAATTGAGCTCAGTACAATAACAATCAACAACGAGGTTACCCCCATCTGTATTGAAATCTGATCCATCATCATTTGGTCTAATTTTAATTTCCGGATACAAATCATATTCTGAGAAAATATTTTTCAATAATGTAATTGTTGATTTTGGTCCAAATTTAACAATTTCCACTGGTAGTGGAAAGTTTCCTAACTTATCGACATATTTTGTATCATCTACAATGATAATGTAATTTTTAGAGATAGATGCTATCATTTTTTCACGCAAAAGTGCTCCACCTCCACCCTTGATCATATTTCCATTATGATCGATTTCATCAGCTCCATCTATGGTGAGATCTAAATAATTGAAGTTATCGATTTCTTCGATATTGATTGAATTATTTTTTGCCAGTAACTCAGTTTGAGTAGATGTACATGCAAACCTGCATTTGTCCTTTAGCTCAGGATTATCCCCCAATAACTTTATTAACTCATTTGTAGTTGATCCAGTCCCTAGTCCAATGTTCATCCCTGAAGTGATTTTTGTGATAGCAAGTTTTGCTGCATTTATTTTTTTTTGTTGTGTAACCATCAGAAATTTATTGGACCATATAAAACATTCATATATTAATATTTTTAACACATATATTTACAAAAGTAATAAAAATGATAAAGCGAACACGCCAAAAAATGGTTGTATTTGACCTTGATGGAACACTGATAGATACAGCGCCAGATCTTATCGCATCCGCAAGAGAGGTAATTAGCGAAATTATCGATGTCGAAATTGACTCAGAAACTTCAAGAAAATTTATTGGTAAAGGTGGTGAATATTTCATAAAAAAAAATCTTGAATTTAATAACATAAACCTTGATCAATCTAAAATTGAAAAACTAATTTCTCAGTTTCTACTTATTTACGAAAAGAATATATCCAATAAAAGTTCGTTGTACCCAAATGCTATTAGGACTCTTAATTGGCTTAAAGACAATGGCTATATTCTGAATATTTGTACTAATAAACCTGAAAAGTTAGCAAAAATAATCCTAGAAGATTTTAGTATCATTAGCTATTTCGATGAAATAATAGGGGGAGATACGCTTGCTCAAAATAAACCTAATCCACTTCCTCTTTTGACTATAATGCAAAACCATAACATTAAACCACTTAATACAATTATGGTAGGTGATACTACCACGGACATCTTAACAGCAAAAAATTGTAATGTTAGATCTGTTTGTGTAGACTTTGGTTACTTTGACGGTAAAATGCCCGGCGTTGAAGCGGATTTCTCGATATCAGACCTTTTTGAACTAAGAGAAATATTACTCCAAAACTACTAATATTTTAGGCAAATTTTGAAAATATTCTTGCCCACGTTCTAATCCCACCTATATAAGAAGATAAATTATATTTTTCATTTGGGCTATGTATTCGATCGTCATCAAGTGCAAAACCCACTAATACCGTATCCATATTCAATTGAGTTTTAAATACTTCTACAACTGGAATTGAGCCACCGCCGCCTGTATATACAGGAGCTTTCCCCCACTCCTCTTTAATCGCTTCTGAAGAAACTGAAAAGAATTCACTATCAGTATTAAATTCTATAGCTTTGCAATAGTCAGACCCTTTAAAATTAACTTTTATTCCTTCTGGAACATTAGATTTCATAAATGAGTGTATATTATCTAATATTTTCTTTGGATCTTGTTTACCAACAAGCCGACAAGTAATTTTTGCACTTGCACTTGAAGGTATTACAGTTTTAGTGCCTTCATCAGTGTATCCGCCATAAATTCCATTGATCTCAAAAGTTGGACGAGACCAAGTTTTTTCAAAAATAGTTCTATCATTTTCGCCTGATGAAGTAATTTGTCCAATTTTATTTAAATAATCAGTTTCATTAAATTCAAGTTGAGACCAACTTGTTTTTACATTCTCTTGAACCTCACTCACGCCATCATAGAATCCAGGTATCATGACCTTTCCATCTGCGCTGTAAATTTTTGAAATTATCTCACTCAATAATCTTATTGGATTCCAAGCAACACCTCCATATTCACCAGAATGAAGATCCCTATTTGGACCAATAATTTCAACCTCTTCAGATAGAAGTCCTCTAAGACTTCTTGTAATAGCAGGAGTGTTCTTATTCCACATGCCTGTGTCACAAACATACGCAATATCTGCTGATAGCTTATCCTCATAATCTTTCAGGAAAATTGGTAAAGTTTTCGAGCCACATTCCTCTTCACCTTCTAAAATAATTTTAAGCGAAAAAGGTAGTTCGCCATAATTTTTAAAAAAATATTTGAGTGCAATTAAGAATGTCAGGAGTTGACCTTTATCATCACTAGCACCCCGCGCAACAATACACTTTTCTCCATCAATTTCTGCAATTGTCGGCTCAAATGGGTCAGAGTTCCAGAGACTAATTGGGTCTACAGGCTGAACATCATAATGACCATAAAAGAGTAAGGTTTTAGATGCAGCCTTCTGTGATTTATATTCAGAATAAACAATGGGATGACCCTCTGACTCATAAATAATGGTATCTAAATTAATTTCTGTTAAATAATTTTTTAGCCATTCTGCTGCCTTCATACATTCATTTGCATATTCTGGTATTGTTGAAATAGATTTTATTTTTAGAAAGTCATTTAGTATGTCCACATTTAGATGTGTATCTTCACTAATTTCTGAGAGTATATTTTCAATATTTATGACCATCAGCCCAATCTTTTCTGAAAAATTTTAATAAATAAGTAAAACTAGTTATATCAAATTTTATACAATAGATCCAAAAAATATCCCAACCAAAAATAGAGATATAGAAACTATATAAATCCAAATACCTTTCAATATGTAATCAAAATTTATTAAATGAATACCATCCGGATGAATAACAAGAAATTCATCATTTTCAGTATTAGTATTATAAACATTGATGATAATATTTAGAGCCCCTGCTATGGATGCACTAGACCAACCCAGGCTGACTGGACCCATTTCTTTCGAGTACTGACGTGTAATAGTAATAGCTTTTTTCCAATCTTCCTTGAGGATAAAAGACGACAAAATGATTAGAAGAGAGGTGAGTCTAGATGGGATGTAATACATAATATTTTCCAGATATGATATAGACTTCCCAAAAAGTTGATATTTAGGAGCTTTTTGAAGAGTTAACTTATTGGCATAAGAGATAAAATTACTTATTAGCAGACCCGGTAAGCCCATAATGAAAAGCCAAAAAAAAGGACACACAAAATGAAGCATTAATTTCCTAAACAAGTTATCAATTGCAAGAGCAGTTATTTCACTTTCATTTAACTCTGAGCAATCAACTGATGATATGCTTCCTAGCCCCTCTTTGGCTTGGTCAATGTCATCGTCCATAAAATTATTATAGATAGCCTTAATTTCATTAAATGAAGATTTTATATTTAAAAAGAGTGATACAAAAAAACCTATTAAAATATTTCCAACAAAATTACCAAATAGGATTTTTTCTAATATTATTGCAAGAAACCATAAAATTATGATAGCCATCAAAGTTATAATTGTTCCGTTAAAAACTTTAGTATTATCAGAGAATTCATCTCTGTTAAATTCCCGATCTATGAAATCAATAAATCTTCTAAAAACTATGACTGGATAATTTAATCTTTCAGAAAAATTCTTTTTATTACCCCATATGAGGTCTCCAATGATAGCGGCAAAAAGTACGACTATGAAATCCATATTATTCCCATACCTTTGATATATATTAAGTTTCTCATAATTAGTATTTCTTTGGTAGCCTAAACGTTTATATCATGTGATTTATTATTGTGTATATGAATTGCAGACGCAATTAGAGGTATTGTCAATGCAGCACCGCATCCGTTAGTTTCCAAAAGCTCAAGATCTAATAATGGCTTTTTATTAATAATAGATAATAACTTACCGTGAGAAGAATTATGAGATTGGTGAGCAGCATAGCAGTGATCGATTGTATGAGGAGATATAGCAAATAAAAGTGCCGCAGCAGTACACGCTGAAATTCCGTCTAATATAACTGGAACTCTCTCAAAACGAGCAGAAATTATAGCTCCTACCATTGCTGCAAAGTCTCGTCCACCCAAATTCCTAAGTATTTCTAATGGTTGTCTTTCTTTGTGTAAACTAAGCGCAGCATTTATAATTTTGACTTGATTTTCTCTAATCGTAATATCTGAATCAGGATCCAACCAACCCTCAATGTCTCCTCCAAATAATGCGCAACACATTGCAAGCGCAATAGTATCATTACCTATTCCTGCTTCACCAAGGCACAATAAATCTGGGTTAGATGAGATTGCCTCACGACCATATAGTATGGTCGTAATACAGTCGTTAATTTCCATTGCAGGCTTTCTTGTAATGTCTTCTGTTGGCAATTCCATAGCTAAGTCAAAAACCTGTAACCCAATATTATGAAGCTTACATAATTGATTTAATGACGAGCTCTCCGATTTAAAACCACTGACCAATAAGTCTTGATTTGATTTTGAGTACTCTGAAATATCATAATTATCTGATATACCATGGTTAGAAACAAAAATTGACATAACTATATTATCAGCTCTCGGTGGGTAGGATCCCTGCCAACCTGATAACCATTCCACCAGTTCTTCTAAAACACCAAATTGTGCAATATTTGATTCCTTTTCAGCTTTTCTCACTAACGAAACCGCTTCATGATCAATATCCGGGACATCTTTTATAAATTCAACCAACTCTTGGATAGTTGGGATTGTATTTGTTGTCATTTTCATACTTCTAGGTACTGTTTGTGGAGTGAAGTGATAAATTTGAATGCACTAAAATCGCTATTTCTATATTTATCCAGACCTCGTCTCCAATTTTTTGCGTTTGGTTTGTTATTAAAAAGACTCAGAAGTGGTTTTATTATTTGAGATTTTGATACACCGAGTTGCGTTTGTTTATCTGCATAATCACTATAAATATCAATAATATCACTTATAGAATTGATCTTCTCTTCACCAAATATGATTGGATCTACATCGTAAAAGAAAAGAGGATCACTCATGACTTTCCTACCTAACATTACACCATCAACATAATTTAAGTGATTTTCAATATCAGTATATGACTTTATCTCACCATTAATTATGATTGGAATATCAGGATTATTATTTTTTATATTGTAGACCTTTTCATAATCAATTTCTGGTAATGTTCTATTTTCTTTAGGACTTATGCCGTTTAACCAAGCCTTTCTTGCGTGAATAATAACTAGGTCAACTCCAGCATCAACAATTGAGCTTATAAATATAGGAAGTTCTTTATCAATATCTTGATCATCAACGCCTAAACGACACTTCACAGTAACAGGTATCTTAACCTTATTTTTTATACTGGTGATTATTTCAGAAACTAAGTTAACGTCAGTCATGAGACAAGCACCAAAGTTTCCACTTTGTACCCTTGGTGATGGACAACCAATATTTAAATTAACTTCATCATAACCGTAATTTTCACCTATTAGAGATGCCTCTGTCATTTTTTCAATATTGGAACCACCAATTTGCAGAGCGATTGGATGCTCTATCTGATGATATTTTAGTAATTTATCTCTGTTACCATGAATGATTGCATCAGCAGAAATCATCTCCGTGTAAAGAAATATATTTTTTGATAAATGCCTCAAAAAATATCTAAAATGAGTGTTTGTGTAATCCATCATAGGAGCAATACAAACTTTATGTGATAGCTGATTATCCATTAATGCCCAAGATCAAAATATTTTTCACCATATTTAACAACTAGAGGTATCAATAAATCTTCTTCGTCATTGAGATGCGCCATCAATAGTTTATCAAAAGCATCATTGACTGTTTTATATGATCCTACAACTTTTTTGATATCAAAAACCTTATTATTATTGATAGTTTTTATAAGAGAATTACCTTCAAGGACAACATTATCAATAGAAGAGTGAATGAGGTGATGATCATTTTCAAGTAAATCAAGACCATATGAAAATTTTTCAATCTTTTGTGAAAATTTTGGAAAAATATAATTATCTTCTACAGTGTGATGAGAGTTCAAATTTTTTAGCATTAAATTCATCAATTGAATATAATCACTTAAAAATTTGTCTGTTGAAATCTTATTATCAAGAATGTTCTGGAGTGATTGGTTAATTGCAAAACTGATTTCTTTGAAAACAGAGTGGCGACCTAACCAATACCCTACCCAATTACCATTCAATACATCTTCTTCCCATGTATCTCTTGGATATTTTTTTAATAATTCTCTTAAACTATCAGGTAGACCATTTCTTTTTCCGAGTTGATCTATTTCTAATATCTCTGCCAAAAAACCACTCCAATAAATGTAATTTATTCTCAATAAAGTTCAAATAATAACAGAAAACCCTATCAAGATTGAAAAAAAATTATTAATTTTTCGTTAAATTAATTTTCTATATAAATCAATACTTTATATAAGAAATTATAAAAATTCAATTAATTTACAATTAAAATGATGCATTTTTTTCTTTACTTTTTAGCTAATATACGAATCAATAGTAAGTGATTCGGAATTGCGGAAACGAATCACTAGGAGGAGGAAATGCAGTTGGAACTAAACCATCCAACTGTTGATGTACAAAACAAGCTAAGATTAGTTTGTTTTTGGTTGGCATTAACAGTAATTGTTGGGTCCACAATAATACTTGCTTACAATGAGTTTACAGATGCCTCATTGCTCGGCTTTCTTAGCGTAAATATCGCACCATATGCAATTGTGACTAATGTAATTATGCTCCTAATAATTACAGTTTTGAATAAATCTCAATCAAGTTTCAATAATCAAATAATCAATAAATTATCCTCTTTAGAACATCACCAAGATCTTATAACAAATAACAGGGATCTATTATACTTTAACTGGTCATTAGATAACAAAAAAATATACCTATCAAATAAGATATTTAACATTGAAGAAATTGATAGAATGAACAGCATTTCTTTTGAGAGCTTTCTACAAAAAGTTAGTGGCAGTAATACAAATTTTTATCAACTTGCAAATGATACAATCAGGAAGAAAGTTGACCACATTGATACTTCCTTTAAATATCAAACAAATATCTCAGTTAATTGGTACAAATTGAAGGCTAAAGCAATCAAAGATAAAGCTGGAAGGCGCCACATTTATGGAATAATGATTAATAATACTCGCGATAAAAATTATGAAATTAATGCAAATAGATTAGAAACAACATTGAACGAGGTGATTGAATCATTACCGGTATCATTTGTTTTATTTGACAACAAAGATAAATTGATAATGAGCAATAAAAAGTTTAGGGATTTTTATACAATACCCCAAAGCGTTACAAATACTGGTATGAACAAATCAGATATAAAAAGGTTACTGAACAAAACACTTGTTGAAGTCCCCGTAAGTCAGAATATAGATCACATCAAGCATAATAACTCAAATTTAACAAGCGTTAGTGAAATACAACTTAAGGATAAAAGGTGGATTATTAATACTGAGATCACAACAAGCTCAGGTTATTCTGCATCAGTAGGCTTGGATATTTCAAACCAAAAGCAGAACGAGAAAGCACTTCTCAAGAATGAACATGACTTAATACATAAAGTTGAAGAACTAGATAATCTTAGAAGAAAACAAGAGATCCAATCACAGCAATTAATTGAATTAGCAAAAAGAGTGAACTCTGAAAGAGATAATTTAAGAGAACTAGAAAATGATAAGTCTAAGTTTTTGCTTAATGTGAGTCATGAACTCAGAACACCACTGAATGCTATAATTGGTTTTTCTGAGATAATAAAAAATCAAATAATTACAAATCCAGAAAAAGTCATTGAATATGCTAATGACATTCACAATAGTGGCAATGAACTAATGCAAATTATTAGCAGTATCGAGTCAATGACGAGCCTTGAGAGAGAAAACATAACAATTAATAAAAGAAATCAAAAGATAGATTATATTTTTGATGAAGTGTTAAATGACTTCAAAGATGATATCTTACAAAAAAACATAAGTGTAAAAAATAAATTTGATTTTCATTCCAATATTAACTGCAATGAAACTGCTATTAAGCAAGCAATTTCAAATATTATATCAAATTCAATCAAATTTAATAAACATGGTGGAACTATAACTATAAAAAATGAAGTCCAGAATGGGTGGCTAAATATTTGTATTGAGGATAATGGTCACGGGATGCAAAATTCTAAAATTGAGAGTATTTTTAAACCATTCAATAAATCACGTAAGGATAGTATTATTAATCAAGAAGGTGCAAGATTAGGATTACCGATAGCAAATAGTTTAATAAATGTACATGATGGTAATATTAGTGTTAAAAGCAATCTTGGGAAAGGGACTGCCGTTACAATTTCAATTCCTCTTATTTCTTCTGATGAAATTAGCCAAGATCGAAAAACAGCCTAACTAAGACTTTTTATTTTTGATTAGCTTGTAAGATAAAAATCCAACACCGAATATCAAAATTAAAAAAGGCATAATCCATAGAAACAATGTGTTTTGTTGAAATGGTGGTTTCATAAGAACAGCGTCACCATATCTGACATGAATGTTTTCAATAATTGTGCTTCTATCATTACCTTCACTGAGTTGGTCTAGAATGTATGCTTTTATTGACTTTGAAAAGTTTGAATTAGACTCGTAAACATTTTGTCCATCACACTCTATACACTTTAACTCTTTAGATATTTCTATCATCATTTCTGAGTTATCGACCTCAGCCGAATAAGTTTCTCCGTAATCACTGATGCCAATAAAAAAAAACAAGGACAAAAATAAAAAAAATAAAAATCTATTCTTGTAAGTCATTTTAATCTCTAAATAATTTTGTTTTATAGTTTATTAGCCTGATGACTATCCCAAATACCATAAGGAAACCCCCTAGCCATATTAATCTAACAAGAGGCTTATGTGAGATTGATGCATAGATATAATCTGCATCAATCTCACCAACAGTAACAAATATATGATCAAAAAAATATCTATTAATTGCGGCTTCGGTCGTAATGTCTCCACTTTTTCTAAAGATCCTTTTTCGAGGTTGCATTTTTTCTAATTTTTTACCTTCCTCATAAATTTCAAAATTCATAACTAAGTCATCATAATTTTCACCAATTTCTGCAGAAACTCCAATATACTTAATCGTGAACTTATTGAGTTGTATTTCTTGTCCTAGATTAATCCTTGTATCTTTGTTTTCTGCGTATGCTGAGGCAGCAACAATTCCAATGATCATTAAACCAAATCCGGCGTGAATAACTCTGGAACTCAGCCTAGGTGAATTAATCTTTTTGAAAGCCTGCAAATCAAAATTTGAGAGTGAAAAACTTATTCTATCGATATTCCTGGGTAATAAATCAATTATTGAAATAACAATGATCCATATTCCCAATCCAATAAAAAAGACCGCCAAATTGAAACTTTTTCCTTCGACAATTATTTGCAGTAAAACAATCATTGATAGAGTTAAAACTATTGAAATAAATAACTTCTTTAAAATAAAATCGTTTATTCTATCATTCCAAGGTAAGTTCGGACCAATTGGCATAAGAATGGCAACAAGTATTAATATTGGGGTCATCACTAGATTGAAATATTGTGGACCAACTGTGATAATGTCTCCCTTTAAAGCATCTAATATTAGCGGGTAGATTGTTCCTAACAAAACAACAATGCAAGAGGTCATCATAAGATAATTATTTATTTGAATAAATGTCCCCCTACTGAAAAGGATGAAATCGCTCTTATCTAACTTTCGTTCAGAATACGAAAAAAATAATATTAATGAACATATTATGAAGACAGACATAATTATCAGAATCCATAAACCTCTTGATGGGTCTGACGCAAAAGAGTGTACTGAGGTTAAAACTCCTGATCTCACTAAAAAAGTTCCTAAAAGACTGAATGAAAAACTAAGAATTGCTAACAAAAGGGTCCAACTTTGATGCCTTCCATTTGAATTAAAATGAATTAAAGAATGAATCAAAGCTGTGCCTGTTATCCACGGCAATAAAGACGCGTTTTCAACTGGATCCCAAAACCACCAACCTCCCCAACCAAGTTCATAATATGCCCACCAAGATCCAATACAAATTCCAGCAGTAAGGGATCCCCATGATATATAGACCCACTTCTCAATCCATTTTCCCCAGCCATCAATATGTTGCTTTTCTAACATTATTGCTATGGCAAATGAATATATAACTGAATATCCTACATAGCCAATGTATAGAAGGGGCGGATGAATAATGAGCCCAGGGTCTTGAAGTAAAGTATTTAGGCCAAAGCCATCTTGTGGAATAGGATTCTGTAAAATAAATGGATTGGATGTAAAGACTACAAACATAAGGAAAGATAAAGTTATTGTAGATTGTACAAATATGATATTTCTCAATATATTTCTGGGAAGTTTTGTATCAAAAACAATCACTAAGAAACCAAACAGGCATAGGATCAATATCCATAATAACATCGAACCTTCATGATTACCCCACACACCAGTAATTTTGTATACAAGCGGCATATCTAGTTCTGAGTTTTTCCAGACTGTTACTATTGAGAAATCTGATATTATGAACGCATAGGTTAGGAGTATGTAAGAAAATAATATGATAAGGAATTGCGAAACTCCAAATAAGCTTGAATAACGTATACTTCTTATTGGATTTTTTGAATATATTCTTGAATATGCTATTGATAATATGCAACACAAGATAGCCGCCCAAAGGAGTAAATTGCCAATAAATGCAATCATATCAAACTCAAATAAATTACCTGATTAATTATTTCTGATGTTTTCATAAACTTCCTTTGGCATATAATTTTCATCATGTTTGGCCATAATTATGTTAGCAAGAAATTCATCTCCATTAAACTTTCCCTCCGCTATTACACCTTGGCCTTCTCTGAATAAATCCGGGAGGATACCCTTATAAAAAATTTGAATTTCACCAATATTATCGGTAATGATGAATTTTACACTATTATCATCCAATCTTTGTAAACTATCATTCTTCACTAACCCCCCCACTCTAATGAGGTTTTTGTTATCTATCTGATCGACCTCACTTGGAGAATAAAAATATATAATATTATCATCAAGTGCGATAAGAATTAGAGCAACAGCTAGAGCAGACATTAGAAATGATGCAAGTAACAAGTAAACTCTTTTTATATTTTTTCTCATAATTTAATGATTTTTTTTGTTATATAGTCTTCATAATCATCATCTTTAACGTTTTCTTCACTGACAATATTATTTGTTATAACGGAATTTTTTGTTTCATGGACGCTTTGATAAGAACCAGAAATTAGATGATGCCAATCAAATAACTCACCTCCTTCAGATATAATCTTATAAGCACAAGTTTCTGGGAGCCATTCAAGTTCATTAATATTTGATGGAGAGAGTTTTATACAATCTTTTACATACTTCATTCGATTATTGTAATCATTACACTCACATTTCTTTATATTAAACAGCTTACAAACCATTGATGTATCATAAATATCATCGGAAATCTCATCATGTAATTTTAATGTGCAACATTTACCACAGCGATCACACAGTGACTCCCACTCATCCGGGCTCATTTCATTCAGTGTCTTTTCTTTCCAAAACATAAATAAATATTAATAAATAAGAATGATAATTAAAAAACAAGTTTAGATCGTATAATATATTAGGTTGTTTATATATAAACTAATTTTTTTGCAAAATCGTAATAGAATGTTATGCCAAACCTAGAAGAAATACTGGATAATATGGAATTCCTGGAAAATTGGGAAGATAAATACAAATATATTATCGAATTAGGTCAATCGATTAATAATTTTGATGATGCTCTAAAAAATAATTCGACCAAAGTTAATGGTTGTGTGAGCCAAGTATGGTTGTATTCAAAAATAAATCAAAATAAAAATGGGGAAAAAGTTCTAAATTTTGTGGGTGACAGTGATGCCTTTATCGTAAAAGGGTTGATTGCAATTCTAATTGCAATATATTCAGAAAAGAAACCGTCTGAGATATTGGAAATAAAACATGAAGACGTATTTACAAAATTTGGACTGCAAAACCATTTATCTCCTCAACGTTCGAATGGATTGCTTTCAATGATCCAAAGAATAAAAGATGATGCACATGCTTCAATCATTTCTGGAGATTAAGAAATGAATAAGTTACTGCTAGTATTAATCCAAATAATAGCTCTTTTTCTTTTTTGGTACCTTCTTTCTGGCAAAAATTTTATTTTATTAATATCAGTAGGTCTGATTTGTTCGGTCTTGATTGTTTTCTATCAAAATAAGCTGAAGATGGTTGATGATGAATCCATGCCGATTTCAATTCTACCAAAAGCTGTTCTTTATTGGATGTGGCTATATAAAGAAGTTATTCAATCAAGTCTTTATGTATCCAAGTTAATACTCTCAAGAGAGATGGATATCACTCCACAATACTTTAAAATTAAATCAAATCAGAAAACAACAATGGGTTTTAATATTTATGCAAACTCGATAACTATGACTCCAGGAACAATATCAGTGATTATCAATAATACATCAAAAGAGATAGATATACATGCTCTCACAATGGATACAAAAGCCTCATTACAAAATGGAATAATGGATAAGAGAATAAAAAAATTAATGGGTGATACGGATGTTTAGTATCGTCATATTTATTATATCTATCACACTAATAATTTCCCTCTACAGAGCACTTATTGGCCCAACCTTATTTGATAGGCTTCTTGCTGCAAATATCATTGGAACAACAACTGTATTATTTCTGATTGTTTATGGGTTTATGACCAATAGAACGGATTTTCTAGACATTGCAATAACATATATTTTGCTAAACTTGATTGGAACTTTTGCTGTTCTAAAGTATTTCAGATACGGCACACTAAGCCATGGTGAAGAGGAGTAATTATGATTGTTTTACAAACATATATTTCTTATGGGCTAGTTATTTTGGGTTCTGTTTTTCTATTAATTGGTGCAATTGGTCTGGTTAGAATGCCCGACGTGTTCACAAGAATGCATGCTACCTCGGTTATGGAAACCACTGGTGCAAGCCTTATTATTTTTGGCTTAATTATATACTCTGGCTTGAGTGCTGTGTCCCTTAAATTAGTACTAGTACTGCTTGCCATACTCTATTTATCATCTGTTGCGACTCATGCACTGGCAAGAGCTTGTATCCACGATAACATAAAGCCAATTAAAGTGTCAGGGAGGGCAAAAAAATAGAAATCTATGTTAACATGATTATACTTACGCTTATGGCTATAACAACTCTTGGTATAATAAAACTAAGAAATTTGTTTAGTGTTGTAATACTGAGCACAATTTACAGCTTTTTGATGGCAACATTACTTCTGATATTTGATGCTGTTGATGTTGCTCTAACGGAAGCTGCAGTTGGAGCAGGTGTCTCAACTGTACTTATGTTAACAGTCATATACTACACAAAAACTACTGAAGAAGAGCCAAAGCACAGCTCAATAATCCCTATTATGGTTTGCTTGGCTATAGGTGGGCTTTTAATCTATGGTACATATGGTCTTCCTCCATTTGGTGCATCAGATACTCCATTGCACAATCATGTCTCAGCACAGTATCTGCAAAGATCCATTCCTGAAACAGGAGTTCCAAACGTTGTTACATCAGTATTAGCAAGTTATAGAGGATTTGATACACTAGGTGAGGTGATTGTAGTTTTTACAGCGGCCATTGGTGTAATCTCCCTTTTAAAGAAAGATAATTCTTAGGATATTAGCATGAGATTAGATATATTACTTCGAATTTCTTCAAAGATATTTATACCATTCATTGTCATTTTTGCATTCTATGTCCAATTCCATGGAGATTATGGTCCAGGTGGTGGCTTCCAAGCTGGTGTTATCTTTGCTTCAGCGATAATACTTTACACAATAATATTTGGATCTACGAAAGCACTAAAAGACTTTCCTGAATGGATTTTTCATTTAATGATCCCACTTGGTGTTATTATTTTCGCTGGTACAGGTTTTTTGTCTATTATAAATGGATTTAACTTTCTTGATTATGACGCATTAGCTCATTATCCAAAACATGGACAGCATATTGGTATTATTTCGATTGAGATTGGTGTATTTGTAACTGTCATTGGTTCTATGGTTTCAATATTTTATGCATTTGTTAATAGGGGTAAGAAATGAGTTCATTCCTATATAACTTCGTATCGTCTTATAATTATTACATAATCATTTTTTTGATGATCAGCGGACTCTACATCGTTGTCTCACGAGGAAATATGGTAAAAAAATTAGTCGGTTTAGCACTATTTCAAACATCAGTCTATATTCTCTACATTTCACCTGGAAAAATATTAAATGGAACTGCACCCATACTAAGTGATGATTTTTCTGTATACTCAAGTCCATTTCCTCATGTTCTTATATTGACTGCAATTGTTGTTGGTATTGCAACACTAGCACTAGGGCTGTCTTTGGTAATTCGTATCAATGAAGAATTCGGCACCATTGAAGAAGATAAACTATTTGAAGATGAGATTTAACAATGATTGAACATATCGCCGCAATAGTTGTCATGCTTCCTATAATTAGCTCAGTATTTGTAATGTTAATTCGCAATAACTCAGTCAATTGGCTAATTTCTACAACTGCATCTTTGATTACATCCATTGCTTCCATAATGATGTATTTCCAGATAAGTAAAAATGGTAATATTTCATATGCTATGGGAGGCTGGGAGCCCCCCGTTGGGATTGAATATAGAATAGATGAATTTAATGCTCTATTTATTATACTAATTTCAATTGCATCTTTCTTAATACTTCTCTATGCCAGGCATAGTTTAGTTGGTGAGTTGAAAGAAAACAAAATTTCAACCTTCTACTCCATGTATTTGTTATGTTTGGGAGGATTAATAGGAATACTATCAACAGGTGATGCATTTAATGCCTTTGTGTTTTTAGAAATATCCTCATTAGCAACATATATCCTAATCTCAATGGGTTCAGATAGAAGGGCCCTTTTATCGGCTTATCAATATCTTATTATGGGTACAATTGGTGCCACGCTATATGTAATAGGTGTTGGATTAATTTTTGTCCTTACTGGAAGCCTAAATCTTCACGATATTTCAATAAGAATTCAAGAATTAGAATTATACAGACCGTTATATGCGTCATTAGCTTTCATTACAGTCGGAATTGCTCTTAAAGTAGCTCTCTTCCCATTACATGCATGGCTTCCAAATGCTTATGCCTATGCTCCTTCAGTAGGAACTGCATTCTTATCATCCACAGCCACAAAAGTTGCTATTTATCTGCTTATCAAATATCTCTTCCTTGTTTACGGGTATGATGTTGTTTATTCAAATAAAATATTTGTTTTCGTCATCATTGGCCTATCCATCCTAGCAATGTTTGGTGCATCATTAGTTGCAATTTTCCAGAGCAATCTTAAAAAACTTTTTGCTTATTCTTCAGTAGCTCAAATTGGATACATAACACTAGGAATTGGTATTGCCAACCATAATGGATTAATTGGTTCAACAGTCCATATTATTAATCATTCGATAATTAAGGCTGCAATATTTCTAGCAATTGGATGTATTGTCTTTAAGACAAAAATTTCTGATACTCATGAACTCGCAGGTCTTGGAAAAAAGATGCCTGTAATAGCAATCCTCCTTACTATTAGCTCGCTAAGTCTTGTAGGTATACCGGGAACTGTAGGATTTATCTCTAAATGGTACTTGATTATAGGAGCGCTTGAACAAGGTTGGTGGCTAGTAGTTCTGTCATTAGCCATCAGTTCACTATTAGCATTAATTTATGTAGGAAGAGTAATTGAATTAATGTGGTTCCATCAACCGGAGGATGCCATCAATGTAAATAGTAAAAGCCTACCAGTTGAAATGCTTGCCATTACCTTTATTTTAACTCTTGCTACAGTCTATTTTGGAATTGACACAAGACTCACAGCAGGACTGGCTGAAATTGCGGTACATAATGTTCTGCTTGGAGGACAGTGATGATAGAATATCTGATTTATTTTCCTATTCTAATACCACTGATAACAGCTATTGCCATCAAGTTATCATGGCCAATAAAAATCACTAGAAAGTTAATTTTATATTTTGGTCCAATATTAACATTGGCTTGTTCAATATACATTTATAATAAATTTGATAAACTAAACTCCAATTTTGATATCATAAATATATTCGACAACATAACAATCTCTCTTGGGATAGAACCGATAAGTATGGTTTTTCTCATCATGGTCAATACTTTATGGCTCGTTGCTACTGCTTACTCACTAGGCTATATGATATCAAATAATGAGAAAAGACTCGGTAATTTTTTCCTATTCTTTTCCATATCTATTTCTTGTGCAAATGGAGCTGCGCTATCTAGCAATCTTATAACCCTCTTTATCTTTTATGAGCTGCTTACAATTTCAACCTATCCTCTCGTAACTCATAAGGGAGATGAGCAATCAAAAGCATCTGGTAGAAAATATTTATTAATACTCCTTGGGACATCCCTATGCTTCTTCCTTCCAGCAATTGGATACGTTTATCATCTAAGTGGAGGCCTCGAGTTTGTTGATCAAGGTTTATTATTTACAAATCTTCTGCCTGATCAAATTAATAATTTGGAAATTTCAATCCTATTAATCTTATTTGTATTTGGTATATCCAAAGCAGCTGTCATGCCTTTTCACTCATGGCTACCTGCAGCGATGGTTGCACCTACGCCAGTTTCAGCTCTTCTTCACGCTGTAGCTGTTGTAAAAGTAGGTGTATTCTCCATTATTAAAATATTAGTTTATACCTTTGGAATAGAATTACTTCATGGTCTAAATATAGTTGATTTACTTGTTTACATTTGTGGGTTTACAATTATTGCAACCTCAATAATTGCGCTAAAACAGGATAATCTAAAAAGGTTATTAGCCTATTCTACAATAAGTCAACTATCTTATGTCATAATTGCAATTCTTATATTAACACCATCTGCAATTATTGCGGCCACTATGCATCTAATTGCCCACGCCGTCAGTAAGATTACATTATTCTTTGCAGCTGGTGCAATTTACACATCCACTGGTTTCACAAATATAAGTGAAATGAACGGAATTGGCAAAAATCTAAAAGTTGTCTGTTTCGCCTTCACACTTGGTGCCATGTCGCTAATTGGTTTACCTATACTTGTTGGCTTCACAAGTAAATGGTATATCGTCCAGTCAGCAGCTTCTGATAGTCAGTGGATAATCTTATCAATAATCACTATTTCAACTCTATTAAATATTGGGTACTTTACTCCAATAATTTACAAATTCTTCTTCACCCAGAAAAATGCAAATAAAAAATTCAAAGATCTACCATTAACTATAAACTTTGCTATTCTATCTTGCTGTATATTAATGGTAATCCTATTCCTATATCCAACTCTAATTATTGAGGTAATAAAGAATGTCCAATAACATAAAGAAACTATGGTTAGGATTTATAATAGTACTTGCCTTGCTATTTTTTAGTGACATTATTATTCATCGCCACAGTTATTTTGAAATAGATGGCTTCTTTGCTTTCCCTTCATTATATGGTTTCTTATCATGCGTTTTTTTAGTTTTTTTATCTAAATTAATTGGAATTTTCTTAAAAAGACCGGAGGATTATTATGATAACTAATCTATTACATCCTGGAATAATTCTAATTATATTTGGGCTTTTAATACCCCATATAAAACACAAACAATTAATACCGATTTTCCCGATTATTAGTTTTATTATATTAATATCTCTTGATGAGGGCTCACACTTTATTATCAATTATAATTATTTTGAACTAGTTATTATAAGTATTGATAAACTAAGTAAGTTATTCTCATACATTTTCCTCTTAATTTTATTTTGCACTTCTATTTTTAGTCTAAATCAAGAAAATAGAACCGAAATAGCCTCTGCATTTATCTATGTAGGTTCTGCAATATCTGTTGTCTTGTCAGGTGATTTGATAACCCTATTCATCTTTTGGGAAATCATGGCTATTGCATCAACTATTGTTATTTGGTCTGGTTCAAAGGATGCTTATTATCCTGGAATTCGATACCTAGCCGTTCATTTGTTAGGCGGATCAATTTTACTTATTGGTATCATTGGATATGCAAGTTCAACGGGCAGCGTTGCCTTTGATTTAATGAATCCAGAAAATATATTCAGTTACTTCATACTCGTCGGTTTCTTAATAAATGCAGGCGCCCCTCCATTCTCAAGTTGGATACCTGACTCATACCCAAGCGCATCATGGTCTGGGACTGTATTTTTATCAGCTTTTACAACAAAAACAGCTGTATATGTTCTCATTCGTGGTTATGCCGGATATGAATTCCTTATTTATATTGGAGTATTCATGATTTTTTACGGTATTATTTTTGCGATACTAGAAAATGATATGAGAAGGATTTTATCTTATTCTATTGTAAATCAGGTTGGATTTATGATTGTTGCAATTGGCATAGGAACAGAAATTGCGATAAACGGTGCCTCTGCACATGCATTTACTCATATCATTTATAAAGCACTTTTATTAATGAGTGCTGGTTCAGTATTTTACATAACCGGCAAGACAAAATGCACCGACCTCGGTGGGCTATACAAGACGATGCCACTAACTATGATTTGTGGAATAATCGGTGCATTATCAATTTCAGCATTTCCATTAACCTCAGGTTTCATATCAAAATCATTAACAGTCCAAGCTGCTGTTTATGAAGATTTAAAAATCTTATGGTTATTATTAACAATGGCATCTGCAGGCGTATTCTTACATGCAGGAATTAAATTTCCTTGGTTTGTTTTTTTTCAAAAAGATGCAAAACTAAAAGCATCTGATCCTCCGAATAATATGAAATTAGCAATGATAATACTTTCCTTCTTATGTATTTTTATAGGCGTATTTCCTGGACTCTTATATTCAATACTTCCATTTGAAGTAAAGTACTTGCCATATACTGCGGATCATGTTTCATCACAGTTACAACTGTTGATGTTCTCTGGTTTAGCATTTTTCATTTTGCTAAAATTCCTCAAAAGAACATTAACTATAACTCTTGATTTTGATTGGTTCTGGCGTAAATTTGGGCAATTAGTTATCAACGAATTTAACATCCAACTTCTCATTAGATTCAAAAATATAATAAAATCTATTCAAGGTGTTATTAGTCAAACGTTTGAGAGTTTACATAAACATAATGGACCATCTGGCGTGCTTGGTAGATCATGGCCTACAGGTCACATGGCTTTCTGGACAACTATTTTATTAGCTTCTTTTCTATTATTTTATCTATTTGCTTAATTATGATATAACAACATTATGGATAAATGGAAAAATAAATTAAGTGATATCCAATATTACGTAACCCGTGAATCTGGAACCGAGCGTCCATTTACTGGACCACATTTAGATGAAAAATCTGAAGGTATTTATCATTGTATATGTTGTAACAAACCATTATTTGCTTCTGAACATAAATACAACTCCGGCTCAGGTTGGCCAAGTTTCTACAATACCAATTATATTGATAATATCCATCAAGTGGACGATTTTAGTTTGCTCATGAAAAGAACAGAAGTGAAATGTAGAGAGTGTGATGCACATCTTGGACATGTCTTCGAAGATGGACCTCAACCGACTGGAATAAGATATTGCATTAATGGTCACGCGTTGAGCTTTGAAAAAAAGTAGGTGAATAATGTCAAAGACAATAGAAGTGCTTCCAGATAGTGATTGGCAGGATATTTTATCCATTGAAAGCGATTTAACAGATGAAGAAAAATTAGTCCAGAAAACTGCAAAAGACTACTCAACAAACAAATTAATGCCTCGTGTAAAAGACGCATTCAGGAATGAAAGATTTGATAGGGAAATCATTTCTGAACTGGGAGCGTTAGGGCTAATAGCGCCGACTATTCCTGAAGAATTGGGAGGGGCTAATCTAAATAATGTCTGTTATGGTTTAATTGCATTTGAAATTGAAAAAGTGGACTCGGGTTATCGTTCTGCTATGAGCGTTCAAAGCTCCCTTGTCATTCATCCCATATATGAATTTGGCTCAGAAAAACAGAAGAAGAAATACATACCAAAATTAATTAAAGGTGATTTAATAGGTTGTTTTGGACTCACAGAACCAAACCACGGCTCTGACCCAGCAGGCATGCAAACAAATGCAAAAAAAGTTGATGGTGGTTGGATTATCAATGGATCCAAAACATGGATAACAAATTCACCAATTGCAGATATTGCAATCCTCTGGGCAAAAGACGATGATGAGAATATTAGGGGATTCTTGCTTGATAGAGATTTACATGACTTTAGAACCGAGAAAATTGAGGGGAAATTTTCTTTGAGGACATCTGAAACTGGTCAATTACACTTTGATGAGCTATTTGTGGGCGATGATTTTTTACTACCAAATGTTGTTGGATTAAAGGGTCCATTTTCTTGCCTAAATAAAGCTCGCTATGGAATTTCATGGGGAACTATTGGTGCTGCAGAATTTTGTTGGCATACAGCAAGACAATATGCTTTGGATAGGAAACAATTCAATAAACCAATTGCAAGTAATCAATTAATACAAACTGATCTGGTGGATTTTCAGACACAAATAACACTTGCAAAAATAGCAGTCCTGAAATTAGGAAGAGAGATAGATAAAAGAAAAGTTAACCCAGCAGCAATATCTTTGTTAAAAAGAAATAATTGTCAAATTGCCCTTGATATAGCAAGAAAAGCAAGAGATATTTTAGGTGGTAATGGAATCTCAGATGATTATCATATAATAAGACATTTACTAAATCTTGAAACAGTGAATACATATGAAGGCACAAGGAATATACATACATTAATCCTTGGAAGATCACAAACGGGTATTCAAGCATTCTTTTAATCTAACAAATTGTATTTTAATTTATTTTGATTTAAATTCTAATATTTAAATGATAATATCCTTCTGTTCGATAATTAACTATAATGGAGAAAGAAATGGCATTTGAGCTACCAGATTTACCATATGCACATGATGCGTTAGGACCCTATATGTCCTCAGAAACACTAGAGTTTCATCATGATAAACACCATCAAGCATATGTCACAAACGGGAATAACATACTAGCAGAGACTGATCTAAAGAATGAGTCTCTAGAAAACATAGTTATAAAGTCACATGGTAATAACGCTGGTCTTTTCAATAATGCAGCGCAACATTATAACCATTTACATTTTTGGAAAATGATGACACCAGGAGGGTCTAAAGTACCTTCTAACCTAGAAAGTAAAATCAATGAAGATCTTGGTGGCATGGATAAATTCAGAGCAGATTTTATTAATGCTGGCGTGACGCAATTTGGATCAGGTTGGTGTTGGCTTGAACTTAAAGATGGAAAACTCAATGTTTCCAAGACACCTAATGGTGAAAATCCTCTGGTAAATGGAGCTACTCCATTACTTGGTTGTGATGTATGGGAACATTCATATTACATTGACTATAGAAATGCTAGACCAAAATATTTAGAAGCTTGGTTTGATAATCTTGTAAACTGGGAATATGTAACCGAGTTACTCGAAAATTCTAATTAACACAAGTAAATCTACTAATAGTAGGTATAAAATTAATAAACTTACCCCTCATTTTTAAATGAGGGGTTTTTTATTTGAACAAAAAAAAATATTATATAATAAAATCAATTACTTATGTATTAAACTAACAGAAAAAAGCTTCTGCCGGTTATTATTTAATAAAAAGTATGTTATGGTACCACTATACTAAATATAGACTACATAAATAAACAATAGGAATATTATGAAAAAATATACATTACCGTTAGTTGTAGTAATCTTAATCGCAATTGGTTTTTATGCTAACAACGCATTAAAAGATGAAACTAAAGTTGCAGATTGTGGAAGTGTTACTATAGCTAATATGAATTGGGCATCAGCTCAAGCAATCGCTGAAATCGATAATATAATTTTAACACATGGATATAACTGTAATGTTGAATTAGTTCCGGGTGATACCATGCCAACATTTACATCTATGAATGAAAAAGGTGAGCCAGATGTTGCTCCTGAACTTTGGTCGAATTCAATTAGAATTCCTCTCGATGCTGCAAAGGAAGAAGGTAGACTCATCCCAACAGGATATGTATTTAAAGAGGGTGGTGAAGAAGGTTGGTTCATTCCTGAAGCAACTCTCGCAGCTAATCCAGAATTAAAAACTTGGGAAGATGTTATCGCAAGACCTGACCTATTTCCAAACCCTGAAAATCCAGAAAGAGGTGCACTTGTAGGGTGTCCAGCTGGATGGGCTTGCCAAATTATCAACCAAAACCTGTACAAAGCATACGATATGGAAGCAAAGGGTTGGGATTTAATTGACCCAGGTTCATCAGCAGGTCTTGATGCATTAATCAATAAGGCAGTTAATGACGGTGATAATCTTCTAACATACTATTGGGCTCCAACAGCAATACTTGGGAAACTACCAATGTATATGCTTCAACCAAATGTTGAGCACGATAAGGATGAATGGGAAAATTGCACTGGCGTAGCAGATTGTGCAAACCCTGTTCCTAATGCATGGGGTTTCTCTGCAGTTGAAACAGTTGTATCAGCTAACTTCGCGGAAGAAGCATCTGTAGCGATGGATTATATGTCTAAAAGATCCATTGCAAACGCTAACCTTAACCAACTGTTAGCATGGATGGCAGATAACCAAGCTGACGGCTTAGAAGCTGCAAAATACTATTTGGAAAATAACCAAGATGATTGGTCATCATGGGTCTCCGAAGACGTTAAAGAACGCGTCCTAGCAGCTCTTTAACAACAATCCTTATAAACCCCAGATATCCTATCAATATCTGGGGTTATCAATTTTATACAAACCATCATGTCATTAATAACAGAATTCCCATCAATAAACCCGGAAACCCTGAGATCAATAAAGAAATCTATCGATGCTGGTTTCAAGGATTTCTCTCGTAACTATGGGGATAATATTGAAGGCTTCTTTAATCCTGTTAGATTTTTCCTGATAGAGTCTGAAAAATTTTTAACAGGAACGCCATGGATTATTATATTTATTTTGATACTTGCATTAGCTTGGATGGGTTCAAAAAATGTTAAAGTTGTACTATCTGTTTTTATAATATTATCACTCATTGGATATTTTGATATGTGGGATAATACTATGAAAACAATATCAATGACATTCACAGCAGCTTTAATGGCCATAGTTTTTGGTATACCACTAGGTATATCAATGGCTAAATCTAATCTAATGCAGAGAATAATGAATCCGGTTCTTGATGTAATGCAAACAATGCCAAGCTTCGTTTACTTGATACCTGTAGTTATGTTACTAGGTATCGGAAAAGTTCCAGGTTTAATAGCTGTGGTTGTTTATTCCGTACCTCCAATGATACGACTAACTAATCTAGGAATCCGGCTTGTTAACCCTGCAGTGATAGAAGCTGCTGACTCATATGGCGCGTCTAATATACAAAAATTGATCCACATCCAAATTCCCCTCTCTTTACCTACAATAATGGCTGGTATAAACCAAACAATAATGCTCGCTTTGTCTATGGTGGTTATCGCATCAATGATTGGGGTAACAGGATTAGGACAGCCTGTGTTAATGGCAATACAAAACCAATACTTTACACTTGGAATATTTAATGGCTTTGCAATAGTCGGTATTGCAATAATATTTGATAGAGTATCTCAAGCTTATGGAAAAAGAATCCAAGAAAACTATGGTATGAAGGATGAGTAATAAACCATACATAAGTCTGAAAAATGTATCAAAAATATTTGGTGAGAATCCTGAATCTGTAGCTGATTTGGTATTGAATGGAATTGATAAAACCTTACTGCAAAATGATTATGATCACATAATAGGCTTACAAAATATAAGCATTGATATCCCAAAAAATAAAATACAAGTTTTTATGGGATTATCAGGATCAGGAAAATCCACTCTCATAAGGCACATAAATCAGCTCATTAGACCGACCGTTGGTACGATAACCATCAATAATATAAATGTCACAGAATTATCTGATAAAGAATTACTGTCCTTCCGTAGAGAAACTTTTGCTATGGTATTTCAAAAATTTGCGCTTCTTCCGCATAGGACAGTTCTCTCAAATACTTACTTCGGCCTTCAAATAAAAGGTGTTAAGCCTGATGTGAGAGAAGAAATAGCTATGTATTGGATTCAAAAAGTAGGATTAGATGGTTTCGAAAATTATCATCCAAACCAATTATCTGGCGGAATGCAACAAAGAGTTGGCATTGCAAGAGCTCTGGCTAATGACGCTCCAGTCATACTAATGGATGAACCTTTCTCTGCGCTCGATCCCTTAATTAGAATTGAAATGCAAGATATGTTAATTGAACTGCAAAGAGAATTAAAAAAAACTATCATATTTATAACCCACGACTTAGATGAAGCATTGAAACTCGGTGATAATATCGCAATTCTGCGTGATGGTAAAATTATACAGTCTGGAACAGGACAAGATATAATCTTAAACCCATTGGACTCTTACATTACAAATTTTACGGCACAAGTTAACCGATCAAGAGTTATTGAATGTCAGAAAATTATGAAAAAAATACCTAAAGATGAACTAACAAAAATTACTGCTACAAAAGATATGAAATTAGACGAAGTAGCTACACTTCTTACATCAAATAATATGGCTGAGATAGATGTGGTTAATTCAAGGAAATCATATCTTGGCACAGTATATTTGACTGATCTGGTCTCAGCTATGATAAATCCTATTGATGAAGAGACAAATATAATATAGCTTGAAACAAATTTAAGTTATTATTTCATTACATCATGAGACAATCTATAACTATCATAACTGTATTCATCTTTGGATACTTACTGGCAATAATATTTCGATCAATTAATGGAATATTAGCTCCAAACTTAATTGCAGATGTAAATTTAACAGCATCTTCATTAGGCTTGCTAACTTCCACCCTGTTAATTGCTCATGCAGTAGCTCAAATACCCCTTGGTGTATATCTTGATAGTCACGGACCCAAGAAGGTTCAAATAACATTGATGTTACTGGCCGCAGTTGGGTGTATTATTTTTGCATTGAGTTCAAACATCTATATCATGACATTCGCCAGACTTCTTATTGGCGTTGGTTTTTCAGGTTCTTTAATGAGTGGGTTTCGAGCAGTCAGTATGTATCTAAAACCAGAAAATTCCGCTCTTGGAAATGGTATTATCATGAGTGCTGGGCAGATTGGTTTACTGGTAACAAGCTGGCCAACTGAGTATTTATTAAACTTCTTCACCTGGAGAGGAACATACGGCGTCTTTATAGTTCTTATATTTATTGTAATATTGCTAACATATATTTTTATACCAAAGCAAGGTTATACAGATAATTCAAAACCAGTTACACAGAGATTGCTGGATCTAAAAATAGTATTCAAAGATATGTCAATCTGGTATCTAGGCCCGTTAATTTGGATAACTGGTGGAGCGCACATTGCACTACTCACATTATGGGCTGGTCCTTGGTTTAATAATGTGGCTGGATATTCAAGAGATGAAGTTGCAACAGGACTTACGATCAATGCCATAGCAGCTATTTCTGGTATATTTCTTAGTGGTGTAATTGCAAAGGTTTTAAGTAAATACAACGTTGATATTCTTAAAATCCTAACGATAATTTTAATTATCAATATACTATCATTAGCACCGATATTTATGCTACCAACTTCAATTGGCTCTTACTTTTGGATCATATTTGCTATGACTGGTCAGGGTGGGATCTTATCCTATCCCTGGATAACAGCCAAATTTGGTATGGCATTATCATCAAGGGCAAATACAATTGTTAATTTAGGTACCTTTGTAGTTGCCTTCTTCATACAATGGTTCGTAGGGGTAATCATAGATATGTTCCCATTAACATCTACCTCAGATTATAATCCAATGGCATACCATATAAGTTTTATGCTAATATTTGTAATACAAATTGTGATATTAATATGGTTTTTTACAGGCCAAAAACATCTAAAACTAAATAAAGCAGAGATAGAAACAACATGAAAATAGAAATTTTATGTACTGGAGATGAAGTACTAAGCGGAAAAATCATTAATTCAAATTATTCGTTCATGAGCGGTAAATTAGAAGAAGTTGGCCTAAACGTAATTTGGGGTACAACAGTTGGTGATAACAAAGAAGACTTACTTAAAGCTTTTGATCTCGCCTCAGAAAGGGCAGATGCTGTAATAGTTAATGGAGGACTGGGTCCAACTGTAGATGACTTATCACAAGAGGTTGCAGCTATTGCGTCAGGTAATGAACTAGAATTACGTACGGATTGGCTTGAGATAATGGAAAAATTCTTCATTAAAAGAGGCCGTGTTATGACGGAAAACAATAAAAAACAGGCAATGCTTCCAAAGACATCAGAACTTATAAACAATCCTATTGGTACAGCTTGTGGCTTTGCAGTAAACATTAAAAAAGCTCGTTTCTTCTTTACTCCAGGTGTGCCAAGAGAGCTATTTCTTATGCTGGAAAATGAAATTATTCCAAGGCTTCTAAGCATGTCTGGTGAAAATATTGTTACAAAGCTTAAAACCTTTCATTCATATGGTATTGGGGAGTCAAGAGCTGACTCGTTACTCAAAGATGTAGTTGAATTAGCTCCCAATAAGAATGTGAAATTAGGATTTCAGGCACACTTCCCTCAATTAGAAACAAAATTATTTATTCGCGCATCTTCAGCAGATGAAATTGAAAAAAATTTAATCCCTGTAGAAAATGAAGTTAGAAAAATCCTTGGTAATTACATTTTTACAGAAGATAAAGATACCTTAGAAGAGTCAATAGTTAGAGCACTTTCAAAATCTAATCAAACACTATCTATAGCTGAATTTCTGACTCAAGGTAATGTTAGTTCTAGATTAGCTGGTGCAGATAAAAAAGGAGAAAATTTAAAATTCTCAATTAACTCAAATAACATTGAGACACTTACTAAAAATCTTGAAATTGATAGTGATATAGAGAAGAGTCTTATGCTTAATGAGAAAATTGCAGAGAATTGTCGCTTGAAATATTCAACTGACTTAGCTCTATCAGTTCTGATTAATTATCTCGATAATAATGAGGCTGATACATATATTACTCTTTCATTAGGTGGAAAAATTATATCACGAACAGGAAAATTTATTGGTGATGAGTATAGGGTCACATTGGGTAGCGCTGAAATGGCACTTGACTGCTTACGTAGACATCTATCCAATCTGCCATTCGATGAAAAATCAGACTTTGAAAGATAATTATTTATTTAATATTTCTTCTAATTTTTTAAACAGAATATTTATATTTGATGGATCAAGGGCTATCTCACCTTTATGCGTCATTTTTGCTATTTCAACAACAGCATCATTATATGGAGTTGGGATCCCTAATTTTCTGCCCTCTTCAGACACCCTTCCATTAATAAATTCAATTTCGCTTCGTCTTCCCTTAACATGATCCTGCGCAGCATGAGTTCTTGCATTTGGACCCACATCTTTAACCATTTTTTTCATAACAAGTTCAGCAGCGTTCTCTCCTGCATTCCCTATATCTTCATTTGTAAGTCCAAAAAGTGGTTCTATCATATACCCAAGTGTTTGACCTACTTTAAATGACTCTCTTCCGACTCCAACTGAAAACTCGAACATACCTGGTAATTTTACTGCTTCCCAATTTTTTAGGTCTAGAGAAGAAAATGGGCAGGTCATTGAATTGGCAATTAATTTAGTCCATTTTGCACCATAAATATTATCTGTTAGATCACACTTACCAACATTTAACATAATTTTTTGAACTTCTTTTAGTCGGGGGGTGATCTCACCTGTAAGTTCTCCGACGGCAAACCATGTTCCTGATGGAATAGTATTTCTTTGAACAATGCCCGGGTTAAAAATCTCACAGCTTAATTCAACTACTGCACCAATTACATTTTTTTTGCCGACCATTTCTGCATTAAGATCATCATTGTATGCATTTTGCAGACCAACAAATACTCCATCTTCTTTTAAATATACAGATGCAAATTTTGACATCCATTGTGTATCATAAGCTTTTACAGCCATAAATATATAGTCAAATTCGGGCTGTAATTTTGCCAGATCACTTATGTGATATGCTATGACTTTAGTATTCTTCTCACCTTCTTGAGAGATAACGGTTAGACCATCAGCCCTTATTTTATTTATATGATCCGACCATTGATCAACCAAAACCACATCTAGTCCCGCTTCTGTAAGTGAAGCTGAAACACATGAGCCAATCGCACCACCACCAAGTATACAAATTTTTTTCATTTAACCACTTTGATTAGAGTATTAGAACAGACCTTCAATATTTCCATTTTCATCAAGGTATATGGACTCCGCAGCTGGTTTTCGCGGTAAACCTGGCATCGTCATAATATCGCCAGATATGGCAACAATGAACCCCGCGCCAGCGGACAACCTCAGTTCCCTAATCTCAATATCATGATCTGAAGGAGCATTTTTTTGAGTGGGGTCAGTTGAAAATGAATATTGTGTTTTAGCCATGCAAATAGGGAGATCATTATAACCATTTTTTTCTAACTCATTAATTTGAGTTAGGACCTTTTTACTAAATATGACATTTTTAGCTCTGTATATCTCACTTGCAATTATTCTAATTTTATCTTCTATCTTATCGGTAAGCTCATATAAATAATTAAAGCTATTTACATCCTTATCGCAAATATCAACAACCTCTTCAGCTAATTCTTTGATACCATTTCCTCCATCTCCCCAGTGATTTGAGAGAATGACTTTGGACTCAACACCGCTATTTTTGATTGTCTCCTTCAAAGCGTCAATTTCTTGATCTGTATCATTTGTAAATTTATTGATACATACTACAGTTGGAACACCAAATTTACTTATATTTTCTAAATGCCTGATAAGATTTTCAGATCCATCAATCACGGCTTGTTTATTTTCTTCATGTAATTGATCAATCTTAACACCACCATGCATTTTTAGTGCGCGTATTGTTGCCACGACAACAGCAACTGAAGGCTTTACCTCCAGGTGTCGGCATTTTATATCAAAAAATTTCTCTGCACCGAGATCAGCACCAAATCCGGCTTCCGTTACAACATAATCTGAGAGTTTCAATGCTAATTTTGTTGAAATGATTGAGTTACAGCCATGAGCGATGTTAGCAAAAGGTCCTCCATGAACAAATGCAGGATTATTTTCTAATGTTTGAACAAGATTTGGCATCAAAGCATCTTTTAAAAGAACAGCCATGGCTTTATTTGCTTCTAGTTGGCTTGCTGTTACTGGCTCTTTATCTCTTGTATATGCAACTACAATTTTTCCTAATCTTTCGGTTAATTCTTCTAGTGAACTCGATAGACAAAAGATTGCCATCACTTCTGATGCTACCGTTATATCAAAGCCATCTGATCTTGGATAACCGTTTGAAATCCCGCCAAGTGAAGATACAATCTCGCGTAATGATCTTTCATTCATATCCAGAGCTCTTCTGATCACAATTCTTCTGGTATCTATGTTTAATTTATTACCCCAATAAATATGATTATCAACCATTGCACATAGTAGATTGTGAGCAATACCTATTGCGTGGAAATCGCCTGTGAAATGCAAATTTATATCCTCCATCGGTATAACTTGTGCCATACCACCCCCGGCTGCACCACCTTTCATACCAAAGCAAGGTCCCAATGATGGTTCCCTTATACAGATCATAGCTTTTTTGCCTAATTTATTGAGACCATCACCAAGTCCAACTGTTGTTGTTGTTTTACCTTCACCTGCTGGAGTTGGAGTAATTGCAGTGACTAAGATAAGCTTACCATTACCTTTGCGTTGTTGTTTTACCTTCACCTGCTGGAGTTGGAGTAATTGCAGTGACTAAGATAAGCTTACCATTACCTTTGCGGTTGATACTCTGATTTATTAAATCGAAAGATATTTTTGCCTTATTTGATCCATAAGTTTCAATATCTTTATCATTTAGACCTAACTTTTTTGCTATATCTTCTATATGTTTTGGTTTTGCTTTTCTCGCTATTTCTATATCTGTTGGCATTTTCTTTTCTCTTTAAATATTGTAATTCTCTATTTTTACTGACCACAAATAGTACCAATTTCAATTTTATATTCATTGATAAATTCTGTTGCTGTAACCTTCTTACCGTCTACACGAACTTTCTTTATTGAAATTGCACCATCTTTTGTTCCAATTATTAAACTGTCACTATTAAAACTTAGGATTTCACCAGAATTTTGGGTGGTTTGATCTTTTAAACCAACTTCATAAAATTTTACTTCTACTCCATTTATCAAAGTCCATGCTCCAGGTTGTGGATCACTCGCTCTGATCTTATTGTAGATAGACTTAACATTCTGTGACCAATCTATCTTAGCTTCTGCTTTGCCAAACCAACTTTCATAAGATCCTTTGTCGAGATCTTGTTCTATTCTTTCAGCACTATTATCTCTAACAAGTTTTATAGACTCCTCTAATGCGTCAATTCCCATTGGAAAAAGCTTATTAAAATACAATTCACCCAAGGTTTCATCTTGAAGAATTGCACATTCTTTTTGTAGCAGGATAGGCCCTGTATCAAGTCCATCATCAGGCCAAAAAATTGTTATACCTGTTTTATCTGATCCATTATTTATTGGCCAATTTATAGAGGATGGTCCCCTATGCATTGGCAATAATGAAGGGTGGTACTGTATAGACCCTAATTTGGGCAAATTTAATACATTACTTGGAACAATTAATGTTACATAAGCCATAACACATAAATCAGCATCAAATGACTTCATTAGATCGTATGCTTCCTGAGTTTTCCAACTAGATGGTTGGTATACCGGAATATTATTCTTAGTGGCATTCTCAACAAGTGGGTCAATTCTTCCATTCTCCTTATCTGGAGCAGCACAAACAGCAACTATATTTTCTTTATTCTCAATTAATCTATCCAGTACAGCACTTCCAAAAGCTTGCTGACCATGAAGTACAATTCTCATTTTATCACCCTTATTTCATAGCATTCGTATTATTGATTTCATTTATCACTTCATCTGAGTAATTTAGAAGCCCTTTTAGAACTTCATCATTATGCTCTCCGAGTAATGGAGATCTTTGTACATCAGCCTTTGAATTTGATAATTTGATTGGACAACCGACTGTAATATACTTACCCCGTGTTGGATGATCCACTTCTACAATTGTACCTGTTTTTTTGAGTGACTCATCATGAGCTATTTCTTTCATAGATAAAATAGGTCCACAAGGTATCCCGAGTGGATCACAAATTTTAATTACTTCAAATTTTGTTTTGGTTTTTGTCCACTCTTCAATCGTATCAAAAATGAATGACAATTTATTGAGTCTCGCTTTTGGAGTTGAGAATTCAGGATCATCAATCCATTCATCTTTACCTATTACGTTACAAACCTTATCCCATACTGGAGCTTGTGTAATAAAATAGACATAAGCGTCAGGATCGTTCTCCCAGCCTTTACATTTAAGTATCCAACCTGGTTGACCACCACCTGAGTCATTTCCAGCCCTTGGTGTCGTGTCTGTAAAGGGAATACCCTGCCCGAATTGACTATACTCAGTTAGTGGACCACTTGACAATCTTTGGTAGTCTCTTAATTTAACTCTGCATAAATTTACTACACCATCCTGCATTGCAACATCAACTTTTTGTCCAATACCTGACTTTTCCCTGTGGTAAAGTGCTGTTACAATACCCAGTGCAAGATGCAAGCCTGTTCCAGAGTCTCCAATCTGAGCACCTGTTACTAAAGGAGGCCCATCAAGAAACCCTGTTGTTGAAGCTGCACCACCAGCACATTGCGCTATATTTTCGTAGACCTTACAATCTTCGTAAGGTCCTGGACCAAAACCTTTTATTGATGCCAGGATAATTTTTGGATTTAATTTATGTATGTAGTCCCAACCATAACCCATTCTATCAAGAGTTCCTGGTGCAAAATTTTCAACAAACACATCTGATTTAAGAATTAAATCATCTAAAATTTTCTTTCCCATCTCATCTTTTACATTGAGCGTAACAGATTTTTTATTATGATTAAGCATTGTAAAATAGAGTGAGTCCACATCATCCTTATCACGCAATTGTGAACGTGTGATGTCCCCACCCCCAGGTCTTTCAATTTTTATAACATTTGCCCCGAACCATGCCAGCAGCTGCGTACAAGTTGGTCCAGATTGCACATGTGTGAAATCAAGAATTGTTACATCTTTTAATGCTTCCATTATTTTTTCCTCTATTTATACATTGTTTGTGCTTTAGTACCTGGTGCGTATTCATTTGGATCCACCCAGATATTAACTACAACAGATTTTTTGTGCTTTTTAACATATTCCCTAGCTTCATTTAATGCTTCAGAAATCAAATTAGGATCTTTCACATCAATCCCATGCGCACCCCAAAGTTTTGGAAACTCTGCAAAATTCATATCACCTAACTTATTAGCAATATTACCTTTTTGTTGTCCGTATTTTGCCAATTGACCATACCTAATTTGATTCATCGCTGAATTATTACCTATGACAGCTATAAATGGTAAACCAAACCGATCTGCTGTTTCAATATCAAATGCGGTCATTCCAAAGGAGCCATCGCCATAATAACAAAGCACCTCCTTATTTGGATTTGCTAATTTTGCAGCTATAGCAAAACCTGTCCCAACACCTAAACTACCAAGTGCTCCCGGATCCATCCACTGACCAGCATTTTTGGGTCTTACAGCCTGTGCTGATATAGTAACAACATCTCCTCCATCGCCAATAAAAATAGTATCATCAGATAAAAATTCATTTATCTCATAAGCTACACGATATGGATGAATAGGTTTATTGTCAGACTTGAATGTTGGTAATAACTTCTGATACTTTTCATCTTCTTTTGCAGCCAAAGACTCCACCCATTCATGACGTTTTGTGAGGGTATTTTGAGAGTATTCAGGCATATATT
>Ga0181597_10000477_pt1 | contig 44652 bp, 59 predicted proteins | sample 041ome_5_FD_148647 | JGI IMG/M metagenome (GOLD analysis project Ga0181597, IMG submission 148647) | Coastal salt marsh microbial communities from the Groves Creek Marsh, Skidaway Island, Georgia - 041403US metaG (spades assembly) | ecosystem: Environmental > Aquatic > Marine > Intertidal zone... | reverse complement strand
CGGCTCGCGCTCGGCCGGTCGTGTGCAATCAGTGGCCCTGCGCCTGATTTGTGAACGCGAATTGGAGATTGAGGCTTTTAATCCGCGCGAATATTGGTCGGTCGATACTGATTTCAAAACCGCCAACGGCGACACGCTGCCGACGCGGCTGGTGCGCCATAAAGGCGAGAAGCTGGACAAATTCACCCTCGCCAATGAGGATATGGCGCGCGAAGCCGAGACCGCCATTGCCAGCACCGAATTTGCCATCGACAAAATTGAAAGCAAGCCGGGGCAAAGAAACCCCGCCGCGCCGTTCACCACCTCAACCTTGCAACAAGAAGCCAGTCGCAAGCTGGGCTTTAATGCCAAGCGCACCATGCAGGTGGCGCAGCTGCTCTATCAAGGCGTCAGCATTGATGGTGAGGAAACCGGCCTCATAACTTATATGCGAACCGACGGCACGCAAATCGCGCCGGAAGCGGTGAGCGAGACGCGTGCCGTCATTGCCGAGGATTTTGGCGATGACTATCTGCCCGCCGCGCCGCGGGTTTACGAAACCAAAGCCGCCAATGCGCAAGAAGCGCATGAGGCCATTCGCCCAACCGCGCTGATGCGCCGACCCGATCAGATGGGGCGCTATCTCGATGGCGACCAAGCCAAGCTGTATGAGCTTATCTGGAAACGCACCATGGCATCGCAAATGGAAAATGCCCGCGTCCAGCGCACGACGATTTCGATTAGCGGCGCTGACGGGCTGACCGGCCTGCGCGCCAGCGGCACGGTGATTACCTTTGCCGGCTTTTTGAAGCTTTACGAAGAAGGCAAGGATGATGAGGGCGACGAGAAAGACGGCCCGCGCCTGCCGCAGGTTAATGAGGGCGAGGCACTCTCGGTTTTCAAAATCTCTCCCGAGCAGCATTTCACCGAGCCGCCGCCGCGCTATAGCGAAGCGACTTTGGTCAAGCGCATGGAAGAGTTGGGGATTGGTCGCCCCTCCACTTATGCCTCCGTCCTGAGTGTGCTGCGCGAGCGCGATTATGTGGTGATGGACCGAAACCGCTTCATTCCGCAGGATAAAGGGCGTTTGGTGATTGCGTTTTTGGAAAATTTCTTCGACCGCTATGTCGAATATGATTTCACCGCCGCGCTGGAAGCCGACCTCGACAAAGTCTCCGATGGCTCGCTGAGTTATAAAGAAGTGCTGGCGCGCTTCTGGGAGGATTTCCACAAAACCGTCGATGCGACAATGGAAATCCGCAACACGCAAATCCTCGACACGATGAATGAGGTCATGGGCGCGCATATTTTCAAGGATACCGGCAACGGTAACCCGCGCGTTTGCCCGAAATGCAGTGAGGGCGAGCTGAGCCTGAAGACCGGACGCTACGGCGCATTTGTCGGCTGCACGCGTTATCCTGATTGCCGCTTCACCCGACCTTTCGCCGGTGAGCAAGCCGAGCAAGGCGATATTGAGCGTATTTTGGGGCAAGATCCGAAAACCGGCTTCGATGTGCATGTCAAAAATGGCCGCTTCGGCCCCTATATTCAGCTGGGCGATGCGGGCGATATGCCCGCCGAAAAAGGGGAAAAACCCAAACGCGCCGGCATACCGAAAGGCAAGACACCGGCTGAGATGGAGCTGGATTACGCACTGAAGCTTTTGAGCCTGCCGCGCAATATCGGCCCGCACCCCGAGACCGGTGAAGATATTATTGCCGATATCGGTCGTTACGGCCCTTACATTAAGGCCGGCAAACAATCGGCCAGCCTCGAAACGCCCGATGAGGTGTTCGAGATTGGCGTCAACCGCGCCGTCACGGTTCTGGCCGAGCGCAAAGCCAAAGGCCCAACGCAGCGGCGCGGTGGCAGTGTGATTAAAGATTTGGGTGAACACCCGGATGATAAAAAACCGGTACGCGTAATGGATGGACGCTTTGGGCCTTATGTAAAATACGAAAAGGTGAATGCGACGATTCCTAAGGATGAAAACCCTGAGGACATTTCGCTGGAGCGCGGGCTGGAATTGATTGCCGCGCGCATCGCCAAAGGGCCCGCAAAGAAGCGCAAGAAAGCGGCACCTAAAAAGAAGAGCGCCTGATGGGACGCATGCCTACGCGCGATGAGATACTGAAATTCATCGCCGACCAGCCGGGCGAGGTTACCAAACGCGACATTGCCAAAGCCTTTAACATTAAAGGCGCTGACCGTATTCCGCTGAAACGACTGCTGCGCGAGATGAGCGCCGAGGGTCTGTTGGAAGGCAGCCGTAAAACCGGAATGCGCGGCCAGGGCGACCTGCCAAGCGTATCTGTCGTCGAAATTACCGGCCGCAATAAAGAAGGCTATCTGGTCGCGCGCGCGCGCCGCGACGGCGATGTGCTGGACGGGCCGCAAGACCCGATTATCGAGATTGATGACAGCCCGCCGCGCAATCGGCGTCACCGCCCTTCCCCGCCGGTTTCGCCCGGCGACACGGCACTGGCTCGGCTACGCCGCGTCAATCAAGACAAATATATTGCCCGCATCATCCGCAAGCTGGGTGACGCCGGTGGTCAGGTAATCGGTGTGGTGCGCGAGCGCAGCGACGGCCTATGGCTGGTGCCGGCCGACCGCCGCGAGCGACACGATTACCAGTTGGAAAAAGACACAAAGGCCGCCCATGGCGACCTGCTGGTCTGCGAGAAATTGCCCGGGCCGCGCATGGCCGCCAAACGCGCACGCCTGAAAGAGAATATCGGCGCGGCCGATGACCCGCACGCTTTCTCGCTCATCTCCATCGCCGAACAGGGCTTGCCGACAGTGTTTCCCGACCCGGTGATGGCCGAAGCGGAGGCCGTGAAAGAAGCCGATATAAAAGGCCGCGAAGACCTGACCGCTCTGCCTTTCATAACCATTGACCCGGCCGATGCGCGCGACCATGACGACGCCGTTTTCGCCGAACCCGACCCTGACGCTGAAGGCGGCTTTATCGTCTGGGTGGCGATTGCCGATGTGGCGGCCTATGTGACGCCCGGTAGCAGCATGGATAGCGAAGCCAAAAAGCGCGGCAATTCGGTCTATATGCCCGACCGCGTGGTGCCGATGCTGCCCGAGCGGCTGTCCAATGATTTGTGTTCGCTGCGCGAAGGCGAGACGCGCCCGTGTCTGGCGGTGCGGATGCATGTCGATGCAAGCGGCAAAAAGACCGGCCACAAATTCTTTCGCGGGCTGATGCGCTCGGCCGCCAAGCTGAGTTATAGCGAGGCGCAACGCGCTTTCGATGGCGATTGCCCGCCTGCTTTTAGCGCTTTGAACAACACCGTGCTGCAACCGCTTTGGCGCGCTTATCAGTGCATGGCGGCGGCCCGCGACAATCGCCAACCTTTGCGCATTAACCGTCCCGAGCGACGCGTCGAGATGGACGACAAAGGCCAGATTACCCGCATCTATGTGCCGCCCGTCCTGGAGGCGCATAAACTCATCGAGGAGATGATGGTGAGCGCCAATGTTTGTGCCGCCGAGACGCTGGAAAAACACAAGCGGGCGCTGATTTATCGGGTGCACGACACGCCGCCCGATGAGCGGGTGCGCGCGCTGTCCGATTTTCTGCGCTCGTTCGGCGTCAAGCTGAGTCTCGGCCAAACGCTGTTGCCGCAATTATTCAACGGGTTGATGGCGCAGGCAGAGGGCGAAACCTATGCGCCGACAGTTTCCGAAGCGGTGCTGCGCACCCAGGCGCAAGCGGTTTATGCGGTCGATAATATCGGCCATTTCGGCCTCAATCTGGCGCGTTATGCGCATTTTACCTCGCCCATTCGCCGCTATGCCGACCTGACCGTGCACCGCGCGCTGGTTTCGGTTTTAGGGTTCGGCAAAGACGGGCAAACCGAGCAAGAAGCTGAAGCCTTGGCCGATATTGCCGAGGCGGTATCGCTGACCGAGCGGCGGGCCATGCTGGCCGAACGCAGCGCCGGCGAGCGTTATCTGGCAGCGCATATGGCGGAGCACATTGGCGATAGCTTCAGCGGACGCATTTCCGGCGTCTCGCGCGCCGGTCTGTTCGTGACGCTGGATGATAGCGGCGCGGATGGTCTGATACCGATTTCGCGCCTTGGCGATGAACGCTTTTACGCCGATGAGAATAATATGTTCATGACCGGCGGCACGACCGGCACGGTGTTTCGCATTGGCGAGGCGGTCGAGGTCGAACTGGAAGAGGCGACGCCGTTGAAAGGCGGCCTCTTGTTTTCCCTGCGCGAGGGTGGCACATATGGCGGCAAGATTAAGAAAGGTCCGAAGAAACGCGGTGCCTTTCGTCGGCCCGGACCACGCGGGCGTCATTCACGAGGAAGACGTTAACCCATGCCCATCGAACATTTGTTGAGAGAAGAGCGTAGTCGCAAGAGTGCCATTTGGCGAGGCATGCGCGGCCAGTGTCCGCAATGCGGAAACAAAACATTGTTCCGGCAATATCTCAAAATCAGCGACCAATGCAGCGGCTGCAGGCTGGCCCTGTCGGGCCACCAAGCCGATGACGCGCCACCCTATTTCACCATTTTTATCGTCGGCCATGTAATCGTTCCGGTGGCGCTGACTGTCGAGCGCCTTTACACCCCGCCGCTATATGTGCACGCCGCATTGTTTTGTATATTGGCGGTTATTGTCAGTCTGATTTCGCTGCCGATAGTTAAAGGCGGTGTGGTGGGCCTGCAATGGGCGCTGCGTATGCACGGCTTTTCACCGGAAGATGAGACGCCGGAAAATGAGGCGCGCAAGACTGTCAGTGAGGGCATTCATGAGTAAGAAAATTATCCATCAAGGCGGCACACCGGGCGGGCCCGGCGAATATCGCGACGACAATGTCAAGGCTGTGCGCCCCAAAGAAGCCGCAACGCTGATTGTCGTGCGCCAAGCAAAACAGCCGAAAATTCTTATGGGTAAGCGCGCCGCCAGCCATAAATTCATGCCCAATAAATTCGTCTTTCCCGGCGGACGGCTCGACCTTATCGACCAGCGCCTGCAAGTGCCGAAAGACCTGAGCGCGCCGGTGATGCAGCGCTTGCGCAAAGAAACCCGAAAAGATGTATCGGACAATAAACTGCGCGGACTGGCGCTGGCCGCCATTCGCGAGACCTATGAGGAAACCGGCCTGATTATCGGTCGGCGCACCAAGAAGCGCCTGAAGACAGCCGATAAAGTATGGCAAAGCTATTTCGACCATGGCGTCGAGCCGCCGCTCGACAAGATTGATTTCATCGCCCGCGCCGTTACCCCGACTTACCGGACGCGCCGCTTCGACACGCGATTTTTTATGGTGCATGACGAGTTTATTCATACCGATCCTGAGGAAATGGCCAAAGCCAGCGGCGAATTATTGGATTTGCATTGGCTGACCCTGCCCGCCGCGCGCAAGCTCGACCTGCCCGCCATCACCCGTTCGGTCATTGATATGGTGGAGCAGCGCATTCAGCTTGCCCCCAATCAGCGGCACAAAAAACCGGCTCCCTATGTGCGCTTCATCAACGGCAAGCCGGTAACCAGCGAGTTATAGCCTAGGGCGACAAATTGTTGACAAGCGGCGGGAAATGCCTATTTTCACGGCCACACGCACCCTTTGCGCCCAAGTTTTCGAGGATTTGACAAATGGCAAAACCGACAACCGTTAAAATCAAGCTGGAAAGCACAGCCGGCACAGGCTTTTTCTATGTGACCAAGAAAAACGCCCGCACCATGACTGAAAAAATGGTGGTGCGGAAATACGATCCGGTGGCCCGCAAACATGTGGAATTCAAGGAAAACAAAATCAAGTAATCGCTTACTGTTTTTGTTTTTGAAGGCGTCCGCTTCGGGCGCCTTTTTCTTTGTCGGCTATTGTTCTCGCGCCCAAACAGCCTAATTATAGCGCCATGCAAAGAGATGCAGCCGAAATTCTGGCTCTGAAAGCGCTGACCTATCTGGCCGGGCTGGACGAGATGATGGACCGCTTCGCCGCACTGTCGGGTATGGGGCCGGGCGATATTTTAGAGCGCGCGGCAGACCCGGAAATGCTGGCCGGTGTGCTCGACTTCTTTTTGTTCGACGAGGCGTTATTGACCGAATTTTGCGAGGCGCATGAAATTAATCCCGAGCATCCGGCGCAGGCCCGCGCCGCCCTGCCTGGCGGTGACTTGCCACACTGGACTTGAAGAACTGGACTTAAGAGAGTTTTGAATGAGTAAAATCGAACCGCATATTATGAGCCAGTTGGAGGCGCTGACGCTGGAGCCGACGCGGCCGCTTATCGTCACCGATGCCGATGAGGTATTGCTGAAATTCATGCAGCGCGTCGAGGTTTATCTCGAGAGCATTGGCTTATGGATTGACCTCAAAAATTTTGGGCTGACCAATAATATCAAATCGCGCGAGACCAATGAGCCGGTGCAAATACCGACCCTGATCGATGATTTCTTCGCCGCCGAAACGCCGCATATCGAAGCCGCAGACGGCGCGGCCGACACGCTGGCGGCGCTCTCAGCACACGCGCAAATTGTCGTGCTAACCAATCTGCCCGGCGACCATAAGCAGGCGCGTATCGACAATCTGAAAGGCCATGGCATGAATTATCCGGTGGTGGTCAATAGCGGTCTCAAAGGCCCGCCGGTGAAATGGCTGGCCGATAAAGTCGAAGCACCGGTTTTCTTTCTCGACGATATACCGCACAATATAAATTCGGTGGCCGAGGACGCGCCGCATGTGCATTGCATCCATTTCATTGCCGACCCGCGTCTGCAAAAGCTGATCGGCAAAGCCGACGGTGCTACCGCCCGAATAAATGTCTGGGCCGAGGTGCATGACTATATCGCAGGACACATCACCGCTGATTGAGACGCAGTGCCGCGACTGCCTGCATTTTGAGGCATTGGCGCACGACGTGCGGCGTTGCCCGGCCTGTAAATCGCCGCGTCTGGTGCGCCACCAAGAGCTGCACAAATTGGGCGTCGCGCATCTCGATTGCGATGCGTTTTACGCTGCAGTGGAAAAGCGCGACAACCCCGAACTCAATGACAAACCGGTGATTATCGGCGGCGGGCGGCGCGGTGTGGTGTCAACCTGCTGCTATATTGCGCGCATTCACGGCGTCCATTCCGCCATGCCGATGTTCAAAGCCACCAAAGCCTGCCCCGATGCCGTTATCATCAAACCGGATATGGAGAAATATGACCGCGTTGGACGCGAGGTGCGCGAGCTGATGCGCGACCTGACACCGCTGGTCGAGCCGCTATCGATTGACGAAGCGTTTATGGACTTACGCGGCACTGAGCGCCTGCATGGCGGCGCACCGGCGCAAAGCCTGATGAGACTGACCAATCGTATCGAGCAGGAGATTGGCATAACCGTCTCCATCGGCCTCAGTCACAATAAGTTTCTCGCCAAGCTGGCCTCCGACCTCAATAAGCCACGCGGCTTTTCGATTATCGGCGCGGCCGAAACGCTTGATTTTCTCGCTACTCTGCCGGTCAGTGCCATTTGGGGTGTCGGCAAAGCGATGCAAGCGCGCCTCGCCCGCGACGGCATAAGGCAGGTCGCGCAACTGCAAAAAATCGACGAGACCGAGCTGGCGCGCCGCTACGATTCCATAGGGCTGCGTTTGGCGCGATTGGCGCGCGGACAGGATAGTCGCCGCATTGTGCCCAGCACCGCCGTCAAATCGATTTCCAGCGAGACCACTTTCAACGAAGATTTAAGCGACGCCAAAGCGCTGGAAAAGCACCTCTGGTGGCTCAGCGAAAAGACCGCCAAACGCTGCAAAGCTAAAGGCGTGGCCGGCAAGACCGTGGTGTTGAAAATGAAAGCCGACAGATTGTCCTCTTTGACGCGCAATGTCTCCCTGCCCGACCCGACGCAGCTGGCCGATGTGATGTTCGAAAAAGGCCGCGCTCTGCTGGCGCAAGTGCTGCTGGAACATCCGGGACAGAAGTTTCGCCTTATCGGTATCGGCGTCTCAGGGCTGGTCGATGCCGGACTGGCCGACCCGCTCGACCTTGCCGACCCCGACAAGAAGCGGCGCAAAGCCGCTGAGAAAGCGATGGACACGCTGCGCGATAAATTCGGCGATGGCAGTATTAAAAAAGGCCGTAGCCTTTAAAGATGCATAATGCCGCGTTAGCATGCGTCGGGTTTTACCCTAGATTTAAGTTGAGACGATATGAGCGATATTGACACCATTCTTGAGGAGCTCGGCCTCACCCTGCCCGCCACCAAAGCGCCTTTGGGGGCTTATGTGCCGTTTGTGCAAAGCGGCAATTTGTTGATGATTTCGGGGCAAGGGCCGGTCGGCGCAAGCGGCGCAACCGTGACCGGACGGCTCGGCGATGGTCTGGAAATAGAAGACGGCACGCGCGCTGCGCAAATGGCCGGACTGAATATTATCGCGCAAATCAAAGCGGCGCTGAATGGCGATTTCGGCCGATTGGTGCGCATTGTGCGCCTTAACGGTTTTGTTAACGCAACCGCCGATTTCACCCATCACCCCGCCGTCATTAACGGCGCGTCGGAGCTGATGCATGATGTGTTCGGTAAACGCGGCGTGCATTCGCGTATCGCAGTCGGCGTGGCCAGCCTGCCGATGAATTGGGCGGTGGAAATCGACGCCGAGATCGAGATCAGCGTATGAGCGAAGCCCCGCTCGATATGGCCGTTCAGCTGAAGGTCATTTCAAGCCTGAACGCGGTCGCCGCCGAGGACTGGGACGCCTGCGCCAACCCCGACAGCAAAGTCTATAATCCATTTTTGCGCCATGCGTTTTTGCTGGCGTTGGAGGAAAGCGGGTCGGCGGTTTCTGAGACCGGCTGGCTGGGCCAGCATTTGGTGCTGGAGGACGCCGATGGCGTGGTGCAAGCGGTGATGCCGCTCTACCTCAAAAACCATAGCCAAGGCGAATATATTTTCGATTATGGCTGGGCCGACGCGTTTCATCGCGCCGGCGGCAATTATTACCCCAAGCTGCTATGCGCCGTGCCTTTCACGCCGGCCGGGGGGCGTCGTCTGCTGGTGCGCGACGGGCCTAATGCGCTGGGCTATGAGACCAGCCTGCTGGCCGGCAGTCTGACATTGCTCAACAAGCTGCAAAGCTCATCGCTGCATATAAATTTCCTGCCCGAGGAAAGCTGGCAGGCATTGGGACAAAAAGGTTTTCTGCAACGCACCGACCAGCAATTTCATTGGCTCAATGATGACTACCCGCATTTCGACGCTTTTCTTGAGGCATTGGCCTCGCGCAAACGCAAGAATTTGCGGAAAGAGCGCGCCAAAGCGCTGGAAAACGGCATTGAAGTGGAATGGGTGACCGGCGACACGCTGACCGAAGCGCATTGGGACGCGTTTTTTCATTTTTATATGGATACCGGCCAACGCAAATGGGGCAGGCCCTATTTGACGCGCCGCTTTTTCTCGATGATCAGCGAGACGATGGCCGAGGATGTGCTGCTGATTTTGGCCAAGCGCGACGGTCGCTATATTGCTGGAGCGCTAAACTTTATCGGCGGCGACACGCTGTTTGGACGCAATTGGGGCTGCATTGAAGACCATCCGTTTCTGCATTTCGAGCTGTGCTATTACCAAGCCATTGATTTCGCTATTGAGCTTGGGTTGCAGCGCGTTGAAGCGGGCGCGCAGGGCACGCATAAGCTGGCGCGCGGATATGTGCCGCACCGCACCTATTCGGCGCATTACATCGCTCATGAGGGACTTCGCGATGCGGTCGCTCATTACCTTGAAAGCGAGCGGCAATATGTGGACAATGATATTGCGGTTTTGAGCGAGCACACGCCGTTTCGCCGTGCGCCGAAAGAGGGAGACGAAGACCATGATCAAACTTGATGACGCCTATGATGACGGCAATATATTTGCCAAAATCCTGCGCGGCGAGATGCCCAATATCACCCTTTACGAAGACGACAAGACGCTGGCTTTTATGGATATCATGCCGCAAGCGGTCGGCCACTGTTTGGTTATTCCCAAGCAGCCGGCTGTGACTTTTCTCGACTTGCCGGACGACGCCAGCGCCGCGGTGATGGTGACGGCCAAGAAAGTCGCCGCCGCTGTGGTCAAAGCACTCGACGCGCCGGGCTTTATGCTGGCGCAATTAAACAGCTCGGCGGCCGGGCAAACCGTGCCGCATTACCATATGCACATCCTGCCGCGGCACGAGGGCTTGGAGCTGAAATTCCACGCGCGCGAGCCTGAGGATATGGCCGTGCTGAATGAGACGGCGGAGAAAATTCGCGCCTATCTATAAGATTTAATTAACCCTTTCAGACGGCTTGCCGGTCTTCTTGCCGGGCTTGTCGTCTTTATATTTAAAGGTCAGCTTCTTATCCTTATTGAGGTCAACCGTCACCAAACCGCCGCCTTTGAGCTTGCCGAACAGCAATTCATCGGCCAGCGGCTTCTTGATATTTTCCTGGATAATCCGCGCCATCGGGCGGGCGCCCATTTGCGGGTCATAGCCTTCCTCGACGAGCCAATCCATCGCCTTCTTCGACACTTCGATGATGACATTGCGGTCGGAAAGCTGCAGTTCCAGTTCGAGGATGAATTTCTCGACCACGCGCACCACAACCTCAGACGGCAGATTGGCAAACGGCACCACCGCGTCGAGACGGTTTCTGAACTCAGGCGTGAACATACGATTAATCGCTTCGGTATCCTCGCCCTCGCGCCGAATGCGGCCAAAGCCCATCGGCTCTTTCGCCATATCCGAGGCACCGGCATTGGTGGTCATGATGAGAATGACATTGCGGAAATCGACCTTGCGGCCATTGGCATCGGTCAAGCTGCCATGGTCCATCACCTGCAAAAGCACATTGAACAGGTCGGGATGGGCTTTCTCAATCTCGTCGAGCAGCAGCACGCAATGCGGGTTCTGGTCCACCCCATCGGTCAGCAAACCGCCTTGGTCGTAACCGACATAGCCGGGAGGCGCTCCGATGAGGCGCGAGACCGTGTGGCGTTCCATATATTCCGACATATCGAAACGCAGCAGCTCGACCCCCATGGCCGATGCCAATTGCCGCGCCACTTCGGTTTTGCCGACCCCAGTGGGGCCGGAGAACAGATAGCTGCCAATCGGCTTTTCGGGTTCGCGCAAACCGGCGCGCGACAATTTGATGGAAGCCGCAAGCGCGGCAATCGCTTCGTCCTGCCCGAATACGACGCGCTTCAGCGTAACATCGAGGCCTTTCAGCTTCTCAGTGTCGTCTTTGGAAACAGTCTTGGGCGGTATCCGCGCCATGGTCGCAATCGTCGCCTCAATATCTTTGACGCTAACGGTTTTTTTGCGTTTCGATGGCGGCAACAGCATTTGCGAAGCGCCGACCTCGTCGATAACGTCGATGGCTTTATCGGGCAGCTTGCGGTCGGCCATGTAACGCGACGACAATTCCACCGCCGCTTTCAACGCTTCATTGGTGTAGCGAATATCGTGGAAATCCTCGAAATAGCTTTTCAGTCCCTGCAAAATCTTAATCGTGTCGGGCACGTTCGGCTCGTTGACGTCAATCTTTTGGAAGCGCCGCGCCAATGCCCGGTCTTTTTCGAAATGCTGGCGGAACTCTTTATACGTCGTCGACCCCATGCAGCGCAGACCGCCGCTTTGCAGCGCCGGTTTCAACAGATTTGAGGCGTCCATGGCCCCGCCCGAGGTCGCACCGGCACCGATAACGGTGTGGATTTCATCAATAAAAAGAATTGCCTCCGGCATATCCTCAAGCTCGGACATGACCTGCTTCAGGCGCTCTTCAAAATCACCGCGATAGCGCGTACCGGCCAGCAGCACGCCCATATCCAGCGAGTAAATAACATTATCCTGCAACACATCGGGGACATCGCCCTCGATGATTTTGCGCGCCAGCCCCTCGGCGATGGCGGTTTTGCCGACGCCGGGGTCGCCGACCAATAACGGGTTATTCTTATTGCGGCGGCAGAGGATTTGAATGGCGCGCGACACCTCTTTCGAGCGCCCGATAAGCGGGTCAACTTTGCCGTCGCGGGCTTTGTCATTGAGGTTGACGCAATAGGCCGCCAACGCTTCGCCATCCGGCACGCCGTGACCTTCCTCGCCCAAATCGGCCGCGCCCTCGACCGAGCGGCTTTCCGACTGGCCGGGCTTTTTGGCGACGCCATGCGAGATGAAATTGACCGCGTCATAACGCGTCATTTCTTGCTCTTGCAGAAAATAAGCGGCGTGGCTTTCGCGCTCGGCAAACATGGCGACCAGCACATTAGCACCCGTCACCTCATCGCGGCCCGAGCTTTGCACATGGATGACGGCGCGCTGGATGACGCGCTGAAAACCGGCAGTCGGTTTGCAATCCTCATCATCTTCGATAACAAGGCCGGTCAACTCATTGTCGATGTAATTGGTCAGATTGGTTTGCAGGAGACCGATATCGACACCGCAAGCCTCCATCACGGCAATGGCATCGACATCCTCGGTCAGGGCCAAAAGCAAATGCTCCAGCGTCGAGTATTCGTGGCTGCGGTCATTCGCCAGCACCAATGCGCGGTGCAGTCCTTGCTCTAATTCCTTTGAAAATGCAGGCACGTTCAGCTCCTTAAAATCCGATCAATCTTTTTCCATTGTGCATTGCAGCGGGTGGTCGTGCTGCCGTGCCATATCCATTACTTGGGTTACTTTGGTTTCCGCCACTTCATATGTAAACACCCCGCAAATGCCGACGCCATTTTGGTGCACATGGAGCATGATTTTGGTTGCTTCTTCGGCACTCTTTGAAAAAAAACGCTGCAGGACATAAATGACGAATTCCATTGGCGTGTAGTCATCATTCAACAGCAAAACTTTATACATGGCCGGCTTTTGCGTCTTGGTGCGCGTCAGCGTGACCGTGCCGGTATCGCCACCGTCTGTGTCGCCGGATTTTTTATCCTGCATCATTATTTTATATTTATCAGCAATCATCATTCTCCAATGTTACCGCGCTAGAATGGGCTGCATCAAGGGAAACCACACCCGATTAGAGATGTAAGGGCCTGCGTTTCCAAAGCAAATCGCGCTTGCTACCTATGGCTTTGAAGCGGCAGTCCCATGGCTCGAGAAAGCCCGACCAAACGCTTATTAACTCTATGTTTTACTTATGTTTTTTATTTATTCGTCGGGGCCGAGCTGCTTGTTTGCATGGTTATCGACGCGACAACCGGGCGCACCCTGACCCAATATCGGGCGCGCACCGCCAATCGTCAGCCTCCGCCCTTATTTGTCGAGAAGGATATCACGGGCCTCATTGAGGCGGGCGGCCAGCCAATCCGTGCCGCCTTGGTCAGGGTGGTTTTTGACAATCAGCACTTTATACGCCGCTTCAATCGCTTCATCTGAGGCCCCTTCTTCGAGACCCAGAATGTCCAACGCCTCGGCGCGTGTCATGCGGCTTTTGGCGGGCTGCGTTGCCGCACTGCCGGATTGCTTCGTCGCCTTAATCTGCCGCGCCAGCAAATAGGCCCGCATACCCCAAAGCGCCAATGCGCCGGCCGGAGCAGCCAGCCCATAACGACCGGCCAGAGCGAATATCAGCAGAGCCGCCGCCGCGGCCATGAAAATAAGCGCCAGACCGGCGAGCTTGATATTGCGCGCCGTCACCCGCGTGACCAGCGCAATCAACAATATGCCGACCAGCAGAATGGTTATGCCAAGCCCGAGAAATCCCATCAGGCACCTTCCTTGGCGGCGCGTTCATCCGCCGCCAGACCGGGCAGTTGGAGAGCCGCCAGCATTGCGGTCAATTCGGCGCGCGCCGCGACATGGCTCATGGTCAAACCGGGACCGGTTTCTTCGTCGCTCAAATCGAGCAGCGTCAATCCGGCGGGAAACATCTCGCGATAAACGACGCGTTCACAGAACCCCGGCACTTGCCGGAAACCCAAGCGCTTCGACAATTCGTTCAAAGCCTCTTCCAATCTTTGCCGATTTTTGGCGTGGATATGACTGGTACGATTTCGCAAGACCACCCAATCTATCGAGCCGCCATCGGCCTGCGCGCGCGCCTTGCGACACGACCAGACATTCTCGGCATAAATGCTGGGGCGCTGAATGGTCAGGGTCTCGGGGTCGACCTTGGCCAGCAGGTCAAAATCGACAAAGCTCTCATTCATCGGCGTGATTAACATATCAGCCGCCGCATGGCCGAGGCGCGCGAAGTAACTGTCAGCACCCGGGCAATCGACAATCACAAAATCATTGCGGGTGCGGAGCTGGCCCAGTGCATTGACGAAAGCGTCGGCTTCTTCTTTTTGCCGATCGATAATGCTGTGGCCGGTCGTCGCTTCCAACTCAATCTGTTCGGGCATGGCAATTTCGCGCTTTCCGACCCAACGGCGGCGGTGCTCGATATAATTACTCAGACTGCGCTGGCGAATATCCAAATCGATAGCGCCAACCCGCTTACCGGCATTCAGCAAAGCGGCGATAAGATGCATGGAAACCGTGGTTTTACCAGCCCCGCCCTTTTCATTGCCAACGACAATAACGAACGGCCCGGCTTGCGGCAACGCTCCGGTTTGGGCTTGAGGCGCGGTGCCGATTGACGGCGGTGCTTCATTTTGGCCGGTCTCGTCCAAAACTTTTCCTTCATTTTTATGTGTTTTGATTATAAACCCGATTCCTGAGAAGGGCTGCAATCTCCATTTGCCGTCCGAAGGATTTGAAAATGCGTTTATCGGGAAAAAAAATCCTACTAACCGGCGCTAATGGCGGGCTGGGCCGTGCCATTGCGGCGACGGCTTTGAACGAGGGCGCACGGGTGGCGCTGAGCGAAAAAACCCCCGAATTGGCACAAGCGGCGAAAGACGCCCTGCCCGAAGGGGCCGATGTCGTGGTGTTGAACGCCGAGGTGCGCGATGAAGCCGCTGTCGCGCGTATGCTGGCAAACGCCATTGACCAATTGGGCGGTCTCGACGGGGTGGTGAACAATGCCGCCATGCTGGCCGACGATGACGGCATGCCCGCTGAGACGCCGCTCGATAGCTGGCAAGCTACACTCGATACCAATCTCACCGGCGCCTTTCTGGTTTACAAACACGCGCTGCCGCATCTGGTGAAACAGCAAAGCGGCAGTCTGGTCACCATGTCATCGGTGGTCGCGCATAGCGCCTCGGCCGTGCCGCAAATCGCCTATACCACCAGCAAGGGCGCTTTGGAGGCGATGACCCGCGAGATTGCCATCGCTCATGCGCGCGACAATATTCGCGCCAATTGCGTAGCACCGGGGCCGGTACTGACCGAGCGCACCGGACGTTATTTCGACTCGACCGAGAAATGGCTGGCGCGGCGGCAGCACATCCCCATGGGGCGTCTGGGACGGCCCGAGGAAATAGCTGCACTTGTATGCTTTCTGCTGTCTGACGAAGCTGGGTGGCAAACCGGCGGCGTCTATCGCGCCGATGGCGGCATTTCCGCCGCCTATCTGGTCGATGATAGCCGAGGCGGCAGCGAGACCCCCTAATGCCCCTTCCCGTTTACCGCACCATTGCCGATATGCGCGCGCAAGTGGTGGCGTGGAAAGCTGACGGCTTGCGAGTTGGGCTGGTGCCGACCATGGGCGCGCTGCACGCCGGACATCTGTCGCTGGTCGCTGAGATTGCCAAAAATTGCGACCGCATCATCGCGTCGATTTTTGTCAATCCGACGCAATTTGCAGCGCATGAAGACCTCGACACTTATCCGCGTGACGAAGCGGCTGACCTCGCCGCGCTGGAAACCACCGCCACCGATTGTGTATTTGCACCTTCCGCGGCGGAGATGTATCCGGACGGCTTCACCACGCAAATTCTCATGCACGGGCCGGCGCAAGGTCTGGAAACCGATAACCGGCCGCATTTCTTCGGCGGTGTGGCGCTTATCGTCAATAAGCTGCTGAGCCAAAGCCAAGCCGATGCGGCGATTTTCGGCGAAAAGGATTATCAGCAATTGCTGGTTATTCGCCGCATGGTGCGCGACCTAAATCTGCCGGTGGAGATATTGGCCGGGCCGATTATCCGCGAGGCGGATGGTCTGGCCATGTCGTCGCGCAATGTCTATCTGAGCGAGGCGCAGCGCCCGATTGCCGGCAAATTGAATACGGTTTTGAAAGCTCTGGCGGCCAGCCCCAAGCCGCATGGCGAGGCCGAAGCCGAGGCCGCAGCGGCGCTGCTGGAAGCCGGTTTCACCGGTGTTGATTATGTCACCATTCGCGATGCCGACACGCTGGCCCTACCCGACGCGAACACCAAAAATCGCCGCGCGCTGATTGTGGCGCGGCTGGGTGATGTGCGCCTGCTGGATAATATGGCGGCGCTCTAAAGAAGCCCCAATTCGGTCAGTTCGCTGCGCATTTCGGCGGGCATATCGTCATCGACCTCGATATTTGTCGGCGCATCGACCGGTGCATCTTGCGGCGTTAAGTAACGCCAGCCCTGAAACGGGCGGCGCGCTTGCAACCTTGTAGGCACCAGCGTCGGGTCGAGATGCAAATGGCAACGGCGAATGCCCTGGCCATCGACAAATTCCTCAATATCGATAATCGGCTGTCTGACGCGAATCTGTCGCTTAATGACCCAGTAAATCGACCCGCCTTCCAGCAGGTCAGCCTGCCGTTTCGGTACCATGCGCGTGGTGTGGAAAACCTTTTTGTAATTTTTCTGCAAGCGGTTTTGCCAGTTCACAAGGTCAGAAATATCCTCCGCCCCGACACATAGTTTTACAAGATGAATGGTCATGCCGATAAGACTAAAGCGCGGCGCGGCAAAATCCAATGCCAGGCACGAGGTTGCTATGGGGTAAAGATGCTGACGCGGTCAGAAGCTGTGAACAAGGCGTAAAAACCACCGCCAATCGCGCCGCCAATCAGCACAAAGCGGTCATCATTGCCGTAATAGGCCATGCGATGTCGTCCGCCGCCGGGCAGCACGCCTTGGCGCTGCCATCGCTGGCCGACCAGCTTATTATGGCCCTCCAGCACCTGACTTTTAGCCGGACTGAAACCACCGGCAAAATGCAATTCCCCGCCAATCACCGCCAATGCGCCACCACTGGCCGCCAGCGGCAGGTCGGGAAGCGCGCGCCATTTGCCGGTTTTCAAATCAAACGCCTGAACAGCCGTGACCGGCCGCCCGCGCGGGTCGATGCCGCCTGCGAAAATCAACTCATCGCCGCGCCGCGTGAAAGCGGCTGCCGAAATCGGGGTCGGCATGGGGTTCTCCCAATTCGACCATTTACCGGTCTCGACATTAAAACTTTGCACCACCGCCGCATCGCGGCCTATGCCGCCAAACACGAACAGCTTTTGGCCGTCAAAATAGCTGACATGGTCGGCACGCGGCGACGGCAATGTGCCGAGCTCAAGCCAGACCGCGGTATCGGGCGCATACATCCACAGCCCCGAAGACAGCCGCGCGGTATTGTTCTCGCGCCCACCGGTAACAAAAACCCGTCCGGTGCCGGCCGCGATTGCGTATTGCGAGATATTGGCGGGCAGCGGAGTCAGCGGTCGCCAACCATCACTCCTGAGATCGTATTGCTCGAAAAAACTGCGCAAGCCCTGTCCGACTTTGCCGCTCATAACGTAAAGCTTGCCATCCATCTCAGCCGCCACCGCATGCGGCACGGCTGTTGGCAGGCGCGTGCCCTCGCGCCATTCGGCGACAGCAGGAGCTATGAGTGCCAGCAGGAGCGGCAGAACAAATCGAAACAGTTTCATAAAGCCTCTATATCAGAGAATAGGCGTGGCGACACTTTAAAGCAGGAACAATGTAGCAAAACCGAGGAAAGCGAAAAAGCCGATAACATCAGTGACGGTGGTGACAAACACGCTGGAAGCCAAGGCCGGGTCGATTTTCATGCGATTGAGACTGATGGGGATGAGGATACCGGCCATTGCCGCGACCACCAAATTGACGATCATGGCCGCCGCCAACACCACGCCCAGCAGATTATCGCCGAACCAATAGGCGCCTATAAAACCGGTGATGATGGCGAACACAAAACCATTGATGAAACCGACCCCAAGCTCGCGATAAACCAATCGCGCCGCATTGACCGGCAGCAATTCTTGCGTCGCCAAAGCGCGCACGGTAATGGTCAGGGTCTGGGTGCCGGCATTGCCGCCCATCGAGGCGACAATCGGCATCAGCACGGCCAGCGCCACCATTTTCTCAATCGACGCATCGAACAGACCAATCACCAACGAAGCCGCGATAGCGGTCAGGAGATTGAGGAACAGCCATGATGCGCGACCGCGCGCCGTCTCAAGCACCGTGTCAGTGACCGCCTCATCGCCAACACCGCCAAGGCGCAGAATATCCTCGCTGGCTTCCTCGGCAATCACCTCGAACACATCGTCGGCGGTGATGACGCCGATCAAGCGCTGGTCGTCATCGACCACCGGCGCGGTAACCAGATTATAACGTTCAAAGAGACGCGCCACTTCCTCGCGGTCGGTCTCGGCTTGCATGATGTAGAAATCCTCGTGCAGCAGTTCCTGCATGACGCGTGGGCGTTGGGCACGCAATATCTCCGCCAAATGCACCACGCCAATGGGCGTATGCGTCGGGTCGGTGATGTAAATCTCGAGAAAATCATCGGGCAAGTCATCCGTTTCGCGCAGATAATCAATGGTCTGACCAACCGTCCAATAAGGCGGCACGGAAATAAATTCCGCCTGCATCAGGCGACCGGCACTGTCCTCAGGGAAATCCAGCGCCCGCTCCAACACGATACGGTCGGTCTGCGGAATTCGGTCCAGCACTTGCTGGCGCTCTTCCTCGTCCATATCCTCAAGCACGAAGACCGCATCATCACTATCGAGCTGCTGCACCGTATTGGCGACGGTATTGGTATCGACGACCTCCAGCACGTCGTCGCGCACCGCTTCGTCAAGCTCGGCAAACACCTCCGGCTCCAGCGCATCACCGACAAGCTGCAAGAAAGAGGTGCGCAAATCCGGGCGCAGCACGGTGATAATCTCAGCAATATCGGCCTTGTGGCGCGCCTCCAAGTCCATCAACAACGCTTTAGCGTTACCGGCGCTCACCAGCTCGCTAATCGCCTCATAGGCCTCCGGCGTCAGTGTTTCGACATTCTGAATGTCGCTCTCTTTCGCCTCGTTTTGCGGGTTTTCGCTCACCATCAGCCTCTTCTCATTGTATCTTTCGCGCTTTATCACTGAAAAACATAAGTGACGCGGCAAAATAATAAACCTAGAATAATCAAGCTCATTCGATTCGTCCAAAGGGAGGACATTATGACCGAAGTATTACTCGCCGCATTGGCGTTCTATTTACTGCAGCTTATGCTGCCCAGCCTCATGGCGGTGGTGCGCGGTGAAATTACCACCGCAGCCCTGTTTGCCCAACGCGACCAGCCGATCGAGAAATCGATTCCGGTCGGGCGCGCTGACCGAGCGGCTAAAAACATACAGGAAAGCATGCTGGTATTCGTTCCACTGCTGGCTATGGGCATCGTCACCGATACCAATTTGGCCGGACTGGCGACCGTCTGGCTCGGCCTGCGCATCGCCTATCTGATCACTTATGTGTTGGGCATTGCCTATATCCGAACTTTTATCTGGTTCGGTTCGATTTACTGCTTGGGCGCGATGGCTGTCGCTCTGGTTTAATTACCAGTCGGACTCGTCCATCCATTCGGCGAAAAATTCTTCCTCGTCGTAAAACCATTCGACATCGAAAGCTGGGTTGGCAGTCGGTTTTCTGAATGGAACAATTTTACCGCCTTCGCCTTCCGGTTGAGGCGGTTTTTTGTCCTTACCTTTTGTGTCGACATACTGTTTCATTATCTAGCGTCCTCGGCTAACCTATTAACGCAAAACAATAATAAGCGGGTCAATAATATGATCTGCGACAAAAATGCGAGGGAAGACCGATGAGTAAATTTTGGAGATTATGAATCGACGTTTGGTGCGTCGGAATAATGGTGTTTGGCTTGATTTTAGCCGCTGCAGGCTTCGAGGGATATGAAGGCGGCGCCCGCATGCTGCTAAATCAACTCAATCCTCAAAACCAACCTGTTTTCAATCCAGTAGAGCGTTTTTAGGTCGGCCTTATGGGGGCGGTAACACTGGGTTGGGGATTAACGCTATTTTATTTTTTCCGCGCCGCAGAAGCCCGCAATATCGGCAATAAAATGTATCGAGAATTGATTGTCATCCTCGTCATATGGAACCTGCTTGATGGCTTTATCTCTTATAGCACCGGCTTCAGTTTGAATATCGCGTCCAACCTGGTCATCACATTGGGACTGCTGTTTCCGCTTATTTGGAACGGCAAGTTAACACCTTAGTCGCTGTTAAATGCGTTTAGGCATTTTGGGCATTGCGGATACGCGATTGCAACTCGGCATGCACTTGGGCCGTGAGCGGGAAGCGCAGCGCGATGATAATGGCGCCAATAAAGAATATGGCGGGCGCGATGGCATAAAGGACGCGCAACACCAACAAGTCGTCAAAAGCGTTTTCGGCCAGCAGTTTGGCATCGAAATTGGTGAAAGAAAGCGCCCAAATGGCCAAGAATGTGCCAAGCGCGGTTGAGATTTTCGCCGTCATGCTGGCAAAAGCAATATATGCGCCGGCGCGCGCTTTTCCGGTCTCGGCCGTTTCGACATCGATAACATCAGCCAATATGGCCAGCGGCAAGAATTGCAGACCGCCGAAACACGCCCCTTTAAAAATAAAGAAAATGACAAATGCCCAATAATCATCGGCGGTAAAGAACATATTTATCGCCGAAATAATGGCGACGGTAATCAGCGTTCCGGCGAAGGCAACGTGTTTGCCGACTTTGCGCCCCAGCCATAGCCAGCCCGGCACGGCGGCAAGACCGGCAACGAAATAGATGAAATATAATGTGCCGACGCCGTCGGCTTGAATCACCGATTTCATGAAGAACAGCGACAACGCATTGCGAAACGCCTCGGCCAAGGTGACGATGAGCAACAGGCCGACGACCATACCCATCGGCTTATTGGCCCAGACTTTCTTCACACCGTCGATGAAAGGCGCTTTGGCTTCTTCGGCCGTTTCGGTGGGTGGCGTTTCTTTGACAAAGAGACATAAAAGAAGCACCGCAATCGGCGTCGAGATGCAAATTGCCAGCGCCATACCGCGCATGATGGAGGGCGTATCACCGGCGCCATATTGCTCGACGAGAAAAGGAATAAAGGCAGCGACCAGAAGGCCGATAAGAGTGAATTGCTCGCGCCACGCAGTGACACGGGCGCGCTGATGATAATCGGGCGATAGCTCGGCTCCCCACGCACCATAAGGCAAGCCCACCAAGGTGGTGCCGATATACATGCCGGCAATGCACACGAGCAGATAGACAGATCCCGCCCCCTGCATCGGCACGAATAGAAACCAGATAGAGACGCACAGCACCGGCACCCCGAGGATGATGAGCGGTCGGCGACGGCCAAGCGGCGTCCGCAAGCGGTCAGAAATCGTGCCGACCAGCGGGTCCGTTACCACATCAGATAATTTAGCGACCAATAGCATGGTGGCCACGGCGGCCAGCGAAACCCCGATTTCACCGGCGTAAAAAGCCGGCAACCAAATAGCGATAGGATAACCTACCAGCGCCAGCGGCAGGCCCAACATGCCGTAAATGGAAAGAGTTGTTTTTGATAGTGCCAAGGCGCCGCTCCCGAATGAGCGAGATTATGTCAGCGCGCCTAAGCCGCTTCAATCCCTATTTCGCGATTAGTGACGGGGGGAACGATTAGTTAATCGCCGCAATTGTGCGAAGCATAGTTTCGCAAAATGCTCACAAATTGTTATTTAATTTCAAAATTTGACTTTTTCACCCGGTTTAAGGTGGATTGGCTGATCAATCATGGATGAAAGCATCAGAGTTTAAGGGCTGCTCTACCTCATCCGAACCCCGCCTAAGGCACCGAAAAAATAATCTAAAGGAAATGGTGCGACCGAGAAGACTCGAACTTCCACGGGTGTTACCCCACAGCGACCTCAACGCTGCGCGTCTACCAATTCCGCCACGGTCGCACAAAAATTCCGAGGCAATGACCGACAGGCCATAATCCAAATATCGGCAGCACTGTTAGCTAGCAAAATAAGCGGCAGATAACAAGCAGGATACGGCGCGAAAAAGGCTCTAAATGCCATCCCCATCGACATTCAAATGGATGCCGCATTCATCCTTATCGCTGTCGGCCCAGCGGCCGGAGCGATAGTCGCCGCCTTCTTCCACGCGGTCGGTGCACGGCATGCAGCCAATCGACAAATAGCCGTCTTTGACCAGCGGGTGACGCGGCAAATTATGGGTTTCGATATGGGCTTTCAGCGCATCGAGATCCCAATTGGCCAGCGGGTTGATTTTATAGCGACCATCCGTGTCTTTTTCGATGATTTGCATTTGCGCGCGCGTGCCGGTTTGGAAACGTTTGCGGCCGGTAATCAGCGCATCAAAACCCTCAATGGCTCGCGCTTGCGGGCGCACTTTTCGTAAATCGCAGCAGGCATCGGTATCGCGTTGCCACAGACCGCCCTTGGCATCTTCAACTTCCAGCTCGCGCGGGTCAGGCCCGATGGCGCGTACATCCATCAGCCCCAGGCGCTCCTGCAATCGGTCGCGATAACGCAGCGTCTCGCCAAACAGCTTGCCTGTATTCAGCATGATGACCGGCAGGCGCGGGTCAATCTCGGAAATCATGTGCAGCAAAATGACCGACTCGGCCCCAAAAGAGGAGACGATGGTGATGCGATCAACAAATTGCTCTTCAATGGCGTGGCGCAGAATATCTTGCGCACTCATCCCCTCATAGAGCGCGTTCAAATCATCCAGCACCGGTCCTTCGTTCTTGTGTAGTACTGCCGTGCTCATGCCAGCCAGCCTTTCTCATCGATGACCTGATTGGACCGCTCGATAAGGGTTTTGAAATCGGCCCCCTCGGCGCGCCAGCCATCACGGAGCGCCGATAATTCGTCAAGGCGCGCCGCCCAGCTTTCAGGATACTGCTCTTCAAGTTTACGCTTGAGACGCAACGCCAACCCCGGCGACTTGCCACCCGTAGAGGCGGTTAACAACATATCGCCGCGCCGCACAATGGCGGGTACATGGAAATCGCAAAGCGGTTTGACGTCCTCGACATTGACCAAGGTTTTGACGGCGCGCGCGGCGGCGGTAAAGCGCTCTTCCAGCTCCGCATCCACATTGGCGACATAGATAATATGGCACGCCGCCAACTCGTCCTGCGTCGGCCATGCTTCAATCAGTCGATCGCCGGCCAGCGCACGCATATCAGAGCTCGCAGTCTCGGCATAGACACGCACATAGCGCGCGCCCGCAGCATCCAACATTTGCAGGCGGCGACACGCTTGCGGCCCCGCGCCGATAACGGCAATGGTCAATTCGCTTACGTCGACAACAATCGGTAGCATGTCCTACTCTCCTTCAATCCTATATGGGGGATTTGAACCTATTTATCAATATTTTTATGTGATTAATTTTATTCTACATCTAAAATTGGTTTATTGGCCTGTAATTTAGGTGATATGACTAGCCCATGAAACAGATGCCGGAAACGATTTTCAGCGACATGCCGGTCGCTTATCCCGACGCTGTGGCTTTTATGGAGCAGCGCGTCGCCGATATTCATGCCGAAACAGCCCCCGAATGCCTATGGTTTTTGGAGCACCCGCCGCTTTACACCGGCGGCACCAGTGCCAAGCCGCAAGACTTGCTGCAAAAAGACCGATTTCCGGTGTTTGAGAGTAAACGCGGCGGCGAATATACCTATCATGGGCCGGGCCAGCGCGTGGTGTATCTGATGCTCGACTTAAGAAAACGCGGCCGCGATGTGCGCTGTTTTGTGCGCCAAGCCGAGAACTGGGTCATTCAAACCCTCGATGATTTCAATATCAAAGCGCATATCACCCCCGGCCGTGTCGGCGTTTGGGTGCCGCGCCCCGATAAGAGCGCGGAGCGCGAGGATAAAATTGCCGCCATCGGTATGCGCATTCGGCGTTGGATAAGTTTCCACGGCATCTCGATAAATGTCGAGCCGGAGCTTGAGCATTTCAGTGGCATTGTGCCGTGTGGCATTGCCGACCAAGGCGTCACCAGCATGGTCGATTTGGGTTATCCGGTCGCCATGGCCGAGCTTGATAAGGCCCTGCTTGATAATTTCGCCGACTGTTTTCCTGATTAGCCCCTAAGCGGCTATTCGAACTCGACCATAACGTCGTCGACCGCCAGCTTGTCACCGGCGGCGCAGAGAACTTTTTTCACTGTCAGGTCTTTTTCGGCGCGCAGAATATTTTCCATTTTCATCGCCTCGACCACCGCCAGCGGCTCGCCGGCTTTCACCGCCTGGCCTTCTTCAACGGCGACCGAAACAACCACGCCGGGCATCGGGCAAACAAGCTCTTTATCGCTGCTGCCATCGGCTTTCTCCGGCATATAGGCCATGACCTGTTGCGCCGCCAAACGGCGAACACAGACTTTTACCGCCGCGCCGCGTCCGGTCAGCGTATAACCCTCTGCGTGACGATCGACCGTCAGGCTTATCTGCTTGCCATTGACCGCGCCGAAGAAAAACAAATCACCGGGCAGCCATTCGCTTTCGACTTCAATATCGACGCCGTTAAGCACCACACCTTGCGCCGACTTGCTGGCGGTAAACACCAAATCACCGATTTGCACAGCCTGTTCAACATCCGGCGTATACTGGTGACCGTCGAGCACTTGGCTGCTCTCCGTAGCGCGCATTTGCGCCATTTGCGTCATGGTAAAACCGATAACCGCAAGCTCCTCAATGCGCTTACTGTCCATCGGCGCGCCGTCAAAACCTTCGGGATATTCTTCATCGATAAACGCCGTGGTGAGCGACCCATCGCGGAAACGCTGGTGCTGCATAATGGCACTGCAAAAATCAATATTATGGCGAATGCCATCAATGCGGAAATTATCCAATGCATCGGCCATCGCATCAGTGGCGGCCAATCGGTCGGGGCCATGCGTCACCAACTTGGCAATCATCGGGTCATAGAACAGAGAGATCTCCCCGCCCTCATAAACGCCGGTGTCGTTGCGCACGGTTATGCCATCGACCACTTGCTCAATCGGCGGGCGATAGCGCGACAGCCGACCGGTCGAGGGCAAGAAACCACGATACGGGTCTTCGGCATAAATTCGGCTTTCAATCGCCCAACCGTTCAGCTTCACGTCTTTTTGTTTGAGGCTGAGTTTCTCGCCGGCGGCGACTTTAATCATCTCTTCGACAAGGTCGATACCGGTGATCAGCTCGGTAACCGGATGCTCGACCTGCAGCCGCGTATTCATTTCGAGAAAATAGAAATTCTTGTCGCCATCAACAATGAACTCAACCGTGCCGGCCGAGCAATAATCCACCGCCTTGGCCAATGCGACGGATTGCTCGCCCATGGCTTTGCGCGTCTTCGCATCGAGGAACGGGCTCGGCGCTTCTTCAATGACTTTCTGATTGCGACGCTGAATGGAACATTCGCGCTCGCCCAGATAAAGCGCATTGCCGTGCTTATCACCGAGAATTTGAATTTCAATATGGCGCGGTTGGGTGACGAATTTCTCGATGAAAATACGGTCATCACCGAAGCTCGCCGCCGCTTCATTTTTCGACGACTGAAAACCTTCGCGGGCTTCGTCATCATTCCACGCAATGCGCATGCCCTTACCACCGCCACCGGCCGAGGCTTTAATCATCACCGGATAGCCGATTTCATTGGCAATTTTTATGGCCTCATCGGCGTCTTCAATCAGCCCCATATGGCCGGGAACAGTGGAGACACCCGCTTCGGCGGCCAGTTTTTTTGAGGTGATTTTATCGCCCATGGCTTCAATGGCACCGGCGGGCGGGCCGATAAAAGCGACACCGGCTTTGTCCAGCGCTTCGGCGAAAGCTTTATTTTCCGACAAAAAGCCATAGCCCGGGTGCACCGCTTGTGCACCGGTTTGTTTGATGGCGTCGAGGATTTTATCAATGACCAGATAGCTTTCCGCCGCCGGAGCACCGCCAATATGCACCGACTCATCGGCCTCGCGCACATGCAGCGCCAGCGCGTCGGCATCGGAATAAACGGCGACCGTTTTTATACCCATGGCGCGGGCCGATTTAATCACCCGACAGGCGATTTCGCCGCGATTTGCTATCAGAATTTTATCAAACATATTCATACCTTAGAGCGGAATATTATCGTGTTTTTTCCATGGGTTATCGAGCTGCTTGGAAGCCAATAGCGCCAGCGCGCGCGCCACGCGGCGGCGCGTATTATGCGGCTGGATAACCTCATCAATATAGCCGCGCTCGGCAGCCACAAACGGGTTCAAGAAACGCTCTTCATATTCTTCCGTGTGCTGGGTAATTTCTTCCTCGCTGGAATTGCGGAAGATGATTTCCACCGCGCCCTTGGCCCCCATCACCGCAATTTCGGCGGTCGGCCAGGCATAGTTGAAATCCCCGCGCAAATGTTTTGACGCCATCACATCATACGCGCCGCCATAGGCTTTGCGCGTGATGATAGTGACTTTCGGCACGGTCGCTTCGGCATAGGCAAACAGCAGCTTGGCCCCGTGTTTAATAAGACCGCCATATTCTTGCGCCGTGCCCGGCAGGAAGCCCGGCACATCGACAAAAGTAACAATCGGCACATCAAAAGCATCGCAAAAGCGCACAAAGCGCGCTGCTTTGCGGCTGGCATCGCTATCCAACACGCCGGCCAAAGTCATTGGCTGGTTGGCGACAAAGCCCACTGTCTTGCCTTCCATACGGCCAAAGCCGGTGATGACGTTTTTGGCAAAGTCTTGCTGAATTTCAAAAAAATCACCCTCATCGACAACTTTCGTCACCAGCTCCATCATGTCATAGGGCATGTTCGGATTGTCGGGGATGAGTGTGTCGAGTGAATGCTCGACGCGGTCGCGCACATCATAGGTCGGGCGCTCAGGCACGCCGGTGCGGTTCGATAGCGGCAGGAAATCGATCAGGCGGCGCAGCTCGGTCAGCGCTTCCACATCATTGTCATAAGCCCCATCGGCGACCGAGGATTTGGTCGTATGCACTTTCGCCCCGCCCAGTTCTTCGGCGGTGACTTCCTCATTGGTCACGGTCTTCACCACGTCGGGGCCGGTGACAAACATGTAAGAGGTGTTGCGCACCATGAAGATGAAATCGGTCAGTGCCGGCGAATAGACATCGCCACCGGCGCACGGCCCCATAATCATGGTGATTTGCGGTATCACGCCGGACGCCAGCGTATTTCGCTGAAACACCTCGGCATAGCCGCCCAGCGCGTCAACGCCTTCTTGAATGCGCGCGCCACCGGCGTCGAGAATACCGATAATCGGCACGCCATTGCGCAGCGCCATATCCTGCACTTTGTTGATTTTCTTCGAATGGGCTCGCGACAGCGACCCGCCGAATACGGTGAAATCTTTGGCGAACACATAAATCGGACGGCCGTTGACCGTGCCCCAGCCGGTGACCACGCCATCACCGGGGATTTTGCGCTCTTCCATGCCGAATTCGTGGCAATCATGCTCCACGAACATATCGATTTCTTCAAAACTATCGGGGTCGAGCAGCAAATCGAGCCGCTCGCGCGCCGTCAACTTGCCACGCGCGTGCTGCGCTTCAATTCGCTTCTCGCCGCCACCCAGACGGGCGACGCGGCGGCGCTGTTCGAGCTCTTCGACAATATCTCGCACGTTTATACCTCCCAACGTGGCTATAGCGCAGATAAATACCCTGCTACGGTAGCTATTTCCAGTTCTATCTTATCCAGTCGCGCTTGCGCCTCGGCGTCAACGCCCCACTCCTCCATCTGGTGCAAATCATCCAGAAAGCCCAATTCATACGCTTGGCGCGGCGAGATATGCGCCTCGTCCAACGCCATAGGCAGTATGGCAGAGCCGAGCAGCGCCGCCAAATGCGCCAAACCGGTGAGGCGAAACGGCTCGTCCCCTGCCGCCGTGATAAAGCGCTGCCGATTGGCCTCGGGCTGCTGCACCGGCAAAATACCGGCCGTGACCGTCAGCGAAACATCGAAGCGCGATTTCGTCCAATCGAGCAACGGGTCCCAGTTTTCCGCTTGTTTTTGCACCAACGTGTCGGGATGCTCGGCGCGATAGCACAATAAATCCGACATGATATAGGCGGCGAAAGCCGCCGCCGTTTCGGCGGGCAATTCGGCAACGCGGTCACGCGCTGTCGAGACCAGTCGCATAATCGGCATGGTGTGCGGATTAATCTCGTCTTGCTGCGCCTGCCATTCTTCGGCCGTCATTTGCGCCAGCTTCTGTGTCGGCAGGTGCAATGGTTTTTTGGCCGGCGATTTTAATTCATGCGCGTCCAGCAGCACGACAAAGCCGCTATCGCGCGCCTCAACGCGCACATCTTTATAAAAACGCTTGGCCATAACAGTCAGGTCACTCTAAGGCTGAAACGCCGCCAGCAGGTCATCGAGTTGTTGCGGCGTTGCGGCGATGGCGTCGGCGCCGGAATCTTCCAATTCATCGATGGTCTGATATCCCCAACCGACACCAATGGCCTGTGTGCAGGCCGCTTTCGCCATCATAATATCGAAACTGGTATCGCCGACCATAAGCGTCTGTTCGGGCGCGGCTCCAGTTTCGGCCATGGCGTCGAGCATCAGATCAGGATTGGGTTTGCCCGGCCCATCATCGGCGCTTTTCAGAACCTGAAAATAGCGCCTTATGTCATAGGCATCGACCACGCGCTCCAAGCCACGGCGCGATTTCATGGTGATGATACCGAGCAGCGTCTCATCCATACTGCCAAGTTTGGTAATCTGCTCGTGCATACCCTCAAACATCACTTGGCCGCGGTCATCTTGCTGCACCAATTGCTGATAGGTCTCACGATACACATCGAGCATATTGATAATCTGGTCATCGGTGGCTTGCGGTGCGTGTCGGCGCATGGCGACATCGACCGGCAGACCGACGGCGTAAAGAATATCGCGCCGTTCGGGTGCCGTGAAGTCGTGCGAGCTGAGCGCCGCTTCGGTCGCCGTGATGATGGTTTGCTGGCTATCAACCAGCGTCCCATCACAATCAAAGACAATCAGTCTCATCCATCAAGCCTCATCAAACCCAATATCGCCATCTTCCATATCGAAATTCAGCATCTCCCACGTCTCGGCCATATGGTCAGCCAGCGGTGCCCGACAGCTCAGCTCACCGCCCGAGGGATGCCGCATCTTAATCAATCGGGCGTGTAAGTGAAGTTTTTTCGGCAGAATTCCGCCATATTCTTCGTTTTCCGTATCAACACGATATTTGCCATCGCCGACCAGCGGATGACCGATAGCGGCGGCGTGGGCGCGTATTTGATGCGTGCGTCCGGTAATCGGGCGGAAGGCCAGCCAACTAAAACGCTGCCCAACCCGGGCGATTTCCATATAGTCCGTCTGCGCTTTCATCGCATCGGGATCGCCTTTCTCGACCGGCCTTACCCGCTCACCGCCATCGGCAGCAGCGCGCTTGGCCAACGGCACCATAATGTGTCCGCGCGGCGGCCGAGGTACCCCATACACCAAAGCCCAATAAATTTTTTCGGTCTCGCGATCGGCAAATTGACGGGTTAGAAATTGTGCCGCTTTGCGGTGGCGCGCCAGCAGCAACACACCCGATGTATCGCGGTCGAGGCGATGCACCAGACGTGGCGGCTCGGCGGCATCAAATTGCAGGGCCGGCAAAGCCGCGTCGATATGAGTGGTCGTCTTACTGCCCCCCTGCACCGCCAGACCGGATGGCTTATTCAGCACAATCACGTCTTTGTCTTTGTGCAAAATGGCGTTGCGCAAGCGCTCGACAACAGCATCCGAGACGCTGACCGGACGCTCTGATTTGGCCGCGCCTTGTGGCGGCACTTCGGGCGGCACACGAACCGTGTGCCCTTTGGCGACGCGTTCGGCCGCTTTGACCCGCTTGCCGTCGAGCCGCACCAATCCGCGGCGCAGTAATTTTTCGAGACGGCCTTGCGTCAGCGCCGGAAAATGTTTGCGAAACCAACGGTCGAGGCGCAGGCCATCATCTTCGGCTTTGACTTTAATCTGGCGCACACCGGCCATCAGCCGGCCCTCAGTGCCATGAAGCCGAGAATGAAAGCGGCCACACCGCCAAACAGCGATCCGCCAAGATAAAGCGCCATGGCGGCCATATCGCGCTTCTCAATGAGCTGGAACAGATCCATTGAGAAAGTCGAGAATGTCGTAAAACCGCCCAATATGCCGACGGCGAGAAACAGTCGCAGCGCTTCATTGGGTGTGCTTTGCCGCGACAGCCAGCCAATCACCACCCCCATGAGCAGCGAGCCAAAGATGTTGACGCTCAGTGTCGCCCACGGAAAGCCGGAAGTGGTTTTGAGCAATAATCCGGTGGCATAACGCGCGACCGCGCCCAGCGCGCCGCCGAAAGCTACCCAAATTATGGCCTGACCACTCATCATCACTCCTTGCCGTCAATCTAGCATAAAAAAAGGCACGAAAACGGGTGTTTCCGTGCCTTATTGAATTGGGGGGTCGCCTTAAGCGGTGGCAGCGGCGGCGACGGCTTCGCCTTCATCATCCACTTCAACCGGGCCTGAATCTTGGCCTTTGGCTTCCGTATCGCGATCAACGAATTCGATGACCGCCATCGGTGCGCTGTCGCCAAACCGGAAACCGGCTTTCAGCACCCGCGTATAGCCGCCCTCGCGGGTGGCGTAGCGCTCGGCCAGCGTGTCGAACAGCTTGGCAGCATATTTCTCTTCCGGCAGTTGCGCATAGGCGCGACGGCGTGCCGCCAAATCGCCTTTTTTGCCCAACGTCACCAGTTTTTCAACAAACGGGCGCAGCTCTTTGGCTTTCGGCAAAGTGGTGACAATCTGCTCGTGCTTAATCAGCGCGACAGCTAAATTGCCCAGCATCGCCTTGCGGTGGCTGCTGGTTCTGTTCAGTTTGCGTCCTGCTTTTGCGTGGCGCATAACGGCACTCCTCTAAGCCTTTTAGGCCTTAAAAATTCTCTTCGAACTTCTTGGCAAGTTCTTCAATGTTTTCCGGCGGCCAGTTCGGCACATCCATTCCAAGGTGCAGACCCATTTCGCCCAGCACTTCTTTGATTTCGTTCAGCGATTTGCGGCCAAAATTCGGCGTCCGCAGCATCTCGCCTTCCGACTTCTGAATCAGGTCGCCAATATAAACAATATTGTCGTTCTTCAGGCAGTTGGCCGAGCGCACAGACAATTCCAGCTCGTCGACTTTTTTCAGCAGCGCGGCAGAGAAACCGGTTTCCTCAATCGCCGAGGTGTCGTCCACTTGAACTTCAGGCTCCTCGAAATTGATGAAGCTCTGCAGTTGGTCTTGCAGAATACGGGCCGACAGCGCCAACGCATCTTCCGGCGTCACTGTGCCATTGGTCTCAATATCCATGGTCAGCTTATCGTAATCCAGCACTTGGCCTTCGCGCGTATTCTCAACATTGTAAGAGACGCGGCGCACCGGGCTGTAAAGACTATCGACCGGAATCATGCCGATGGGCGAATCTTCAGGACGATTTTTCTCAGCCGGCACATAACCGGCACCGGTATTGATGGTAAATTCGAAACGCACTTCAGCGCCATCATCCAATGTGCACAGCACCAAATCCGGATTGTGAATGGTCACATTAGCATTTTCTTCAATGTCACCGGCGGTAACAACGCCCGGGCCTTTTTTGCTCAGCGTTAGACGCTTGGGGCCTTCGGCATCCATAGACAGCGCCATTTTCTTGATGTTCAGCACCACATCGGTGACGTCTTCGCGCACACCTGCAATGGAGGAGAACTCATGCAGCACGCCGTCGATTTGAACAGCGGTGACCGCTGCGCCTTGTATCGACGACAGCAGCACACGGCGCAGCGCATTACCCAAAGTCAAACCGAAGCCGCGCTCCAGCGGTTCAGCGACAATGCGCGCTTCGCGCAGCTCGTCATGGCCGGGGATAATATCCAGCTTGGTGGGTTTAATCAGTTCGTGCCAGTTTTTTTGGATCACAGTGTCACCTCTTCAATCAGTTATCGCTAATGGTGCGCCGTCAGGCTCAACCGCTTCAGACGCGCCTTAAACGCGGCGTCGCTTGGGCGGGCGGCAACCATTATGCGGAATCGGAGTTACATCACGGATCGATGTGATGGTAAAACCGGCGGCTTGTAGAGCGCGCAAAGCGCTCTCGCGACCCGAACCGGGACCGCGAACATTGACTTCCAGCGTTTTCACGCCGTGTTCCATGGCCTTGCGACCTGCATCCTCGGCCGCAACCTGCGCGGCATAGGGTGTCGATTTGCGCGAGCCTTTAAAGCCCATAGAGCCGGCCGAAGACCAGCTAATGGCATTGCCCTGCGCATCGGTAATGGTGATAAGCGTATTGTTGAAAGTCGAATTGACATGGGCCACGCCGGAGGTGATGTTTTTGCGCTCGCGGCGGCGGACTCGGGTATTTTCGTTTGCCATTTACTGTTTCCTCTCGCGCTACTGCTTCTTGCCGGCGATGGCTTTAGCAGGGCCTTTGCGCGTGCGTGCATTGGTGTGTGTACGTTGGCCGCGCACCGGCAGATTGCGACGGTGGCGCAGACCTCGATAAATGCCCATATCGAGCAGACGTTTGATATTCATCGAGGTGTCGCGGCGCAAATCGCCTTCTACCATGTAATCCGCGTCGATTGTCTCGCGAATTTGAATGACATCGGCATCGCTCAATTCATTGACGCGACGTTCCGCCGGAATACCGACTTTTTCGCAAATTTCCTTCGCCTTGGTATCGCCAATCCCATGAATATAGGTCAGGGCAATCACCACGCGTTTGGCGGTCGGAATGTTAACACCAGCTATACGAGCCACTTGCTTCTCCTTTTCGCCGTCCCCGGCGCTGCTGAACCTTATAAAAAGCCAGCAATTCTGCGATTTTTACCGATTTTCGAGGTTCGTCTCTCGGAAGCGCGAATTATATGAATTTCGCCCCGCCAGTCAACTGCAAACCACCACAAAACATTGTAAAACATTGTAAAACCGCGATTAAATCTCCTTCAACACAGCATTTATTTGCTGCGTCACCTCATCCATTTCCTGCATCCCATCCAGCGTCTTCAAAATGCCTTTCGAGGCATAGAATTCGGCCACCGGGGCAGTTTGTTCCTCATAAACACGCAGCCGGTGCTGCAATGCTTCTTCCGTATCGTCTTCGCGCGGGCCGTCCGCGCTTTCTTCGGCGCGCTTCAAAATGCGCCCGATCAGCACCTCAGGGTCAACCGCCAATTCGATAACCCCGTCCAGCGCGATTGCTTTTTCTACCAGCATGGCGTCCAACGCTTTGGCTTGCGCGACATTGCGGGGAAAACCGTCAAGGATGAAACCGTTTTTGCAGTCATCTTCCTCAATTCGGTCAGAAATAATACTGACGACCACTTCATCGGGCACCAAATCGCCGCGCGCCATAATATCTTTGGCCTGTTTGCCGATATCGGTCTCCGCTGCCACGGCAGCGCGCAGCATATCACCGGTCGAAAGCTGACGAATATCGTAAGCGTCTTCGATGCGCTGCGCTTGCGTGCCTTTACCGGCACCGGGGGGGCCAAGAAAAACCAGTTTCATCGCCGTTTGCCCCCAAGCTTTGATTTCTTGATGAGACCTTCATATTGATGCGCGAACAAATGCCCCTGCACCTGCCCTACCGTGTCCATGGTCACATTGACGACGATGAGCAGCGACGTGCCGCCGAAATAGAACGGCACATTATAGGCATTGATGAGCATTTCCGGCAGCAGACAGACCGCCGTCAGATATAGCGCGCCGACAAGCGTCAGGCGGGTCAGCACATGGTCGATATATTCAGCCGTGCGCGCGCCCGGACGAATGCCTGGAATGAAGCCGCCATAGCGCTTCAGATTATCCGCCGTATCGTTCGGGTTGAAAACGATAGAGGTATAGAAGAAACAGAAAAAGATAATGCCCGCCGCGTAAAGCGCCATATAGGCCGGTTGGCCACGGCCCAACAGCGCCGCTACCGTGCCCAGCGCGCCGCCCGAAGCGTCGCCTGAGAAATTGGCCAGGGTAATCGGCATCAGCAGCAGCGAGGAAGCGAAAATCGGCGGAATAACACCGGCCGTATTGAGCTTCAATGGCAGGTGCGAGTTATCGCCTTGCGCCATACCGGCAGCGGTTTGGCGTTTCGGGTATTGCACCAGAAGACGACGCTGCGCGCGCTCCATGAAAACGATGAAAGCGATGACCACGACGACCATGATGATCAACGCCAGAATGATGAACGTTGACAGCGCGCCTTGGCGTCCAAGCTCCAGCGTGCCGGCCAGTGCGCTCGGCAATTCAGCCACGATACCGGCGAAGATAATCAGTGAAATGCCGTTGCCGACGCCGCGCGAGGTCACTTGCTCGCCCAGCCACATCAGGAATACCGTGCCACCTACGAGGGTGATAACGGCGCTGGCGCGGAAGAAAAAGCCGGGCTCAACGACCACGCCCTGCGCGCCTTCAAGGCCGATGGCAATGCCATAGCCCTGCACCGCCGCGAGAAACACCGTGCCGAAGCGCGTATATTGGTTGATTTGCTTGCGACCCGACTCGCCTTCTTTTTTGAGCTGCTCAAGACGCGGCACCACTGAAGTCAGAAGCTGGATAACAATCGAGGCCGTGATATACGGCATGATGTTGAGGGCAAAAATCGCCATCCGCCCAACCGCGCCACCGGCGAACATGTTGAACATGCCGATAATGCCAGATTGCTGCTGGCTGAACACAGCCTGCAAAGCCTGCGGGTCGATGCCGGGCAGCGGAATATAAGTGCCGAGCCGATAGACCAAAAGCGCACCCAGCGTGAACCAGATGCGTTTTTTCAACTCATCAGCCGTGCGAAAGGCTGAGAAGCTGAGATTGGCAGCGAGCTGTTCGGCAGCTGAAGCCATGTATCGGTCTCCTGTCCGCTGCTATTCTTCGGTTGCTTCGTCGGCAGCGTCTTCTGCGGGGGTTTCCTCAGCAGGCGCTTCCTCAGCTTTTGGGGCTTTGGCTTTTTTCTCTTTGGTCGGCGCAGCTTCCTTTTTAGCAGGAGTCAGAATGCTGAGCTTGCCGCCGAGTTTTCCGACTGCATCTTGCGCCGCTTTCGACATGCCCGCGACCTCAAAGTCGAGCTTCTCTTTCAGCTCGCCTTTGGCCAAAATACGCACGCCATCCAACGCGCGGCGGATAATGCCCGCTTCAACCAGACTGGCAGCAGACACGGTGGCGCCGGATTTCAGCTTACCGGCATCAACCGCAATCTGCAGACGGCCCAGATTGACCGCGTTCAACTTTTTCGGGTTGGGCACGTTAAAGCCGCGCTTCGGCAGGCGCATATGCAACGGCATTTGCCCGCCCTCAAAACCTTTAATGGCAACGCCCGAACGCGAGGTCTGACCTTTTACGCCGCGCCCTGCGGTTTTGCCTTTGCCCGAAGATGTACCGCGACCAACGCGCATACGCGCTTTGCGGGCACCGGGATTATCACTAAGTTCATTCAGTTTCATAACCGTTCTCCTCGTTGACTTAAGCGTCAACGACACGCACCAAATGTGCGACTTTTTCAATCATACCGCGCACGGCCGGCGTATCTTCCAGCTCACGACGACGACCCGTCTTGGCAAGACCAAGGCCGACCAGCGTAGCGTGCTGGTCTTTCGGGCGACCGATAGAACTACCGGTCTGTTCGACAATAATCTTTTTCGCTTTCGCCATGATTGCTTCTCCTAGCTGGCCGCTTCGACTTCTGCATCGTCTTGCGCTTCGTCACGGCGACGCGAAATCAAATCACTGACTTTTTTACCGCGGCGCGCGGCAACCGAGCGCGGGCTGCCTTGCTTTTTCAACGCAGCAAAAGTGGCGTGGATCATATTATAGGGGTTGGACGAGCCGACCGATTTGGCTACCACATCTTGCATACCCAAAACCTCGAACACGGCGCGCATCGGACCGCCAGCAATGATGCCGGTTCCGGGAGGCGCAGCGCGGAGTTCGACTTTACCGGCGCCGTGGCGACCGGCAATATCGTGGTGCAGCGTGCGGCCTTCGCGCAGCGGCACACGGATCATTTGCCGCTTAGCACTCTCCGTGGCTTTGCGGATGGCTTCCGGCACTTCGCGTGCCTTGCCATGACCAAAGCCAACCCGACCGCGCTGGTCGCCGATAACCACCAGAGCGGCAAAGCCGAAGCGACGGCCACCCTTCACCACTTTGGCGACGCGGTTAATGTGCACCAGACGATCGACGAATTCGCTATCGCGCTCTTCTCGATTTTCGTTTCTTGCCACGCTCTTTCTCCTCTTATCCGGTTAGAAGCTCAAACCGGCTTCGCGAGCTGCCTCGGCCAAAGCCTTGACGCGCCCGTGATAAATATAGCCGCCACGGTCAAAAATGACGTTTTCAACGCCCGCCTTTTTGGCCCGTTCAGCAATTTGCTTGCCGATAACACCGGCGGCTTCAACATTGCCACCGCTTTTACCGGAAAAATCTTTTTCCTTGGTCGATGCCGAGGCCAAAGTGCGCCCCGCTTCATCGTCAATGACCTGCGCGTAAATGTGTTTCGCCGAGCGGAACACAGACAGGCGCGGACGGCCATTAGCCACTTTGCGAAGCTGGCGGCGAACCCGCTGCCGACGACGCTCATCAGTAGAAATTTTTCCAACCATGACCAACCTCTATTTCTTCTTGCCTTCTTTGCGGAAGACATACTCGCCCTGATAATGCACGCCCTTGCCTTTATAAGGCTCCGGCGGACGGTAGCCGCGTATTTCCGATGCCACCTGACCGACTTTTTGTTTGTCGATACCGGAGACAAGAATCTCGGTTTGCGACGGGCACTCAACGTCAATGCCTTCGGGGACGGGGAAATCAATATCGTGGCTGAAGCCAAGCGATAATTTCAGCGTCTTACCCTGCATTTGCGCACGATAACCGACGCCTTTCAGTTCCAGCTTGCGCGAAAACCCCTCCGACACACCCGTGACAATATTTTGCACCATGGAGCGGCTGAGGCCCCAATGACTGCGCGCGCTTTGCGATTTATCGACCGGCGAAACGGTCACGCCATCATCATTTTGCGCCACTTCCACCAAGTCAGACAGCTTTATCGCCAACTCGCCTTTAGGGCCTTTGGCGGCGACATTATGCCCGTTAAGGTTGATTTCAACCCCTTCCGGAACAGCGACAGGTCTTTTGCCAATACGAGACATTTTTCTATCCTTTCCGAGACACGCCTAGAAGACGCGGCACAGAATCTCCCCACCAACATTATTTTCACGAGCCGCATTATCCGACATCACGCCTTTGGGCGTAGAGATGATGGAAATGCCCAGACCATTGCGGATGACCGGCATGGTCTTAACCGACGAATAAACCCGGCGGCCCGGCTTGGACACGCGCTGGATTTCCCGGATAACAGGTTCGCCTTCGTAATATTTCAATTCGATTTGCAGTTCACCGGCACCATTATCGTTTGCCGATTCCGAGTAGCCACGAATATAGCCTTCTTCCTGCAGCACATCGAGCACCCAACGGCGCAGTTTGGAAGCCGGGCTTACGACCGAGCTTTTGCCGCGCATTTGAGCGTTGCGGATGCGGGTCAGCATATCACCGAGAGGATCGTTCATAATCTTGCCCCCCTACCAGCTAGACTTGACCATGCCCGGCACCAGTCCTTTGGAGGACAGCTCGCGCAAGGCGATGCGGGACATGTTGAGTTTACGGTAATAGCCGCGCGGGCGACCGGTGACACCGCAACGATTGCGGATACGGGTCGGCGCCGAATTGCGCGGCAGTTTAGCCAATTCAAGACGCGCTTTGAAACGCTCTTCATTGGACAGCGCCTGGTCTTTGGCCGTGGCCATCAACGCAGCGCGCTTGGCGGCGTATTTCTTCGCCATGCGCTTACGCTTATCGTTACGTTCTACAGCAGATTTTTTCGCCATATCTCTCTCCTCCGCCCTTAATCGTTGAACGGAAAGTTAAAGGCGCGCAGCAATTCACGGGCCTGATCATCATCTTTGGTGGTGGTGCAGACAATAATGTCCATCCCCCAAATCGTATCGACTTTGTCGTAATTGATTTCCGGAAACACAATGTGCTCTTTCAGACCCATGGCGAAATTGCCATTGCCGTCAAAGCTTTTTGCGTTGAGACCCCGGAAGTCACGCACGCGCGGCAAAGCCACCGTGACCAGACGGTCGATAAATTCATACATGCGCGCGCCACGCAAGGTCACCTTCACGCCAAGCGGCATGTCTTCACGCACTTTAAAAGTGGCGATGGAGTTGCGCGCGCGGGTGATGACCGGCTTTTGACCGGCGATCGCCTGCAAGTCCTCAAATGCCGAGTTGATTTTCTTGGTGTCTTGCGTGGTTTCGCCGACCCCCATATTCAACACGACTTTCTCGAGCGCCGGAACCTGCATCGGGTTCTTCAGCTCGAACTTCTCAATCAGCGCACCGCGAATGCTGTCCTGATATTGCGTTTTCAGGCGCGGGATATAAGACGTATCAGCCATCAATCACTTCCCCCGAACGTTTAGCGATGCGCGACTTTGTGCCGTCATCATTGAGTTTGTAACCAATGCGGCTGGCTGACCCGTCTTTCGGGTCGGCAATGGCCAGATTGGAAATGTGGATTTTACCTTCGCGATTGATAATGCCGCCTTCGCTTTGCGCGGTCTGTTTCTGGTGACGTTTCACCATATTCACACCCTGCACAATGGCGCGGTTTTCGCTCGGAAACACAGCCAGCACATCGCCGCTTTTGCCTTTATCGCGGCCGGTGGTGACAACCACCTTATCGCCTTTCTTGATTTTCAGCTTCACGGCCATTACAACACCTCCGGTGCCAGCGACACGATTTTCATGTGATTGGTCGAGCGCAACTCACGCGTCACCGGGCCAAAAATGCGGGTGCCGATAGGCTCGCCCGAATTATTGACCAACACAGCGGCGTTGCGGTCGAAGCGGATAATGCTGCCATCCTGACGGCGGATTTCTTTCGCCGTACGCACGATAACAGCGCGCATCACATCGCCCTTTTTCACACGGCCCCGTGGAATCGCTTCTTTGACCGAGACCACAATCGTGTCCCCGACCGAAGCGGTTTTGCGTTTGGAACCGCCAAGGACTTTGATGCACTGCACCCGGCGTGCGCCGCTATTATCGGCAACATCCAGATTGGTTTGCATCTGAATCATAATAAGACCTCTTACTCAGCAGCGCCGGAAATCACTTCCCAGCTCTTCAATTTGGAGATCGGCCGGCACTCGCGAATGGACACAGTGTCGCCGACTTTCACAACATTATTCGCATCATGAGCGTGGTAACGCTTTGATTTACGAACGGTTTTCCTCATCACCGGATCGGTAAAGCGACGCTCGACAGAGACGATAACCGTCTTGTCGCCTTTATCGCTGACCACCGTGCCTTGCAATATACGTTTTGGCATCTTTCTTCCTCGTTCCGGCTACTGCGCGCCTTGCGCGGTTTTGAGACGCGCAATGGTGCGACGCACTTCCCGCATACGGGCGGTATTTTCAAGCTGGCCCGAGGCCTGCTGGAAGCGCAGATTAAGTTGCTCTTTTTTCAGCTTCAAAAGCTCATCATCGAGCTGGTCGGCTGTCATATCTTTAATTTCGGACATTTTCATGGCGATACCTATTGTCCTTCACCTGGGCGCGAGACGATGCGCGTGGCGACCGGCAATTTAGCGGCGGCCAATTTCAGCGCTTCGTGGGCGACATCGGCGGTTACACCATCGACCTCAAACATGATGCGGCCGGGTTTGACGCGGCAGGCCCAATATTCGGGCGAGCCTTTACCTTTACCCATCCGCACTTCGGTCGGTTTTTTCGAGACCGGCACATCAGGAAACACACGGATCCAAACACGGCCGGCACGCTTCATGTGGCGGGTGATAACGCGACGCGCGGCTTCAATCTGGCGCGCTGTGATACGCTCCGGCGAGGTCGCCTTCAGACCATACGAGCCGAAAGTCAGCGTCGTGCCGCCTTTGGCATTGCCGTGAATACGACCCTTATGAGCCTTGCGGAATTTCGTTCGCTTCGGTTGCAACATGGTCTAGTTCTCCGTCGCTGCGTTTTGAGGACGCTGCGGGCGATTGCCCTGTTCGCCCTGTTCATCGCGGCGGTCACGGGCCATCGGGTCGTGCTCCATAATCTCGCCTTTGAATATCCAGATTTTGACACCGCAAATACCGTAAGCGGTCATCGCTTCGGCAACGCCGTAATCAATATCGGCGCGCAGCGTGTGCAGCGGCACACGGCCTTCGCGATACCATTCGGTACGGGCAATCTCAGCACCACCCAAACGGCCACCGCAATTAATACGAATGCCCAATGCGCCAAGCCGCGTGGCCGATTGCACGGCGCGCTTCATGGCACGGCGGAAACCGACACGACGCTCAAGCTGTTGCGCGACGCTTTCAGCCACCAGCTGTGCATCGATTTCAGGCTTGCGCACTTCAACGATATTCAGCACTACTTCGCTACTGGTCATGGCGGCAATGCGCTGCTTCAGCTTTTCAATATCGGCACCTTTTTTGCCGATAATGACACCGGGGCGCGCCGAGTGAATGGTGACGCGGCATTTTTTATGCGGCCGCTCAATAACCACGCGCGAGACACCGGCCTGACGCAAGTCTTTGAACAGCATGGTGCGGATTTTCAAATCCTCATGCAGCAGATTGGCGTATTCGCCTTTCTCAGCATACCAGCGCGATTCCCAGGTGCGGTTGACGCCGAGGCGCATGCCAATCGGATTAACCTTCTGTCCCATTACGCTTTCTCCTCGACTTCGCGCACAACGATGGTGAGCTGGCTGAACGGTTTTAGAATGCGTGCGGCGCGGCCTTTGGCGCGGGCGCGGAAGCGCTTCATAACCAGATTTTTGCCGACATAGGCTTCTGAAACGATGAGGCTGTCAACGTCCAGATTGTGATTGTTCTCGGCATTGGCGATGGCGCTTTGCAGCACTTTCTTCACCTCACCGGAGACGCGGCGGCGCGAGAAAGTCAAATCATTCAATGCCTGCTCGGCTTTCTTGCCGCGAATAAGCTGCGCAACAAGATTGAGCTTTTGCGGGCTGGTGCGGATCATCCGACCGACCGCTTTGGCTTCGTTTTCCGGCAATTGCCGCTCTAGCGATGCTTTGCCCATGATTAACCTCTTTTCGCCTTCTTATCGGCTGTGTGTCCGTAATAGGTGCGGGACGGCGCAAACTCACCGAATTTATGCCCGACCATATCCTCAGTCACCGAAACCGGAATATGCTTTTGCCCGTTATGAACACCAAAAGTCAGACCGACAAATTGCGGCAGAATCGTCGAACGACGGCTCCAGATTTTAATGACTTCATTGGTGCGTCCGCTCTCGCGCACGGCCTCTGCTTTTTTAAGCAAATAACCGTCAACAAACGGACCTTTCCAGACTGAACGTGTCATCGTGCCAACACTCCTAACGTTTCTTCTTCAAATGGCGGCTGCGAAGAATATATTTGTCCGTCGCCTTGTTTGACCGCGTGCGGCGACCTTTGGTCGGCTTGCCCCACGGCGTCACCGGATGACGACCACCTGAGGTTTTGCCCTCACCACCACCATGCGGGTGATCGACCGGGTTCATGGCCACACCGCGGACCGACGGGCGTTTGCCCAACCAGCGGCTGCGACCGGCTTTCGCCAGTTTAATGTTTGATTGGTCAGGGTTCGACACGGCCCCAACAGTGGCCATGCAAGTGCCCAGCACCAGACGCTGCTCGCCCGATGTAAGGCGGATAATCGCATAACCCGCATCACGACCGACCAGCTGTGCAAATGTACCGGCGGAACGCGCGATTTGCGCACCCTTGCCCGGCTTCAACTCGATATTGTGAATAATCGTGCCGATAGGAATGGACTTCAGCGGCATCGCATTGCCCGGCTTCACGTCAACGCTTTCACCGGAAATCACCTTATCGCCGGCGGCCAGACGCTGCGGCGCAATAATATACGCCTGCTCACCATCGGTATAAGTGATGAGCGCGATAAACGCCGAACGGTTAGGATCATATTCCAGGCGCTCGACCGTCGCTTCCATATCAAACTTGCGGCGCTTGAAATCGATAATGCGATAGCTGCGCTTGTGCCCGCCACCACGACGGCGCGCGGTAATGCGACCGGTATTATTGCGGCCACCCGATTTCGTTAGACCCTCGGTCAGTTTCTTAACCGGCTTGCCGCTATACAGCGCCGCACGGTCGACCTGAATGAGGCCACGTTGGCCCGGGGTCGTCGGTTTATATGTCTTCAATGCCATAAGTTTGCCCCTTTTACAGACCCGTCGTCACATCAATGCTGTGACCGTCTTCGAGCGTCACGACGGCTTTCTTTTCATCGTTCTGCTTGCCGGCGACACCACGAAAACGCTTGGCTTTACCTTTGCGCACCAGCGTGTTGACGGCTTTCACTTTGACATCAAACAGCGCCTCGACAGCCTCTTTGATGATGGTTTTATTGGCATCCGGCGCGACTTTGAAAACAACCTGATTGTTCTCTGAAGCAATCGTCGATTTCTCGGTGATTACCGGCTTGCGGATGACGTCGTAATACACTTCGCGGCTCATTTGAAACGCTCCTTCAGGCTATCAAGAGCCGCTTTGGTCAGCACCAGCTTGTCGCGGCGCAGAATGTCATAGACATTAATGCCTTGCGCCGGCAGCACATCGATATGCGCAATATTGCGCGCGGCGCGGGCGAAATTGGTATCGACCTCCGCGCCATCGATAACCAGAGCGTTATCAATACCCAGTTTGCCGAGTTGCTTTTTGAGGCCAGCCGTCTTGCCGTCTTTCGACTTGGCATCGGCCAGCACCACCAAAGATTCATCAGCCTGCTTGCTCGACAGCGCCATTTTCAGCGCCAAGGCGCGCACTTTTTTCGGCAAGTCGGTAGCATGGCTGCGGACAACCGGCCCGTGCGCGCGACCACCACCAATAAAGATGTTGGATTTACGGTTACCGTGACGCGCACCGCCTGAGCCTTTTTGACGACCGAATTTCTTGGTCGTGCCGGTGATTTCACCGCGCTGCTTGGTTTTGTGCGTACCGGCCTGACGTTTGGCGAGCTGGTAAGTCACCATGCGCTGCAGAATATCAGCACGCGGTTCAACACCGAATAAAGCCTTGTCGAGTGTGACCTCGCCGTCGGCTTTCGCATCAAGCGTTTGAACTTGCGCTTTCATTATTCGCCATCCTTCTTATCTTCGTCTGCTTCTTCAGCAGCAGACTCTTCAGCCGGAGCTTCTTCAGCAGCAGCCTCTTCGGCAGGGGCGGCGTCAACCACCTCTTCGGCCACTGCTTCCGTTACTTCCTCAGCCGGAGCTTCCTCGGTAGCTTCACCTTCAACCGGCGCCTCATCGGCCACCAGACCGGCCGGATAAGGCAGGTCGTCTGGCAACGGGCGCTTAATCGCGTCGCGCAGCAACACCCAACCGCCTTTGGCCCCCGGCACCGCGCCTTTGACCATGACGAGGCCGCGCGTTGTGTCGGTTTTCACCACCTCAAGGTTTTGAATGGTGACGCGGCTATCGCCCATATGACCGGCCATTTTCTTGCCTTTAAAGACTTTGCCCGGGTCCTGACACTGACCGGTCGAACCGTGCGAGCGGTGCGAGATTGACACACCGTGCGAGGCGCGCAAGCCGCCGAAATTGTGCCGCTTCATGGCACCGGCAAAACCTTTACCGATTGAAACACCGGTCGCATCGACTTTTTGGCCTTCGATGAAATGCGACGCCGATAACTCGGCCCCAACATCAATCATATTATCGGCGCTGACGCGGAATTCAGCCACGCGGCGCTTCGGCTCCACTTTGGCTTTGGCGAAATGGCCGCGCATGGCGCTGCTGGTGCGCTTAACCTTGGCGAAACCCGAGCCGAGTTGGACGGCTGAATAGCCGTCTTTCTCTTCGGTGCGCTGGGCAACAACCTGGCACTTGTCGAGTTTCAGCACAGTGACGGGCACATGTTTACCGGCTTCGGTAAACAGGCGTGTCATGCCGACTTTCTGAACGATCAATCCGGAACGCATGGGTAACGCCTCCTAATTCCTTACAGCTTGATTTGAACGTCGACGCCCGCGGGCAGGTCGAGTTTCATCAAGGCATCAACGGTTTGCGGGGTTGGGTCGACAATGTCGAGCAGTCGCTTATGCGTACGCATTTCGAACTGGTCGCGGCTTTTCTTATCGATATGCGGTCCGCGCAGAACCGTATATTTCTCAATATGTGTCGGAAGCGGAATGGGTCCGCGCACATCCGCGCCGGTGCGTTTAGCCGTGTTCAAAATCTCACGCGCCGAATTATCGAGCACGCGATGGTCAAACGCTTTCAGGCGGATACGAATGTTTTGTGACTGTGCCATTTTCTAGTCCGTTTCCATTAAAAGAGGCGCGCTCCCTTTTTTCCAAAGAAGAGCGCGCCCAAAAGTCCTACTCAATAATAGCCGCGACGACGCCGGCGCCGACGGTGCGTCCGCCTTCACGGATAGCGAAGCGCAGCTTCTCTTCCATGGCGACCGGCACAATCAGTTCCACTTCCATCTCGACATTATCGCCC
>Ga0181597_10000476_pt1 | contig 44664 bp, 40 predicted proteins | sample 041ome_5_FD_148647 | JGI IMG/M metagenome (GOLD analysis project Ga0181597, IMG submission 148647) | Coastal salt marsh microbial communities from the Groves Creek Marsh, Skidaway Island, Georgia - 041403US metaG (spades assembly) | ecosystem: Environmental > Aquatic > Marine > Intertidal zone... | reverse complement strand
TCGATTCTTGCTTTGGGAATCACAACATACTCTGCATTTGCGCCCATGCCGATGCTGGTTACGCGGTTGCCCAACTCAATCCCTTCAATAGGACCGCCGGTTTGCACCACTTCGCCGCTAAATTCGTGTCCTAGCACCCGACCCTGTTCAATGGGATTCCCCAGCTGTTGGAACAAGCCATGACGATAGGTATGCAAATCAGAGCCGCAGATGCCGCAAGCTCTGACCCGGAGTAGAACATCCCCCGGTGCCAGTGCGGGTGGGTCAATTTCTTCAAAGCGGACATCCTCCGGTCCGTGAAATACTGCAGCTTTCATGGGCATCTCCCTATTGCGGTCACTAGCAGAGAGTGTACCTAATTAGCGTCTTGCCGCCTAAACGATATGACGTGCTGACAATTTTCCGATCTTTTCACTTAAATTCATCGCAAGCAAAAGGCGTTACGTCTACGGGAGAAACACAACCTCAGGTGATGCTCCGCTGATAGCGCGTTGATGACGCGATGTTGTTGGCGATTATCTGTCCATTAATACTTCTCTATAAACCGTTATCAGCGCTATGCTGTGGGAGTTACGAATTAGAGGATCAGTCAGGAGAATTGAATTATGGAAATTGCAGGCAATTGTGGTGTTTTTGTGGGAGGAGCCTCGGGGATGTGTCGGGCAACAGCGATGCGGTTCGCAGAAAAGGGCGGCAAAGTCGCCATCCTGGATTTAGAGCAGTCCGATGGCGCTAAAGTTGCCGAATCTCTGGGCGGTGTGTTTCAACCCTGCAATGTGATGGATTATGAAGGCATGGAAGCGTCGATCGAGTCTGCGGTTAATGCGATTGGTGGTATTCATTTTATGGTTAACACTGCTGGAGGTGGTGTCGCACAGCGAACGATTAAGAAAGATGGCAGCCGGCATGCGTTAGAGGACTTTCGTCGAATCATCGATTTGAACCTAATCGCATCATTTAACATCAATAGTATTGCGGCGCAGCACATGGCAAGCAATGAACCTAATGAAAATGGTGAGCGTGGGGTGATGATAAATACTGCGTCCATCGCGGCCTTCGAAGGCCAGATTGGGCAAGTGGCTTATACCGCGGCCAAAGGTGGAATAGCCGCAATGACACTCACTATGGCGCGAGACCTGGGTACCCACGGTATTCGGTGTATGACCATTGCCCCCTCGTTGTTCGATACGGGACTGACTGCAGGAATCCCCGACGAGGGTGCGCTGCAGTTAACGAAGGATGCGGCTTTTCCAAAACGGATGGGTCGACCGGATGAATTTGCAGTGATGGCGATAGCGATCTTTGAGTCGGCCATGATGAACGGATCAACTCTTCGGGTTGATGGTGGCCAACGGTTTGCGCCGCGCTAAAAGGCTCGGCTGACGTTCGAGTCGTCTCAGGTTTGGACTGTACTGGAGGCGCTAAAAACTGCTTCCCCTCGGGGCGATGTGAGTCGAATAGGGCTCAGCATCGTACCTAAGGGGGTGATAACAAAGCGTGTCTCTTAGTGATGTCAAAACCAATGTTTAAGGGGGCAGCCGCTATAGTACTGCTCGCCCTCGCCATAGGGGTAAGAGCTGCTGAGCAGGTCCAGTTAAGCTGTCAGAATACTGCTGGCGAAGCGGCGCTCTCTTTGTTGGTGACCCCGAATGTGTATTCCGTAGTAGAAGACCAAGTTGGCATAAGTTATCAGGTTTCATGGAATCCTGATTTTATCATTGTTTACTTCAGGGCTGATCGCTCAGATGGGGCTTCGAATAACAACTATTTGAAGATTGATAGTGTGACCCTGAAATATACCGGGCAACGACAGTGGGGCGCGATGATACAACCCATTAGCGTCAAGGGCCGGTGCCAAATCGACAGGGTAAAGTAAAGTCCTCCTACTCCGCGAATAGTTCACTCAAATAAGACAGGTAAGCCTTCGTTGATGGCGTTGAGTCGTATTTGGATGCAACAACATTTTTTTAGTGTTGGCGCTTAGGCTTCATTCCGCGAAGTCCCCTAGCTTGAAAAAAATTGCCTGAGCGTTTGGAGCGATGCCGTCGGCCTTGATTTGGAACTGGGATCCAACAGGCTTACGAGGCATTAGTAAACGCAAAACACTGCGCGCGAGATGGGTTACGGGCGACGCCGTTTCGGCAGGCGCCAAGTGTCTGTTAGCCGAGGCCTCGCTGGATACCTGCCTTTTTAGGCGGCACATTGTGCTTATCCCAGTCTTGCCTGTCACTTTTGTCCTCAACATGTGCTGGTTGCTCGAATTTGATATATCTGTAAGCTTTAGAGGATGCCTACTGTACTTGAAATTATTCCAGACCAGCTGCGCGAGGAAGTGAACGCTGCCGTAAGTTGGTTTAATGCCCGCGAAAATGCTTCGTTCGAAGTGACAGGTATTGTTGATCCTCCAAACGCGGCTGGCTCTGGAGAGGATCTCCGCTTGGTGCTGTGCGGCGAGGGTGTGTGCCGCCAGGAAACATTTAAAGTCGCCGCGTCTGAAGATTTGTCTTCGGTACAGTGGTTAGGGTTAGACCACGCCCAGGACAGCGCGGGCGTTGCCGAACTTGATCCGCCTCCTGGTGCAAGGAGAACATGGCTGAAAGATGTGGCTGAGCGGCATGCTTTTGTTGTGTTGTTGTTTTATCGCGGCTTCTGGTGACCCCCTTGTCGCCTCGAGTTGCGAGGCTATGTTTTTAGTGGTGTGGTCGACGCTATTCGAGCTGCAGGTGGGGAAGTTTATGCAGTAACCAGTGAGCCGCAAGCGCTAGCGTCTCGTGCTCAAGAAGAGTGGGCCCTTTCTTTTGAGTGTGTGGGAGACCCGCATCAAGAAATCGCAGGCGCTGCACGCCAACAGGGTTTGCTAGATTTGCGGACAAACGAAGTGGGTGAATTTATAACCCGCGACACGGCCTGGGATGTCTCCCACCCTAAAGGTTTTTATCAGCCCGGTGTGCTTGCACTGAACACTGAGCGTCTACTTTATCGCTGGCGGTCTATTCCCAATCGAAAAAATATGGGTGGTGCTGGGGGCAGGCCGACAGAAGATTATGTTTGGCGAAAGATTCAGGCAGCTTTGAACGATCCTCTAGGGAACGATGCGGAGTTAGATGAAATGCCTGAAACGGGGGGCAAGGCGCCTCCCTTTTTCATATTCTCTTTGATGCTTATGGCGCACGGTTGGTTTGTCAGACCCAAAGCATTTACTTATCAAGGAGATGGTGCCAACCCAATGCAACGTTTCCCGTTGGTGATGATGCGACTTCTGGCGTTTTTTGGATGCTGGATCGCAGCCTTTATACTGTTGCCGACGATTTGGGTCGGTCTTGCGTTAACGCTTTATGCACCGTTGGCTATTCTGGGTATTCGCAAGGTCTATGGTACGTTTGCGGTGGAGATGCCGGAGTGATTACTTCTACCTTGACTAGAGGGGTGAGATCTATGGATATCGGGCTTAAAGATGTTGGCGGAGCGGACGGGACTCGAACCCGCGACCCCCGGCGTGACAGGCCGGTATTCTAACCAACTGAACTACCGCTCCAACAAAGAAAACTTGGTGGGTGTTGCAGGGGTCGAACCTGCGACCTACGGCTTGTAAGGCCGTCGCTCTCCCAACTGAGCTAAACACCCGCAATTCAGGAAGCGCAATTGTACAGTGATGGCAGGTTAAGTCAATCTCACCGGCGCGCGTTGCAAATCACTGGCAAAACCCTCGTTAAAGCCTAATGGCGGCTCGAATCAGCTCAATTCAGAGCTTGATGCCATCGATTCGGTCTTTTCTAAGCTTAGGGACAAAAGCCGGTTCTATCACTTTTTATTATCGCCTAGCCCATGGGAGGAAAAGTCGCTGTGGCCGAGAGACACCGCCTTTGAATAGCGTTTTTATTTCTAAATGTATGACTGAAACAGTAAAGAGACGTAGGCGATTTGCGTATTACTCGCTCTTCCGAGCCCTTAAGCCAAACAAAGCCTCGATTCGTAGATATGACAAGGGCAGAGGGTGCAAATTTGGGAGAATTCAGCATGTAGTGGGAGTAACCCCCTGCAAGCTACTCAGCGATACAGAGGCGCGTGCGCCTAGGGAACGGACGATAACCGGCGCAAGCATATCGCCACCAGATAACCCCTCATCGATGCAGAGCAAAAAGTTTGAGATATGGCTGTCCTGGCATCGGATGAAGGCGACAGCTCGTAAAGCCAAACAGCTTTGGGTGCAGGGGGGAGTGCGATCAGGTGATCTACAACAAATGGTCGACCTGCCAGCTTTCGCAAAAAAGCAGCCAATCATCGAGGCTTCAGCCAAAAATGCACAAATTGGCTAGTAAAATCAAAACGACAGGGTATAGTTTGCGCCCATGAGAAAGACCTACATAACAGCTGCTTTCGTGGCTGCTTTGATCGTTGGCTGGATTGGGTCCGGTCTATTGAAAGAAGAAAGCGCGCGCCCTGCTCAGTCGGTAGCTTTGAAGAATCTTGCGCGTCAAGCAAAAAATGAGGACAGACCGCTTTCTGTGGTCCGCATCAGTACCAGCTATGCGAGCGAGCAAGATCGTTCGATTCGGGTGAGAGGTCAAACCAAGGCAGAACGCACCGTGGTGGTTCAATCCCAGATTAGTGGTCTCGTAAAGGCTCGTACCGTCAATCGTGGTGATCAGGTCGTGAAAGGCGATGTCCTCTGTGAAATTTCTATAGAGGATCGAGATGCAAATTTGAAGGAGGCGACTGCAGCTTTGTCGCAAGCCGATCTTGATTATCAGGGGGCTTTGCAGCTCGCGGCCAAGGGTTTGCAATCAGATTCAGCCGTTGCTGCAGCAGAAGCGCGGGTCGCAGCGACTCAGGCTGTGGTTCAGCGCCGGCTGCTTGAAAAGTCGAAGCTACGCATCAAGGCGCCTTTTGCGGGTGTTGTCGAAGATATCCACATGGAAGTTGGCCAATTCGCGACCCCCGGGACTGCCTGCGCCACCTTGGTCGACTTGGACCCTATGCTATTGGTAGGAGAGGTCTCTGAGCAGCAGCTGAGCGGATTGGTCTCTGGCCTACCGGTCACGGCTCAACTATCAGATGGGCAAAATATTGTCGGCCAGGTTCGTTACGTGAGTCAGGTAGCGAATGCTGGCACGCGAACCTATGCTATCGAGGCACTCCTGCCGAATGCCGACGGGCGTATCAATAGCGGCCTCACGGCCTCGATAAATATCGTAACCGGGCGCAGCAAAGCGCACAGAATTTCACCAGCGCTCTTGGTGCTAGATGATGAAGGCCGTACTGGCGTGCGAGCTGTGTCGAAGAATAACATCGTAGAGTTGCACCTCGTTGATCTCTTAACAGAGGGCTCAGATGGCGTCTGGGTAGAAGGGCTTCCTGAGGTCATTGATTTAATCGTCGTTGGCCAGCAGTCGGTTATTGCCGGCGAGAAGGTTGAGGCCAAGCAAGCTGAGCTCGATTTCAGCGAAGCCATAAGTCAAGGCGCAAATCTCCTGTGAACGCTTTTATCGATACGGTTGTAGGCCGACCTCGCACCACGCTTTTGTTATTGTTTATGGTGTTGTTGACTGGCATAGCGAGTCTGCGGTCGATTCCTGTTGAGAGCGACCCGAGTATTGCCGTTCCCTTTTTCCGAATCCAAGTTTTCAATGAAGGCATCTCTGCTGAAGATGGCGAGCGCTTGCTGGTTCTGCCGCTCGAGAATGAACTGCGCTCTGTTGAAGGGGTTGAGGAGTTGCAGTCCTACTCAGGAGAAAATGTATCTACCGTAGTGGTGCAGTTCGACGCTGATCGAGATGTTGATGAAGCGCTAGTTGATGTTCGGGATGCAGTTGATCGAGCGAAAGTTGAATTGCCCAGCTCTACCGAAGAACCTGTCATTCAAGAAATGAGCACCGATGATTTTCCGGTTCTTCAGGTTAATGTAGCCGGCGACGATGTGCCCGAGCGCATGCTCTATTTGGCAGCACTTGATCTCAGAGACCGGATCGAAGCGCTACCTAATGTGCTTAAAGCTGAGATGTCGGGACATCGAGAGGAAGTGCTAGAAGTGACGATTAAGCCAGCAGCGCTAGAGGCTTATCAGATCTCAGGTGAAGCGCTTATTTCAGTGATTGCTAGGAATAATCGATTGGTGCCAGCAGGCAGCTTAGACAATGGCGAGGGCCGATTCGCGCTCAAAGTGCCGAGCGTTATTGAATCGGCGAGCGATTTGTACGATCTGCCCGTGAAAACGACAGCGAATGCGGTCGTCACTTTGAGCGATGTCGCAGAAATTCAAAGACGGTTTAAAGATCGAAGCGGGTTTGTTCGGGTCAATGGTGAAAAGGCCATCAGTATTAACGTTACCAAGCGCGCCCAGGCCAATATTATTGATACGGTGGCAGCCGCTAAAGCCGAAGTTGAGGCATTAAAGCCCTCACTGCCTGGCAAAATCGAAATTATTTACACGATCGATCAGGCCCCTTGGGCGTTACTTCAGGTTAATGAACTGCAGGGCAATATTCTGACCGCATTGGCTTTAGTGATGATTATCGTAGTTGCTGCGATGGGCTTTCGCTCTGGGCTGATTGTGGGATTAGGCATTCCAATGTCTTTGATGTTTGCCGTGACGATCCTTTACGTGATTGGTTTTACCTATAACTTCATGGTGATGTTTGGGATGTTGCTCGCCTTAGGGATGCTGATCGACGGTGCGATCGTTGTGACTGAGTATGCCGATCGACGCATGTTAGAAGGCGAACATCGACGCCAAGCTTACGCCGCCGCCGCAAAGCGCATGTTTTGGCCTGTTGTTGCTTCGATCGCAACAACGCTGGCAGCATTTTTACCGCTTATGTTCTGGCCAGGCATCGTCGGTAAGTTTATGCGCTATCTGCCGGTCACCGTATTTGCTGTATTGTCGGGTAGCTTACTGTATGCGCTAGTTTTTGGTCCCGCCATAGGCGCGCTGATTGGTAGGCCTGGTGCCGATCAAGAGGGCATGTTGCATAATCTTAAGACCATGGAGTCTGGTAATCCGCTGCAAATTAAGGGCTTCACCGGCGGATATGCCCGGGTCCTGTGGTGGTGTAGCCATCACGTTTTTCTCACCCTGTTTGTCACCGTTGGTATTTTGTTCGCCAGCTTTTGGGCATATGGACAATGGGGAAATGGGGTGATTTTCTACTCAAACGCCGAACCACAATTCGCTCGAGTGCTTGTTAAGTCTCCGGGCAATTTATCTGCGTTTGAAGCCAATAGGCTGGTCGGTGAGGTCGAGGACATGCTGCTCGAGGTGAATGGGGTTGCCGAACTCAACACATTCGCCCGATCCAATCCGGGTGGTGACGAGATCGGCACTTTGTTTCTGCAGATGCTCCCAGAGAATGATCGTACCCGGGGGACGGATGCCATTTTCGAGGATGTTCGCCGAGGCGGCCGTCAGATCGCAGGCGTAAATGTTGAAATTGAAGCTATGGAGCAGGGGCCCAGGCAGGGCAAACCGATAGAGGTTGAAATCTCTGCATTCAATCGTGAGTTAATCACGCCGGCGCTCAAGCGAGTGCGTGCCCAGATGGAACGAACCGAAGGCCTCGTCGATATAGAGGACTCTCTGGCTAAGCCGGGAATAGAGTGGCGGCTTGCTGTCGATCGCGCCAGAGCCGCAATGTACGGTGCTGACGTCACTCAAGTGGGTGTGGCCGTCCAGCTGATTACAGCCGGCATCAAAATTGGCGAATATCGACCTGACCGTAGCGATGATGCTGTAGATATTCGCATTCGCTACCCTGACCAAGACCGAGGCATTAAAGCCATCGACGCGCTGCGGGTGTCAACCCCGGAGGGTATGGTGCCGATTTCTAACTTTGTTACAACAGAGGCTAAGCCCAATGTCGGTACGATTCAGCGCTTTAACGGAACCCCAGTCGATTATGTGCGATCTAACGTTGCTACAGGGGTCTTGGCTGATACCAAAGTTAAGGAATTACAAGCATGGCTGACGACCCAGGCCTTCGATCCCGGTGTGACGGTTACCTTTCGGGGGGCCGATGAAGAGCAACAAGAGTCGCAGGCTTTCACCGCGACAGCCTTCGGTTTGTCGCTGCTGTTGATGTTTGTGTTGTTGGTTACCCAGTTCAACAGCTTCTACCAATCTGTATTGATATTATTCGCGGTGGTGATGTCAACTGCCGGAGTGTTGATCGGGTTATTGGTCACTGGCAATCCCTTCAGCTCACTGCTAACGGGAATAGGGATTGTCGCCCTCGCGGGGATTGTGGTGAACAATAATATCGTACTGATCGACACGTTTAATGAACTCAGGCGGAATCACCCTGCGGCAGACCCTATCATGCTGATTGTCCGAACCGGCACCCAGCGGCTGCGTCCTGTGGTGCTGACCACGCTGACCACCGTATTTGGTCTTTTGCCTCTGGCAATGAACTTTAGTATTGATATGCTCAATCGAACAATTACCTATGGCAGTATGTTGTCGTCACTTTGGGTGCCCTTGTCTCAAGCCATCGTATCAGGGATGGCCTTTGCGTCTATTTTGACCCTGATCGCAACCCCAGCAATGCTCGCGTTGCCTTATCGCGTTGAGCATCGCAAGCAACAGCTCAAAACTCTGGCGAAAAATTTGTGGGCAAGGCGTTTAGCTACGGACTGATAGAGCCCCAGCGAGGCAATCGATGAGATTGCTCACGATACCCATACCCGCGTTACCACTCGAAAAAATCTCTATGAATAAGCCACATGCAACCCAGCCCTGCGGCTGATGATTCGGCTTATAAGGCGGTTGTAGGGAGTCAAGGCCTCGTCGCCGTGAATGATGCGCTAAAGCTGCCAGTAACAAAATCGCAAGGCTTTGGACGCTTTTACCGCTGGTCAGGACATTTTGAACAGGGCATCATGAAGCGATCCACTATCGGAGCTCTTTCATGACGACACTTATCTTATTGGCTTTATTACTTGCAGCGGTTCAGATCTGGCTGTTGCCAATGCTGCTAAATTTAAACAATGCTACCTATCTGCTTTCAAATCGGGAAAACCCACCAGAGCCTACGCCGACGCTCGCTCGTGTCCAGCGGGCTGCTACCAATTTTCAAGAAAGTTTGCCGGCATTTTTGGTGTTGGCAGTGCTTGCAGAAATGCAGGGTATTGACCTTACTTTTGTGGCCTCTCTTTGGTTAGCGTTACGTGGGGCTTACGTTGCAACTTATGCATTGGGCATTGTGGGTCTTCGCTCGTTGATCTGGGTTGGGTCCTTTGGTTGTTTGATTTATATGGCCCTCGTGCTAGCGGGTGTTGTTGCAGCTTAATCCATGGGGCAATCGGCAGCGCAGGCATGGCAAATACTTCAGCCAGGGATCTCGCTGTTCTACCTAGATGCAATGCACCCGGGTCTCGGCAATAAGGGCTACAAGCTAAAGCCAATACTGCATGAGGCCAAGGCCCGAGGGGCAAGTTGTGTGGTCAGCCTAGGGGGTGTTTGGTCCAATCATGTACTGGCGCTCGCCCAGCTCGGAAACACGGTTGGTCTGTCAACGGTAGGGTTGATTCGAGGCGACGCCGCAGCCCCTAGAACGGCTATGCTCAATGACGCAGTATCCTTTGGCATGCATCTGGAGTTCATCTCCCGAGGCACCTATCGTAATCGCCATCTTTTAAGTTTCGTTGAGCAAATTGAGCAATCATACCCCGGGAGTTATTTCGTGCCAGAGGGTGGTAGTTCAGCGCTGGGTGTAGCGGGTGCTCGGGAAATCGTTGGTGACGTTGAGCGCCAATTAGGCCGCGTCAATGAGTTGTATTTGCCCGTTGGCACAGGCGGTACTATGGCGGGCATATTATGCGCCTTGAATCACCCTTGCCATGTCGTAGGAGTCTCCGCCTTAAAAAAGATCGAAGCGCAGCAGAGCGACATTGCACGCTGGACACAAGGTCAAGTTCATCCTGGGGTGACCTTCGAGTTGTTGCCCGAGACAAGGTTCGGTGGTTATGGCCGATGTCCGCCAGCGCTGCAAAGACTGATGCAGGAGTTCGAAGCCGCCCACAACGTATTGTTAGATCCTATTTATAACGCGAAATGTCTGGCCTATGCGCTTAGAGCAGCGGAGTCCCATAACAAAAAGGCCAATCGAGTGATCCTTCATACTGGCGGCTTGCAGGGTCGTCGGGGATATCCAAGTTTGGAGGCTAGTTTAAATCTGGCGACCGTTTGACGATAGTGGCCGGTACCCCGGCAACGGTGACGTTCGCTGGAACGTCGTTTAATACCACACTGCCGGCACCAACTTTGGCTGAAGGACCAATTTCAATATTGCCAAGTAGGGTTGCGTTGGCGCCGATAATGACGTTTTTGCGGATTTTGGGGTGCCGGTCACCGGCGACTTTCCCTGTACCGCCGAGCGTTACACCATGAAGAATAGAAACATCATCATCGATAACAGCCGTTTCGCCTACGACCAGACCAGTGGCATGATCAAGCATGATGCCGCAGCCGATTGATGCAGCCGGGTGAATATCTATTCCGAACAAATTACTGGTCTGATTCTGAAAATAAAATGCGAGGGAGTGCCGCTCCTCTTGCCATAGCCAATGCGCAACACGTTGTGATTGCAGGGCATGGAAGCCTTTGTAAAAAAGAAATGGTGTTGAGTAGCTGTTGCAAGCAGGGTCGCGTTCTCGGGTGGCTTTAATGTCAATTTCCGCCGCGTGAATAATGGACGGGTCTTGGGCGTAGGCTTGTTCGATGATCTCTCGAATAGCCATGCTAGACACCACGGGGCTGTCTAGCTTGCTTGCCAAGATAAAACTGAGCGCACCCTCGATGGTATTATGGTTAAGTACTGACGCGTGAAAAAACGTCGACATGATCGGCTCAAAATCCGCGCGCAGTTTAACCTCGTGACGAATTGCTTGCCAAAGCGATCCGGCGGTTTGGAGTTCTGCAACATTACTGCCAGAACTGAACTCGTTAGCATGTCGTCTGCTGATTCTATCACGCATGGTTGAACCCCTCCTGCTAGCGGTATAGTTAGGCCAGCGGCCAACGAATGCAACCTCCCTCAACAGGAAGTTCTAAGAATCAAGTTAGATACAACTAGTAGTTATTAAGCGTTAAGATTGAATTCTGGGGGAATCTTTCATTAAATGCCCGGAGTTCGCGATATCAAAGGTAACGCTGTATGGCATTTAAGCGCGTAGGTATTTTCGCCAGTATTTCTGGGCCGCTAGTGGTTGAATCCATGCGGAGGGTTGTTGCGGTGCTCGAGGCCCGAGGTATCGAGGTGATGCTCGAGCAATCGGAGGCCGCGGCTCAGGCGGTACCAGGAATCGCCCTAACGCCTCGAGAGGTAATTTGTGGCGCGGCGGACCTTGTGATTGCCATCGGCGGAGACGGTAGCATGCTGAGTGCGGCGCGCGATGTTGCGCCCTTTGGCGTCCCCTTGCTGGGCATCAACCGAGGCCGATTAGGCTTCTTGGCGGATGTTGCTCCCGACGCTATCGAGTCACAGTTAAATGCCGTGCTGTCGGGAGATAGCGATACCGAAGCTCACTTTTTGCTCCAGGGCCGGTTCGATGACGGTGAAAACGCCGCAGAAGCGACGGCCTTAAATGAGGTCACGATACATTCGGCAACGATGGCGCGAATGATTGAGTTCGATCTATATATCGACGAAGTTTTTGTTTATACCCAATCATCGGATGGCCTCATTGTCTCTTCACCAACAGGGTCCACGGCCTATGCTTTAAGTGCTGGCGGTCCGATCATGCATCCCTCGTTGAATGCCATCGCGCTGGTACCGATGTTTCCACATTCCCTGAATTCAAGACCTTTAGTCGTGCCAGGGGATTCAGAGTTGAGAATTACCTTAGGCGAGAAATTTGGGGCGGAAGCCAAAGTGAGCTTTGATTCGCAGCTAGAGTTTCGGCTACATCCTGGAGAATCGGTTCGGGTCAAAAAGTTTGCCAAGCCGTTGGCCCTGATTCATCCTGGCGGACAGAATTTCTATGGCGTGTGTCGGTCGAAACTGGGTTGGGCAAATCGCAAAGTGGATGAAACGGCGTCCCCCTAGGTTGATCTAAATTGCCTCTTTGATCTGTGGGTGCTCTAGAGGTTGGCAAGGGGTACGTCCAGGAACTTCTCTAAGGCTGTGGCGTCGATTTGCGAGTTAAAAGGGTGGTAGGCGTTTACGGCCTATTAAGATCACTCGGTCGATCTACATCTTGTAAAATTCCAGCATCTGAGAGCGCCAAGTCGATGACAGATTCTGGGTGTTCGAGCAGCAGCCTTCTGGCGCCTTGGTCACCTTTAAGTGCCCCAAGGGCCGCAAAATACCGATGATGAAATAATACCGGATGTCCTGGGCGGCGCTCATAGCTTGGGCTAATGATTGGCGCTTCGAGCTCGGATTCAAAAAATGCTAACTGAATCTGTTGGAAACTGCTCGGCTGAATAAAAGGCATATCACCTAGACAGATGGCTGCGCCCTCCCAGTCGCTTACGAGGCTCGCCCCGTGGGCCAAACTGTGCCCCATGCCAAGGGTAGCCTTCGGCGCAAAAACGCAGGTGAGTTTGGTGCATGCTTGAGAAAGAGCACTCGCGAGAACCTCGTCGCCTGGTCTGAGTACGAGTAGAATTTCCTCGAAAGAAGCGCTAAGACTCGAAACAGTCGCTTCTAGTAAAGACTTACCGGAGGGTAGAGCCGCAATACGTTTATCAGCGCCAAACCGCCGGCCCGCGCCGCCTGCGAGCACAAGAGCGCCAATCACGGCCAAGATTTAGGACGCAGCACGAAAATCAGCTTGGACTTTTGCCCCGGCTGAACTTCGCAGTGCCGTCAATTGTGCAAGGATCGCAACGGCAATTTCTGCTGGGGTTTTGCTACCGATAGGCAACCCCACCGGCGCATGCAGGCGGGCAATGGCCGCTTCACTAATATCGAGCTCTCGCAGTCTTGCGCGTCGATTAGCAGAGGTTCTCGTTGATCCCATGGCGCCGATAAAGTAAGCATCAGTATTGAAAGCTTCCATCAGCCCCATATCATCGATTCTCGGGTCATGGGTCAGCGCAATGATGGCAGACAGAGCATCGGCTGCCTCCGCCCGTATCGCATCGTCTGGGTAGCTGGTGATCAGTTGCACACCCTCGATAGGCCATTGCTCCATGAGGTGCGGTCTCGGGTCGCAAACGATGACATGATAGTCTAGGGCTTTGGCCATTTCAGCGAGATACTGAGAGACTTGCCCGCAGCCAATTAAAAACAGCTGATGCCTGGGTCCAAAAGTCTGGGTAAGCGTTTTATCTCCTACTGCCGCTGCATTACTGAACTCGCCTTCAAAATGAAGGTGTTTAAATCGTTCGGTAATTTTAAGCGACATGTCTCCTGAGGCGAGATCTAAGGTGCGCTCTATGCAGCCTCGCTCGTCAATACGATCGAGGATGCTCTGAATCGAAGCCAGATGGGTTTGGTCAATAAAGGGTTCTATGACGATATGCAATTGACCACCGCAGGGCAAACCAAAGCGTTCAGTCTCGGCTTGGCTAACACCGTAGACTAAAACCTCGGGTCCAGATTTTGCCAGTTGCCCTTGTTGCAGTTTTTCTAATAAATCGTCTTCGATACAACCGCCTGAGAGAGAACCCTTGATGTGACCCAAACTGTTACAGGCGAGCAGAGAACCAATCGGCCTGGGTGATGAACCCCAAGTTTTGACGACGGTACACAGCCAGCTCGGAAGACCCTCAGATATCCACTGAGCTAATTCACGAAGTACTTGTTGATCCGCGTTTTCCATTGCCATCGGGGTTTAAGGTTAGAATAGGAGTGAACCGCGAGTGTACATCATTTTTATTCGCATGGGAGATTCGTCGGGCAATGAAAGCGTTCCACCTGGCACTGCAATTACCAGCCAATCTTGACCTTAGCGAGTTTTCTAGGCAGCTAGCGACTGAGGGTATTGCTCATAAAATCACCTTAGAAGGGGTCTACCAGGTGGTGTGGGTGCCCGAAGACAATGACCCGGAAACGGTAATCGCGCACTTTCAAGCTTGGCAAGCCAATGCGGGGAATTCGGACGCTGGGGTCACCGGACCGGTCGGCCGATTCAGGGCTAACGTGAGACAATTCCCTTTGACGATTGGGCTTATTGTGTTGAACGTGCTGATGGTATGGGTAGGCTTAAATGCCGCCTCAGGAAGTTTATCGGGGCTGATCCAGGCATTAACGGCTACCCCTTACTCCATCGCTGGAGGATATCTCATCTTTGAGCCGGTCAGCGAGACCTTTGGTCGCCAAGAATATTGGCGCCTTATCGCACCGGCGTTACTGCATTTCAGTTGGCTTCATCTTGCCTTTAATATGCTTTGGGTTTGGGAGCTCGGACGCCGAGTAGAACATTTACATGGCAGGATGCGTTTTCTGTCTCTGACTTTTGCCACGGCTATCTCGGCTAATCTAGTGCAACTTGGGCTATCGGGACCATCGTTGTTCGGGGGTATGTCTGGGGTTGTTTTTGGCTACTTAGGGTACTGTATGGTTTGGGACTATTTGAACCCCAGGGCTCGGATTGGGCTTGCGCCTGCAGCGTACTGGGTCATGATTGGGTTTCTGCTATTGGGTTTTTCCGGCCTTTTAGACCTTTTGGGGCTTGGCGCCCTTGCCAACGGTGCACATCTGGGCGGGCTTTTGGCAGGCGCAATTGTCGGCCTAGGCGTCATTCAGTGGTCGCGATGGATAGCAACTAAGCCGTGAGTTTGACTTGATAGCCAGTATATTTACGCACATTGATCACGGTGTGATCTAAAATTAGGTACTGGCCTTTGATGCCGACCAAAGTACCCTCTAAAACCGGAAGCTTCTCAAGATTGTGAGACTTCACCTTCTCTGGATACTGCAAAACCGGGTAATCAAACGCCAGGGGTTCGGCAGAATTTGCAACAGCAATCTCGCCGGGCCCAGCGGCTGCGGCTATGGCGTCTATGGCATCAGCGGCGAGATCCAACAAGCGATCTCGTTCAGCCTTTAAGTCAATGGTCTCGCCAGGACCTTTGAGCATGCGCTGCCATTGGGTGCGATCGCTCACGTGGGCCTTTAGCGCCGCCTCGATGAGGCCAGATTGTCGGCGGGTCGAGGCCGTCATAATGACCATGCCTTGGGTCGCGCCTTGATCTAGCCAACGGGTTGGCAGATTTTCAGCCCGGGTAATGCCAACCTTAAGCGCTGTGGAATTGGCCAGGTAGACCCGATGCGGCTGCATACAAAATTGAGCAGCAAAGTCTTCATCCCGGCAAGTTCCCAAATGAAAGTGGCAGCGATCAGGACTCATGATGCACAAATCACAGGAGGCTAATGATTGAAAGCAGGGGTAGCAGTAACCTTGAGAAAAGCTTTTCTTAGTGACCCTACCGCAATGCTGACAGACAATTTTTTGCTCGAACTCGAGCTTGATGGTTTTGCCTATGAGTGGGTTCATCGGGATCAGGTCGTTGCCAAGGTGAAGCGCGTAGGTCACGACGTCACCGGGCTCACAGGTCATTTTCGAGAGTTGTCCTTGCATGGGAGCATGCTAGCAGAAAAGCTAGGTGGATTGACGGATAATCAAAGACTAGGTTTGCTAGCGCTGGAGGTGGTTCGTGCATCAGGTAGAATAGTCAAAAGATTGGGCGTTCGCTAAGACGCAGTTACGCTCAGTTTTGACGACGACATTAGATCCATTGAGGGAACTGCAATATGAAAGACGGGCAACCAGCAGCAATCTATCTAAAAGACTACCAAGTGTCAGAATTTTTGATTGATACGACTGTTTTGAAGGTGTCTATCGAGGGAGAACAAACTCGCGTCACGAGTCAGCTCTCAATGCGACGGAATCCAGAATCGAAGCGTCAAGATGGGGCGCTGGTGCTAAATGGCGGACCTCTCTTGCAGACTCAGCGTGTCGAGATTGATGGTCGAGCCTTGCTGAACAACGAATATCAGTTAAATGAAGATAGTCTTACGATTGCCGATCTACCGAATCATTTTGTCATAGAAACTGAAGTCGTCATTAGGCCCGGTGACAATTTGGCGCTGTCTGGCTTGTATCAATCCGGCGATATGCTGTGTACCCAATGCGAAGCTGAGGGGTTTCGCAATATCACCTGGTATCTAGATCGGCCAGATGTGATGTCGACTTTTGAGACCACAATAGAAGCCGATCGACAGCAATATCCGATATTACTATCCAATGGTAATTCGGTGGACCAAAAGACGGAGGGTGACCGACATTCGGTAACTTGGCGTGACCCTTTCAAGAAGCCGGCATATTTGTTTGCGTTAGTCGCCGGTGATCTCGCCCATATCGAAGATGAATTTATCACCCAGTCGGGTCGGCGAGTCACCCTGCAGATATACACCGAAGCCCACAATATCAGGCAGGTCGATTTTGCCATGGCGAGTTTGAAGGCTTCCATGCGTTGGGACGAGACGGTCTATGGCCGCGAATACGATTTAGACATCTTTATGATTGTCGCGGTTGAAAGCTTCAACATGGGCGCGATGGAGAATAAAGGGCTAAATATCTTTAATACATCTTGTGTTTTGGCGCACCCAGATACGACCACCGATGCAGGTTTTCAACGGGTTGAGTCCGTCGTCGCTCATGAGTACTTTCATAATTGGTCAGGGAATCGCGTTACCTGTCGTGATTGGTTTCAGCTCAGTCTAAAAGAAGGCTTTACCGTTTTAAGGGATCAACAGTTTTCAGCGGACAGGTGGTCCCGAGGCGTTTGCCGAGTCGGAGATGTTGCAGTGCTGCGAGCCGCACAATTTCCTGAAGATGCAGGTCCAATGGCGCATCCTATTCGACCACCTTCCTTCATCGAAATTAACAATTTCTATACAGCTACGGTCTATGAGAAGGGCGCAGAAGTGGTGCGAATGATTCACACCCTTTTAGGTCCAGATGAATTTCGTCAGGGCACTGACCTCTATTTTGAACGCCATGATGGGCAGGCTGTAACAACAGATGATTTTGTGCAAGCCATGGAAGATGCAAGCGGTCGTGATCTAGGCCAATTTCGGCGATGGTACGATCAGGCGGGTACGCCGGTTGTTCAGGTTAGGGGTCACTATGATGAGGCTGCTCAGGTTTATCGGTTAACCTTGAGTCAAACGACTCCAGCAACGCCAGGGCAGGCCGAAAAACTGCCACTGCATATGCCGATTAGCATCGGCTTGGTCGGACCAGATGGCAAAGATCTCGCGTTTGCGGGCGCGACGCCAACAGAGTCAGGAGGTTTTAGCCGGGTATTGTCTCTCACAGAGGCCGAGCAGACCTTTGAGCTGCAGGCCGTTAGCCTGAATCCAGTGTTGTCGGTCGGTCGAGGCTTCTCGGCTCCGATTAAATTAGCGGTTGATTACCCATCCCATGAGCTGTCGTTTCTGAGTCAGCATGACAGTGACCCTTTTAATCGCTGGGAAGCTGGCCAGCGATTGGCGGTCGCAGAAATACAGGCGGTTCAGGTGCAACTGGCTCAAGGGGAGGCGGCGCGAGTCGACAGCAACTTAATTGATGCGGTTGGCCATCACTTGACGGAAGCCTTAGCAGGAAAGTCGGACTCGACTTTTGATGCAGAGATGAGCAGTCTGCTGTTAATGCTGCCAGCGCCACAGTACTTGATAGAGTTGCAAGAAGCGGTAGATGTTCTGCAGCTAATAGCCGCAAGAGACCAGGTCCGAAACGCGTTAGCAAGGGCCCATCAAGGGACTTTTAGAGCCTTGTATGAAGCTTATGATGAGCCTGGACACATCGAGATTAATCGCCGGTCAGTCGGGTGCCGGGCGATCAAAAATGTCGCATTGGCCTATCTCGCAGAGACGTCTGACCCAGACGCGCTGTCATTGGCTGTCAATCAATTTAAACGTCAAGCTAATATGACCGACGTTGCTGCAGCGATGCGGGTTATTGAAAATTCGCGTGCGCCAGAGGCGGATGCCGTACGGCCGCTGATTCTTGAGGAATTTTATGAGCGTTGGGCAGATGAGGCTTTGGTGGTCGATCAGTGGTTTGCAATTCAAGCCGCCAGCACGCGGCCAGGCGCGATAGCGCGAGCCGAAAACTTGATGTTGCATCCTGCGTATTCGATGCAAACGCCTAATCGTATGCGGAGTGTTTTATCGTCGTTCGCAATGGGAAACCCTAGCGGGTTTCATGAGACGGGGGGCGCAGGCTATCGATTGTTGGCAGACAAGGTCATCGAGCTCAACGCCTTTAATCCACAAATGGCCGCAAGGATGCTCGGGCCGCTAACGGGTTGGCGTAAATTTGCGCCTCAGTATGGCGAGCAAATGCAAGCGGCCTTGCGTGACATCTTGGCCTCAGGGGATTTGTCGTCAGATGTGTATGAGGTGGTCACTAAATCTCTGGCCTGATCAATGGCGAAATCGGCGATGACAGAGCTAATGAGCTGCCTAGAAGGAAGGGTTTAAGGAGGCATCCAACCCAGTCTGGCGGGTCCGCTTGTTATTGGGTTTTATGGGCCGAACCGATAATCTTTCAAGGAGCATTTGTAAGGTATTGGGATCCCAATTTGATTGGGCTCCGGCAGGGCGATACTGAGCGGATTCTAGCGCAGCTAAAATGGGTTTGAGCGCAGGCTCAATGGCTGTGAGCTCCGCCAGAGCGTGTGTGTCTGGGTAGTAATGTTGGCGCCAAAATTGAAGTTCTTGTAGAGTTTGTTGAGCATCTTTGCGTTTAAGCGCTTGATTTAATCGTCTCAGGTCGTAGGTCGGGGGCTTGGGACGCGTCCTGGCTGGCCGCTTGGGTCTTTTAGCCCGTAACCAGGCCGCAAATGTCAAAACCCAAGCAACGAATAGCGATGCAACAAGCCACATCAGGGTTTGTAATTGTGATTCCAAAGCGGCGTTGGCAGTTGCGACGTCGATCTCTTGGGCAGGGGGGGCTTGTACTAGTGGCTCGTTATTGATGCTAGATGCTCCGATTGCGAGGTCGAGCTCGTCTAAGGTCGCTATCCGTTGTTGGTCGGATTCAGTGTCCCACCAGTAGATGCTAAGCGGCGGCAAAGACAGCGTGCCCTCAGCGGTTGGTACGATGCCGATGGTTGTCACCGATTCTGCCGTGATGCCTGTTTGGGCAGTTGCGAACTCCTCTATTACGGGTTGGTCGATATAAATGCGCGCGCGATCGTTATCGGGATAGGCCAATTGTGGTAGCAAAGCGCCAGTGATTCCGGTAGCGCGTACCGTGATGACTTGATTAATGGCATCGCCGACAACCAAAGGTGAATCAGGTCTATTGAGCGTCGTCTCGAGCGTCAAAGTCTTAGCTGGGAGCCAAGAGTCTCCCTGAAATGCTCTAGGAACCGGTTTTACCCGGAGCGTATGACCTTCGGAGACCGCATTGATGCGTTCTCGAGCAGAAAACAAGCCACCCCTACCGCGAGTGCCAACAAAAGACTCCGGTGGTAGTTCAAGGGTGCCACTGGCTTGCGGGAATATGGCGTACTGCTTTTCTAGTACATAATATCGACGATTATTGACGATAGTTTCAAAGCGTTTTTCGTTTTCGATGATTTCAACAACGGCATTGTCTAGGATCGGTGGGCCAGGGAAATCGCCGGATATGGAGTCCGCATAGTAGAGTCGTACGGTATAAAGCAGTTGTGCTTGAACGTAAACATCGGTGCGATCAACTAACGTCTCAAAAAATAGAATTTGCCGCATTTGATTCGTTAACGCAGCGGATTGAGGCAAAACCATGACGGTAATCGGGTTGGTCCTTTCTGTTCCGACGGTGATAGCCGGAATAGATAAAGCGCCCTGACGCTTAGGTCTTAGTGTAAATTGATAATCCACATAAGACCGGGCGGTTTGCCGACCATTGATGAGCGATATTGAGGAATTTTGTTGGGACTGTTGATTGACCACAGCAAAATCTTTTTCAAGCGGTCGCCAATCCGGTTCTACGTTGGTTCGGTCGGTGACTCGAATGGTCAGGGTCAAGAGGTCGAATTCACTGATTTGATTGCGGTCGACGGTTGCCGTGACTGCGGCCTCTGCTGAGACATGAGTGAACGCAAACAGCGCAAATAGTAAGCCGATTCGTAAAAGCATTACCAATTCCTCTCAAAATCTTCCCGTGTAATGTCACCTTGCCGAACGCGCTCTTCGAATTGCTGTTCAAATTTTCGTCGCAATAAACCGCCGGGGTCATCAGGGACCCGTTTTAGCCACTGATCAAGGGCTTGTGATTCTTCCTGACTGAGCGCCTCGGACGGGTCGATTTCGTTGGTTTCTTCGCTTTCGTTTTCATCTTCGGTGGTTTCTTCAGCCGATTGCTGCTGTTCTTGTGCAGCGTCGTCTTGGGTCTCCTCATCAGCATTCGCCTGGCTTTGGGGCTCGTCCTTCGAGGTTTCTTCATCTTCGCCGTTTTGATTTTGGCCAGATTGGCTTTCATCCGTCTGATCTTGATCGTTACCTTCTTCACCTTCATCAGATTGGGAGGATTGATCTTCTTGGGACTGTTGTTCCAGCAGCTGTTCGACAAGCGCCTTGTTAAAAGCCGCGTCTTCGTCGCTCGGGTTGATTTCAAGAGACTGGGTATAAGCCTCAACGGCGGCAGAGAGATCACCAGCCTTCGCTAACGCGTTGCCACGATTGTAGTGGTCATCGGCGGTATTTTGTCTTGCGAAACCTTTGGCAGCTGCTTCGTAATTTTCGCTGCGGTAATGGGCTGCACTTTGCCAAGATTGATCCTCGAAGCGTGTTGCAGCCTCCGCGGGTTCACCGGCATCCATAAGGGCTTGCCCCTGCTGATCTTTTGTCGCCCAGAGGTCCTGCCAAAGATTTGCCTGGGCGGGTTCTGGGGGGATGAAAATGAATATGGGGAGCATCCAAAGCCAGCCGCGACGAAAGCCTGCGATAACTAGGGGTACCAGCAGCCAAATGAGATAGGGGCCAAATTCCCGCCAGAGATCAAAGTCTCGGTCGACGACTCTGAAGTTTTCCCCAAAGGCTGTGGGCGGCTCTAAAAAGGGGGCCAGATCGTCCTGTAACAAGTCTAGTCTGGATAAGTTGGCTCCGATGGCCTGGGCAAATCTTGTCAGCGCATCAAACTCAACCTTAGGAATAATCAAACTGCCTGAATCGTCTTTTAAGAAGGTTTCTCCCATCGAGACAGGAAGTTTAATAGGGGCTCCTGCATCGGTGCCCGCCACCATAATGGATAAAACATATTGACTACCGAGCGCCCGAGCCGCGGCAAGTGACGCCTCAGGATCACGAATTTCATCTGTGATAATGAGTATCTGGCCGGTTGCAACGCCAGCGTCCTGGAAAAGATTCTTAGCGATGTTGAGGGCAGGCGCTAGGCGAGATCCTGGTGCAGGCATAATTTCAGGGCCGAGGGATGGCAGTAATGCCAGAATGGTTTTGGTATCGTCCGTCAGTGGCGAGACGGCATGCGCATCGCCAGAGAAAACGATGAGGGCTGTCACCCCTTCCGCGCGCGCTTTGAGTATGTCTTGGATCTTGCGCTTAGCATTTACCAATCGATTCGGCGTCTCGTCTCCGGCATACATAGACCAAGTTAGATCGAGAATAATGACCAGAGCATCCTCTCGCTCGACGATAGGCTGTGGGATTTTTTCCCAGGTGGGCCCGGCGAGGGCCACGATGGAGATTATCCAGGTAGCAACTAGTATAGGCAGAGGATTCATCGTCGGCCGCTGACTGGGCTTGACCAAGAGCGCTGGGATTAATTCCGGGTCGATAGCTGATTGCCAAGCAGAGAACTTGGCGAGACGGCGAAATAAAAAGTAGCTAAAAAAAATGGCAGGTATCAATGCTAAAAGCCAAAAGGGACGAACAAAGTGAAACTCCGCGAGAAAACTCATGATGCTACCTCACCGTGAGGTGGCCTAAGCGTTCGAGCGCTTCTTTGCCAAGAAAGCAGTAACCACAAACCTGCTACACATAGACTGGCAGCCAATGCGATCCCTAAGGGCCAAAAATATAACGATTTTTCGGGTCTATAGGTCTCTTGGTCGACTTCGATGGGCTCCAGCTGATCAAGGGCCTCATAAATGCCCGCCAGCTCTTGTGTCGAACGTGCCCGTTGATAAAGACCGCCAGTTAGATTGGCAATGTCAGTGAGCGTCTGGGTATCGAGCTCTGCCGAGGGGTTGACGGTTCGATCAAAGAGCAAACCTTTGACTTGCATCTGATCGGCGCCAAAGCCAATTGTGTAGATGGTGATGCCCTCTTGAGCCGCTAATTGGGCGGCCTGAATCGGTGTGACTTCTCCAACATTATTGACGCCATCGGTGAGCAGGATCAGAACGCGATTTTCAGCGGGGCGGTCCAATAGACGTTTTACCGCAAGTCCAATGGCGTCGCCAATGGCCGTTTTCCCGCCTGCGATACCAAGAGGGGTCTCGGCCAGCAGGGTATTCACGGTGGATCGATCAAAGGTGAGGGGGGCTTGTAGGTAGGCTTGACTACCAAACAAGATCAAGCCTAGTCGATCGCCTCTTCTGCGTTCAACGAATTCACCAACAACTTTTTTAACAGCGGCGAGTCGGGTGACGGGATCATTGTTCACAACCATATCCTCGGTGCCCATAGAGCCTGATATATCTACGGCAAGCAATAAATCTCTGCCGCTGCTCGGTAAGGAAATGGGTTCGCCGACCCATCTGGGCTGACTACCTGCGACAATGAGCGCGCACCAGGCGAGCGTAATCAACAAACGCCAGATGAACCGACGCCGAATGCCTGCCTCGGTAGTCTGAAGACTGGCCAAGGCCTTAAATTGTGGTGTTCGCAAGGCAGCCTCTTGCTGGCGAGCCTCAGGCAGTAGCCAAGCGAGTGCTGGTAAAGGCAGCAGATAAAAGAACCAAGGCCAGGCGAACTCAAGCATGGGGGACTGCCTCAGAGTTTGAGCCAAGCGGCCGATGCTGGCGGATCCATCGATCACAAAGATCGAATACGGCATCGACATGATCATTGGTAAGATCAAACCCCTGTCGATAGGGGCCGTCAATTAGAACTTCACCAGCCCCTAAACTGAAAGCTGTCATATCACCGGTTTGATCTAAAAAAGCGGTCCATCGATAGCCGGTCAATTTGGCCACCTGGTCTCGTCCGAAGGCGGTTAAAGCCGTTCGTTTCATCAGTTCCTGTAGCGCCTTAAGTGTTTGCCTAACATCGCCATGAAGCTGCCAATCGGCCTTAATTGCTCGCAGATGACGCTTTGCCTGCCGGCGGTAAGCGGTTTGCCTTAAGCGCTTGATGAGTGCATGTATAGCAAAGGCGAGACCGACAAGCAGCAGGCCCAAAATGATCCACCACCCAATGGCAGGTGGCCAAAATGAAACCTCAGCTGGCAAGTGAATGTCCCGTAGAGCCGCCAAAGGATCTTCGGGCAGAGCCGTAGGTTGAGTCACGATACGCCTCGGCGGTGCATAAGGTTATTGAGATATTCTTCTGGTTCGGCTTGGGCGACAACTTGAGTTAGCCTGCCTCCGGCGCGTGAAAAGATACGGTTGACGAAAAGATTGTGGCGATCGAACCGCGCTGTATGTTCCGCCTGAATGGTTCGGCTTGCCGTGTTGATATCTTGCACATCGACACCATTGGTAATGGCATAGCGTCCGGGGGGTGGTAGCGTTTTATCAAGTGGGTCAAAGATACAAATGCCATGGATCTCATTGGTTTGACCCAACTGCGAGAGTCTTGTTTCTAGTTCGTCGTCTGCGTTCTGAAAGTCACTGATGATAAAGACCAGACATCCATGTCGACTGACACGCTGAGCAGCAGCGATCATTTCAGACATCGGGTAACGTTTGCCGTCTTCCGGTGGTTGGGCTAACTGATGATTGAGTTCGATCGCATCGTGAATGAACCGCAGCAAAGATTTTCGGCTTCGTCGTGGCCTAGTTTCCCGATGCCCCTGATGATTAAAGACAATACCGCCAACGCGGTCGCCTTGGTCCAAGGCCGTCCACCCTAAGGTGGCCGCCAGGCGCGCAGCGGCTACGGATTTGAACCGCACGCGAGAGCCAAAATATAAGCTTTCACTTTGGTCTAATAGGATCAACACGGGTCGTTCGCGTTCCTCTTGAAAGACCTTGGTATGGGTGGACGAAGTGCGGGCAGTGACTTTCCAATCGATTGAGCGAATGTCGTCCCCAGGTTGGTAGATTCTAACTTCGCTAAAATCCATGCCGCGTCCTTGTCGGCGCGATCGTAATTGGCCCGACATGGGATTTGTTGCGATTTGGTTACGCATAAGGGTCAATCGTTTGGCAACGTGTCGCAGATTGATAAGGTCTGAGAGTTCAGCCTTGGTACCTCGACCGGCTAGATGCATTGCGGCGCTCATAAACTAGCCGCAGGCAATACGGTTTAACAATCGATCGATGGCTTGATCAGCGGTGACACCCGCCGCTTCGGCTTCAAAACTTAATACGAGACGATGCCGGAGTACATCATGGGCAACCGCTTGGACGTCGTCTGGGGACACAAAGTCTTTGCCCTGCAAGTAAGCGTGGCTTCGTGCTGAGATATCGAGCGCGATGCTGCCTCGAGGAGAAGCACCATAGTCGAGCCATTCGTCCAGTTCTGGGTCGATCGCAAGTGGCCGTCGCGAGGCCATAACAAGTGCAATGATGTAATCCTCAACAACGGGTTCCATGTGTAGGTCGAGCACCTCTTGCCGCGCAGCGAAAATAGTTTGCTGGCTGATCGTGCTAGTTGGCGCAGTAGCCGCTTGGCGTTTATTCCTCTGTTCCTGGCGGACCAGGTTCAAGATGGTGTGTTCCGAATCGGCATCAGGGTAATCAACCAGTACATGCATTAAAAATCGGTCTAGCTGAGCTTCGGGCAAGGGGTAAGTGCCCTCTTGCTCGATAGGATTTTGAGTTGCCATGACCAAAAACAAATCCGGCAGTGCCATGGTGTTGTTGCCGTTACTGATTTGCCTCTCACCCATAGCCTCAAGCAGTGCCGATTGCACTTTCGCAGGTGCTCGGTTGATTTCGTCTGCAAGCACCAGATTGCTGAAAATGGGGCCCTCCTGGAAGACGAATGAGCCCTCTTGAGCGCGGTAAATTTCTGTGCCCGTGACGTCTGACGGCAGTAAATCTGGCGTGAACTGAATTCTCTGGAATTGGCCCTCCACGGCATCGGCAAGCGTTTTTATCGCTTTGGTCTTTGCCAGCCCCGGGGCCCCCTCGACGAGTAGATGACCGTCAGAGAGCATGGCCATTAATAAACGATCCACTAAATGCTGCTGGCCTACTATGCGGTCAGACAGATGGGTCCGAAGGGTTTCGATTTGAGGAAGATGATTCATAACCAATTTTTCGCAGTTAAAAGCTAAGTGTAGGAGCGCTAGGTTACCCTAAACGTCTTCTATAGACCGCATCTGAATCGAAATGTTCCAATTTCAGTGACTGGCCGAGAACAAGGTGAGGGCAAGCGTGTAAAAATTCAACCACCTTGCTCTAGGGTGTAACAGAAGGCTAATAATTCTGACCTGCGGCGACTGTGCCCTTGGCAGGCATTGGCTTACAAGGTAGACTTTTTGGGTTGGAGACGGCTTCTTAAGCAGGCGCTAGCATCAGGCCCATTGTTAAGCTTTCGCCTCCGAAAGTCATGGACGGCGACCCATAACCAGTCCGCGCAAGCGGGCTGATAAGCAACGTTGATCAATCAGAAGATAAGCCTGTAAGAACATCATCTCTGATACAGGCATCTCTGATGTCACTCCAATTGCAAACAAGGAAGCGCAATGAATCCAAATCTTATGAAACTGTCTCTGCTCCTGCTGTTTTTCCCCTCGTTCGCTTTTGCCAGCGACGGCTTAAATGGCGCCAACACCGCTTGGATCCTGACGGCAACGGCACTGGTGTTGTTGATGACTTTGCCAGGGCTGTCGCTGTTTTATGGCGGCTTAGTACGAGTAAAAAATATCTTATCTGTATTGATGCAGTGTTTTGCGATCACCTGCGTCGCATCGCTGATCTGGTTGGTAGCAGGGTACTCATTGGCTTTTACCGAAGGTAACGCGTTCATTGGCGGGTTTAGCAATGTCTTGCTGGGCGCTGTCGGCGAAGAAAGCTTGTCAGGGGATATCCCAGAATCTGTATTTGTGATGTTTCAGATGACCTTTGCGATTATCACCCCGGCATTGATTGTCGGTGGCTTCGCAGAACGAATGCGATTTTCATCTATGCTGGTATTCTCGGCGATATGGCTTCTAGCGGTGTATGTCCCGATCACCCATTGGGTCTGGGGTGGCGGTTGGCTAGGACAAATGGGATTGCTTGATTTTGCTGGAGGTACGGTCGTTCATATTACCGCTGGCGTCGCTGCTGTGGTTGCAGCGATAGTCATGGGCCCTCGGCAGGGATTTCCAAATCAACCGATGCCACCGCACAATATGACCATGACCATTACCGGTGCTGGATTGCTCTGGGTTGGTTGGTTTGGCTTTAATGCCGGCAGTGCGCTTGCTGCCAATGGTGATGCTGGCATGGCGATGTTGGTTACCCATATCTCAGCCGCCGCAGGGGCGCTGACTTGGATGGCCTGCGAGTGGATTAAGTTCGGTCGTCCGAGCGCCTTGGGTGCGGTAACAGGGATGGTTGCCGGACTCGGTACGATAACACCGGCTTCGGGCTTTGTGGGTCCTGGAGGTGCCTTAATTATCGGTATCTTGGCGGGCTTTGTGTGCTACAACGCTACCGTTTTCTTGAAGCAGCGATTAAAAATTGATGATTCTCTTGATGTCTTTCCAGTGCACGGCGTTGGGGGCGCGCTAGGGACGATTCTGGTGGCTATTTTTGCAAGCGCTGGCCTTGGGGTCTTTAGTGGGCAAGGCTTGGCTGATGGCATGACGATCGCCAGTCAGCTGCAAGTGCAGGTCATTGGTGTGCTGGCAAGTGCCGCTTACACTGCAATCGCGACCTTCGTGATTCTCAAGTTAGTGGATATGATGCTCGGCTTAAGGGTCTCTGCTGATGATGAAACCGAGGGCCTTGATTTGAATCAGCACAATGAGAGGGGTTACGATTTGTAGGGTTTGCCTGTGTTAAAACCGAGGTGTCTCCTAGCGGGACCCTCGGTGGTAGGCTTGCTCAATAAGCGTGATGAGAAGTTCATCGAAGGCAAGACCTAGCCCTTCGGCGCCCTCGGGATAAAGGCTCGTTGGAGTCATACCAGGAAGGGTATTGACCTCCAAGACCACAAACTCACCGTTATCGTCGACAATAAAATCCGTTCGAGAAAGATCGCGACATCCCAGCACTTGGTGGGCTGAAATCGCGGCGTTTTGTAGCGCTTGGGTTAGATCATTTGGTAGCGCTGCAGGCATCAGGTGCGTAGAGGCACCAGGCGTATATCGGTGCTCATAATCATACCAAGCGTCAGAGGGCGTCACGATCTCGATGACAGGAAACGCCTCGATTTGGTCGCCACGCTCCAATACGCCTACCGTCATTTCTCGGCCCTGAATTTGCGCCTCAACCAAAAGTCGCTCGTTATGCAGAAAAGCCTCAGAGACTGCATCAGCAAGGGAATCGGCGCCTTGGATGCGAGTAACGCCAAGCGCGCTACCCAGATGCACAGGCTTAACCACGAGCGACGAGCCCAGTTTACTGATACATTCCGAGAGCTGTGCATTGGTAAACCGATGTCGATGCAATATGTATTGACCGGCCAATGGGAGGCCAATCGTCGCAAACAGGCCCTTGGCGGCAATTTTATCCATCGCAATGGCGCTGGCGTGGACGTCAGATCCCACAAAAGGCAGTTCCATCATTTGAAACAGTCCTTGGACCGTGCCATCTTCACCCGGTGGACCATGCAGTACTGGAAATATGACATCGGGCGCTGAGGCTTGCAGGTTATTCACGAGATTTTTATCGAGTTCGAAATGGTCTAGCCTCGGGTAGTGCGTTGCGAGATTTGCGACCACCCCCTCGGCACTTCTTCGCGAGACCGAAGCTTCCGGTGAAGTGCCGCCACTGACAATGGCAACCTTGAGTTTGCTGTTGGGTTTCAGGGCCATCCTGCACCTTCCACGTCAACGTCTACATACAATACTTTGCCAGCTTTAGCGGCTGCGCAGTTCGCTGGATCACCATCTGGTGCTGTTAGAATAAAAAGACGACGGCCATCATCACCGCCCAACATACAAGCAAAAGCTTGATCTTCGACGGTGATTCGATCGGTAACTTGACCACCCTCGATGACCCTCAAACATTCGTGGCTGGTTGGAGAGGCGACCCAGATGCCACCGGCGGCATCGAGACAAATGCCATCAGGTACTGCACCCTCAAGGGAAGCCCAGATTCGTCGGTTTTCCAACGTGCCCTGAGGGGATAAATCAAAAGCGGTTAACGCGGCGCCGAATGTCTCGGCAACAATTAATGTCTTACCATCAGGCGTGATAACAGATCCATTAGGAAACAGAAGGTCTGTTGCAGCAATGGTTGGGTGACCGGCTGCATCAACCCGAATCAGTTCTGTCGGGATGGGCTCGGCGCCGCCCTGTAAGTCAAAGCCGAAGTTCCCCACCCAGGCTTGGCCCTCTGCGTCTACCACCATGTCATTGCAGTGATATCGAGCCAGCTCTGACAAATCCGACCAGAGCGTCAAACCATCAGGATTTTGAACCAATATTTGTTTGTCGATCATGGATACAATTAACAGCCTGCCGTCAGGTAGCCAACCGAGTCCCGATGGACGGTTGGGTACCTCCGCCATCGTGGTTTTATGACCTTGTGCATCGATCCGATAGACCACATGCGCATGCATATCAGACAGCCAAAGCGCGCCTTCGTGCCACCTTGGCCCCTCACCAAAACACAGACCGTCTGTTAGGAGTTCGGTTTTCATACGTGTTAATCCTCAGCCTGGTGATTGAGCCTAACATTTTTACAGTCTAGGCCGAAAATCCGGGGCTCGCTTGTCGTTGGGTGAGATCCTGGTTCACAAATTGAGTCTACCTGCATTGATCACGAGCTGCTTTTGGATACTAGTTCAATGAGAGATAAGCCTTGAGCTGTCCATAATCAAAGGGCCAGCCCAAATCGTCAGGGACGTCCAAACGTTTTACAACGGGAATACGAACACCATATTGCTCAATGAGTTTTTCGTCAGTGGCGATATCCACGATGGTGATGTCGAGCTGCACATGACTCGCCAATTCGTTGAGCAGTACTTCGGCCTGTTCGCAGAGATGGCAGCCAGCGGTGGTATAAAAATACAGCACTATCATAGGCGAAAGAATTTCTTTGCTGTGGCGGTCGTTTCTGCGGCGAGTTGTGATGCGGATTGACCTCGCAAAGCAGATGTAAAGCGGCAGACTTCCACCAAGTGGCTAGGTTCGCACCTTCGGTCTTTGGGCTTCGGTTTAAGTGTCCTAGGCAGCAGGTATGGCGCGTCAGTTTCAATCATGAGTCGATTTGCCGGAATGCTGGGCACCAAGTCATGTAAATGTTTACCTCGGCGCTCGTCACAAATCCACCCTGTGATGCCGATGTGGCAGTCAAGTGCGAGGTATGATTCGAGGCTTGCCTCGCTGCCGGTGAAGCAGTGGACGACAACCTCCGTTAATTGACTGCGATAACGCTTCAAAATGCCAATAAAATCCGACGCAGCATCACGTTCGTGTAAGAAGACAGGTTTACCGATATCCACGGCCAATTGCAGCTGCGATTCAAAAGCGTGTAGCTGAATATCGCGCGGGGTGAAGTCTCGGAAGTAGTCGAGGCCCATTTCACCCAACGCGACAACCTTAGGATCGAGTGCCAGTTGAGCTAATCGGTCGAGCGCAGCAGGGGTAACGGTTTCGGCATGATGCGGATGGATGCCGGCAGTAGCCCAAAGGTTTTGATCATTTTTGGCAAGCGCGATTGCTGCTTCTGCGCTTGCCAGGCTAGCCCCAGTAATGACAAGGGTGGACACCTTGGCCGCTCGAGCGCGCTCTAGCACCAGTGGCAGATCGCTTTGAAACGAGTCGTGCGTCAAATTAGCGCCGATATCGATTAATTCCATGATAAGCCTAGCGCTTGAGCTTGGCGATTTGAGTCAGCGAAGAAGCTTGCTTTGGGCGCTCCGAACTGCTCGATTTCGTAGGGATATAATAGCGGCTCGGCAAGACCAGACCTTTGGCTGTAGATTGCACTGTATAGCAGCACTGCTTTGACATAGGCACGTGTTTCCCGAAAAGGAATACTCTCAATCCAAGCGTCGACGGGTAGTTTATTTTTTTGCCAGGCGCGGGCCCGAGAAGGTCCTGCATTGTAGGCCGCGAGCGCTAATACGCGGTTACCGTCGAATTCCTGCAGAAGTTGTCCAAGATAGGCGGTGCCTAGCCGAATATTAAACTCGGGCTCGGTTAAACGCTCTGGTGAGGGGGGGTCAAGTCCGAGTTTGCCTGCGACGATCTCAGCGGTTTTTGGCATGATTTGCATAAGTCCTAGGGCACCGACAGGAGATCTCGCTTCGGTCCAAAATGCGCTTTCCCGTCGAGCAACCCCTATGGCTAGATGTTCAGGCACACCATAGGTTAACGCGGCATGGTTAAATAGCTCGGCAAATGCAGTGGGAAATCGCTCGTTAACTTCATCCCAGCTTTCTGCCGCTGCATGGGCCTGAATGGCCATGTCGTGCCAATGCCAGCGGGTCGCAAGGGCTGAGGCAATACGCAGTTCCGTGTGACTAAACTGTGAAACCAGATTAAGCCATTCTCGTCGTGCATCGGTCAGGGCCCCAAGCGCTCTGAGTTCATAGGTTCGCTGCACCGCTGGGGCCGCTGCCAGATCAAGGATTTGAGTCGGGGTAATCTGAGTGCTTTTGTCGACTAGGCTGCCAGGTTGCTTGAGCCATTGGGCCGATAGATAGCCATAGAAATCGCGATGTTCTGCCAGCGCCTTAAAGAGCTGGGCTGCATCTCCAACGTCTTGAGCACTGGCGGTCAGTGCTCGGGCACGCCAATATTGCCACTTCAGGCTGACCTTGCGGGGATCAATTCGGTCGAGCCAAGGCGATAAGCCCGCTATTTCGTTAGCTTTGATCTGTTGACCCAGCGCTGCCTCAACGAGGTCAGGGTGGTTTAACAACCGGGTAGGTAGGGCAAGGTCAGCAAGCTCGAAATCTGTCTTACGAAGACCCTTAACCGCCGCACTAATGAGGTACTGATCGCCCGATTCCTGGCCAAGCTGTTTGCTTTTAATTAACCGACGGATAACGTTTGCTGCGTTGATCGGATCTTGGTTAACAAGCCGAGACAGCGCCATGTCCGCCAGTTTTTGGTGGCTTGGATCGTTAAAATTAATGGTGTCAAAGTGCTCGGCGCTGCTTGATCTTTTAATGAGCTTTTTGAATCGTGCGGCCAATTTTTGCTGCGGCTCACTGAGATAGCGCTCCAGATATTGCGCTAATCGCGATTCGCCCGCGAGCATCGCTAACTCGTATCTCTGCCAAGCTAGACTGGGCGTTAAACCGCCGTTTTTTCGCCATGCGCGAAAGGGCTTGTCGCAGAGTCTAGGTTGGGATGCGCCCGTCAGCCACAGCGCCTCTGTCGCCGCCATGGCAGCAGGTTGATCGTCGGTTTGCCAGAGGGCGTAAGCGTGGTAACACAAATTGTCTGGATCAGTCTCATCGGTATTGAAAAAGCGCAAAAAACTCGTCGGTCGATTCTGCTCTCGGCGATAGTCGGTGAAAGCGCCCCGGAGCCTGCTGCTAATAGGGTATTCGGGATGATCGGCTATGAATGCCATTACCACCTCGTCCTTTGAGTGCGGACGTGCGAGTAGTGCTTCAAAGGTGATGTAGGCGGTTAGCGGATAATCTCCAAGAGCCTCAACCATCGTATTGACCCGAGAGAGTTTTCCCGATCGGGCTTCGTGTCTGGCGGCTAAAAATATTTGGCGCTGTTTGAACCGCTTAATCTCGAGCCCCAGCTGTGCGTTCGCCTGACTGGGCGAGGGGGCAAGGCCCTGAGACTCGATGCCAATCGCGCACACAAGGAGGGGGATCAGCAAGTAAGCCGGGCGCCATAATGCTTTTGAAGTTAGCGACACAGAATCGAGCTATTCGCCAACTCTAACAGCCAGTACGTCGCAAGGAGAACCTTGTAGCACGCCGTTTGCAGTGGAGCCTAATAGGAGCGCTAGCCCGTGTCTGCCGTGACTGCCAACAACGATCAAATCTGCTTGAATTTCTTCGGCGAGACTATGGATTTCTGTCTCAGGGCGGCCGTAGACTAAATGCCGATTTTCCTCGGGGATGTCTAGGTCTTCGGCAAATTCATTGAGTTGCAGCTTCGCAGTTTCTTGTAGTTGCTCCTGAATGGTCGATAGATCCATCGGAACGTCACCGCCATAAGCAAGACTCAAAGGTTCTATGACATGCGTACAACTTAAGGTTGCAGAAAATTTTGTCCTCAGGGCGCAGGCTTTGCTAGCGACGCTCCTAGCATCCTCTGTGAGATCCACTGCAATCAAAATGTGGTTAAATGCGGCATCCATAGCGATCACTCGTCCGATACTTAAGGCAAAGTTAACTCGGAATTCTTCTCCATACAATAGATGTTATTTGTTGCTTAAAGCGTTGCCCTCAAGAGGCTCAAATGAGATGACTTACTTATTCATAGGATTGGTTCTAATGATGATTATTGGGCCGATCATCGCGATACTGCCGAGCCGTTCACAGAAACAGATTATGCAGCTTCGTCAATCGATGATGAATCGAGGTGTTTCGGTGCAATTGACAGAGATTGACGATCCTAATCCTAATCAATCGAAATATCAGACCAGTGCGGGTCGTCAATTGCCGGCGAAGATGAAGGTGGCTGCCTACAAAAAGGCACTGCTTGGCGCGACCCAAGCAAAACACTCATCCCCCTGGCATGTCACGCGGCAAGCGCCCATCGCGAGTGAGGTTGTTTTTGTATCGGACAAGGATATTCCATTGCCTGATGAGGCTAGGAATCTGCTTGAAACGCATGGGCGAAATTTGCCCTTAACGACTCATGCGATTGCCTGGGATGGACGAACCTTGGTGGTTTATTGGATCGAGCAAGGCGACTTAGAGCAGGGTGAAAAGGTCTTTACGTTTTTAATTGAAGGCCTACAATGCTTGGCTCATTGACACCGCCAAAATCGCTTAGGTTATCGCGAAAGCTTGACAAGGGTATCGCGAAGCGGGTCTAGTAAAAAGGGCTGTCTCCAAACTCAGATGCTCGCTGCAGGGCTGAGGGCACCGACTTTTTGCGGGGTTTGAGGCTCGCTACAACGGGGCAACCTGTGTCGAGGGGCTTATTCAACGATCGTCGATCAAGCAATCTCCGGGATACGCAAGCCCGTAGCATTGGGGGATAAATTAAGAAAAAAGAGCCAGCCAAGCAGCTTGGCGCAGGCAGATTTAACAAACGGTGGTGATACAGAGCGCGTGCAGATGTCACGCGGGGATGACGCCTAACACAAAAGCGAGACGTCAATTGTGGTTGTCGTGCTCATAGGGAAAAGCGATAGAGATTATGGGTAAAGCACTGGTCATTGTTGAGTCGCCTGCTAAGGCTAAAACAATCAACAAGTATTTAGGTAGTGATTTCATTGTGAAGTCCAGTGTCGGCCACATTCGTGACCTGCCCGTCAGCGGTCAAGGAACTACCGTGGACCCTAAAGCGAGAGCTGCCGAAGCAGCTAAAACACGCAAGTTATCTCCGGAAAAGAAAGCCGCTCACAAGAAGGCGAAAGCGAGAGCGCAGTTAATCAAACGGATGGGGGTTGATCCAGAGAATAACTGGCGAGCCAATTACCAAATTTTACCGGGTAAAGAGAAAGTCGTCGCTGAGCTCAAGAAACTCTCTAAATCAGCTGATGAAATTTACTTGGCCACCGACATGGATCGAGAGGGTGAGGCGATTGCCTGGCATCTTAAGGAAGCAATTGGTGGAAACCCAGATCGGTACAAACGAGTGGTCTTCAACGAGATTACAGAAAAAGCGATTCAAGCCGCCTTTGAGGAGCCTGGAGACATTGATCTAGATAGGGTTCACGCGCAACAGGCGCGGCGATTTCTGGATAGGGTGGTGGGTTACATGGTGAGCCCACTGTTATGGGCAAAGATCGCAAGAGGTCTTTCGGCTGGTCGAGTGCAATCGGTTGCCGTTAAGCTTTTGGTTGAGCGTGAGCGTGAGATACGCGCCTTTATTCCCGAAGAATATTGGGAGTTGTTTGCAGATCTTAGCAACCCAGAGGGCGCAGCGACCTTTCAAGTCGTGAAGCAACAAGGCAAGGCGTTCAAGCCAGTCAGTCGAGCCGATATCGATGTGGCCATGGCCACGATGAATGCGGGCAACTTTGAAGTGGTCGCTAGGGAAGATAAGCCGACACAGACTCGACCCAATGCGCCCTTCATTACATCGACGCTGCAACAGGCGGCCAGTACTCGCTTAGGCTTTGGTGTTAAAAAGACAATGATGATGGCGCAACGGTTGTATGAGGCAGGGTACATCACCTACATGCGGACTGATTCAACCAATTTGAGCGAAACGGCAATTGCCAATTGTCGAGATTTGATTGTTAAAGACTTTGGTCCGAAGTACTTGCCAGCAAGCCCAAGAAGCTACGCGAACAAAGAGAGCGCTCAAGAGGCCCACGAAGCCATTCGACCCTCTGATGCGAGTGTTAAGGCCACCCAACTGAGTGGAATGGAGCGAGATGCGGAGCGATTGTACGAGCTCATTTGGCGGCAATTTGTCGCCTGTCAGATGCCTAACGCCGATTACACATCGACCGCGGTTACCGTGGCGAGAGGGGACTTGGAGCTTCGAGTGCGGGGTCGAATTTTGCGATTTGATGGATACACGAAAGTGCAGCCACCTGCTGGCAAAAAAGACGAGGAGCAGGCCCTGCCGGAATTTAAGATTGGTCAGGCCCTAGATTTGAAAGGTACGGACCCAGTGCAACATTTCACGAAACCACCCGCTCGCTTTGGAGAGGCTTCATTGGTTCGGGAGCTTGAAAAGCGGGGTATTGGCAGGCCTTCAACTTATGCCTCGATCATAACCACGATCCAAGATCGAGGGTATGTGTCGTTGAAGAATAAACGTTTTTATGCGGAGAAGATCGGAGAGTTGGTGACGGATCGACTAAATGAGAATTTTACTAACTTACTCGATTTTGGTTTCACTGCTAGCCTAGAGGATGCTTTGGATCAAGTTTCAAGCGGTGATAAGGACTGGAAGAAAACCCTGGACAGTTTCTATCAGGACTTCTCAGAGAAACTCGACAAAGCAGCGGATCCAGAAGCGGGGATGCGAGCTAACAAGCCTTCAATGATAGAAAAGCCCTGCCCTCAGTGTGGTCGCCCAATGAATGTCCGAACCGCGAGCACAGGGGTGTTCTTAGGATGTTCGGGCTATGATTTGCCACCTAAAGAACGGTGTAAACATACGATCAACTTGATTCCTGGCGATGAAGTAGTCAGTGCCTCCGGAGACGATGAGGAAGAGTCTAGAATCTTGTTAAAGAAAAGGCGCTGTGATGTATGTCAGACCGCGATGACGGAATATTTGATTGACGAGTCAACGAAATTGCACCTGTGCGGTAACAATCCAGACTGCCAAGTCTCTGCCTTTGAAGCGGGTGCTTTCAAGATTAAAGGCTATGAGGGACCGACCCTTACGTGTGAAAAACCTGAATGCGGCGCTGAAATGCAGCTAAAAACTGGCCGATTTGGTAAGTATTTTGGTTGTACTGGCGTAGATTGTAAGAATACTCGAAAGCTGCTGAGAAATGGCGAGGCTGCGCCCCCAAAAATGGATCCGGTGCCAATGCCTGAACTCGCCTGTGAAAAGGTAGAGGATTTTTATCTTTTACGGGATGGGGCTGCAGGTTTGTTTTTAGCGGCGAGTCAGTTCCCCAAGAATCGAGAAACCCGAGCGCCCTATCTTGATGAATTGGTGCCGCACCAGAATGAAATTGACCCGAAGTATCAGTTTCTCATGCGAGCGCCCTTGATGGATGATCAAGGCAGGCGCTCATTGGTTAAGTTTGGTAGACAGACGAAAGCGCATTATGTAGCGACCGAAGTTGAAAAAGGTAAAGCCTCAGGCTGGAGAGCGGATTATGATGAGGTTAAAGGTTTGTGGGTAGAGAGCCAAACCAAACCTCCAGCGAAAAAGGCAGCGGCCAAGAAGCGAAAAGCACCAGCAAAAAAGAAAGCTACCGCCAAAAAGACGAAGGCAGCGAGCTGATGAGTTGCCTGCAATTGCAAGGTTAAGAAGACAATAGAAAAGAAAGAAGAAAAGAAAAACAGGTCAAAAAAAAGGAAAAAGAAAAGCAGAGCAAAAGAAAAGATGCCCCTAGAAGCGCGAATGCTGCGCGCGCTTGGGTTGCTTAGACCGATCTATTGGCCAATTGGGATAGCCCACAGAGTGTAGGCCATCGCTTCCCGCCATTAGCGATTAAATCAGTGGCGAATAACGCCCACCGCAAGGCCTTCAATAGCGAATTCGCTGTCCCTGAGATCAACCTCGATCGGCGCGAAGTCATCATTTTCAGCGATGAGCGTGATCTCATGTGATTGAGTGCCTTTCTGAAAGCGCTTTACGGTAACTTCTTCACCGATTCGCGCGACCACGATGTCCCCTGGGGTTGCTTGTTGGGTGCTGTGAACCGCGAGTAGGTCGCCATCCATGATGCCTACATTGATCATACTGTCGCCTTTGACGATGAGCATATAATCTGCCGCTGGTTTAAAGAAGGTAGGTGGAATTTCACAATGATCCTCTATGTGTTCGGCGGCCAGAATCGGGTTACCCGCTGCCACTCTACCGATCACAGGGATGCCCAGAGACTCCGGCAGTTTGATTCCCCGAGAAGTGCCTGGGATCATTTCGATGGCGCCTTTACGGGCTAGTGCTTTAAGATGCTCCTCCGCTGCATTGGCACTTTTAAAGCCTAGTTTTTGAGCAATATCCGCACGTGTGGGTGGATAGCCGGTATCTTCAATGTGCGATTTTACAAAATCTAATACTTCGGTCTGGCGTTGAGTTAGTTTAATCATATCGATACTCGGCGGTTGTGGGGTCTTTACCTGTTCAGCCGACCTGGCTTGGGCTAAACCATGAAGGTGTTTATATATACAGGGTGTGATTATATACAGTATCACAGTGGGTGCAACCGTTATTCTTGATCTGACCCTAACGTTGATTTCTGACGCATCGGGGCTATAGTGTGCTGGTCTGTTAGGGGCAACGAGGTGGCGATGTTACGTAAATTAAATATTGCGTCTTTGAAAGGAAGGCTTATGTCAAAATGCAGCAGAATCGTTCCGGTTTTAGGGCTACTGTACGTCTCCTATTTTTCGATCAATCTTCATGCTGCAGATGAAAAACAAACCCTTTGGGTGGTGGGCAGTTTTGGCGACCAGACTGGTGCAGAACGGACTGCAAGGCAGGTGAGTGATTTAATCGCCTCGGATGTTTTGATCCAGACGGTAGCGATGAGAAACCAGACGCGCTACCGGGTACTTGTTGCGCCAGGCACCTCAGATGGTGATCGATTGCGCACCGAGAGTTTGTTGCGGAGTGATGCCTTCGATGATTTTTGGAAGGTAACCGTAGATACCCAAGGCGCAAATTTACAGAAAATTAAGACCTCAAGCAGTCAATACCAACGGGCAAGTGAATCAGACTCTGAGGTCAAGGGATCAGTATTACGGCCTTTGATGCGCGGCGCGGCGAGTGCCACGAGCGAAGCCAGTACGTCGGTAGTCAAGATAGAAGAAGCAGAGGTAAAACCCGCTGGATCAAGGCAGCAAAAGTTACTTGATAGGCCTGGGTCAAATTACCATCCCATCCGATTGAGGGACCAATGAATTTCGGCGTTTTCAAGATAGCCGGATGGCAGCAGTCTGCCAGGGGGCTCTCAGACCTAAGATGAATACCTTGCAATCATTTTTAAGCTTTTTTGGCGCTTGGATCTCAGACCCGTTGGTGATTAATGTCTTCGGCATTGTGCTGGCTACGGCCGTCGTTAGTTACCTTGCTCGGCGATTGTTAGCAGGTTTAGCGGATCGTTTAAAGACGACTGAAAGCCCTTGGGACGACGCCTTATTGGCGACAGTACGTACCCCGTTGAAGTTACTAATCTGGATCATGGGCTTATCCTTAGCAGCCGAAATGATTGCCGAAGCCCAAAGCCAGGGGCAACTTGAGATCATTAGTAACATCCGATACTTAGCGTTTATTGGGTTAGTCACATATTTTCTATCCCGTCTGATTAAAGAGTTGGAAACCACCTATCTCGCAGCGGGTGGGGATGAAACAACGGTAACCGCTATCGCCAAATTGGTGCGAATCTCGGTGTTTATCACCGCTGCATTGATGGCTATGCAGACTCTTGGGTTGAGTATCTCTGGGGTTCTAACCTTTGGCGGCATTGGTGGTATTGCAGTCGGCTTTGCAGCGAAAGATTTACTCGCAAACTTTTTTGGCGGCCTCGTGATTTATATGGACCGGCCTTTTAAAGTTGGGGACTGGATTCGAAGCCCTGACCGTGAAATCGAAGGTACAGTAATCAACATTGGATGGCGACTAACTGAAATCAGAACCTTTGATCAGCGGCCGTTATATATACCAAATTCGATGTTCTCGACGATATCGCTGGAAAATCCGTCGAGAATGCTGAATCGCCGCATATTTGAAACCATTGGTATTCGCTACAGCGACGTCGAAAAGATGCGGGACATCGTCTCCGATGTGAAGGACATGCTGGTGGCGCACCCAGAAATCGACACCGAGCGGACGCTGATGGTCAACTTCAATAGCTTCAATGCATCCAGCATTGATTTCTTTATCTATACGTTCACCAAGACCACCGTCTGGGTAGAGTTCCATGAAATTAAGCAGGATATCCTATTGAAAATCTCAGATATTATCGCGCGTCATGGGGCGGAGGTCGCCTTCCCGACCTCAACGATCCATATCGAATCCATTGAACCCGAGCCACAAGGCTGACGCGTTTTTGCGCTGCCTTGTTGATGAATTAAACCCGCTAAGGATCTCAAATGGCTGAAATGCTGTTTTATGAAAAACCAGTACCCCTGAGTAATCAGACCCACGCTGACTGGAGATTAAAACTCTCCGAAAAACGATTTGAGTTTGCTGCTTCAATCAACTCTGTTGTCTTAGCGGGTATTGAATTTGTTGAAGCATCGAAGGACTATCCGATTGTCTTTGCCCAAGCCGGTGAACAGTTGGTACCGGTCTCGCTGTTGGGGCTCAGAGACACGGGGAATGTTTATGTGAATTCCGAGGGCAATTGGTTGGCAGACCATTATGTGCCAGCGTTTATCAGGCGTTATCCTTTTGTGCTGGGTGAGGGACCTGGTCCTGAACCCATGGTGTGCATCGACGAGGCCTACTCAGGGTTTGGTCTTGAAGAAGGAGATCGTTTATTTGAAGCTGGTGAGGCGCAACCAATTCTAACCAATGCCATGACGTTTCTTGGGGAGTTTCAACGTCAGTTCGACCGAACCAAAAGTTTCGTTGCGGTGTTGCAAGCCCAATCGCTGTTAACCCAAGTATCAGCAACCATCCAGGATGAAGCCGAACACAAAACGCATCTCCAGGGGCTTATGGTGGTTGATGAACAAAAATTGCTTGCCTTGGATGATGAGACGGTCCTGAAACTATTTCGGTCCGGAGAACTCAGCTGGATTTATGCCCATCTCATGTCGATCAGCAATCTCAAACGCCTAACCGATCAAGCCAGGCGCCAATAATATGTCGGAGCGCGTTGATTCAAGGAGGCAAAGATGACTCTGGCAGTGATTGGTGGCACGGGGTTTGGCGCTTTTGCGGGTCTTACAAAAACCCAGGATCGTAAAATTTCGACGGCTTTTGGGGATGCAGAACTGCAAACGGGTCAACTTCAAGGGAAGCCACTCATTTTTCTGCCCCGCCATGGTATGCCAGCGAGAAAATTACCCCATGAGATTAATTATCGCGCAAACCTTGCTGCGCTCAAGGAACTAGGCGCAACGAGTGTTCTCGCTGTGACTGCAGTTGGCACGGTGGACCCAGAACTGAAAGTGCCGGCACTGGTCATACCGGACCAGATCATTGACTATACCTTCGGTCGAGCCCAAACAATTTTCACAGAGACATTGCAGCACATTGATTTTTCAGAGCCTTATGATCGTCAGCTTCGAGGACGTGTGCTCAAAGCAGTTGAGCAAGCTCAGACAAACATGCCAGAGATGGTCGTGGTCGAGGAGGGAGTTTATGGCTGTACTCAGGGACCCAGACTGGAATCTGCTGCGGAAATTAAACGATTGGGGCGCGATGGGTGCACCATCGTAGGCATGACCGCAATGCCTGAGGCAGCACTTGCTCGGGAGCTCGAGTTAGCCTACGCGGGGTTGTCTGTGACGGTCAATCCAGGCGCTGGACTGACCCGTGAAGATATTACCCTGTCAGCAATAGAAGCCGCGATGCATGAAGGCATGGGTTGGGTGCTCGCAGCGGTGATCGCATTGCTAGCCGATGATGAGCCCCAGAGTGATTGAGTATCGATGCTAGACCTAATGAGGTTTTACAGCGCCTCGCTTGCGGGTCTAATTTCTAGGATCAGTCCAAACGCTGGATGATCAATGTAGTGCGCTTCGTTGGAACGCAGCCTCCGAGTTTCGATCATATGATAGCGGTGCGCGGGGGTAGATTGAGCGCCTCGTTTTGCAGCGGCAACCAATTCCGGGTATTGCGCCGCCACCAATGCCAAGTCCTCTGATTCGGCTTTACCCAAGGTTGCTTGGAATTGCGTCAAATAAAGGTCTGTCTCAAGGTGCAAATAGCGGCTTCGTCGCAAAGCAATGGTGCCCTCTAGCTCAAAGCTAGGACCGTATTGAGCGCCCCCTTGCAATAGGATTGACGTCGTTTCCTCATTGATAGGCTGGGTCCAACTTTGATGGAGAAGCAATTGGTAAAGGCTAGACCGTCTGATCGACCTCGCGACCTGCCCGAGGGCAAGGTCCTGATTGGCAACCGCGCGAAACGCTGAGCTTTCGGAAGTAATCGCGTCCAGAATAGCGGTTTTTTGCTGATCTAGTAGCGCCGCCATGGCGTTATTGGCTGTTGGCGCCGTCGCTTTGGCGTTAGCGGCTTTGAGCGCAGCAATCAATGCTCTGTTGCGAAGCCCAGTGGCTTGGTCAAAAAATCGATATTGATTTTGATCTGTCTCAGATACCGATGCTGTCTGGCTAAGCCCAGGGGTATCGGTTTTGGCCATCAGGTAGAGAGCTTGCTCGAGGCGAAGGGGTGTAATATCTGCTTCTCGGTGCGGGGCAATGGCAATGATATCGCTTGGGAAAGGCGCGGGATCAGGCAATTGGTTAGCGGCGGGCAGCGCAACATCGAGGCGTTTGAAAGCGATGACTTCAATTTGATACCAACGATCGTCATTAGCCGTTGAGGTAAGTGCAGACAGCAAAAGCAGCGCGCCCAGCGCTGCTGGTCGAATCGCGATGTTGCTACGGCGCAGCAAGCTGCTCAATGCGAGAGGCCGTTCAAGCCGCTTGAAAGTGTTGCAGAAGATCTTCAATGTGTTTAAACCGCTGTTCCCTATCGGCTATATTATCCACAATTGCTAACTGGTTGGCAGAGGCAAATCGATAACGTTGGCTTTGCGTCTGAACCAAGGTGATGATCCGGTCAGGAGAGACTTGGGTGTCCTGAGCGAAATCAATTTTACCGCCCCTAGGGCCAAAGTCTATTTTGGTGATGCCAAGGCGCTCTGCTTGCAATTTTAACTCAGTGACGCGAAATAGGTTCTTTAAAGGGTCCGGGAGCAGACCAAATCGATCTATCATTTCAACTTGCAAGGCTCTAAGGGCTTGGGTGTCGGCAGCGTTAGCGATTCTCTTGTAAAGCACTAGGCGCATGTGAACATCAGGTAAATAAGGCTCTGGTATGAGCGCCGGCAGATGCAATTTGATTTCAGTGCTGTCTTCAATAGGGGCCTCGAGATTAATCTGTTTTCCGTCCTTAAACGCTTTAACGGCCCGGTCAAGCATATCCATATAAAGCCCAAAGCCGATTGCGGTCATGTTTCCTGTCTGAGATTCCCCTAATAGCTCGCCGGCGCCTCGAATCTCCATGTCATGGGTCGCGAGAATAAAGCCTGCACCCAAATCCTCTGCGCCGGCAATGGCCTCTAGTCGCTGCTCTGCATCTCGGGTCATTCGGCTTTTTTCGGGGATCAAAAGATAGGCATAAGCTTGGTGATGCGATCTGCCGACTCGGCCTCGTAGTTGGTGAATTTGAGCGAGACCAAATTTATCGGCGCGATCCATAATGATGGTGTTCGCATTTGGGATATCAATACCAGTTTCTATGATCGTAGTGCAGACTAAAATATTGGCGCGCTGATGATAGAAATCTGACATCACCTGCTCGAGTTCTTTTTCTCGCATCTGACCGTGCCCGACTAAGACCCTGGCTTCTGGCACAAGCTGCTTGAGTTCATCAGCACATTGTTCGATGTCTTTGACCTCATTGTGGAGGTAGTACACTTGGCCACCTCGCAAAAGCTCACGTTGAATGGCCTCTTTAACCACTGCAAGGTCCTTGGGTCGGATGAAAGTCTTAATCGAAAGACGTCGCGCTGGAGGCGTTGCAATAATTGATAAGTCTCTGAGACCCGTCATCGAAAGGTTCAAGGTACGAGGGATCGGGGTCGCCGTCATGGCTAAAACGTCGACGTTGGCACGCAGGGATTTGATCCGCTCTTTCTGCCGCACCCCAAAACGATGTTCTTCATCGATAATGAGTAGGCCGAGATCATGAAAGCGAACCTGGTCTTGAATCAGGGCATGCGTGCCAATGACAATGTCAGTTCGTCCATTGGCCAGTGTCTCGATTACCGCATCTTGCTCTTTTCGGCTTTTAAACCGCGAGATGCTTTCGATTTTGACTGGCCAATCTGCAAACCGATCTTGAAACGACTGCAAATGTTGCTCGGCCAGCAGGGTGGTCGGCACCAAAATCGCAACCTGTTTGCCTGCTTGAACTGCTAAAAAAGCTGCTCGCATAGCAACCTCAGTTTTTCCAAAGCCAACATCGCCGCAAATTAACCGATCGGTAGGCTTGGGGCTGCAAAGGTCTGAGATCACGGCTTCAATCGCGCTCAGTTGGTCAGCGGTCTCCTCGAAAGGAAAACCCCGAGCAAATCTTTCGTAGTCTGCATCCGGGGGTGGCAGGGCGAGGCCCTGTTTGGCTTCTCGGCGCGCATAAATTTCAAGGAGTTCAGCCGCAACGTCTCTGATTTGTTCCGCCGCTTTTCGTTTGGCTTTTTCCCAAACATCGCTCCCTAATCGGTGCCAGGGGGCAAGGTCCGCGTCAGCGCCGGTATAACGAGAAATAAGATGAAGGTCGGCAACCGGTACGTAAAGGGTCGCCTCATCTTGATAGAGCAAGGATAAGAATTCATTCGATTGGTCGTCGATGGCGAGCGTCACCAGACCTTGATACCGGCCCACGCCATGTTCCTGATGCACCACCGGTGCACCCTCGCTCAGTTCGGTCAAGCTGCGGACGACGAGTTCATCGGCCTGATCGCGCTCTTTCTGACGGCGCCTAGCTTGAAGTACGCGCTCTCCAAATAGCTGAGCCTCGGAAAGTACAATCAACGATTTCTCTGGCAGGTTAAGGGATCTAGCGGTGGGCGCGATGGCTAGGGTCAGGGTCGCATCCGAGCTGAGAAATGACTGCCAGCTATCGACTAAAGTGGGTGACCACCCAGCCTGCCGTAATAATTGATCAATAAGTTCACGACGTCCTGGTGATTCGGCGCAGATCAGTATCCTTTGATCGGCTGTGTCCAAGCGTGCTCGAAGGCGATGGAATGGGTCCTTAGCTTGATCATCGATCGATACGTCGGGTACAGCAATAGACATGAAGTCGAAGGCGCGTGCCCCGGCTTCTTCGAGATGATCAATGCGGGGGTAGTTTTTCAGGCGTGCTCTAAAGTCATCCTCTCGAAGTAGTAACTGCTCCGGGGGCAGAATAGGACGCTCAAGGTTATAGCGTAGACTTTCGTATCGATTGCGAGCGTTTTCCCAGAAGCGCTCAATTGGATCAGATAGCGGGTCGCTCATGATGAGCAGCTGGTCGGGTAAATAATCGAAAAGGGTTTCGGTCTTATCAAAAAACAGGGGCAGATAGTATTCGATGCCAGCAGGCGCTAGCCCCGACGACACGTCTTGATAGATCGGACATGACCGAGGGTTGCCACCAAAGGTTAGATGCCAATGATCTTGAAACCGATTGATGCCTTCCTTTGTTAGGGGTACCTCTCTGGCCGGAAGGGTGTCGATCGCAGAGATAGCGCCGGTCGATAGCTGAGTGTCTGGATCAAAGGTCCGGATGGAATCGACATCATCATCGAACAATTCGATTCGAAAAGGGGTGTGAGCGCCCATGGGGTAGAGATCCAGCACCGCCCCGCGTACGGTAAATTCGCCGCGTTCGACGACGGTATCCACCACGCGATAGGCGGCAGCTTCAAGTTGCCGCCTTAAGTCCGTGAGATTCAATCGATCACCGACGGAGATTCGCAAGTTGTGACCGATCAAGAATGCACGTGGCGGCAGCCTCATCAACAAAGTAGAAATCGGCGCA
>Ga0181597_10000473_pt1 | contig 44755 bp, 40 predicted proteins | sample 041ome_5_FD_148647 | JGI IMG/M metagenome (GOLD analysis project Ga0181597, IMG submission 148647) | Coastal salt marsh microbial communities from the Groves Creek Marsh, Skidaway Island, Georgia - 041403US metaG (spades assembly) | ecosystem: Environmental > Aquatic > Marine > Intertidal zone... | reverse complement strand
TGCCATATTAGGGAAAAAGCATCTGAGAAGGTATTTTCAGAGCTTGGTCGTCTTCGAAAAGTTAAACAACGTGCCGCTAAAGAACAAAACCGTGAGGTTAAGATAGTAGTTGCCGGCTGTGTGGCGCAAGCTGAAGGAGAGGAAATCACAAAGCGCGCCCCTTGGGTTGATATTGTGGTTGGCCCCCAAACCTACCACCGACTGCCAGATTTAGTTGCAAAGCTTGATCCTGTTCAAAGAACGCACTTAATTGATATAGAATTTCCGCCAGAAGTGAAATTTGATTTTCTGCCAGAACAATTGGGGAAGCGTGGCCCTGCCGCGTTTTTATCTGTTCAAGAGGGATGTGATAAGTTCTGTAGCTTTTGTGTGGTTCCATATACGCGCGGCGCTGAATTTTCACGCTCAGCTGAGACAGTCATTGAAGAAGCAAAAAAATTAATTTCAAATGGCACAAGAGAGCTAACGCTACTTGGACAAAATGTTAATGCATGGCACGGCAGTGGAGGGGATGGCAAAGAATGGGGATTAGGCAGATTAATCTATGCCTTAGCAGAATTGCCAAATCTTGAGCGCATTCGCTACACCACCTCTCACCCATTAGATATGGATGATGAGTTAATAAGAGCCCATGCAGAAGTAGATAAGCTAATGCCTTATCTGCATTTACCAGTTCAATCTGGCTGTGATAAAATACTTCAAGCTATGAATAGGCGTCATACAGCCTCCCAGTATCTTACCATAATTGACCGCTTGCGCTCTGCACGAGAAGATATAGCGATGTCTGGTGATTTTATAGTTGGCTTCCCAGGCGAAACAGATAAGGATTTTGCAGACACGCTTAGTCTGATTGATAAAGTAGGGTATGCATCGGCCTATTCTTTTAAATATAGCATCCGACCTGGAACCCCTGCGGCTGGCAAGATAGAACAGGTACCAGAAGAAATTAAATCAGAACGACTAACATCACTGCAGCAATTACTGGATTCTCAGCAATTTGCTTTTAACAAAACTTGTGAGAATACCGTTTTTGATGTTTTGGTTGAGCAAAAAGCAGGACGAGAGGGCCAGTTAAATGCCAGAACGCCTTATATGCAGTCTGTTTATTTCGAAGGACCAGACAGCCTAATAGGTAAAATTGTTCAAGTTAAAGTTTCGGACGCAAGACAAAATTCTTTGTCTGCAGATATTATTCCTGAAAAAGAGGCTATATAATTGGCTAATGTTGAAGAAAAATCTTTAAGATTATCCTTTGATGATAATGATATTTTACTATTGGTGTGCGGACAACATAATGTCAATCTTGCGAAAATTGAAAAAACATTAAATGTGAGCATTGATAGTTTTGGAAATCAATTGAGAATCAAGGGCGTATCTGAGCAAACCAAGCTTGCAGGAGACGTTGTCCAACGATTTTTCAAGCAATTATCATCAGATCCTGATCCTAAATCCGCCGCTGGTGGCCCTCTTATTGATGATATATTGCGGTTGGTTGATTATGGTCATGATTTATCAAAGCCAGTAACAAATGCGCAGGTTTTTGCATCAACATGGCAGAAGAAAATATTTGCACGAACACAAGGTCAAACCGAATATTTCAATTTGATGCGAGAAAGTGAGGTCGTTTTTGGACTTGGCCCTGCTGGTACTGGAAAAACATATATGGCGGTTGCAATGGCCGTTGATTATTTAAAAAGTAAGAAGGTTGAGAAGTTAATTCTGTCAAGACCTGCTGTAGAGGCCGGAGAGAGATTAGGCTTCTTGCCAGGTGATATGAAAGAGAAAGTCGACCCCTATCTCAGACCTCTTTATGATGCCCTTTATGATATGATGCCTGCAGACAAGGTAGAGAGAATGCTTGGTAATGGTGAGAGAATGCTTGGTAATGGTGTAATTGAAATAGCACCACTTGCATTTATGAGGGGGCGCACATTAAGTAATGCATTTGTGATAATTGACGAAGCACAAAACACAACATCTGTTCAGATGAAAATGGTGCTAACACGTCTTGGTCAGGATTCCAGAATGGTAATAACAGGGGATCTGTCACAAGTTGATTTACCCCCTAATCAGCTATCTGGTCTGGCGGATGCAACCGCAAGGCTAAGAGATATTGAGGGTGTTGGAATTTATCGATTAACAGGTCAGGATGTGGTAAGACACCCGGTAGTGGCACGAATATTAAAAGCCTATGATACAGAGCAATCATAAGTATCATCTACGATTGATTTTTAACTAATCATGTAATTTTCTGGACAAACCCTGTTTTTTTATAGCATCCTGTTAATGTTATTCAATTTTATTAGAAATAAGATGCACATAGAACTTATCGCAGAGCCTACCGAAGACCCAGACAGTCCTGAGCCTGAACCGGGAAATCACACTCATTTAGATCATAATGTTACCTATTTTGTCGTCGAATTTAACGCAGGGTCAGCCTATATTACGTTACTTGATGCGCGCTGGATAGATTGTTTTAACCTTATAAATATGAGCGATCTTCAGTCTATTATAGAGAAAACGATTGGATCTGGGCCCCACCTTGTTAGCCTGCCAGATGGGCTGATTACATTAGCAATAATAGCATCAGATGATGCGCATATGTGCCAGTTAAATGGTGATTTTAGGGATAAACCAGAACCAACGAATGTATTGTCTTTTCCAGATGGTACCTTTGAGGAAATAGAAGGTGAATTTCATCTTGGTGATATATTTCTAGGTTATGAGATAATTAAATCTGAGGCTGAAACGCAGGATATTCCTCTTAGGAATCATCTATTGCACTTAATCGTGCATGGCATTCTACATCTTCTTGGATATGATCATCAAGAGGAACATCAGGCTCAGATTATGGAGCAAAAAGAGGTGTTACTCTTAAGTTTGTTTAATATTCCAGACCCCTATTCGTTATGAGGAATAAAAAGCCTATGACTTTCCTAAAGAAATTTAAAATGGGGCCATTTAGTTTTCGAAAGCAATCTGTAAGAGACGAATTATCAGAGCTGATCGAAAATTCCATTAACACAAAGGACAGCTTTGATAATCATGAAAGCACCTTATTAAGAAACATTCTTAACCTAAAAGATTTAACAGCTGAAAGCCTTATGGTGCCACGGGCTGATATTGTGTCAATTGATCTTACTGAAGATGTTGATAGTGTAATGGCGCAAATTTGTTCTGCTAATCATAGCCGTCTGCCAGTTCATAATGGATCTATGGATGTTATTCAGGGAATGTTCCATATAAAGGATCTCATGCCTCATCTGCTTACAGGTTCTAATCCAGATTTAAAGGAATTAATGCGCCCAGTTTTATTTGTATCCCCTTCTATTTGGGTGATGGATCTGCTTCATGAGATGAGATTAAAAAGACGTCATCTTGCCTTGGTCGTTGATGAATTTGGGGGGGTTGACGGCCTGATTACTATTGAAGATTTAGTTGAGGAGATTGTCGGTGAAATCGAGGATGAACATGATGAAATGGAAATGCCTCGTTTTGAGTTGATTGATGATGATACAGCAATATCAGATGCTCGCCTAGAGCTAGAAGATCTTGAAAAGCTGGTTGGACCTCTGGTAGATGATTCAGAGCGCGAAGAAATTGACACAGTGGCTGGTTTGGTGTTTTCTTTGGCAGGCAGGGTTCCTGTTCGCGGGGAGGTAATTCGCCACACTTGTGGGCTAGAATTCGAGGTTCTCGAAGGTGACCCTCGTCGTATTACATTGTTAAAAATTGATGGTATTCATTCGGTTAAAACGCAAGAAAACAAACATTCCTAGTTTCAGAAATGAGATAAGGTGAATAAAGCCGACTCCAAAATAACACAGCTATCGAAATGGCTGCACCAGCGCGGAATATTCATGCAAACAGGGGTGATGGGACTATTAGGGGCATTAGCCTCCTTGTCACTACCACCGCTATTTTTAGCCCCAGCGGTGCTAGCATTTATTCCGTTTTTTATTCATGCATCGAGCTGTAAATCGACTTGGCAAGCAATATTGATTTTTTGGGGATTTGCTTTTGGCTGGTTCACAGCCTCGCTTTATTGGATTTCAGCCTCGTTGTTTGTAGATATTTCTTGGGAAGTTTTGATACTACCTCTCAGTTTGTTTGCACTTCCAGCTTTCTTATCTGTGTTCTGGGGGTTGGCTGGTCTTCTTGTTTGTAAAATTGGGCGCACAGCTGAAGCACGACTGTTATATTCTGCTCTTTTCATTGGTCTTGCAGAATTATTGCGCTCGGTATTATTCACAGGATTTCCTTGGAACTCGCCATCGCACCTTATCTTAATACATCATAATCTATCTCAGATTGCATCACTAATAGGACAGAACGGCTCTGTTTTTCTTGTTTTGATATCTATTGTCGGTGGATGCTTTTTATATCTTCGCTTTTGGAAAATGGGGGTGCTCTGTTTTCTGCCTCTTCTGGCTAGTATTGTTTATGGCGGTTGGCGGCTAGATAGTTCCTCTGTTCTAGTAAATGCAGAGTTTGTTCAGAATCCAGAAATTCTAGTAAGAATGGTTCAGCCAAATGTTCCTCAAAAAGAGCGATGGAAACCGGAATTTAAGAATGAACAAATAGATGAATTATTTGCGTTATCTGTATTAAACAAAGAGTTGCCATCGCTGATTATTTGGCCTGAGGCTGCATATCCTTCTATATGGCCAAATTCTAAGGCACAATTTACGAGTTTGGCTAGCAGCGTACTTCCAGAGAATATACAGCTATTATCAGGAATGCTGCGATTTGATGAGGAGAATAAACTATATAACTCAGCATTATTATTTAATGCAGATGGACAATTAACAGGAAAGATTGACAAGCAGAAACGGGTTCCATTTGGCGAATATATTCCATTTAGAAATAGTCTTATATTTCAGAATTTGAACTTATTCGGAAATAAAATAGATATTAGTGCAGGCCCAAATTTGGGGCTATTAACCACACAAGAGAATATCAAATTAAAGATATTTATTTGTTATGAGATTATTTTTCCAAATCTTGTCTCATTGCAGGGCAGGCCTGATATTATTATAAACCTTACCAATGATGCTTGGTTCGGCAACACGCTTGGACCCTATCAGCATTTAAGCCAGGCGCGCCTTAAAGCAATCGAAGAAGGGGTGCCACTTGTTCGAGTAGCAAATACTGGAATTTCAGCAGCCTTTAACTATCAAGGACTGTTGCTTGGAAAAATAGACTTGATGGAACAAGGTGTTTTGGATGTTCTGGTATCTCTTCAGCAACAAAATACGATTTATAGCGAATATAGGTGGAAAATCATTTTTTTCATCATTTCTATACTTATTGTGTGTTCAGTTTTACTTGACGTGAACTTTTTAACAAGGCAGAAAACTAAAAAATCAAACTAATGGTATTAAAAAATGTGTCGTTTGTTCACCTCTGAATCCGTTTCCGAAGGACACCCAGATAAGGTTTGTGATCGGATTTCGGACACAATTTTAGATCTGTTTTTGGCATATGAGCCTGAAGCACGCGTGGCCTGCGAGACTCTCGCCACAACAAATCGTATTATATTGGCAGGCGAGGTTAGAGCAAGTACAGAAGTGCTGCCAATAATCATGGAAAAGATTGAGCCAGCAGTTCGTGCTGCGGTCAAAGATATTGGCTATGAGCAGGAAAAGTTTCATCATGCTCATTTTGAGTTCCAGAATTATCTTCACGAGCAATCAGCAGATATATCGCAAGGTGTAGATATCGGCTCTCATAAAGATGAGGGCGCTGGGGATCAGGGATTGATGTTTGGTTACGCATGTACAGAAACAGAATCACTCATGCCAGCTGCAATTCATTATTCTCATGCAATCTTAAAAAAGCTCGCTTCGGTTCGCAAGCAAGATTCAGACTCTATTCTTGGGCCTGATTCCAAATCACAAGTGACGTTGCAATATAGTGATACTGGCAAAGTAATCGGTGTAGATACTATTATTTTATCAACCCAGCACGCTGTGGGTGTTACTACTGAAGAAATTCGTAAACTCGTAACTCCGCTAATCGCAGAATTGCTGCCAGAAGGCTGGATGGTTACCAAAGACAGGCTTTTGGTAAATCCAACAGGAAAGTTTGAAATTGGTGGCCCCGATGGGGATGCGGGTCTTACGGGCAGAAAAATAATAGTTGATACTTATGGCGGTGCTGCTCCACATGGGGGCGGCGCATTCTCAGGAAAAGACCCAACAAAGGTAGATAGGTCTGCAGCCTATGCAGCAAGATATCTTGCAAAGAATATTGTTGCAGCAGAGCTTTCAGAGAAATGTACTATTCAAGTTGCGTATGCCATTGGCGTCTCACAACCTGTATCTATATTTGTGGACACCCATGGAACGGGTCAAATTGAAAGTAAGAAAATAGATAATGCGGTTAGAGAGGTTATGGACTTATCTCCCAGAGGGATTCGCACCCAGTTAAAACTTAACAACCCTATTTATGCATGTACATCGGCATATGGACATTTCGGCAGAGCGTTTGAGGAAATGGGCAAAAACACCTTTACATGGGAAAACACAGATTTAGTAGATAAGCTAAAATCACTTGTTTAAACCTCATCCTTATAAGGGTAATTCAGGAATAAATTTATGGAAGCGTTTTTACCTTTCTATGGCCGAAGAAAAGGAAGGCCGCTTCGTAATACATCTAAGCGATTATTAGAAGAATTACTCCCTGCTTATGTGGTGCCAGATAATACATCAGACCCCGCTAAATTATTCACACATAACCCAAGGAAACTGTACCTAGAAATCGGGTTTGGCGGAGGGGAGCATTTAGCAATGGTGGCAAAAAACCACCCAGAAAATGCCTATATAGGGGCAGAGCCATTTTTGAATGGCGTAAGTTCTTTTCTGAAATACTGCCAGGATGAAGCGCTAAAAAATGTGCGGATTTGGCCGGATGATATTCGCTTGCAGCTTTCATCATGGCCGAATGAATGCCTTGATGGCATTTTTATTATGTTTCCGGACCCTTGGCCGAAAATCAGACACTCTAGCAGACGCATTATCAATAAAGATAATCTGGCTGCATTTGCTAGATTAATAAAGGTGAGTGGGAGTCTTCGAATGGCAAGCGATCATTCCAGCGCAAAAAACTGGATTCTATCTGGTATGTTAGAAAACCCCTATTTTGATTGGACAGCAGAAAGCCCAGATGACTGGAATGTGCAACCTCGCGACTGTCCTGAAACTAGATATATGAGAAAGGCTTTAAAAGAAGGGCGAAGACCAGCTTGGTTTGATTTTAAAAGAGTATTGGTCGAGCCAAGTTAAGGGGTATTGGATTTAGTGCCATTATATTATAAAAAACCTCTGAGCACCCCAGAAAATAAACCAGAAAGTACACCAGTAATCTTAAGATACTTGATAAAGAAAATGGGTTGTGATATTAATCAAATATATTTTCGCGTCAACAGATGTGGTGGGCTATTGCCCGCCTTTTTTATTGGCTGATAGCACAGAGTTACAAACATATAAATGTCGCATCCAAAACTGACACAAATAATCGAGCCAGCACTTGCAGATATAGGGTACATATTAGTGCGTTTAAATTATACTGTGCCTGTAGAGAAATCTAATAAGCAGATACGTGGAAGCTTGCAAATTATGGCTGAGCCAACCGATTTGTCTGAAATGACAGTAGAAGATTGCGTTAAAATTAGTAGGCATATCGCTACTGTTCTTGATGTGGAAGACCCTATTCAAGATGCATATAATCTTGAAGTAAGCTCTCCTGGCATTGATAGGCCATTAACCAGACTAGCTGATTTTGAGAGGTTTAAAGGGGAGTTGGTAAAGGTGCGTATGCGTGTAATGCAGGATGGAAGAAAACGATTCCGTGGCAGAATTGCTGAAATTGACGAGAATGAAAATATCATTTTTGAGGCTGGTTTTGGACGGGTTACCCTTAGCTTTCAAGATCTTGAAACAGTTCGCATTGACCCGAGTAAATATTTTTCGACCCCAGCAAGGTTATCATAAACAAGAAAAGAGATTACAATGGATACATCATCAGTTCCAGGATTAGAGCTTATTCAAATTGCAGATGCGGTTGCGCGGGAAAAATCAATCGATCGTGATGAGGTTATCACGGCTATGGAAGAAGCTATTCAAAAAGCAGGTCGCTCAAAATACGGTCAAGAACATGATATCAGAGCAATGATTGACCGTAAAACGGGTACAATTAGCCTTGAGAGATGGACAGAGGTCGTTGAAGAAGTTGAAGATGATGCAACTCAGATGTCGATTGATGAAGGAAAAAAACATCAAATTGAGCTAGGGGCGTTTTTGCGCGAGCCGCTACCCCCCATTGAATTCGGCCGAATCGCTGCTCAGACAGCTAAACAGGTAATTTCCCAAAAAGTTAGAGATGCAGAGCGCGCGAGGCAATATTCAGAATATAAAGATAGAATTGGTGAGATTGTTGTAGGCACTATTAAGCGCGCTGAAAGCTATTCTATTACAGTTGATCTTGGCAGGGCAGAGGGTGTTATCAGACGTGAAGAGATGATACCTCGTGAAAACTTAAGGCAAGGCGACCGAATTAGAGCTTTTATTTTGGATGTTAGAGAGGAGGTCAGAGGACCTCAGATTTTCCTATCTCGTGCCGCAAATGAATTTATGGCTAAATTATTCACCCAAGAAGTTCCTGAAATTTATGATGGGATAATAGAAATCAAAGCTGTCGCAAGAGAGCCTGGAAGCAGAGCTAAAATATCCGTCTTATCTCGTGATACAAGTATTGACCCAGTTGGTGCTTGTGTTGGTTTGCGCGGAAGCCGTGTGCAGGCAGTCGTTGGTGAACTACAAGGAGAGAAAATAGAAATCATTCCGTTTTCAGAAGATCCCGTTGGCTTTGTTGTAAATGCATTGGCGCCTGCAGAGGTTGCCAAGGTTTTGATGGATGAGGTAGCCAATAAAATGGAGGTTGTGGTTCCGGATGATCAGCTTAGCCTTGCTATTGGCAGGCGCGGTCAAAATGTACGTCTCGCCTCGCAACTTACAGGCTGGTATATTGATATTTTAACAGAAGCAGAAGAATCTGAAAAACGCCAAGAAGAAATTAAGACACGTTCTGATAGATTTATTGAAGCATTAAATATCGACGATGTAATTGCACACCTGCTTGTTGCGGAAGGGTTTGTGATGGTTGAGGATATTGTTGTTACGGAGATTGAAGAACTAGCTGATATTCAGGGCTTTGACTCAGATATTGCAACTGAAATTCACAATCGTGCGGTAGAGTTTGTTGAAGTTGAAAATAAACGTATTAAGAGCGAGCTTGCACGCTTGAAGGTTACAGATGATTTGCGTCAATTTGAATATCTGTCTCTTCCAATGATGCTCAAGCTTGCTGAGAACGAAGTTGTTAGTCTTGATGATTTGGCAGAATTAGACAGTGAAGAATTAATGGGTCTTATTGGAGAGCTTGGTCTTGATGACGAGGCAGAGGCAGGAAATATTATTATGGCTGCTAGAGCACATTGGTTTGATGATGAGCCTGTTGATGAGGATGCTTTAGAATCATCTTCTGAAACAGATGCATCCGAGCCATTAGGTCAAGAGGAATGAAACTAGTAATATATGGCACAACGAACCTGCATTATAACCGGCGAGACAGATGATTCTTCAAATCTTATAAGGTTTGTTATTAGCCCTGATGGTTCGCTTACCCCTGATTTAGCTCAAAAATTGCCAGGTCGGGGCACCTATGTTATGCCAAAACCCGAATATATCACAGAGGCCCTTAAAAAAAATAAATTTGCCAAACATATTGACTTTCAAAAAAAAGCATCTCTTGAAGAAATAGAGACATTTACAGCGCTGGTTGGGAATTTATTGCAAAGGCGTTTTGTTGAACAACTTAGTCTGGCGCGAAGGCAAGGCAGTGCCATTGCTGGCGTAGGAAAATTAAAGGAAAACGCCTCGTTAATCGGTCTATTAATCTCAAATGATGCATCTGTCAGAGAGGCAAGACAGTTAGAATCTGCAACAAGCCCGAATTGGGTTATGAGAGATATTCCAGCTGAAACATTAGGAGAGGCATTCGGGCGGAATTCTATCGCATATGTTGGGCTACTTCGCTCAAAAAATGCAAAAAGTAAGTTTGATGGACGTAGCATTCAGCAATCTTTTCAAAGATGGAAACCATTTATTCATGTCTTCCCTTGTCATGAGGGCACTGACGGGTGTATCAACGAGACAGATTTAGATGCTAAATAAGCTTTAGGGTAAGCAAGAAGGTCGTATAATGAGCGAAGACACGAACAAGACCAAGACGTTAAGTTTGTCAGGAACTGGCAAATTATCCCTTGGTGGTTTGGACTCCCCTCCTCGTCGAGGCGCTGAAGTTAGTGCTAGAAGAGGCAAAACCGTGCAGGTGGAAGTGCGGCGCAAACGTGCGCCTGCTAGCCAGATACAAAGAACGCCTTCGGCATCACCAGGGCAGACCCCCCCTCCGCTTCCAGCGCCAGTATCAACACCTGTTCAAGTTGAGTCAGAAAGCCATCTACAAGAAGGTCTTACGGCTACAGAACGCGCTAATCGTATAGCTGTTTTGAAGCAGGGTATTAAACGCTCTGAAGATTCTGTGGCTGCGTTAAAAGAAGAAACAAAAAATTCAGGCTCAGCTAAAGCAGAAGGATCTGATGCATCAGATGTAGCGAAAAAAGAGCCAGAAAAAGAAGAAGATCCGTCATCTATAAGACGTCGTGCAGAATTAGCCGAGCTAGAAGAAATAGAAGCGCAATCAAGAGCCAAAAAAGAAGAAGTGCTTGCTAAAATTGAGGCTGAAAACCTAAAACGGCAACCATCAAATCCCGCACCTACTGATGTGTTTAAAGAAGCGCCTCAAATAAAACGTCCTAACGAGGTTCCATCGAACCGGCGCAAACGTGAAGATGATGTTGAACAGCCTCGAAGGTCCCCTGGCAGAATTCGTGAAGTTGATACAAGAAGACAGAGTAAATTAACTATCTCAGAGGCGCTTTCAGGTGCAGAGGGTGGCAGACAACGCTCTCTTGCTTCTGTTAGGCGACAGCGTGAAAAAGCACGAATGCGTGAAGAAGCCCAGCCTCAGGTAAAGCAGGTAAGAGATGTTATAATTCCAGATTCCATAACTGTATCTGAGTTAGCGAACAGAATGGCAGAGCGTGCTGCTGATGTCGTAAAAGAATTGATGAAGCAAGGAATAATGGTTACCGCTACTCAAACCATTGATGCAGAAACAGCAGAATTAGTAACAATAGAATTTGGTCACAAAGCGCTTCGCGTCTCTGAATCAGATATTGAAATCGGCCTTTCAGGGGAAGCAGATTCCGAGGATAGCCTTAAGACTAGGCCACCTGTTATTACGATTATGGGGCATGTTGACCATGGCAAAACCAGCTTGCTGGATGCTATTCGAAAAACAGATGTAGCGGGCAGCGAGTCTGGTGGCATTACTCAGCATATTGGCGCCTATCAAATCAAGACGCAAGCTGATAACATAATTACGTTTATTGATACTCCTGGGCATGAAGCTTTCACTGAAATGCGATTACGCGGCGCCTCTACAACGGATATTGTTGTTCTTGTTGTGGCTGCGGATGACTCTGTAAAAGCGCAAACAATTGAAGCTATTAATCATGCAAAAGCTGCTAAATGCCCTATTATTGTCGCTGTAAATAAATGCGATAAGCCAGATGCAGACGCACAGCGTGTTAGAAGTGATTTGCTTCAGTATGAAATTGTCACTGAGGATTTTGGTGGTGAAATTCAATGTATTGATGTTTCAGCTCATACAGGGCAAGGCCTTGATAAGCTAGAGGAGGCAATGATGCTTCAAGCAGAAATTTTGGAGCTAAAAGCAAACCCAGAAAGACCTGCTGAAGGTTCTGTAATTGAAGCAAAAGTAGAGCGCGGACGAGGCTCTGTTGCTACTGTATTAGTACAACGAGGCACGTTAAAGGTTGGAGACATCTTTGTTGTTGGCGCCGAATATGGAAAGGTGCGTGCTCTTTTGAATGATAGAGGGGCAAATTTAAAAGAAGCCTTTCCAGGTCAACCAGTTGAGGTTCTTGGCTTAAATGGAACCCCAATGGCAGGGGATCAGATTGTTGTTGTTCAAACAGAATCACGGGCACGCGAAATTGCGGATTATCGGAGCAGACAAGCACGTGATAAAGAAGCGGCTGTTACAGCGCGCGGATCTGTTGAGCAAATGTTATCTGCAATTGCAGCAGGAGAGGCAGAAGAGCTTCCGGTAGTGATAAAAACAGATGTTCATGGCTCGCTAGAGGCCATAAAAGTTGCTCTTGATAAGCTTGCAACAGAGCAAGTAAAGGTTCGTATTCTAACGGGCGGTGTGGGTGCATTATCTGAGTCAGATATCTCGCTTGCGGCGGCCTCACAAGCGATTGTAGTAGGATTTAACGTTCGTGCTATTCCACAAGCACGCGATCTGGCGCGCCGTGATGGGGTTGAGATTAGATACCATTCCATCATTTACGAAGTAATAGATGAAATTAAATTGGCAATGGGCGGTTTATTAAGCCCAGATCAGCAAGAAGAATTCATCGGATATGCAGAAATCCGAGAAGTGTTCTCTGTATCCAAGCTTGGAAAAGTTGCTGGTTGCTATGTGACTGAGGGCGTAATTCGCCGAGGATGCAAGGTGCGTCTGTTAAGAGATAACGTCGTAATTCATGAAGGCTCTCTCAAAACATTGAAGCGCTTTAAAGACGAAGTCAAAGAAGTAAAAGACGGAACTGAATGCGGTATGGCATTTGATAATTATTCTGATATACAACATGGCGATATGATCGAATGTTTCGAGGTAAAAGAGGTGGCACGCACGTTATAGTGTAGGAGCCAATGCTGAAATTAGAATTTGTTTTCTATAAGATTGGGCAAAGCAAATGTCGAGAAAATCTAAAGCATCAGCAAAACCACCAACTAAACGCCAATTGCGTGTTGGCGAGGAAATTCGGCATAGTTTAGCAGGTATATTTATTAGACAAGACACTTATGTAGAAGAGCTCAGAGGCATTTCTATCACGGTAAGTGAAGTAGCTGTTAGCCCAGATCTATCTAACGCTAGAGTTTTTGTCATGCCATTAGGCGGCGAGGATATAGAAACTATTCTTCCAGCCCTTAATAAAATGGCGCCATTTTTTGGGCATCACGTCTCTCAGAAGGTGCATCTAAGGCGCATGCCAAAACTGAAATTTTTGGTAGATGGAAGTTTTGATCATGTGGATAGAATTACTTCACTATTCAATAATTTGCCTGAGCCTCAAAATGAGGATAATTCTATTAGCTCTGATACTGAAATGCATATAAACCCTCAAGCAGATAGCCCATCTCAGACACCCGAATCATAAGTGTAGATTAATTATGTCATCTGCTACCGCTATGATACATGGCTGGATAAATCTCGATAAACCTGCCGGAATAAGCTCTGCTAAAGCAGTAGCGATTATTCGCAAGCATCTAAATTGTTCTAAAATTGGCCATGGCGGCACGCTTGATCCGCTTGCAAGTGGGGTGTTGCCAATCGCACTTGGCGAAGCGACTAAAACAGTCTCCTATGTAATGGATAGCGCAAAGACATATGAATTTACGCTTGTTTGGGGGAATGAGTCAACAACTGACGATAGTGAGGGATCCCCTACACGGGTTTCTGATAAAAGACCAACAAAAGAAGAAATTAACAGCTGTCTTAATGAATTTATAGGCTTAATAAAGCAAGCACCGCCTATTTATTCAGCTGTAAAAGTAAATGGCAAGCGCGCTTATTCTATTGCACGTTCTGCAGAAAAAAAAGGCGAAGATAGCCAATTAACATTAGAGCCTCGTGAAGTTATAATTCATGATTTGGTGCTTACATCGCTAAATCAAAACGAGGCTTCATTTACTGTTTTCTGCGGAAAAGGAACTTATATCCGCTCGTTAGGAAGGGATTTAGCCCGCAGATTAGGAGCCGCTGGGCATATATCTGCATTGAGGCGCCTTTCAGTCGGAAAATTCGACGTAAAGGATTCGATTTCACTGGATTTTTTAACAAGTTTGAGAGATAGTGCCGACGCATATAAAAATGTGATTTCATTATTGACAGCGCTAGACGACATCCCGGCATTGTCAGTAAGCCGACGCATATAAAAATGTGATTTCATTATTGACAGCGCTAGACGACATCCCGGCATTGTCAGTAACGCCCGAAGATGCGGTGAGAATAAGAATGGGTCAACGTGTTCCCTATTATCAGGAAGGCGTGATCAAAGACCAAATATGTGTTGCCATTTGCAAGGGCGAAGCTGTTGCATTAATAACACTTGATTTGGGTGTTATTCATCCTGTTAGGGTATTCAACTTATAGCCTATACGGCCAAGGAGGTAGTAGATGTCGATAACAAAAGAAAAAACCGCAGAATTAGTAACAAAATTCGGCGCTAGCGATAATGATTCAGGCTCTGCTGCTGTGCAAGTAGCTATTTTAACAGAACGCATTGCTAACTTAACAGAGCATTTGAAAATTCATAAGAAAGATTTTGGCTCTCGAAGAGGATTGCTAATGATGGTTGGACAACGCCGTCATTTACTAGATTATATTAAATCGCGTAAAGAGAGCGATTATAAAGAGCTCATTGCAACATTAGGTCTTCGCAGGTAATTCTGCTACACATCCTATGATGGTGAATTCTGAGCGAACTTCATAAAACAAAAGCAAGCCCGCTAAATTTCTAAGGGGGCTTTTTTGTTGTTGCAATTCAATATCTACCATGTCATACAGCCCAAACACAAACTTAATTATTCGCCGCAAAAGATGGAGAGATGCGGACGCTTGACCGAGCAAGCCCTTTGAACAGCCAGACAGAGATTGTTGTTCAGTTTGATTCCCAATTTGATTTTAGAATTTTAATTCGAAACCACAGGGACTTCTCTCAGGTTTTCACGAATCTCAGCCAGTTAATTGTATAGTGGCTATAATGATGAACGAACGGAGTTATGAATGTTCACAATCTATAAAAAAGAATTTCAATGGGGTGACAAGACTGTTGTGATGGAAACAGGAAAAATAGCCAGACAGGCAGATGGTGCTGTTTTAGTTTCTATGGGTCAAACAACGGTTTTATGTACAGCGGTTGCAGCAAAATCAGCAAAGCCTGGGCAGGATTTCTTCCCTTTAACTGTAAATTATCAAGAAAAAGCATTTGCAGCAGGGAAAATCCCTGGTGGCTTTTTTAAGAGAGAAGGGCGTCCTTCTGAAAATGAAACGCTGATATGCAGATTAATTGACAGACCTATAAGGCCATTATTTCCCAAAGAATTTAAGTGTGAGACACAGGTAATATGTACTGTCCTGTCGCATGATATGGAAAATGCGCCAGATATTGTAGCTATGATAGGAGCTTCTGCGGCGCTTACAATATCAGGCGTTCCATTCTTTGGCCCTATCGGCGCGGCTCGCGTGGGATTAATTGAGGGTGACTTTATTTTAAACCCAACAATCACCCAAATGGAAACCTCTACCTTAGATCTTGTTATGGCGGGAACTTCCGAAGGTGTTTTGATGGTTGAATCAGAAGCAAGTGAATTATCTGAAAAAGTAATGCTAGATGCTGTTAATTTTGGACATGAGCAAATTCAAACAGCGATCAATGCGATAATTGAATTAGCAGAATCAGCTGCTAGAGAGCCATGGGATCTGCCACAAGAAGCTCCTGAAGCTGAGGCAATAAGAAATACGCTATCTACCTTGAAGTCTGAGGTCGAACAAGCCTATGCAATTTCAGATAAATCAGAAAGACAAGGTGCACTATCTGGCATTAAAGAAAAAGCAGTTGAACTTGCAGGCACAGAGGCTGACGGCGTGTTGGTTAGCGGTATCATGAAAGAGCTTGAAGCAAATGTTGTCCGTTCTGCTATTCTAAAAACGGGAAAGCGTATTGATGGGCGTGATACAAAAACAGTCCGTCCAATTGTTGCTGAGGTTGGATTATTGCCAAGAACACATGGTTCAGCATTATTTACAAGAGGAGAGACACAAGCCTTAGCGGTAACCACGCTTGGTACGGGCCAGGATGAGCAAATCATAGATTCACTTGAAGGAGAATCACGTTCTAGATTTATGCTGCATTATAATTTCCCGCCCTATTCTGTAGGCGAAGCAGGCAGGGTTGGAAGCCCGGGCAGGCGTGAAATAGGACATGGTAAGCTTGCTTGGCGCGCCATTCATCCAGTTCTTCCAGAAAAAGAAGAATTTCCATATACGCTTCGAACTGTATCAGAGGTAACTGAATCAAACGGTTCATCCTCTATGGCAACTGTCTGTGGAACATCGCTTTCTATGATGGATGCCGGTGTTCCGTTGAAGCGTCCTGTAGCTGGTATTGCAATGGGATTAATTAAGGAAGACGATTCTTTTGCTGTATTATCAGACATACTTGGCGATGAAGATCATTTAGGGGATATGGACTTTAAAGTAGCTGGCACGCAAGACGGAATTACGTCGCTTCAGATGGATATCAAAATCACATCGATAACAGCTAAGATTATGGAAATAGCGCTAGATCAAGCAAAAGATGGCCGATTACATATACTAGGAGAAATGAGCAAGGCGCTTAATACTGCAAGAGATAATCTATCGGATAGTGCTCCTAAGATTACGACTTTAAAAATCCCAGTAGATAAAATCAGGGATATTATCGGCCCAGGCGGTAAAGTTATCAGAGAAATATGCGAGCAAACAGGTGCCAAAATTGATATTGAAGATGATGGTACGGTATCAATTGCTGCTTCCTCACAAGAATCTTCTGATGCTGCAATCGGCCGCGTTAAGGATATCGTAGCCGAACCAGAGCTTGGTGAAATTTACACTGGCAGCGTTGTGAAAACAGTTGATTTTGGCGCGTTTGTTAATTTCCTTGGACCAAAAGACGGGCTTGTTCACATATCAGAAATGCGTGAAGAGCGTGTTTCCAAAACAACAGACGTGTGTAAAGAAGGTGATAGCGTAAAAGTTAAAGTTATTGGTTTTGATGATAGAGGAAAAGTTAAATTATCCATGAAAAGAGTAGACCAAGAAACAGGAGCAGATCTAGAAGCTGTTTCTAAAGATGCAGAAGAAGAGGTATCTGAATAATATATTCTTTTTTGTTAAAAACTTAAAAAATATAAAGCCAGCTTTTATGCTGGCTTGTTCTTGCCCGAGATTAAAAAAGATAATGCAATAGCCTTAAACATTACTTGGCGGCACGCCTACATTGTTAAAGCCGCCATCTACATAATGGATTTCCCCTGTCACACCACTTGCAAGATCTGATATTAAATAACAGCCTGCGCCACCAACTTCAAATATGTCAGGATTTCTTCCCAAAGGTGCATTTTTCTCACTATGACGGAAAATACCGCGCGAGCCGCTTATGGCTGCACCAGCAAGTGTTTTCATCGGTCCAGCAGACAGACCATTAACTCTTATATTTCGGCCGCCAAGATCAACAGCCAGATATCGCACAGATGCTTCAAGAGCTGCTTTTGCAACCCCCATTACGTTATAATTCGGAGTGGTTCTAACACTTCCCAAATAACTCAATGTAAGAAGCGAGCCACCATTTGGCATCATTGGAGCAGACGCTTGCGCCAATTCAGTAAAGGAAAAGGCAGAGATTAACATGGTCTGCCTGAAATTCTGTCGTGACGTGTTATAATAAGCGCCGATTAATTCTTGTTTATCTGAAAACCCAACTGCGTGAACTACAAAGTCCACCTCTGACCAATGCGTTGATAGCTGTTCCATAGCTCTTTTAGCTGCCGCTTCTTCACTTAGATCACACGGTATCATAATGTCTGATTTGACTGATTCTGCAAGAGGCGTAATTCGTTTCTCAAAGGCTGGTATTTGATAGGTAAAGGCTAGTTCAGCGCCTAAATCAGACGCTTTTTTGGCAATGCCCCATGCGGCAGATCTCTCATTCGCCACACCTACTATTAATCCACGTTTGCCAGATAAAATCGTCATGCCTATTTATCTATCCTTTTAGTTAGCCCAGTAATTTATACAGGTAATTTTGCTAAAGCAATCGTTGCGTTCGTGCCACCAAACCCAAAAGAGTTTGATAATGAAACAGGAATATCTATATCATCTAGGCGCTCAGCAACTACTGGCAAATCGCCTATTTCGGGGTCAGGAATTTCGATATTAGCAGATGCAGCGATGAAATTATGTTGCATCATTAATAATGTGTAGATTACTTCTTGCACACCCGTAGCCCCAAGAGAGTGACCTGTTAATGATTTGGTTGAGGAAAGATAAGGTAGTTTTCCAAGTGGGGTGAATACCTCGCTAACAGCTGCCAGCTCTTTGGCATCTCCTGTTGGCGTGGAAGTGCCATGCGCATTGATATAAACCACATCTGCTGGCAGACCATTACCATTAAATCCTTCTAATGCTAATTGCATGCATCTGACCGCGCCTTCTCCAGACGGGGCAACCATGTCATACCCATCAGAGTTAGCGCCATATCCAACGATTTCTGCATATATCTTTGCGCCTCTTGCTTTGGCGTGCTCATACTCTTCTAAAACAATCATTCCGCCGCCGCCTGCAATCACAAATCCATCTCTATCAGAATCATATGCACGGCTTGCTAGATGCGGGGTATTATTATATTTAGACGACATTGCGCCCATTGCATCAAATAAAGATGATAAGGTCCAGTCTAATTCCTCTCCGCCACCTGCAAAAACGATATCTTGCATTCCGTATCTGATGGCGTCAGTACCAGCGGAAATGCAATGCGCTGAGGTTGAACAGGCTGAGGTGATGGAATAGTTTACCCCTTTAATTTTAAAGAAAGTCGCAATACAGGCAGATACAGAAGAAGACATACATCTTGGCACCATGTAAGGACCAATGCGTTTTGGGCCTTTTTCGCGTGTGATATCTGCTGCTTGTATAAGGTTTGCTGTAGAAGGGCCTCCAGAGCCAGCAATTAATCCTGTGCGCGGGTTTGATATATCGCTTTCCTCAAGGCCAGAATCTGATATTGCCTGTTCCATTGATAAAACCGCATATGCAGCGCCCTCGCCCATAAAGCGCATTTGTTTTCTGTCAATATGCTCGCTTACATCCATTTTTACAGAGCCCTTTACTTGAGAGCGAAAGCCAAGCTCTGCATAGTCAGGGGCAGCGACTATTCCAGAAGTGCCATTCATTAATGATGTGCGCACCTCTTCTGCATTGTTGCCGATAGACGAGACAACCCCAATTCCAGTAATAACAACTCTTCTCATAATTATGTCTCCGCTCTAAATAGACCTACGCGTATATCTTCTGCTTCAAATACAGACTCGCCATCGCATAGCACTTCACCATCTGCAATTCCTAATACAAGTTTGCGCAGAATCACTCGTTTCATATGAAGCTTAAATGTAAGTTTCTTAGCGGTTGGCAAGATTTGGCCTGAAAATTTAACCTGTCCAACAGATATAGCGCGTCCTCTGCCAAGGCCACCTGCCCATCCAAGATAAAAACCGACTAATTGCCAAAGCGCATCCATTCCAAGGCACCCTGGCATTACCGGGTCATTTTCAAAATGACATTCAAAAAACCAAAGGTCTGGATGAATATCAAACTCTGCAATAATTTCACCTTTATCGAAATTGCCGCCAGTATCTGAGATGGATATGATTCTGTCACACATCAGCATTGGCGGCATAGGCAATTGTGGGTTGCCTGGCCCAAATAACTCACCTTTCGCGCATAAAATTAAATCGTCATAAGAAAAACTTGATTGTTGGGTGGGAGTCATTTTCGTTCCTTACTGTTCAGTAATGTTTAGATTTTTACCGGCTTGGGCTAAAATTACCTGTAAATGGCAGTTTAAAAGACCTCAATTAAGAGTTTCATCCTCTAGCAATCCCCAGAATTCGTCTCGTCTTACCCATCCTTTTAGCTTGGGATGTGCAACTCTGCAAAACTGAGATTTGCAATATTGTAACTCCATTAGCACATTTCTCTCAGCATACCCCACGATTTTTGAATTATCTTCAACTGATTTATACAGTTTTGCAACGCGGTCGGTTATCAGAGCTGTCCGTCTTCCAGTTAAGAGCTTGGTATGCATCCATCCCGTGGTTCCGTCATGGTCAATAACTTTCCGCCATACCTCATATTCAGCAATTACTTTTAAGGGCAGGCCTTTGCGTTTATAAACCCAAGCAATAGGATATTCATTCCCAGGGCCAACACGCATATTGGCCGTATCTGATTTTAGGGACAGAAATCGGGGCACTTCGTATCCAGAGCCACGAACAACAACACGGATATCTTGCGCATTTGCATTGTGTGAGCCAGCCCATCCGACAGCCAGAATAACACCTATTATCATCAAACATAGGAGCGCTGAAACCCTTTTTATTACTGGTTTGCGGGCAAAAAGAGCGAATTGATAGGTGCTTTTTAAGATCAAGATTTTTCCCAATAGCATGTTCGTTATGGCAATATCGTTTATTATATAAAAAATAAATCTGGACGCGCGGATAAAGCAAATTTAAAGTTATTTTAGTGGGTAGAATTATAAAAATTTGTTTGAGCTATTATAGCAGAAATATGCATTATAATGCGAGTATCTTCTATATCATGGCAAATCATATAAGGTTTAATTTAAATGAAGACAAACATTATTCTAACGCGTCGGCTATCAGATACGGTTGAAACACGCATGCGTGAGCTATTTAACGCTACGCTCAATCAGACTGACCAGCCATTTACCCAAGAGGAGCTTATACAGGCTGTAAAAACAGCGGACGTTCTAGTGCCAACGGTCACAGATAGTCTGAGTGCCTCTGTAATAGAACAAGCAGGTCCTCAGTTAAGGCTTATCGCCTCTTTTGGCACAGGCGTTGACCATATTGATGTCAAAGCAGCGCGCGAGAAAGGCATAACAGTCACAAACACTCCTGGTGTTTTAAGCGAGGATACAGCAGATGTTGCCATGTCCTTAATTCTAGCGGTGCCGCGCAGAATTGTGCAGGGAGATATAAAGGTTCGTTCTGGGCAATGGGATGGCTGGTCGCCTACAGGGATGCTTGGACACCGAATTAATGGCAAAAGACTTGGCATTATTGGCATGGGTTCCATTGGACAGGCAATTGCAAGAAGAGCCAAAGCATTTGGCATGTCAATTCATTACCATAATAGGAAAGCGGTTCATCCCTCGATTGAGGCAGAGTTAGAGGCTACATATTGGGAGACGATTGAGCAGATGCTTCCTCGTGTAGATATTATATCTATTAATTGCCCAAGCACGCCAGCAACGCATCATCTTTTAAATAAGGAAAGACTAAGTTTATTATCTCCTCATTCCTACCTCGTAAATACAGGAAGAGGGGATGTGATTGATGAGATAGCACTGATTGAATTATTAAAAGAAAATAAAATCGCTGGCGCTGGATTAGATGTATATGAGCATGAGCCTGTAGTATCATCAGCACTTATAGAGCTACCTAATGTGGTATTGCTTCCTCATATAGGCTCGGCCACTATTGAGGGAAGGCACGCAATGGGTGATAAAGTTATCATCAATATTCAAACTTTCCTTGACGGACATACACCGCCAGACCGGGTGGTCCCAGCGATGCTTTAGCCAAGCATAAGGGCAGCAAATAATAACTCTATCACACTATAAATTCCGATATATCCCGATATATTGACGTTATTTGAAGCAGATGGAACATTTATCCTTCTTGCTTGTTTGAATCGATGTAAATGAGCCTGAAAGCCCATCAAATAGCAATAATCTGTTTGAGTTTAACTTGCCTGCCTTGGTTATCCACTTAATTGTTTCAAGCGCTTGTAAGGTACCTATTATACTGGTTACTGGTGCTAAAATGCCTGCCTGAGCACAATTTGGCGCTTGTCTTACGCCAGCATCTTCTGAAAACAAGCATGCAAAACAGGCTGAATCCTCATACCCCTCTACCCCTGCCATAAAACTGGCCATCTGCCCATCAAATCGAACAGCACCCCCAAAAATATGAGGAATTCCATTTATGAAGGCTGCTTTGGCACCAGCAAGTCTTGTGCTGAATTGATCTGAGCAATCCAATAATATATCGCATTGTGACAAAATCTCTGTCAGAGATTCCTCGCTCATAGTCTCATATCTCAGCTCAATAGTTACATCTGAATTTAGTCCTTGAATGAACTGTTTTGCTGCTTGGGTCTTTGGTTGTCCTACATTTGCCTCTTGGTAGATAAACTGTCTATTCAAGTTACTTAGATCAACTCTATCATCATCACATATAATTAGCTTTCCAACACCTGCTGCTGCTAAATTTGCAATAACAGGAGAGCCTAGCCCCCCTGCACCTAGAATAGTAACTCTCGAAGATAATAATGCCTGCTGTCCGTCTTCATCAATTTCAGGCATAACAACTTGCCGTGCATATCGGTGCAGCTGGGTCTCAGTTATGGTCATGAGCCGTTATACTTTCTGGTCTGTAGAACCAAATCCCCCGTGACCTCTCTGAGTTGCATCAAGCGTTAATACGACATTTAGGTTAGCCTGTGTAATGGGGGCTATTACCAATTGTGCAACACGCGCTCCATGCTCAATTTTAAATATATTCTGCCCCAAATTTATCAGCAAAATTTTAATTTCACCTCTATAGTCGCTATCAATCGTTCCAGGCGCGTTTAACACTGTTATACCCTGTTTAAAGGCAAGCCCGGATCGTGGCCGTATCTGAGCTTCCATATTAGATGGCAGGCTTAACTTTAACCCTGTTGGAATTAAAATTCGCTCTAACGGGGATAATTTTATCGGCTTGTCAATTGCCGCGAATAAGTCCATTCCGGCTGCCCCATCGGTTTGATAGCTTGGGATAGGTAGACCCTTAGCATGTTCCATTAATTCAACATTTATATGAAGGGGGTGGCTCATATATTCTCTTTCTTTTGAACACCAGACACATGAATATTAGAAAAATAGTCACTAATTCTGCGCACTAATTTTTGTGCTATTGCTTTTTTACTGTCAGTATTCCAATATTCTGCGCCCGTCTTGGACAAAAATAATATCTCATTTAGGTCAGAATTAAACACAGATTCTCCAGATTGAAGAACTGAATTTGCTAACATCCAATCTGCGTTTTTACGGGCTCGTTTGTTATCTGCATTTCTCTTAAGAGAATCTGTTTCAGCTGCAAACCCGATTACCAGTTTTGGTCTTGAGGGGTGGTGACCTATCCAAGATAAAATATCAGGTGTTTCGGTAAGAATGAGCTCTGGTGGTTTATTATTAGATTTTTTAAGCTTTGCGTTTGCTGTTTGCTTTACCTGCCAATCCGCAACAGCCGCCGCACAAATAACACATTCTACATCTAGCTGGTCAGCGCAAGCCTGCTTCATCTGCTGTGCAGTCTCAACCTTAATAAGGCGCACATCTAAAGGTGCTTCAAGGGATACTGGCCCCGAGATAAGGCACACATCTGCACCTTGCTCAGCACAGGCAGAAGCTATGGCATAACCTTGCTTTCCAGAAGAGCGATTGCCAATAAAACGCACCGGGTCTATTGGCTCCAAGGTTGGACCTGCTGTTATAAGTATCTTAATCCCATCTAGTGGTTTGGTTTGCTTTTCAGCAGGAAAAATATCTTCGTTACGGTGCTTCTGGAGCAATTTTTGCTGAATTTGGGAGATTATAAACCCAGTTTCAGCAAATCTACCAGAACCAGTTTCCCCGCACGCCGTATCACCATTATCTGGCCCTATGAAGGAGATGTTTCTGCTTTTCAGCTTAGCGCAATTCTCCTGAGTTGTGGCATTGGACCACATATGTGGGTTCATTGACGGGGCAACAAAAATAGGCGCGTCTGTTACAAGACAAAGCGTGCTTGCAAGGTCATCTGCTAACCCATGAGCCATTTTGCCTATAAAGTTAGCTGTTGCGGGAGCAATTAGAACAAGATCTGCTTTACGTGCCAGTTGTATATGACCCATTTCTTGCTCGTCAGTTAAGTCAAACAGCTCTGAATAGACTTTATTTCCAGTTAAGGCTGACACAGATAGCGGCGTGATAAATTTTTGTGCTGATGCGGTCATAACAGCTGTTACTGAAAACTCAAAATCCCGCAATCTTCGTATGAGTTCAAGCGCCTTATAAGCAGCTATACCCCCTGTTATTATCAATAGAATCTCAGGCTTTCGATCATTATCAATTACGCTTATTTTAAGAGTATATGGATCTAGATTAAACCCAAATTTAGGCGCGATATTAGATAATTTCCGAGCTTGGTTTAATGGGAGATGTTCACGGCGTCTATAATTGCTTAATGCACTAGGACCAACGCCAAGTAATTTTTGAAGGTTATCCGCACCCCCAAATGCATCCATTAAATAACTTAAAGTATCATGATAATTCATTTTTTCACATTATGGTGAATATTTCACATAATTGAACTTAACGTCAAAAAAGCATAATGGCAACGCTTATAGAAATACCTGCAATAAACCAGCCTAAATTAGATATAAACATAGATTTTCCAAAATTGGATTTATCTGGTTTTTTTTCTGTTAAGCTGTGTTCATAATCATCCAAAATCTTGGGCAGGATTCGGAAGATACGGTCTATATCTGTAAGTATCTGTTGTAATTTCAGGGTAAAACCAGTCTGCGCTTGAACCCAGTCTGATGCCAGCGGTTTAGCCAGCTGCCAAATATTTGCATTTGGGTTAAGACTGCGGGCAACGCCTTCTGCCATTACCATTGTTTTTTGCAGCAGATTAAATTGGGGCTGTACAAATATATCAAATCTGGCCGAGATTTGTAAGATTTGACCAAGGGCTTTACTGAGCTCTATTTCACCAATAGGTTTGTCCATTATAGGATCTACAAATGCTCTTAAATTCTGCGCAAATAAGGCATGGGACGCGGTTTCTGGCAGCATGCCTGCATCATAATGAAGCTGGGCTACTTTATCATAATCTCGCTCTAACAAGGCAATGAGCAAATTGCCAAGGAAAAACCTATCTTCTGGTTGAAGGCTTCCCATAATTCCAAAATCAATGGGCACTAATGTTCCATCAGACGTTATAAATATATTTCCTGGATGCATATCTGCATGGAAATAACCATCCCTAAATACCTGATTAAAGAAGCTTGTTGCTGCCCGGTCTGTGATTTCTTCAATCTTATGACCAGCTGCAATAAGCCCTTCTACATCGTCGATCCGGAGTCCAGAAATCCATTCAGATACAAGAATATTCTCGCTGGTAAGGCTATGTTCTATCCAGGGAACACGAATACCGTTATCAGATGCCATATTATCGCGTAATTTACCGCCTGCAGCAGCTTCCATTCTCATATCAAGCTCTAGCTCAGATAATTGCTTGAACTGCTCAACGGCGATAACCAGCCGCAATCTCTTGAGCCTTGGTGCTAAAAACTCCATTATTCTGGCAAGCGCGGTAAAAACCGCAATATCAGCTGACATTCTTTTGTGAATATTAGGTCTGAGGATTTTTACAGCAACATCGCGCCCGTCAACCAGTTGCGCTTTGTGAACTTGTGCTACCGACGCTGCAGCAACAGGCTTTTCGTTAAAAACAGCGAAAATTTCGTCTAGTTTTTTACCTGTTTCTGATTCTATGGTTTCTATTACAAGTCGTGATGAGAAAGCAGGAAGACTATCCTGAAGCAAGACCAGGCCACGGGCAATATCCGGGCCTAGTAAATCTGAGCGAGTGGATAATGCCTGCCCAAACTTAATAAAAACAGGGCCTAATTTTTGCAATGCAATGCATAGCGTCTCCCCAGCGTTTTTTCGGCTATTTCTTCCAGCAATTAGAAAGTCTATAAATCTGAAAAAAGTTTTCTGCCAGCTCGGTAAAGGGGCAAGCCTGCTTATATGGCCAAGCACCCCTGCTCTTCCAAGCACAAATCCAATATAAGGCACTCTTAATATTGCAATTAGATAAGACATCAGTCTAATTTCCACCCTGAATGGATTGCTGCAATTCCGCCTGATAGACTTCGCACTTTTATTTGCGCCATTCCTGTATCTGCCATCATTGTGCATAGCTCGGCTTGCGAGGGAAACTGGCGAATAGACTCAACTAAATAATGATAGGGTTGAGCATCACCTGCGACGAGCTGTCCTAGTTTTGGAAGTACATTAAAAGACCATCTATCATAAATACCAGATAATAACGGGTTTTTGACATGAGAGAATTCAAGACAGCAAAACCGGCCACCAGGTTTTAGAATTCGAACAATCTGGTTTAAAGCCTTCATCCTGTCAGGAACGTTTCTTAGTCCAAATGCGATGGTAACTCTATCTACGCTGTTATCTGCAAGGGGAATATCTTGTGCATCGCCAGCTAACCAGTTCAGCCTATCTTGATATTTATTCATCACTTTTCGTTTTTGCCCAGCAGCAAGCATTTGCTCATTAATATCAATTACATGTGCAAATTGGCCGCCCCTTTGCAAAAACTTTAAGGAAACATCGCCTGTTCCACCTGCCAAATCAGCTAATATTTGATTTGGGCGAGGTGCCATCCAGTCAAGTAAAGCTTTTTTCCATAGCCGATGCACGCCAACGCTCATCAAATCATTCATAACGTCATAGGAGGATGCAACTGAATCAAATACCCCATTCACTAGATTCTGTTTTTGACTAAGCGCGACAGTGCGATATCCGAAATCAACTTGCGAATCGGGCGAAGGGTCTAAGTTATTTTGGGCATCTGTACTCATCTGTTGAGTTTCCTGAAATTAATCATACATTATATTATGATATAGGGTGTATGTATTCCCGCTTCAAACATCCAATCTAATATGTGATGACCTTATAACAGGATAACCTTAAAAGAGGAAACTGAAGATTGCCAGAATTACCAGAAGTGGAAACAGTCAAGCGCGCTATTGCGCCTATGACAACAGGCAAGCGAATTACAGATATATTTGTTGGCTCAAAAGGATTGCGCTGGCCGTTTCCTCAGTCTCTTGAAAGCGCGCTCAAAGGCAAGCGTTGCGGAACTCCCACAAGGCGCGGAAAATATATCTTAATTCCAGTTTCTAATCGGCAAATCCTTCTAATCCATCTTGGGATGTCAGGTTCCATCCGGATTTACACCAATCGTCCGAATTTGCAAAAGCATGACCATTTCGCGTTAGGCTTTGAGGGGGGTGAATGGCTTGTACTTTGCGACCCGAGGAGGTTTGGCTTTGTTGATTTATTCTGCGTATCGGATATAGAGTCGCATTGGCTTCTGAAGAACCTTGGCCCTGAGCCGCTCTGTGAAGATTTTACGGTAGCGTATCTTATGGCTCAGACAGCAGGCAAAACATGCACGATAAAGTCACTTTTGTTAGATCAGACAAAAGTAGCTGGCATTGGTAATATTTACGCAGCAGAAGCCTTATTTATGGCGGGCATTTCTCCCAAACGACAAGCAAAGACAATTCAGCGAGCACGGGCTGAGAGGCTTGTTCCCGCTATTCAATCAATTCTACGTAAAGCAATCGAGGCTGGGGGAACAAGTCTTCGTGACCATATACAGCCAGGCGGGGAAATTGGATATTTTGTGCAATCACTGCATATTTACGGAAGGTCTGGGGAGCATTGTGTAAAATGTGGTTCTATTGTAAAGGAAATCAAGCAAACAGGACGAACAACGTTTTATTGCAGCTTGTGTCAACGTTGATTCCTGTTACTGTTAGCTATCTAGATTAGGAATTATTCAATGGCTATTTTAAACTTAAAAACCGCTTTGCCAGTTCGAATATCTGCATTTTTGGTTATTTTATTAATCAGCAATATTTTGCCAAAACTAGTCTTTGCCCAACAGCCAGATACTATTAGCTTTCCAGATACTATAAGCTTTATAGATGATATTCCAGTGATGGAGACGATGAATGTTGAACCTGAATTTAGCTTTAGTTTTGACTCCCCCTCTGGCCGCATCATCATTCTGATTGTAACTTCGGATGATAAAAAAGAATCAGTTGCACAATTTTATGATGAGGTAATGCCGCAACTTGGTTGGATGATTAAAGATAGCGAATATGTAAGGGGGCCAGAAAAATTTCAGTTATTATCTTCTAATAATGAAAATGGGATAATTTGGCGATTAAGCATAACGCCTATATCACCTGAATAACCCTCCAAATTTGGCTGAAAAACGGCATTATGGGTTGACTTAATGACCTATTCGGCATAAACACCAATCTCAAATTTGTAAGTCATGGAAGGTAGCCAATGGCGAATCATAAGTCAGCTAAAAAAAGAATCCGCAGAAACCAAGCTAGAGCAGAGATAAATAAGTCGCGAATCAGCCGTATCCGCACATTTATCAAGAAAGTGGAATCAGCGATTGGAACAGGTGATGCGCCTGCTGCTAAACTTGCGCTAAAGGAAGCACAGCCTGAAATTATGCGTGGTGTAAGCAAGGGCGTTCTGCATAAGAACACCGCATCTAGAAAAATGTCTCGACTCGCTGCAAGCGTAAAAAAAATATCGGTTAATGCTGCATAGGGTTGTGCCGCGGCTGAGTTACATTCATACATTATTAAGATAAGAGGGTCTAAGCCCTCTTTTTTTTCGCTCCTATTAGTAGCTCAAAACTGATTCGTTTTTCTAAGAGATTGAATCTGTTACATAACCTACTTATTTTCCGAAAATCAGACAAAGCTATGTCAAGCGCTTTATCATAGAATTAAAAAATTTATTTCTTCTTTTACGCCAGATTCCTGCTTGATCCAAAGTTTGTAACAAGGGTATTCTTCGATGATGAATTGATGAGATTAAACTCGTCTTTTAACCTCGAATAGTTTGTCAGGAATATCTTGTGGAAAAAGACTTGTATAAAAAAGAAGAAATTTCTCAGATAGGCAGAGAAATAACTATTCAAGAAGATACCAAACAGAGTGATAATTCCAGTACAAGCGCATCACCTCATTCAGATAAACACCATTCAGATGAACACTGGGCACAAATTAGCAATCATATCCGCAAAGAAATTGGCGATACAGCATGGCGTAACTGGATAAAACCGCTTCATTTTGCGGGTGTGGAATCAGAAATTATTCAGCTTGAAACCACAAGTAGATTGGTTCGTGACAGGGTGAGTTCACATTATTCTGATAAATTACGCATTATTGCAAAAACCTTGTCTTTGCCAATCTCTGGGTTCGAGATAGAGTGGAGCGAGAAGTCGCTTATTATGGATGCAAACGCCACCCATACTAGCAACCCGCCTAGAATCACCAAAATGCAGGAGAGTGTGAGGAATAATCCAGCCTTATCTCCCACCCATGGGCTTGATCCTCGTTTTACATTCTCAAATTTTATTGTTGGCAAGCCTAATGAGTTAGCATTCGCTGCTGCAAGACGCGTTGTAGAGAGTGCCACCGCTGCCTTTAATCCCCTATTTTTATATAGCGGGGTTGGACTTGGTAAGACACATTTGATGCATGCAATAGCTTGGGAAGTTAATGCGCGTCAGCCTAGTCGAAAAGTCATGTATCTTTCTGCTGAGAAATTTATGTATCGCTTTATTCAGGCTCTCAGGCATCATGATACGATGACCTTCAAAGAACAGTTCCGTTCAGTTGATGTATTAATGATTGATGATGTTCAATTTATTTCTGGCAAAGAATCAACACAAGAAGAATTCTTTCATACGTTCAATGCATTGGTAGATGAAGGCAAACAGGTGGTTTTATCTGCTGATAAATCGCCGACTGATTTATCTGGAATGGAAGAGCGACTTAGAAGCCGTCTGGGTTGGGGTATGGTTGCAGATATTCATGCAACAACCTATGAGTTAAGGCTAGGTATTCTAATCTCAAAGCGAGATTCTGTGGTGGTTAATGTTCCAGATGCAGTGCTTGAATTTCTAGCGCATAAAATCACCAGCAATATACGTGAATTAGAAGGTGCCTTTAATAGAATCGTTGCTCATGCAAGTCTTGTTGGCACCACTATAACGGTTGAAATGGCTCGTGAAACTTTGGCAGACTTAATAAGAGCGTCTAGCCGAAGAGTTACTGTCGATGATATTCAAAAACAGGTCTCAAAGCATTTTTCTATTCGGACTTCTGATATGTTTTCGGCAAGGCGTGCCAGATCGATTGCAAGGCCACGTCAAATAGCTATGTATTTGGCAAAGAATCTTACAACATCATCCTACCCAGAGATCGGCAGAAAGTTCGGTGGAAGAGATCATACCACTATTATGCATGCCGTTAAAAAGATAGAAGAGCTGCTTATACATGATAGCGAGCTAAGAGAGATCATACCACTATTATGCATGCCGTTAAAAAGATAGAAGAGCTGCTTATACATGATAGCGAGCTAAGTGATGATGTTGAGTTGTTGCGCTCTTTATTATCGGATAACTAAAACTAGCGATAGAGCTGTATTATTTTAACGACATCTTGATGCTAAAAAGGTTTGGCATACAACATTTTGTATGTCAAAATGGAGTAAATCACCTGATTTCTCTGGTGGAGGTAGAAATGAAAATAGCCATTGATCGTATGAACCTACTGCGACCGCTTAGTCACATTAATTCAGTGGTTGAGCGCCGTAATACAATCCCTATTTTATCGAATGTTGTATTACATGCTGCATCTGAAAAATTATCCCTAACAGCAACTGATATGGATATGGATATTGTCACCACAACGCCATGTTCAATCTCTAGCGAGGGTGCTAATACAATTCCAGCGCATCTGCTGTTTGAAATTGTCAAAAAATTACCAGAAGGTGCAGAGGTTCAAATTCAAGTTGCCGATGGCCATGCACAGGTAAGCGCAGGACGAAGTAGCTTTAACCTGCCGACCCTGCCAGTAGAAGATTTTCCAGCTATAAATAGCTCTGACATGCCAGTTAGATTCTCACTTACCGCGCCAGATCTAAGAAATCTAATCGATACTACCAAATTTGCCGTATCTACTGAGGAAACCAGATATTATCTTAACGGAATTTATGTGCATTTTGCAGATACAACCAACTTAACAGCGGTCGCAACAGATGGGCATAGACTTGCATTATCACAGATGCAATCCCCAGCAGGGGCAGAGAATATGCCAGCGGTTATCCTACCTCGCAAAGCTGTCTTAGAGTTAAGAAAACTCTTGGATGACGAGCCACAAGAAGTAGATATACAATTATCAGATACACGCGCAGAATTCAGTGTTGGCGATATAAGGCTTACTACCAAACTTATTGATGGTTCTTTTCCTGATTATAAGCGTGTAATCCCAGTAGGTAATGATAAAATAATCTCAGTCGATGTAGACCTTCTAAGTGCTGCTGTAGATCGTGTTTCAACGATTGCTTCTGATAAATCACGCGCCATAAAACTCAATATCAGTGCAGGCAAACTTGTCTTATCGGCAACGAACCCAGATGCATCAAGCGCAACTGAAATGCTTGAAATTACTTATGCTGGAGAGCCAATAGATATTGGATTTAACGCAAGATATCTGATGGATATTCTATCTCAGGTCCAAGGCGAAATGATTGCCATTGAGTTAGCTGATTCAGGATCACCAAGTTTGCTTCGTGATCCAGAGGATGATACTAGTATTTTTGTTCTTATGCCGATGCGAGTATAGTAATAAGTCCATGGCTTTAACTTCCACAGTGCGTTTTGGCTCGCAACCCGTCTCAAACGCAAAACAGTATCGAATCAGCCATTGGCTAAGCCAAATTCGGTTATCAAATTTTCGTAATTATCAGGAACTAGCAATTACAATAGACAAGGCACCTGTCGTGCTTGTTGGAAAGAATGGTACAGGAAAAACAAATCTGATGGAGGCTATTTCACTGCTGTCGCCAGGGCGTGGTTTGCGACGGTCAGGCAGGGATGAAATCACCTTCAAAAATTTGGGTAGAGATTCGGGAAATGATAGCCCTGCTTCTAAGATTTGGGCGTTATCTGCAAATCTTACGACTAATATCACTGACTGGCAGATAGGCACAGGCATATCAGAAGAAGGTAAACAAAGAATAATAAAAATCAATCAGCAGATAGAATCTCAAGCAATGCTTGCACACATTTGTGCTGTTTCTTGGCTTACACCGCAAATGGATGGATTGTTTTTAGATAGCCCAAATTCCAGGAGACGGTTCTTGGATAGGCTGGCAATCGCTTTTGATGCTGCGCACTCAGGACGGTTATCAAGGTATGATAAACTATACAGAGAGCGAAATCGAATGTTGGCAGATGAGATTAGGGATAGTGCGTGGTATCAGGTAAATGAAACGCTGTTAGCTGAAACCGGAGTTGCCATTATGGCCACTCGCCATGCCTTGATAGAAGATATTAACCGAACGGTTCGTCATATGCAGACAGAATTTCCAAAATTCACAGCTGAATTAGTGGGTGGTGGTTCAGAATTATTGCATAAAATTCCAGCTATAGAGCTTGAAGATAGAATAAGGCAGTCTGCCATGCAAAATCGGGAGTCACATAATACCTCAATGATGGGGCCGCATATGACGGATTTATATGTAACACATAGCCAGAAAAATCAGCTTGCAAATGAAGCATCAACAGGAGAGCAGAAAGCACTGCTTATCACCTTTATTCTGGCTCATGCCCAGTTGCAATCAGATAGATTAAATAAGCCACCATTATTATTACTTGATGATGTTGCCGCATTATTAGATCCCTGGCGCAGAGATGCTTTGTTTGAGGCGTGCTCAGCTTTGGCAGGACAAGTATGGTATAGTGGAAGCGATGAGCGAAGTTTCCACTCTCTTAAATCAAAAGCGCAGTTTTTTTACGTGAATGATGGTAGTATAAATTAATCGCAGAGTAACTGCATATGCAAGGAACTGGAAGTAATGTCAGATTCGGAAAATAACCAGATAAATGACGAAGAGTATGGCGCTGATTCGATAAAAGTGCTGAGAGGCCTTGATGCTGTTCGCAAACGCCCTGGGATGTATATTGGCGATACCGACGATGGCTCTGGCTTGCATCATATGGTGTATGAGGTTGTTGATAACGCAGTTGACGAGGCGCTGGCTGGACATTGTGATATTGTCAAAGTGCAGTTAAATGGCGACGGCTCTGTTAGCGTTTCTGATAATGGGCGGGGCATTCCGATTGAGATTCATTCAGAAGAGGGCGTCTCTGCAGCAGAGGTGATTATGACGCAACTGCATGCAGGCGGAAAGTTTGATAATAATGCCTATAAGGTATCAGGCGGTCTGCATGGCGTGGGCGTATCTGTTGTGAATGCCTTATCTGAATGGTTAGAGCTGACAATCTGGCGCAATGATAGACAGCATCAGATAATATTCCGCAGAGGAGAAGCAGAAAACCGTCTCGCAGAGACAGGATCTGCAAATGGTCAAGCAGGAACCCAAATAACATTCATGCCTTCACAGGAAATATTTACAAATATAAATTTTGAATTCAACACGCTTGAGCGCAGATTACGTGAATTAGCATTTTTGAATTCAGGAGTTCGAATTCAGCTTACCGATCGAAGAACTGTAGATGAAAAAGTGAGCGAATTTCATTTTGACGGTGGTCTTAAAGCCTTTGTTGACTGGTTAAACCGCTCACAAACAGCGCTTCACACGACATTGCATTTACAAACAGAAAAAGAAGATGTGGTAGTTGAGTTCGCCCTTGCTTGGACTGACTCTTATTATGAAAACACGCTCTGTTTTACGAATAACATACCACAAAGAGATGGCGGAACGCATCTTGCTGGTTTTCGTGCAGCACTAACGCGGATTATCAATCAGTACGCAGTTCAAACAGGTATCGCAAAAAAAGAAAAAGTTCAACTCACCGGAGAAGATGCACGAGAAGGTTTGACGGCTATCATATCTGTCAAAGTGCCAGATCCCAAATTCTCGTCACAGACAAAGGACAAGCTTGTATCATCAGAAGTAAGGCCGATTGTGGAAGCAAGTATGGGAGATCTGCTTGGTCAATGGTTTGAGGAGAACCCTGCAGAAGCAAAGAAAATTGTTAGTAAGGCTTATGAGGCTGCCGCAGCAAGAGAGGCCGCCCGAAAAGCAAGAGAATTTACCAGGCGTAAAGGTGTGTTAGATATTGCTAGTCTGCCTGGCAAGCTGGCTGATTGCCAACAACGTGATCCCTCGCTTGCTGAAATATTTTTGGTAGAGGGTGATTCTGCTGGCGGGTCTGCAAAGCAAGGCCGCGATAGAGGCAATCAAGCAATTCTGCCGTTGCGTGGTAAAATTTTAAATGTAGAACGCGCTAGGATGGATAAGATGTTATCCTCAAATGAAATTGGAACACTGATTACCGCGATTGGAGCTGGAGTTGGAAACGCAGATATCAATCTTGAGAAAGCACGATATCATAAAATCATTATTATGAGTGATGCCGATGTTGACGGAAGTCACATACGCACGTTGTTACTTACGTTCTTTTTCAGGCATATGAGGCCTCTTATTGATGCAGGCTATTTATACATTGCACAACCCCCTTTGTTCAGAGCCAAAAGAGGTCAGTCAGAGGTTTATCTTAAAGATCAACGTGCGCTTGATGAATATCTAATAGAAGCTGGTTTAAAAGGCGCTACTCTGCAAACAGAAGCTGGTATGCAAATTACCAATAGTGATTTGCAGCTGGTGGCAGATAAAGCAGCTAGAACGCAACGCTTGATCGATGCGTTAATGCGCATTGTTACAAACAGAGACGTGCTAGAGCAGGCAGCAATTATAGGCGTGTTAAATCAAAATATGCTTGATAATGAAGAGGCTGCTTCTTACCTTGCCAGAAGGCTAGATCAATTAACCCCCCCGTTGGAACGTGGTTGGCAGGGACGTGTTATAATAGAGCCATCAGGGTCTGTTTTGATTGTTGAGCGCACATTAAGAGGTATTAGTGAAACACATAAAATTGATTCAAAATTGGCAAACACAGCAGAAGCAAGAGAGCTTGATAAGCTTACAGCAGAGTTACAAGAAGTGTTTGAAAAACCCGTAAAATTCATTACTCAAAATGCAGAAATTGAAATGAACGGCCCGTGCCAGTTGAGTGACCATATCGTAGCGCTGGGTAAGAAAGGCGCTCAAATAGCAAGATATAAAGGACTTGGCGAAATGAATCCAAGCCAGCTCTGGGAGACCACACTTGATCCGGATAACCGAACGCTTCTACAGGTTCAAATTGGTGATGAGGAGGATGCAGATAATGCGTTCTCAACCTTAATGGGGGAGGCTGTTGAAGAGAGACGCAATTTCATTCAGGAAAACGCACTTAAAGTATCTAATCTGGATATATAATGTCCAATCGTTCTGTTCCTTCAGTTGCGAAAATAGAACCTAAGAAAATAGAACATAGGACGATGGAACATAGTCTAATTGATCCAAGAGTGAGTGTTACCATTCGCTGGATTGCTCTTTCTGGACAATTAGCAACCGTGCTTCTTGTTCATTTCGCATTAGGGTTTGTTCTCCCATTAGGCCCGTTACTGGCGGTAATTGGTATCGGGATGGTGCTAAATTTATGGCAAACATCCTTAAATAGAAGCGGGGTTCAATTATCTAGGCCGCCAGTACTTATTGTTCTTTCTTTTGATGTTATTCAGCTTGCTGCATTGCTATATCTTGCTGGCGGATTGCTTAACCCGTTTTCAATTTTATTTCTTGCCCCAGTTGTTGTATCTGCTGCAATTCTAGACGTATTTTCAACGATTAGCCTAGTAGTCTTAGTGACGATATGTGCAAGTATTTTGACCATCCATCACTTGCCTTTGCCTTGGTCTGATGCAGGTCTTGTCGCGCCCCCATTATATCAGTTTGGATTATGGATTGCGTTGGTAATATCTGCTATTTTTATGGCTTACTATATATTCTGGCTAGCATCGAAAAGCAGAAAAACATCCGAAATGCTGGGGCAAACAAGGCTGATGCTTGCCTCTGAGAGACAGGTTATTGCCCTCGGTTCTCTTGCTGCTGCTGCTGCTCATAAGTTAGGCTCGCCATTAACAACTATCGGGTTGATTAGCGATGATTTAATAAATCAGCTAAAACATGATTCCGTTCAAGAAGAAGACTTACTGCTTTTAAAAGCTGAAATAGAAAGATGTCAGGTCATTATCTCTGAGCTTGATTCTGATGCTATGAAAACAAATCGAGAGCTTGATATATTAATGCCAGTAGGGCTTGCTATTCAGACAATGGTGGCAGATCTGATGAATTCATTTAAAGTCGAAATTGAATGGCAAGTTGAAAATGGCTTAGATATACCGCAGCCAGAAATAGCGCAGACGCCTGAGCTTAGCTATGCTCTTGAGGCGATTTTAGAAAATGCCAGTGATTTTGCGGAAACAAAAATTATCGTGGATATATCCTGGGACCACATAATGCTCTATATAAAGATTATGGATGATGGAATAGGATATCCAACCCCAGTTCTAGCCAATTTAGGACAGCCTGAAAACAGCTCTCGCCTTGGGCAGAAAGGTCATCGTGGACTTGGATTATTTTTAGTTCAATCTTTTATTAGACAATTAAATGGAACTACTAGTTTTAAAAATCAAAAGCCACATGGGGCTGCTGTTGAAATAAAAATACCAATTGAAAGTTTGGTCTGACTAAAATGAGTTTAGGTAAATTATTAATCCTTGATGATGATAAGGTACTTCTTCGAAGATTATCAAAGTCAATGGAAGCATATGGATTTCAGGTTACCGCTGTCTCGTCCATTGAAGAGGCGGAGACGGCAATTGCTGATATTAAATTTGACACAGCTGTTCTTGATTTAAAACTAGCAGATGGCAGTGGTTTAACAATTGTTAAAAAACTAGCATCTAATAATCCAAAATGTAGGGCTATTATGTTAACTGGATTTGGCAATATAGCAACTGCTGTTGCTGCTATGAAAGTTGGTGCAATTGACTATCTGCCTAAGCCTGCTAGTGCAGAGCAAATAAAAAATGCGCTAATAGATTATGATAAGCCTTTGCCACCTCCCCCAGAAGATCCGATGTCCGCAGATAGGGTCAGATGGGAGCATATCCAGCGTGTTTTTGAGCAATGTAATCGAAATGTATCTGAAACAGCAAGACGGTTGAAAATGCATCGCAGAACCTTGCAGCGTATCCTTGCAAAACATGCGCCGCGAAGTTAGTGCAATTTATAGTTACAGCATTTAAAGAACGGGTGTTTCCATTAATATTCTGATTGAAATAGTCTCTTAATGCTGAATTAACGATTATTACTGTAAAAAAGCTCTTTTACCACTTGGTAATAATTAAATCGGCAATTATTAGATTAATAATAATTCGGTTCATAATAATTAGATTTATGGGAAATCAAGAATGACTGAAGAAAACTGGCACTCAAATACTCATTTGGTCCATGCAGGTACTGCGCGAACATCAAATAATGAAACGTCAGAAGCGCTTTTTATGACATCTGGTTTTGCATATGAAAATGCAGAACAAGCAGCAGCTTCTTTTCGTAATGAGACAGATAATTTTGTTTATTCCAGATATGGAAACCCAACAACTTTGATGCTTGAAAAACGACTAGCTAAATTGGAGGGAGCAGAAATCTGCCGTGCAACTGGCTCTGGAATGGCAGCAGTGTTTTCTGCATTAGCCTGCCAGTTATCCGCAGGGGACAGAATAGTGGCCAGCAGAGCATTATTTGGTGCATGCTATGCTATTCTTAATAAAATTCTTCCCAAATGGGGCGTCGAAGTGGTTTTTGTTTCAGGGGGAGATGAAAATGAATGGGAACAGGCCTTAAGCATCCCAACAAAAATTGTATTTCTAGAAACACCTTCCAATCCGCTACTTCAAATTATTGATCTTAAATGTGTGTGTGCTCTTGCCAAAAAAGCAGGGGCGTATGTGATTGTTGATAACGTATTTGCAACCCCGCTATATCAGAAACCACTAGAGTTGGGAGCGGATATAGTTACCTATTCAGCAACAAAGCATATTGATGGTCAGGGCAGATTGCTGGCGGGCGCTGTTCTTGGAAATGCTGAATTTATGACAGAACAATTTCTACCTTTCTACCGTCAGACTGGCCCTACAATCAGTGCCTTTAACGCTTGGATAATGCTAAAGTCACTTGAGACATTATCGGTGCGCGTTGAACGCCAGACACAGAACGCAGCCGCAATAGCATCTGAATTAGAAATGCATAAAAACGTTAAGAGCGTTTTTTATCCAGGCCTGCCGTCACATCCAAATTATGAAATAGCCAAAAGACAGATGTCTGGTTCAGGCTCGATTGTCGCCTTTGAGATTAATGGTGGCCGAGAGAATGCGTTTGCATTTTTAAATGCCTTAAGGGTGCATTTAATTTCTAATAATCTGGGCGATGCGAAGTCACTTGTAACCCATCCGGCTAGTACAACACATCAAAATTTATCAGATCACGAAAGAGCGCTGATTGGCATAAAAGAAGGGCATTTGCGCATTTCATCTGGTCTTGAGCATAAAGATGATTTGATTGCTGATATTTTGCAGGCGCTAAGTCATGTGTCTTAATGATTGATAATTCTGCATTATTAGCATTGGGCGCGTCTCTTAGTTGGGTTTTCTCGCAATTATATGGGCACAAACCTGCTCTTTATTACGGCTCGCTTCAATTCAATAGAATTCGAATGATTATAGCCTCCATCCTGCTAATGGGCATGATTTGGCTTACAGGCAATGATTGGCAGATAGCCTCTGATGCATGGGGATGGATTATAGTCTCAGGAATTATAGGCATTGGCTTGGGGGATTATTTTTTATTTATCGCAATGGAGCGGCTGGGACCAAGAAGAACAGGGGTTTTGTTTGCTATCAATGCGCCTGTGGCTGCTTTTCTTGCATGGTTGCTATTAAGTGAGACACTCACATTTAACATTATATTTGCAATTATCGTTGGGTTTTTGGGAATTGTTTTGGCAGTAATATATGGTAGTCCGCGAGCTAATATTCATGATTGGGAAGTCACAAAACCACCACTTTGGATAGGTGTTGGCGCTGGTTTGCTTGCTGCATTAGGTCAAGCAGCGGGTGTTTTATGTCTAAGGCCTGTCATGGAACAGGGGGCTGACCCATTGCAGGCAAGTCTAATACGGGTTATTGCCGCAGGGATATTTTTATGGGCACTATTATTATTCCAAAAGAAAAAAACACTTACATGGAAAATACCTTCTGTAAGCGTAAGTTGGCATGTTATTGCTAATGGTTTTTTTGGCTTAAGTTTTGGCCTTGCGTTATTCTTAAAGGCGTTGGAGACAGGTCAAGTTGCAAAAGTATCAATGCTAGTGGCCATAAGCCCTGTATTAATGCTTCCCTTTATTTGGTTCCAAACCAAAAAAGTTCCCGCAATAGGTGCTTGGCTAGGTGCAATTTTGGTAGTAGTAAGCTCTTGGATAATAATTCAATAAAAAATGCATGTATCAGATAAAACCGCTTATATTTATTTATTCCTTACCATGACATTCTGGGCTGGTAATTCTATTACCGCACGCATGTTTGCAGATGATTTACCCCCTTTACAGCATGCGTTTTGGCGATGGGTGATTGCTTCTTTTGTGGTCCTGATAATTTTTAGACCTCCCCTAAAGCGTGATTTGCCAATAATTTGGACTTATAGATGGCCTGTTTTTTGGATTGGAACTACTGGAATAGGGGCTTATAATACTCTGCAATATTGGGCGCTTAACTATACAACAGTTAGTAATGTAGGCTTGTTGCAAACCACGCTTCCTATTGTTTTATGCTTGTTGGAATGGCTTGTTTTTAAGGAAAAAATAACACGCACCCAGATGCTAGGCATGATGGTAGCAACTATTGGTGTAGGAGTAGTTCTGATAAAAGCAAATGTGGTAAATCTGCTACTTTTATCATTTAATTTTGGGGATTTGATAATGGTGGGAGCTATTTTTGTATATGGTATTTTCTCACTGCTTATTCGCTATTCTCCAAAACAGGTAAATCAGTGGTCATTTCTATGGGTGTTATTTGTTATCGGTGCATTAGAGTTATTACCATTACAATTACTGGAATATCAGGCAGGTTATCGAATGAACCTCACTATTGGTCCTATTCTTGGTCTAAGCTATATTATAATTGGACCCGCACTTCTGGCGTATAAATTTTATACTTCGGCTGTTCTAACACTTGGAGCGACCCGAACTGGATTATTTTTTTACTGGTTGCCAATTGCTTCGGTCATATTAGCTATAGTGATATTAGGGGAGCCATTGCAAATCTATCACCTTATTGGCTTTGTTTTGGTTGTATTTGGATTACGGTTGGGACTTGCAAAAAAAGAGGGTTAAATTTGGTTTTAATTTTTATTAAATGTTTAAGTGAGATATTTAAAAGATGAGTAATAAAATTATAAGATTTTTGGGCATGGCAACGCTTTTAATGACTATTATATTAGCAAGGCAAGCATCTGCTGAGAGTTTGATTTTTCCTGCTGCCGACTATACACCATTAGAGGTTATTGAGATTCAGCTGCTGGGGCTACAGTCAGGCGATCCAGAACAAGGAATAGAACAGGTCTGGGTATTTGCACACCCTTTTAACAAGCGTGCCACTGGCCCATTAGCGCGTTTCAGGACCCTGTTCGAGATGCCTGCATATGCACCATTGCTTGATTTGCGTAGTTACTCTATTAAAGCGGTGACTGAATCGGCTATCGAAAGCCAGTTTGTGGTATCAATCGTCACAAGCGATGGCGTTTCGTACGATTATTTCTGGGCTGTAGAAAAGGTGCTTGAGGGTGAGCAGGCAGGATTTTGGATGACAACAATGGTATCATCACCCCGTCAGTTAAGTCGCGCTAGTTGACTTTTTTAGCACGACTCCATTACCAGATAACATTATTGCCAGATACGCTGCGAGCCGGAGTATTGGTGCTAACAGGGGTGTTTTTACTTGGGTTATCTGACAATCTAGTTTTAATTGTTACTGATCAATCAGGCATCTGGCAGTTTCATGCTATTCGAAGCTTAGTCACAGCGATAATTATTATTAGTTTTGCAAAAATGATTAGACATGATTTAAGGCCAAAGAAACCATTATTTGTGTTGATGCGCTCGGTATTTTTAAGTGGCGCCATGATTTGCTATTTTGGGGGGCTTTCTTTTCTTTCAGTGGCAGAAGCAGGTGCTGGCCTTTTCTCCTCCCCCATATTTGTATTAATCTTCTCTGTTTTTATTTTCCGGTTAAAAATAGGAATTTTTCGAGTTCTCGCAGTGGCAATCGGTAGTATTGGTGTTTATATTTTACTCCAGCCTGACTTATCACAATTTCGGTTACTTCAGATTATCCCCCTTTTTGCTGGGATGTTTTATGCCATGGCATCCCTTAGCACGCGCCATTTTTGCAAGGATGAATCCCCACTTGGATTAACCTTGGGGTATCTATCAGCTATTGGTATTATTGGAGCGATTATCGCAACATTTTTATGGCTCTTCCCAATTAGCGGGTCAAACATCTCTGATATGTCCTATTTTACAACAGGCTGGCAGCCAGTAAGCCTCGTTTTTTTGGGCTGGATTATAATACAATCAATTCTGACAGTTGTTGCGCTTGCCTTTTTAACAATGGCTTATCAACAAGTAGATGCTAGTTTTCTGGCTGTTTATGAGTATGGGTTTTTGATTTTTGCGGCTTTTTGGGGATGGGTGCTCTGGTCAACAGTGCTTGGATTGAGTGAAATTACCGGCATCATTCTGATTACGGCCGCTGGTATCATCATTATTGTCAGATCACCGCGCACAATCTCTTGATTTAACGCTGGTCAAACAATATGGTCATCCATGTGTTTGTCACCAACTCAAAATAGCATTTACTAAGTAATCAATCTCATTAGGTAAATGAACACAACGGATATATTAAATGAAAATTCTTGTGGTCTCGGATGCTTGGTATCCTCAAATTAATGGAGTGGTAAACACTATTTCTTGCACAACAACCTGTCTTGAGGCGCTTGGTCATCAGGTTATAATGTTGACGCCTGAAAAATTCAGGACATTTCCATGCCCTACTTATCCAGAAATTCGATTATCTATTTTCCCCAAAAAAGGCGTTAAAGATTTTTTAGAAAAGCAGGATTTTGATGCTATTCATATTGCAACAGAGGGGCCGCTTGGTATTGCAACTAGAAATTATGCTGTAAAAAACAAACTAAAATTTACAACAGCCTTTCATACAAAGTTTCCTGATTATGTAAAAGCACGAACGGGCCTTCCTATTTCGATTAGCTATGCATTATTGCGCTGGTTTCATAAACACTCAGAAGCAGTCCTTGCGCCAACAGCGTCAATTATTGAGGAATTGAAATACTACCGAATAGCAAATCCAGTTTATTGGCCAAGAGGTGTGGAAACAAACATTTTCACGCCCTTTTCCAATCGCAAACATAATAAAGAGCCGATATATCTTTATGTTGGGAGAATAGCTGTTGAAAAAAACATCGAAGCCTTTTTAAGCATAAAATTAGTGGGAAGAAAAATAGTGGTTGGAGCAGGACCGTTATTATCGAAACTTAAAATGGCATATCCAGATGTAATTTTCCTAGGAGAAAAAAGTAAAAACGAGCTGCCAGAAATTTACAATCAAGCAGATGTTTTTGTGTTTCCCAGCCGCACAGATACTTTTGGCCTTGTATTGCTAGAAGCTATGGCCTGTGGGGTGCCAGTTGCGGCCTTTCCAGCTGCTGCGCCGATAGATGTCATTGGTAATAGTAAAGCTGGCCTGCTGTCAGAAAATCTTGCTCATGCGGTGCAGGAAGCATTGAAAATTCCGCGTAAAGTAGCAAGAGCCCATGCAGAAAGTTACTCTTGGGAGGAAGCAACGCGGATGTTTCTTAAGCATCAGGCAAAAATCTAAACTTGCTTACGTTACTGCAATGTCAGTCACGAATGATAGTGATTGTAGGAGACTTTCGTATCAAGAGAGACAGCATTTCCAAAGCTTTTTAAGCGTTGCTGATTTTGAGATGTGAATAAGTTCGATGCTTGGGCAGCGATTTCACAGGTTAGTGTTGTTTTTTTAATACTTAATTCTAAAAATTTTAAATTAGCATTTATCCCTGCACTGAAATTCAATCCAAACCGCAAGCCAAGCCCTATAAAGCGCGCATATTGCCGTTGCGTTTTTGATAGGATAAATTCAGATGAGCGAGGCTCTTCTCTAATAGATTTAACACCATTATACCGATAAAATATGGTTAGTGAAATCCACATACGCTCTGGATGAGACAGGCTATAAATAGGAAGTGCATTTATCTTCTCATAGGCAAGAACCGCGCGCATTGACGGCTCTTCATCCCAGCAATATTCCGAAAGCAAGCATGCGGCCTTTACCAGACGCTTGGTATTTAGCTCGCCCATATAGTTAGAGCTTGTTTCAATACAAGGCTTGATGAATTTATATAGCCTCTTATTTACGGATGAAAACCGCAATCTGTGTTTTGCAATCTCTGAGCAGGCAATATGTAGGGGGTCTTTTTTTCGATAATGGTATAAGTCTATTTGTTCTGAAATTACAGTTGCAATAAGCCCATCTCGGATACTGGTTCCACTTATCACTAGATTATTCGCTTTGGAGGCCTTTAACAGACAGGAAATTATCTCAGACGCTTTTGGCATAGTTGACCAACGCCCTTCAGGAACGCCCTCCAAATCACGTGGCTCAGAGCAAATTTGGTTCAATAGCGACTTAGTTGCCATTTTCGACATGGTAAGCGCATGCAACATACGAAGCGGGTATCTGGTTTTATGAATATATGCCGAACCCAGCGCTCTGAAACTTCCGCCTACCCCGAACAAATCTAATCCGCGTGCTTTTTTTAGCCAGTCGACTTTCTGCATCATATCGAATATCTCAGAAACAGGCTTGATGCTCAAATGCCCAACATTGAGGCTTGCAGAATGAATGAGTTCCCGATTTTTTACATATACGAGTTCAAGGCTGCCTCCTCCAAGATCTGCAATAAGCCCATCACGAACATCAAAGTTAGATAAGAGCCCGATAGACACCATACAGGCTTCTTCTTGTTGTTCTAGTACCTGAATTTTGTGATTAAGTATTTCTTGTGCAGGCTTTAGAAATGTATCAGCATTATGGGCGCGCCTTGCGGCAGCCGTTGCAACAATTTTTACCGACAAATTAGGAAGTGATTGTAGGATAGAAGAAAACCTTTGTAATGTTTCCAAGGCTTCAGCAATTCTCTTTGGTTGAAGATTATTACTTTTTTCAAGCCCCTCTCCTAGTCGGCACGTTACCCTTTCATTGAAAAGAGGGAACGGGAAGCGGCCCATGGTTTTAAAAATCACCAGCCTGATAGAGTTTGATCCAATATCAATAACCGCGATATGATTTGATAAATTAGCAGAAATCAATGAAGATTTTGACATTCAGCAATAATCCATTATTTGTCTATAACGGCCAGACTGCCTAATCCAGACAAGCTTGGATTCTGCATAAAATAGGTATGTGATGAAAAACCAACACTAGCTTCGGCGCGCTTTTTATATCGCCCATCTGATTGAAGCTCCCAGCAGTTACTCGTATCTTGCAATAATGCAACCATTACTTGTTTTAAAACTTGCGCTCTAACTGTTTTATTTTCAAGCGGTATAAAAGCCTCAACACGTCGATGCAAATTGCGAGGCATTAAATCAGCGGATGCCATTACTACCATATTCCTATCAGATAGAAATTCACCGCCATTTGCGAAAACATATACTCTGGAATGTTCCAGAAACCTGCCAATAAT